>Ga0163162_10000404_pt1 | contig 39585 bp, 36 predicted proteins | sample S55metaG_FD_115310 | JGI IMG/M metagenome (GOLD analysis project Ga0163162, IMG submission 115310) | Switchgrass rhizosphere microbial communities from Kellogg Biological Station, Michigan, USA - S5-5 metaG | ecosystem: Host-associated > Plants > Roots > Rhizosphere > Soil | place: USA... | reverse complement strand
ACTGCAGGATTATCTGCAATTGAAAGGTAAGTTTGATGTGGTGTTATGTAAGGATGGCGAAGAGGGCTTACGCGCTTTTACCAAACAAACTTATGACCTGCTGATACTGGATGTGATGATGCCTAAAAAGGACGGCTTTACCCTTGGTAAGGATATCCGTAAGATCAATGCCCAGGTGCCTATTATTTTTGCTACGGCCAAAGGCATGATCGAGGATAAAACCCAGGCCTTTAATTTAGGAGGGGATGATTATATAACAAAGCCTTTCCGTATTGAAGAATTGCTGCTCCGTATCAATGCCCTGTTAAAACGCACAGATAACACCGGTAAAAAGGAAGAGGAAAAGCAAACATCTTTCAAGATAGGCAGATATACTTTTGATTATACAACCCAGATGATCACAATTGCCGAAACCCAGCAAAAGTTATCAACCAAAGAGGCCGAGTTACTGCGCCTGCTATGTGTTCATAAAAATGAAGTGCTTACCCGCGAAGAAGCCCTGCTGAACATCTGGCACGATGATAACTATTTTAATGGCCGCAGTATGGATGTGTTTTTAAGCAAGATCCGTAAGTATTTAAAGGATGACCCCAACGTTGAGATCATTAACGTGCATGGGCGCGGATATAAGCTGCTGATCAACTAAGTTAAGGTTATTTTACAGGGGCTTTAAAATAACCCCTGAAATAATATTTTTTAGCAGTTTGTGTTTTGTTGCTGCTGTAGGTGATTTCTTCGAACACGGCGTTAATATAGCCTGTAATCACTTTGATCGTTTTATAATTGTTATGATCAAGTATAAGTTTACTGCTAATGGGCTTATATATTAATTTTTCGTTAGGTGTCAGTTGGGGATAGATAATTTTCGGCTCAAAAGAAAATCTATCCTTTTCAATATAAATATTAAACTCATTGGCATAAGCAGGTAAGCCATCGGCAAAGTTCAACCTGATAGTATCTTTGTTTTTTGAGGCGTAGCAATATCTTATTGAATAGCCTCCCTGTACATCGGTTTGGCAATTAGCAGTGAAGTATAGGCGGGCAACTTTGCCTTTAATTATTTTCCCACTTTCGGTGTCCTCAAACCTGCCGTCTTTGATCTTTATAATATGCCATGGGTATGCCCATTTTTCAACGAATGTAAGCTGCGAATCCGGGATTTTGCCAATAGCTACTGTAGGGGATGTTTTTGATTGGGCAAGGGATGATGATATCATTAACATCCAATTCACAAAAACTAATAACTGTTTCATATTATTCCTCATCCGAAACATCTTCGCCAAAGTGGATGATATTCCCGTTATTATCCAGTACGCTGAACTCTTTTGTTTTCCAGGGCCTGATTTGCAAATCGGCATTAGGGTGCACTATGCCCTGCGGCTTATATTCGGCATAAAGCGTATCGACATCGGTTACAAATATGTAGCAGCCGGTGTTTTTAGCAATTTCGGGATTATCACATGGCCATAAATGAATGAACAGGTTATCCCTATGCATAATGAGGTAGCCGTCCCAGCTTGCGTTAAAAGTAAAGCCCAGCTTTTCGGTATAAAATTTTACGGTTTCTTCTTCGTTCAGTGACGCTAAAACTGGGATGGCGGTTTTGAGCATAATTAAGCTAATATTTATAAAAATATAAAGATCGTTCAAATCTTTATGCTTCCCGGGTTAATTATTTGAGGCCGGCCTGTAAGTGCTTAATAAGTAATTATTTATCAGTGAGTGTTGCGTCTGTTTTAACCCAAACGTAATTAAATATACAGCTCCATATTATTTTTTCATGTAACACGATTAATACAGTCGCTTAAGGGTATTAGGACGCTGCTATTTGGTAATTAACTGGAAGTCATGTAAATTTCATTTTTATAAAAACCTAAATGGTAAAAAAACTACTCCTCGCCCTGGTTATCACCTGGGGCATCATAACAAACGGATATGTTTCTGCACAAACAGGTGTCGATAGCACGGGTTTGGGCATCGTAGTTGCCAATTATAATACTGCCATTGGTGAACAATCACACCTGTATAACGGGCCGGAATATGAATTTTATGACCCTACAATAAAAGGTAATGCGTATGTTTTTGATAATAAATCTTTTACACCCGGTTTTGTAAAATATGGCGCGGCGGTTTACAGCGATGTCCCGATGCTGTATGATCTGAACAAAGACGTGGTTGTTGTACTGCTTTATAATCACTTTACAAAATTTTCATTGCTAAGCGAACGCGTGCCTGAGTTTTGGTTACTTAATCATCATTTTATCCGCCTTAATACCGATTCTACAGGCAAGGCTGCACTTGCTGCCGGTTTTTACGATCAACTATATCAGGGGCGAAAAATCGGGATCATAGTAAAGAGGGCCAAGAGCATCCAAACCAGCACCGGCAATAATACCGTGGAATCCTATTTTAGCGAGACAAAAGACTATTATGTTAAAAAAGAGGGCAACTATTTTAGTTTTAGTGGAAAAGGCGGGCTGTTAGATATTTTTAAGGATAAGAAAAAAGAGCTGCGGAAGTATATAAGGACAAATGATATTGACTTCCGCGAAAACTTTGAACGAGCTGTAGTCAATGTGGCCACTTATTACGATCAATTAACTAATTAATGCGCTGTGCCATGTTGTTAATATATGGCGAAGATGATATTGCATTGAATGTATACGGCAGGAAAATAAAATAACCGGATGAAAAAAATTTACTTTCTAAGTTTCTGTTTTTTGATTTTAATTAAACTGTGCCAGGCCCAGCAGGGGCAAGGGAAATCAATCAGCGTAAACTTTCAGCAAGCTACCATTGAGCAGGTTGTAACAGAACTGGAAGCAAAATCGGGCTTTCACTTTTTTTACGACTCAATGCAGTTTGACAGCTTGAAGGTAACCCTGCAACTAACTGATAAGCCTATTGAAACTATCTTGAGCCAGGCTTTAAAAAACACCGGTTTTAGCTTTACCATCACCAAGCAGCAGCAGGTGTTTTTAACCAAAGGGCGCGAAATACAAACCGGCCTGGCAGTAGGTTATTTTGGTATCACAGCAGCCAATGCAACTGCGGCCAATATGAGTGTTTCGCCGGCTACAGCTGATCCTGATAAAGATAAAAAGATCCCTGAAGCAACTACCGAAAACAAGCTGTACGAGATAGGCATCAAGACCAACACTATTGAGGCTGGTACAGCAACACTTTCCGGTTACGTAAAAGAAGCAAAATCGGGCGAATCAGTAACCGGTGCCAGTATTTATGTTACCAATACCAAAACGGGGGTGGCTACCGATCAGTTTGGCTATTTTACTATTAAACTACCAAAAGGGAGACAGGTTTTAAGTGTAAGGGGGATTGGTATGCGTGATACCCGCAGGCAGATCATCCTGTACTCGGACGGGAAGATCATTATTGAAATGCAGGAGCAGGTAACCAGCCTTAAAGAAGTAAAGATCTCTGCCGAAAAAGTAGCTAACGTACGCAACGTACAGTTGGGTGTAAACCGGCTTGATATTAAAAGTATTAAACAGGTGCCTACCGTATTTGGCGAGGCTGATATATTAAGGGTGGTGCTTACCCTGCCGGGAGTTCAGTCGGTTGGTGAGGCTACAACGGGTTTTAACGTTCGCGGGGGATCGGCTGATCAGAACCTCATCCTGATGAATGATGCTACTATTTATAATCCATCGCATTTCTTCGGCTTCTTTTCATCGTTTAACCCCGATATAGTTAAGGATATTGAATTATACAAAAGCAGCATCCCCGAACGGTTTGGCGGGCGCTTATCCTCGGTTTTGGATGTAACCAACCGCGAGGGTAATAAAAAGAAATTTACCGGATCGGCGGGCGTTGGTTTGATCACCAGCAGGCTTAATGTTGAGGGGCCTATTATCAAAGATAAAACCTCATTTTCATTCGGCGGCCGTACTACTTATTCCGATTGGCTGCTCAAACTCCTGCCTGATGCCTATAAGCACAGTTCGGCCTCATTTTACGATCTTAACCTGGATATAAGCCACCAGATAGATGATAAAAACAACCTGTACCTAACCAGCTATATAAGCAGGGATAAGTTTAAACTCAACAGTGACACTGCCTACAGTTACAGCAACAGGAACATCAACCTTAAATGGAAGCATAATTTTAACAATAAACTATTCAGCGTTATTACAGCCGGGATTGACAGGTACCAGTATGACGTTTCAAGTGCCGACAACCCGGTGAATGCCTACAAGCTGAATTTTGATATCAACCAAAGTAATTTCAAAGCAGATTTCACTTATTACCTCAACCGTAAAAATACTGTCGACTTTGGATTGAGCTCCATTTATTATAAGCTCCATCCGGGTAATTTTCAGCCCCTTGGTGCCCAATCATTAGTAACTCCTGATGCAGTTGCCACTCAACAAGCCCTGGAAAGCGCCTTATACCTGGGCGATAAGTTTGATGTGACCGACGATCTGTCGATCAGCGGCGGCGTAAGGTACTCGATCTATAATTTCCTGGGACCGCAAACAGTTTATAACTATGCCCCTAACCTGCCTAAAACGAGTACCAACCTGTTGGATAGTACCAATTATGCAAGCGGTAAGTTTATTAAAACTTATTCGGGGCCCGAGATCAGGGTTTCGGCCAGGTACCAACTGGGCGATAACCTATCTATAAAAGGCGGGTACAATACCCTCAGGCAGTATATCCACCTGTTATCGAATACAACAGCCATATCCCCTACCGATGTTTGGCAACTGAGCGATCCGAACATCAAACCCCAATATGGCGACCAGGTATCACTTGGGCTTTATCACAATTTGAAATCAAATACTATTGAAACATCGGTTGAGGTTTACTATAAACGCTTAAGGGATTACCTCGACTACAAGAGTGGGGCAAATCTGGTATTAAACCACCATATTGAAACAGATGTAGTAGGCACGCAGGGCAAGGCATACGGGATTGAGTTTTTAGTAAAGAAAGCCACCGGTAAAGCCAACGGCTGGATCAGCTATGCTTATTCCCGCACGTTTTTAAGGCAAAATGATCCCAACGTGGGCGATTTGATCAATGGCGGCGCTTACTACCCCGCAAATTTTGATAAGCCGCATAGCTTTAATTTCATTGGCAACTACAGGTTTTCGCACAGGTTTAGTGTTTCTTTAAATCTTACGTACAGCACAGGCCGGCCTATCACGCTGCCTATTGCCAAGTATGAGTACGGCGGTTCGGAGCGGGTATTTTATTCAGACAGGAACCAATACCGCATTCCGGATTATTTCAGGTCGGATTTTTCAATGAACATTGAAGGGAACCACAAAGTGCATCAGTTAACACATAACTCATTTACAATAGGTGTGTATAATTTGACTGGCAGGCAAAATGCGTATTCTACATTCTTTACCGAACAGGGCGGGGTTATTAACGGATATAAGCTATCCATATTTGCCAGGCCTATTCCGTTTATTAATTATAATATCAGGTTTTAATTGAAAGTGATGAAAGGAAAACGATACATATTGATCTTATTGTTGCTGGGCGGCATTTATACTACCTGTAAAAAGCCGTATAACCCTAAGATCGTGGATGCTCCTAATCATTACCTGGTTGTTGAGGGCGTGATAAATAATGGCAGCGATTCGACCATAGTAAGATTAAGTAAAACAGTAAATATTTCGGGCAATGTAAGCACAAGCGGTGTGGATAATTGTACGGTATCTGTTGAGGCCGAAGGTGGGGCGGCCTATACGCTTAATCCACAGGGAAACGGGCTTTATGCCGTACCATCGCTAAGCCTTGATGCCGCTAAAAAATACCGGCTGCATATTTTAACCGGTGATAGTAAAGAGTATGCTTCAGATTATGTGGAGGTTAAAAAGACCCAGCCGATAGATAGTATAGGTTTCCTGGTTAAGAACAATGCATTGCAATTATATGCTAATACGCATGATGCCAGTAACAGCACCCGTTATTACCGGTGGTCATTTGACGAAACATGGCGTTTTCATGCAAAGTATCAATCATCATACATGGTTGATCAGCAAGCTAAGATGGTGATTGCAAGGCCCCCCAGCGAATCCAGCTATTATTGTTTTGCGAGCGATAAATCAACTACCATAGTTATTGGCTCGTCAGCAAAATTAACCCAGGACGTTATCTTTCAACAACCTTTAACAACCATTGCTGCCGAATCGGAAAAAATTGAAATGAGGTATACAATACTACTTAAACAATATGCTTTAACTAAAGAAGCTTACCAGTTTTGGGAAAACCTTAAAAAGAATACGGAACAGTTGGGAAGTATATTTGATGCTCAGCCATCGCAACTAACAGGCAATATTCATAACTTAAAAGATGCTGCCGAACCGGTTATCGGGTATATAAGTGTCACCAACATTCAATCCAAAAGAGTATTTATTGATAATGCTGATGTGCCAGGCGATTGGTTTGCAAAATACCCGTATGATTGCGCTGCTCCGGATACTGCACTTTTTTTTAACCCTAAAACCAGGGAAGATGATGTGTTAAGTATCATAATTAACGGCAGCTCAATACCTGTAGATGCTATAACACAACAAAATAGTGTAATTGGCTATACCTATTCTTCTATCGAATGTACTGATTGCAGGATCAGGGGGCGGGTGCCAACGCCTTCATATTGGAAAGAGAGATAAGAAAATGATAAATGATGCCATGAAAACAAATCAATAAGGTTTCGGCTATGAATGAAATTAAAAAACTTGCTATTGTTCCATTGCTTTCAGGCATGTTGCTGTTATCACTGAACGGACTGGCACAAACTATAGGTCAAATCTCCGATAGCTTTAACAAGTACGGCCAGGCCACTGTACAGGAAAAGATCTTTGTGCATACCGACAAAAGCGCATACCTGACAGGCGAAATATTGTGGTTTAAAGCCTATAGCGTTGACGCTACTTATCACAAGCCGCTTGGCCTTAGCAAAGTTGTATATGTTGACGTATTGGATGGCAAGCAAAATGCCATAATCCAAACCAAAATAGAAATGAAGAACGGTTTTGGGAGCGGCTCTGTTTATATCCCGGTTTCGGCAGGCAATGGTAATTATAAATTAAGGGCGTATACCAATTGGATGAAGAATTTCAGTCCCGATTATTATTTTGAAAAGGTGATCGCCATTGTTAATCCATTAAAATCTCCGGAAGCCCCGGCTAAAGTTCAGCCACCAGAGTATGATGTTCAGTTTTTCCCGGAAGGAGGAAATCTTGTTGCCGGGATCAATAGTAAAGTGGCTTTTAAGGTTACAGCGCCAGATGGCAAAGGCTTGAACGAGTACAGAGGTTTTGTTATTGATCAGAAAAACGATACAGTAGTACGCTTTCAGTCATTGAAATTTGGCATCGGCAGCTTTGCATTTACCCCGGCAGCCGGAAATGTTTATAAGGCGATTGTAAAACCGGGCAATAATGCCATCGTTACCAGGGAGCTGCCCGCAGTTAATAGCCAGGGCTATGTAATGACGGTAAAAGACGCAGGCAGCGCACAGATAGAGGTTACAGTAAAGGGAGCGGGTGTTGAAGCCGGCGAATTATATCTTTTTGCACACACCAGGCAATTGATTAAAGCAGGTATGACGGCACAGTTTAATAATGGCACAGCCAGCTTTATACTTGATAAAACTAAATTGGGCGAAGGGGTATCGAACCTGACAATTTTCAATAGCGCACGGCAACCCGTATGCGAAAGGCTTTATTTTAAGCGACCCAAACAAAACCTCAGCATTAACGCCACTGCCGACCAATCCTTATATGCCCACCGTAAAAAAGTAAACGTAGATATTACTGCCAAAGATTTAGCGGGACAGGTAAAACCCGTTAACCTGTCGATGGCGGTTTACAGGCTTGATTCGTTGCAAAATGTAGATGGTGGTGAAATATTCAGTTATCTGTGGTTAAAGTCAGATCTGCGGGGAAACATTGAATCGCCGGGTTATTATTTCAAAAATACCGGTGCAGAAGCCGATGAGGCCCTTGATAATCTTATGCTAACACAAGGCTGGCGAAGGTTTCAATGGAGTAATATACTTAATAATAAGTCGGCGAAATTTAGCTTTTTGCCGGAGTATGACGGGCACCTGATTACCGGTAAAATAACCAATACACAAACCGGAGGTGTTGCCAAAGATATAGTAGCCTATTTAAGTGTTCCGGGAAAGCGGGTGCAGCTTTATGCCGCAAAAAGCGATTCGGCAGGCAGGTTGGTTTTTAATACCAGGCAACTTTATGGACCCGGTGAAATAGTAGCTCAAACCAATTCAGAGCGGGACACCGCCTATCATATAGACATTTTAAGCCCTTTTTCTGAACAATACTCAAAACACCCCTTACCGAAATTTAGCCTTACCAGGGACATGCAAGGCGCCATTGAAGAGGGCAGTTTGGGTACACAGGTTCAGAATATCTATTGGGCCAACAAGATCAAGCACTTTTATGAGCCCGCGGTTGATAGCTCAGGCTTTTATTCAACGCCTTTTAAAACCTACCTCCTGGACAATTATACCCGTTTTACAACCATGGAAGAAGTGTTGAGGGAATATATAAGGGAAGTATGGGTTACCAGATCACAAAAGCGCTATCATATTAAGGTACTTAACGGCAATGGCTTTTTAGATGGCGATCCGTTGGTAATGCTTGATGACGTGCCTGTGTTTAATATAGATAAGGTTATGGCTATTGATCCGTTAAAAGTTCGTAAGCTCGAGGATGTTCCTTACCGCTATTATTGGGGACCATCGGTTTATGAAGGGATTTTAAGCTTTACAACCTATAAAGGCGATCTCGGCGGTGTTGAAATAGACCCAAGGGCTGTTGTGCTCGATTATGAAGGCTTACAGCTGCAGCGTGAGTTTTACTCGCCGGTATATGATACAGAGCAGGCAGCTAAAAGCAGGATGCCCGATTTCAGAAGCCTGCTTTACTGGGCCCCAGAAATCAATACTTCGGCTTCGGGCAAAAATCAACTGTCTTTCTATACGTCCGACCAAACAGGTAAATATATCGGCATTATACAGGGAATTACAGCCGAAGGCGATGCCGCAAGCCAGTATTTTAGCTTTGACGTGAAGTAATTATTAAAAAAATCCGTGAATCACAATTTGCATTTTTTTTGTTTAATCGCTGATTATCAATATATTGAAGCTGGTTAAAAAAGGCAGATAAATCAAAAAAGCCCTTAATTTTTCAAATAACGAACTTTTTTGAAAAAACAATTTGCGTAAAATAAAATGGTTTGTATATTTGCACACCCAAACGGAGGAGTGGTAGTTCAGCTGGTTAGAATACATGCCTGTCACGCATGGGGTCGCGGGTTCGAGTCCCGTCCATTCCGCTAAAACATTAGCAAAATAGTTTATAACCGCTTAAATCAATGATTTAAGCGGTTTTTTTATGTCATTACCGCTCATTTCATACCACCATTTATGACCCAATCGGTGACCTATTCGGTGACCTAATTGAATTAGCTAATTTAGGTCACCGAATTAGCTTGTAATAAGTTGATTTTAAAGTACTTGTGTTGATTTTTTTGAGCTCAAAGCAGCTCATTTAAACTCAAAATTAATGCGATTAAGTAATTTTAAAAATTAATGTATTATGAAAACAACCCAAAGGTTCTCAGTCCTTATCTGGGCTGACAAACGAAAAACGGATGCCGCAGGGCTGGTACCGCTCTACGCAAGAATCACTTATTTAGGAAAACGTGCGGAGATCTCGCTTAAAAGAAGAGTACATCCCACTAAGTGGGATGCACAAACCGGCTTTCTCAAAGGGACAAGCCCTGAAGCCAGGAGGATCAACGCTGATATTAATGATATACTGGATGAGATCGATAAGGCTTTTAAATTCTTAAAGCGCAAAGACGAATTTATTACTGCTGAAAAAATCAAGTTGCAATATTCGGGCGAAGAGCCGGAAAGAAAAATGCTGCTGGAGGTTTTTGATCAGCATAATGCAGACCTGGCGAAACTGGTAGGGAAAGACTTTGTAAAAGCAACGCTGACAAAGTACAATACAGTCAGAAGCCGTGTTTCAGGATTTATTAAACATAGATTTCAAAAAGAAGATGTATATCTCGACCAGATAGACTTTGCCTTTGTCTCAGGCTTTGAAATGTATCTGAAGACAGAATGTAAAATTGAGCATAATACCGCTATGCGATACATTAAGAATCTGAAGAAAATCATCAACCTGTCTGTAAATAATAAGTGGTTAATTCATAATCCGTTCAATGCTTTTAAATGTACTTACCGAAAAGTCAACAGGGATGTCCTCGAATGGGAGGAAATAGAATTACTTGCCTCGCACGAATTCAAGGTTAAACGACTTGACGAAGTAAGAGATACTTTTCTTTTCTGCTGCTTTACAGGATATGCTTTCGTTGATGTCGAAAAATTAACGCCACAAAATATCGTAAGCGGTAAGGATAAAGTTCTGTGGATAAAGACCACCCGCACTAAAACTGAGATCGAAGCGAATGTCCCTCTCATTCCGCAAGCAATCGAGATCCTACATAAGTATAAAGGTCATTCATGCCGAGATGTAGAAAACAGACTGTTGCCTGTGAAGAGCAACCAAAAAATGAATGCCTATTTGAAAGAAATAGCAGACCTTGCTGGCATAGACAAGAACCTCACCACTCACATTGCGAGGCACACTTTTGCAACTACTGTAACACTGGATAATGATGTGCCGCTGGAGTCCGTTAGTAAAATGCTAGGGCATACCAAACTTACCACAACTCAGATCTATGCGAGAACTAAAGACAGGAAGGTAAACCGTGATATGACCGCGTTGAAGAACAGACTTAAAGAACAAAAAACAATCGCGGAAGGAGAATTGATATGAACCTAAATGAATCATTATCACCTATATCCAATCGGTAATTAATAATTTAAGGGATCAAGCCGTTCGTGCTGTTGATAAAGAAAGGGTGCTGATGTATTGGCAGATTGGAAAAAGAATTTTTGAAGAGGAACAAGGTGGTGAAGAAGGAGCCGAATATGACTCTAAGCTTCTGAAATTCCTATCAGAAAGCTGCAGCCACAATTTGGTGGTTTTTCAGCCAGAAACTTGGCTTGGTTCAGGCAATTTATAAGAACTTTCCAACTGTGTCCGCAGTGTGGGCACAATTGAGTTGGTCTCATTACAAATTTACACTGAGTTTAAATAGCAATGTATTCATGACAACGATTGTGTACGCAATGCGTATACAATCGTTGTGAATTATTGATAATTGACATAAAACTCTCTGATAAAGTCCAATAATCGTGCAGATATTTCTGCGGTCGAAGCACCAAAATCTCAATCTATTAATCTATTACCTATTTTTACTGTTATCCTATAGCTTTTACTATGCTTTTACAATATGCTTCGGACTTACACTTGGAGTTCCCGGAAAATAAGGTTTTTATCAATAATAATCCGCTCGTACCAAAAGGTGATGTGCTGGTGCTGGCCGGTGATGTGATGCCATTTATATTGATCGATAAGCACAAGGATTTTTTTGATTATTTGGCTGATAATTTTAAACACACCTATTGGGTGCCGGGCAACCACGAATATTATCATTATGATGCAGCTCAAAAAAGCAGTGCCTTTTGCGAAAACATACGTGGCAACATTAGTTTGGTAAATAATTGGTCTATAAAGCAGGACGGGGTGCAATTGATTTTTTCTACTTTATGGTCAAAGCTTAGCGAATCCAATTGGTGGGAAATCCAAAGAAATATGAATGATTTTCGTATTATTAATTATGATGGTTACCCCTTCTCATTTGATCATTATAACCAATTGCATAACGATGGCTTGTCATTTCTTGAAAATGAATTGGGAGTAATTGAACCAGCGTCAAAGAAAGTAGTGGTAAGCCATCATGTACCCACTTACCTGAATTACCCGGAAAAGTATAGAGGTAGCATCTTAAGTGATGCTTTCGCGGTTGAATTATTTCCGTTGGTCGAACGTACGCAACCTGTTTGTTGGATATATGGCCACCATCATATCAATACGCCAGATTTTGTGATTGGCGATACGCACTTACTGACCAATCAACTTGGCTATTTACGTTACCAGGAACATTCGCTGTTCCTGCCGGATAAAACATTTTTACTATAATTATTATAATAAACCTATATTTGCACAATAAACCAGTAAAGTTTATTGTGCATTTTTTAGTTTATCATGGACGCTTTAACAATACAGCTATATCTAAAAGAGGTTTTAGGCCAGGAAATCAAGCTCAATCCCGTGCCTAATCAGGTTTTGGGTAATCTGCCTGTTTACATCAATGCGACTTACGTATTTATGCAGGGTAGCCTTTATCAAAGACATGTCGTATTTGCTATACCTAAAGCCTTGGATAGCCTGAGCATTTTACAAACGGAAAAACAATTTGCTTTATTAAAAGGCAACTTAGGCCTGATTGTGCTGTGTATGCCGCAAATTGCTACTTATAATCGGAAGCGGTTAATTGAAAAGGGGGTCAACTTTATTGTTCCGGGTAAGCAATTGTTTCTGCCCGATTTGTTAATTGACTTGCGGGAAAGCGATCTTGGAGAGAACACCAGGCGAAAAGCGCCGGCACTTTTACCCTCAGCGCAATTTCTGGTGATCTATCACTTGATCCATAAGGAAAAAAAATGGCGATTGGAGGAGCAACCCTTTAAAGCCATAGCGGAGAAAACAGGTTATACCGCAACAGCTATTACCAAAGCTATTGATAACCTGAAATATGAAGAGATTGTAGACGTAAGCGGGGAAAAGGAAAAATATATCCGGTTCCGGTTAGAGCGTAGTGAGCTTTGGCATGACCTGTTGAGGCGCAAATTGCTTATTAACCCGGTATTGAAAAAGGTATATATAGATGAAAAGCCCCATAAGCCTTTTATGTTAATGGCGGGAGCGTCGGCTTTGCCGGAGTATAGCGATATGAATCCAAGCAGGCAGGTTAACTATGCAACTGATCGGACTACTTTTTACGAGTTGCAGGAGAGTGGGCGCTTGGTCAACTTGAATGAACAAGAGGGTAAGTTTGGACTGGAGGTATGGAAATACGACCCGCTACAATTAGTGGGGGAATTGCCGAATGATAGGCCGGTTGTAGATCCACTTTCTTTATATTTAAGCTTGCAGGGACATACTGATGAACGAATAGAGATGGCTTTAGAACAAATTATTGAGCAACACATATGGTAAGAGGTTTAGATGTTTTTAAGAAATACTTCGGGGAGTTTCCCGAAAATTATGTAGTAATCGGCGGTACCGCCTGTGATGTAATTATTGAGGGAGCCGAATTGATTCCGAGAGCGACAAAGGATATTGATATCATTTTAGTAGTCGAAGCTTTGACTCCTGAGTTCGTCACACAATTTTGGCAATTTATACAGGACGGTAAATATGAGCGCAGAGAAAAAAGCGAAGACGGAAGGCAGTATTACCGCTTTATGAAGCCCGAAGATACCTCATACCCATTTCAGATAGAGTTGTTTTCAAGGATACCGGATACAATAGATTTACAGGAAGGCGCTCATTTAACACCGATCCCTGTAGACGATGACCTGTCAAGCTTATCGGCTATTTTAATGGATGATGACTATTATAATTTTATGATAGCCCATAGCACCGATGAAGATGGATTACACCGTGCAAATACCGAAGCGCTGATCTGCCTGAAAGCCAAAGCTTTTCTAGAAATCGCCGAGCGTATCGCTAATGGCAGCACAGAAGATAAAAAACAGCTTAAAAAGCATAAAGCCGATGTGTTTCGTATGGCCATTATGATGCGGGAGGATGAAGTGCATGAAGTACCTGCTCCTATCAAAGAACGTTTACAAACGTTCATGAAAATTGCGGCGGATGACTTACCCGATAAAGCAATCTTTAAAGAAATGGGTGTCGGCAATATTGTTGTAAAGGACGTCTATGATCGCTTGGTAACCGCATTTCAACTGGAGGTTTGATGTTAATGCATGGCGTGATCCGGCGCAGATAACGTTTATAAATACCATGATCACTAACCGCACACTTTGTAAGATCGTTGGTCAGCCGATAAAAACTTGGCGATCGCGGATGAGGCGGTAAATGACCTATATATTTTAGGGTTTTGAACAATTATAGCGTTTTGTTTATAACTTTAATCGTTGAATGTCTTACAATACGGTTACTTTACTGTTGAATTGCTAAAACCTGACTTATGAGTGTACAAACTAAACTAGCGGCTTTTGATTATGTCGTCTTCAGATTAAGTGAATGGTATACAGAGAGAAATGGTCAATGGCAAAATAACGATCTCTCGCGCTTAAAAATAACTAAACTACTTTTTTTTGTAACTGCTATTAGTTCAACTCCTGATGATCCAGGCTTGCTTAATGTATTTGACAACTTCGCAGCGATGCCTTATGGTCATGTCGAAAGTGAAATACAAGACCACATGCACGAATCTATTAACTACGATATTTCCAAAAATAGTGTGTCATTTAAGACGGGAGTATTGAACTACCAACCTGACCCCTTTGTGGATGCTAATATGAGGCTTTCAATTGAGCAGGCTGTCGCTAAAATCAAAGCGATCAATTATGATTTAATCAATTATGATGCGTTCAAATTGGTTGATCTCAGCCACCGATGGCAGTCATGGAAAACAATTTTTTCTTTGGCGAAACGTAACGGTAAATTTTCAATGCCCATTCCTCGGCAAATGATCATGATTGAACCTAAAATTTTAAAGTAGTTCTCGATGGGGCATTTAGATACTGCTTTTAACGATCTACACAATACGTTACCAATTAATTGGATAAACTCCTTTGCCACAACGGTAACAGATGATGACGTAACTTCGCAACAAAATGTAATTAATGCAGAAGTTGCAGTTACTGTTATCTTAGATACGGCAGCAAATATATTTTTCGAGGAATTAAACTTGTCTATCATTGCTGGGGAGTATGTTACCGACATAGATGATTACCGAACAAAACTGACTGCGATTGAGAATTACATCAATGATCAGGCTGACTTCGAAATCTTGGGTTACCCCCAAATTACATCTGTAAGCCAAGAAATTTTTAAAAGTTCTTTTTTCCATCCAGTAAAACATAGTCTGAATAGTTATAGGCTATTACTGAATTTTGTGGAAAAACATTTGGTATATAAACCAAATACAAGCACAATTTTTCATCTGATTAAGAACGATAATAAAGATAACAAGGATACCAATAGCGCGGCCAAGGAAATGGCGGCATTATTTCAACTAAATATTACGTTGGCACAAATAGATCATAGTTTGTCGTTTGACCAAACATATTTTAAAAAATTACTTTTTGTTCAAAAGTCACTCCGTGAATTAAGCACATCAACTCCTACATCTGAAATTCTAACAAAAAAATGTGGTTTTCTATTATATAAAATTTCGTTTCGATTGCAACAGTCCCAGCAAAACTACCTTTATGCAATTGATTTCAATTATACACAGGTAGAGCCAAGTGAAATCACGGAGTTTCAGGAATACAATGACATTATTAAAGGTCATTATGATGATGGCATTAACCCAATATTTTTTAATCAACGGGTTGATGTCGCTCTCGTAAAATTTGAAGAGGCACCGTCGACCCTTGATTTAGACAACTATCATTGTTTAATCAAGTATTTTAAGGATGTTAAAAAAGATATTAAAAAACTTGAGAAGCTAAAAGAACATTATGAGACCTTTTACGATAGGGTGAGAACGAGCGCGAATTTATTTGATAAGAAGGCCTATGATATATCTTACTGTTATTTGGAAAATAACATTTTTTCCTTGGAATTAGAAAAAAAAGCAATCAGCCTAACCAATTGGAAAAATAAACTCAACGAGTATACTGATAGAGCCGAAAACTTTAAAAACAGGAACTTTTTCCCTTATTATAAGATTATTAAAGAATTTATTAGAAAAGAAATTCCAAGGCAGTTTAAACTTAAAGATTATCAGTTAAATGTGATTCGAGGCCTGATAGACGAATATAAAACAAATCTCGCGAAACTGATTGAAAACGTTGGAATTTGTGAAGAAACAGATTATCTGCCTTTTCAGAAAAACTACGATAGTTGTAAAGTAAACATTCCTGACAGTTCCGGAACCAATAGAATATGTTTTATTTCCTCGTCATTCGCTCTACCTCTAAATTACAAGGAACTTAAAGAAGAGCTGGAAATCTATAAAGCAGAACTTAATCAGTTTAACGCAATGTTTGAAATTCAACAACTTATAGATGTTGACCGAAAAGATATTAAAACTGTTAAGCAAGAAATTGAAAGGACAGACAAACGACATATCGAGATACTCTCAATTTTTGCAGCCCTTGTTATGTTCGTTTCGAATGAAATACAAATTTTTTCAAAGGTACCTAATATGCCGGATGCGGTGACTTACACACTTTTTTTTGCATTTGGATTAGGCCTCTTTGTTTTAATGATGTGGTTTATAACTCGCCCAGAAGGAGTGAAACTTGAGTCATTTACATTCATGCACTGGTTTGTTGTAATATTATTTTCAGTTGGATTGGTCTCAGCAATAAGTTATGTCTACACGGCCAAATCCTTAAATAAGGTTCAGGAACTTGAATTAAGCAGATTAGATTTCAAAATTGATTCTTTAAAACGCATTAAAACCATTGACACGCTTCTGTCCCATCAAAGAGCCAGATCGGAATCTGTAAAGGTTGGGGCGGGAAAAGTTGAAAGATAATGACATTTGAATGCCAAATATCAATATATAGATACTAAAACCAACCTCTCTTCACAAAAAGGAGACGTTAATATAACTTACTCTTCTCAATCTGTAAACACCTCACTGAAAATAGTCCTGTTTAAGTGTTTAATGAGTAAAGTAGGTCATATGCTATAATATAGCATAGTATAGTATAGCAAGACTCGGACAATAAAAAATTTATTCCAATTATCAGTTAAAAATTCAACAACTGATAATTTTCATTACGTATGTATAAGTACAGTTTACCTAAATTAAATTCATAATTTCCTCCTATCCGACTCGGATAAAATCGGAGTACTTCTCCGTTGTTTTCAGTCATTTTTATAAAAAAAAGAATACAACCTTTCCAAAGTTGTGGTCTTTAAACCAATGAGTTAAGCACCTTTGATTCATTATCTAACCATTTAATGCTAATGCAATTTAAAATTATGGCAGCAGAAATCATCACGAAGGAAGACTTGCAGGAGTTTGGAGAACGACTGCTTAGTCAAATGAAAGCACTGATCAGCGGCGGTTCAAATGAAGAGCCAAGGAAGTTTTTAAAAAGTTACCAAGTTAAGAACCTACTCAAAATTTCCAACAACACCTTGCAAACGCTCAGGGATAACGGCACTATTCCCTTCACCAAGATCGGCGGTATACTGTATTACAATTACGAGGATATCATGAAGGTATTAAAAGGAGAAGTTAAAAGCAAAAGGATCAGTTTTAGTAAATAGAAGTGTGTTCAGCGTTTAGGAGCAAGCCATGTTTTCGCTACGCTTAAACGGCTTGCTCCTTCGGAGATAAGCAAGATTTTGCACTTCGTTTAAAATCAAAGATCATGGGAAGACCGGCATTACAGGAAGAAGATAAAAGGATCATACAGGTCAATATCCGGCTCACAAAAGAAGAGAATGAGATCGTTTGCAATTATGCCCAGGCATCCGCAATGACACCGGCCAACTGGATCAGGCAGAAAGCTTTTACCGGCAGGTTCCCTGCCATCAAGCTGTCACCCGTTAATGCGGCACTTTACCGGGAACTGCACAAGATCGGTGTTAACCTGAACCAGGCGGTGAAGCAATTGCATGGCGGAAAGCTGTCACCGGTATACCTGTCCATCCTGACATCGCTAATGAAAACGCAGAAAGACATCCTTAACTGTTTATTGAAATGACAGCCGATCAGGTAAAAGGAAAAGGGTTCAGGGGCGCACTGAGATACAACCTACAAAAGGTCGATCATGGTGTTGCTAAAATTCTCGATATGACTTTTACATCGGACAAAGAGGATTCTATCATGCAGGAAGTGGCTTTGGTCAGAATGTTGAGACCAAACCTGCAAAAATACTTTTACCATACCTCGCTCAACTTTCCACCCAATGAAAACCTGGGAGATGAACAAATGAACGTTATTGCAAATGAATATTTAAACAGCATGGGATTTGTCCAGCACCAATACGCCATCTTCCGGCACTTCGATGCGGATCATCCACACCTGCATTTACTGGTCAACCGTATCGGCTACGATGGCAAAGTCTTATCCGATAGTAAAGACTACCAGCGTAGCGAACAGGTGCTGAGAATACTGGAAAAGCGGCACGGGTTGACAGAGGTCATATCCAGCCGTCAGGCGCAGGAAAGAGCGATGACGAAGAATGAACTGGAAATGATGAAGCGCACGGATGAACCATCCGTTAAAATGAAGCTACAGGTCATCATTAAGAATGTGCTAAGTCAAAAGCCGGATGCAGAACAGTTCATTCAGCATATAGAAGCACAGGGTATCAACATATTGTTTAACCAGGCCAGCACCGGCTTTGTAAGCGGCATATCTTATGGATACGAAGGTATGCAGTTCAAGGGCGCTCATTTAGGTAATGCTTATAAATGGCAGGCCGTAAAAAATGTTATCAGTTATGAACAAGAAAGAGATCGCACAGCAATATACCAGGCAAATGTTAGGACAAGAGAACAGCAGTCAACAAGAGCCGGACAATCAGCTGCAAAAGGAACATCAGCCGGAATTGACGCAGATACAAAAGTTACTGCCGGAAATAGAAAGGATGTACAGCAGGGCGCTGGAAAACTACAGGATCAGATCGGAAAAGCAAATCGAAAATACAAGCAGGCGGCTGGAACTGATGGACAGCACGGCAACCAACCTTGCTTTTCAAATACAACGGATAGTCGCCAGCGCGGAACAGATCTACAAGGCCAACAACCAGGTCGGAAGCAGGTGGGTCATCAGACTTTATCTGATAGCGATTTTATCGGGAATTTGCTCGGCACTGATCACCATGCTGGTGATATGGATCAAGGTGCATTGAACCAGTTCAAGCGCAAAAGGAAAAAGAAACGGGGTTACAGGTTATGATAGCGAACTATGAAGATAGCAATCTATGAAAATAAAAAATAGCTTTCTACAATCATAGCAACCTAGGTTGCTACGATTGTAGAAACTTAGAAATGCAGATTTCTGCATTTCTAATAAGCCCGGATGCAAGGATTTATTTACCTTCAGGTATACCAATAAATTACATTGCTGAAATGCAACTTGAAAATTATAAAATCCGAATTCTTGACCTTGCCCAAAGATGGCAGATGAATTTACTTAACGAGGCTGAAAGAAATGAACTGGAAGCATGGTTCAGATCATTGGAGGATTGCAACTTAGGAGTTCCTACTGAAATGTCGGTTGATCAACTTGAAAAGCGGCTGCATCAATTATTTGGAAATCCATTTAAAGAGCCGGATGATAACGAAGGACCACCATATCCTTTCAAGTAAATGTTATTTGCCCTTGAGCAATTCATTCTTTTCCTTTTCAGCCTGTAACAGCCGTTCCAGTAAAGCCACTTTTTCGTCATACAATTCAACTATTTTTTCAATAGGGTTGAATGTGCACATATAGTTATTATTGTTTGAACTACTATCCTGAAAGGTATTTGAAATGATATTAAATACCGCTTCTTCTGTAAAAGCTTTTATCGCTTCTGGCGAAAGGCCTAAAACATTAGCAATCTTAATTAAAGCTTCTTCTTCTACTTCAGCATTCTGTTCAATCTTAGAAACAGCTTGTTGACTGATACCTAATTCCGCTGCTAAAGCTTCCTGCTTAATGCCTTTTAATTCGCGAATCTTGCTGATCTTTCTGCCGATATGTAATGTAGGTTCTGCCATAGTTCAAAGGTATTAATTACGGTAAATGTACAAAACAACCAATGATTTGTAAAGTACAATCGCTTATGGTTCGGTACGGCGATGTTTCGCTATTCTTTTGTTTTGCCGGTTAATGGAGGCCGGTATAAAAAGAGCATCATGTACAACGGAACTTATGCCCCCTGGGAACATTATCCTAAAAACCTACGTCATTACGAAGTAGAAAATCCAATGTCTGTAGTTGTTGACTTCTTCAGTGCTGATTCAGTAAAAGGCCATAGCAGACGATTAAAAGAATGGCGCTATTATGTAGTTAACGACGAGCATTACGATGAAAAACGTCATGGCCCCGGCACCTTGCTTTTTATCTATGATCTTAATTTAAGGATTTTAGAGGCTATGTACCTGCTTTTGCTCAATTACAAAAACTTCTCTTATCAGCGTAAGCAGGTTACAGAAGAGCAATTGGAGAATGAAAAGGAACAGTGGGAATACTACCCTAAAAACTTATCCCTGAAAGAACAGCTTGAACCCTATAAGGCGGTTAAGAAAGTATTTAAAAAAATCAAGCCGCAGGAATATCGGGATCAATTACACGAGTGGTCACATGTAGCCCTTTACAATAATGCAGATGTAGAGGCTTTACATGCAGGTGAGGTGATTTCCGTTTATGAAAATTTAATTAAGCTGTATTCGGCAGCATGGATGATTTGCCAGCGTGAAGGTGGTCGTCCGCTGCTAAAGCGGAAAGAGCTTGAAAATAGTTTAACCGAAGAATACACCGAACTAATTGCACTAAGAACAATAAATCCCATACCAACAGCGGCGGAAAAACTAGCATTGGAAGAAATCAAAAATCTGATTGTAAAACGTTGTCCACAGGTTGAAATGATTATTCATTTAGGAACACATCCAAGACCGTTTACGTTTTACCTGCTTATATTGATAGGCGACGATGAAAAAACACCGGAGCATCAAATCAGCAACAAGATTGAGGATAGTTGCCAATATCTTGCTCATGTACATGCCATAGTCCATAAAACGAACAGCGCAAAAGAAGCGCTTATTAAAGGCGGACGCTTTTGGTCAACCGTTATCGACAAGGGAATTGTTCTATATGAATCCCCGAAATTAACATTACCTGCCCATCCGGAAATAACTAAGGGAATATTATTAGCAAGGGCACAGTTCAATTGGGAAAGATGGGGTAAACAGGGCAATGAGTTTTTAAGAGGCGCAGAGTTATACAGGGCAGATAACAATTTCAGGCTTGCAGCATTTCTTTTGCACCAATCTGTTGAAAGCATTCTAAAAGGAATTATACAAGCGGTTATAGGCTACCGTGTACAGATGCATAATCTATCAAGGTTGCTAAGACTTACATTGTTGTTTACCGATGAATTAAAAGAGGTCTTTGAACTGAATACCACGGAAGGCGCACAACTTTATCAATTACTGCAAAATGCCTATTCACAATCACGGTATAGCAGTTCATTTGACCCTGACGAAGATTCGGTAACAATACTATTAAAACAAGTAACAAAATTCAATCAGGTAGCTGAAAGAGTTTACCAGCAATACATAAAAGATATTAATGAATGACAGCGTCAACGGTATTGGCAGGGGTCAAGCCTTCGCCCGCCGCTTTTAAAAGCTGTTATATAAAAACATAGTACTGCCAGGGCCCAAGTGGCAAGTCGGGCGGTTGATTTAATTTAATCGCCCGCCCCTGCTACTAAATCTTGAAACAACTTTATATTACCCCACAGCTACGGCAGGCAACTTCATTACACCACGCGCTATCGCGCCGGGTTTCATTGCGCCGTCAGCCTCCCTGTCGCTGGCAGGAGCGATATTCGTTCCTCATAACGCACCTGCCCTTTACCCCGCCAGAAACAGTTGAACCGCTGCACCGCAATCACAAAATTAGCACCGCAGGAAAACTGTCAAGGGTGCATAAACGTTGCAGTTAATAATTATAGGCAGCACCGCCCTTGACAGTTTTCCTGCTTGCTGCTGCCAGTTGTTTAAGCGTTGCAATGGGTTGGTGTGTTTAGCTGAACAAATGTCACTGATGAATTTTTGATAATGCTCAGTTATCGTTATGGGCTGCCGTCTTCGTTAGCGCGAAGGGAACTGAACTCCGACATTGTTCTTATCCAGCCGTCAGTTCAGTTTGATTTAATGGTATCTAAAATTTAGGTATGTATTAAAAGCCCCCCTTTGTGGACTGCAAAAGTAAATAGTTTGTAAACTCTAGATTATAAAAGCTTTAAGGGTTGAAAATATTGCTCTCCACTGTCAAAACATATGATAATAGTTTAGAATATTTTTTCTAAAATATATATTGAATTGAAAAACGTATCTTCAACGTTTGCTAAATCTTCACTCTTTTGAAATCTATACTACAAAATAAAAAGTCTCGTAGGATTTTTATCTCGCTTATTATTTGTCTTCTGGCTATAATATTTTTAGCGCGGGCCTACGTTCTAACAAATTTTCATTCGCAAATTTTAAATGGTGTCAATACTGAAGAACCTGTCTGGCATGCGTTATCTGTAAGATTATTAGATAGCATTTTCGTTTCGCTTTTCGTAACTGTTGCAGTGGGACTGTTCATGTTTTATATTGAAATACCGGATGACGATAAAAAGTTCGATATTGTCGAATCACTTCGTTTAGAAGAGATGTTTGACAGAGAACTTGCTCAAACGGATTCTTGGCACTTCAGTGGAGGAATGGGGCGCCACACACGTGCAAAAACAATACTCTATTTAGATAAAGCAGCCAAAGCATCTAACCAACAAAAAAGTTTGAAAATTCAGTTGCTAAATCCCGCGGACGAAACGTTGTGTACACAGTATGCTTCTTATCGAGGAAATTTGCGCTCCGCAAAAAAGAACAAAGCAGATTGGACGTCTGATTTCGTACGCAGAGAACTATTAAGCACCATATTAATTGCTTCGATTTATAAAACCAATAACGCGAACCTTGATATTACAATTAGACTGAAAAACAACTTCTCTACACTAAGAATTGACCTAAGTTCTAAAGCAGGCATAATTACAAAGGAAGATAAAAATGAGCCAGCTCTTATATGCAGAGACGGTTCATTTTTGTATAAGGCTTATAAAGAGGAATTGATTCAAACGTATAAACTATATCCTGAGCTTAGATTACAGTTACCCAATACTTACAAGACCTCTGCAATAACAACTAACGATGTTAAAGAAATTATTGATTTTCTAGGGGCAAGTAACAACATAGAGTTAAATAGAAAATTGGTGTTAGATGATTATAAGGCAATTTGCAAAACTGTAAAAGACAATAAAAACCCTTATGCTTAAAACTGACTTTGAAAATTTACGAAATCTGTTTCGGTTAGGAGATAGATCGAAATTGAGAATAGAAATTAGATCCTTGATCGGAGAATTAACCACATCGAATCATGTTGATGGAGCCCTATTTTATCACCCACTTGGTTTTTTATACGCCACGCTCTTTTCATTTTCAAATGATGAAACAATACGTATTCATATTTGGAATAAAAAATATTATAACGTAGTACCGCAACTTGATATCCATAATCATTATTACCGGGTTAATAGTTACATATACAAAGGTTGTGTGTTTAATCAATTATATAAAGTAAACGATGTAATAGACGTTAATGTTAACCAATATACTGGTAGCTATACGAAAACAGGCGGAAGAATTTTAACGAAAACAGATAATGGCTTGTTCATAATTGAGGATATTATTTCAACATACTGCGAAGGTGATCTTTACACAATAAATCATGATCAAATCCACACAGGTGGATCGATTGCTGGAGATATAGCTTGCACAATTGTTTACACGCAAGATCCAGGGGAAAAAAAGCCCCTTGTATTTGGCAAAGGCCCACTTCCGGATGTGCTTTCTTTCGAAGTAAAAAAGGTCCCTTCAGGTTCGATTAAGGCTATATTTAAAGATTTAGAAACATGTTGATTTTTATGAGAATTTTCGATTTATGCTAGAGCCAGTTTACAACTTTCAATATTGTTATATTCGTTCCGATAATGCAGAAGCTAGTTGAGAGTAAAAACATTGTGCCATTTTTAAGATGGACGGGTTCGAAGAGATGGTTTACCAAAAATCATATCAGCGAATTTATGCCTAAGAAATTCGCTGATTATCATGAACCATTCCTAGGTGCTGGTGCTGTATTTTTCCATTTAATCAACAACTTGGCAGAGGAACGAAGGTACTTTTTATCTGACTTCAATGATGATTTGATCAACGCTTATATTCAATTAAAAAATAATCCTGCAGATGTTATCACCCACTTAAAAGGTTTTACAAATAGCGAACAGGAATACTATCGTATTAGACGGCTCAATTTCGAAGTGCCAGAAGAAAAAGCGGCTCAATTTATATACTTAAATAGGACCTCATTCAACGGAATATATCGCGTTAATAGCAATGGTCTCTACAATGTACCTTATGGCAAAAGACCCAAGGTTGATTATGTGACGGAAGATCTATTACTAAATGTGAGTAATTGTTTACAGGATGTTGTTATTGCGGGCCAAAGCTTTGAAAAGAGCCTTGACAATATTAAGCGTGGCGATCTTGTTTTTTTAGACCCGCCCTATACCGTTGCACATGAAAATAACGGTTTTATTGAATATAATCAGCAGTTATTTGCTTGGGAAGATCAGGAACGATTAAAGAATTTCATAGAAAGGCTGATTGAAATCGGTGCTTATTTTATACTGACAAATGCAAGTCATACATCTATAGCAGAGTTGTACAAAGGCATTGGGTCGATGAAAAAACTATCAAGAAGCAGCCAGGTTGGTGGTCGTAATAAAACTAGAAGAATGTATAACGAGTTGGTGATTTCAAATATTAATAGCTAATATATGGCGGTCAAAAAACTAAAGATTGCGGTTATTAGTGACCTTCATTGTCATCCAGAGCAAAAGGAGTATGCAAAAAACAACACGCTTCTGTATAGCGATAAATTGAGGTTACCAACTACAGAACACCCTGTTGAAAACCTGCTTGATATAATTGAAGCAGAAAAGATTACCGTTGACTTGGTATTAAGTCCTGGTGATTTCACTCATCAATCTGACAAACAAGGTTTCTTTTCTGGATGGTCATATGTCAATGAAATTGCTCGCGCTTTGAAAGCAGACGATGTGATTGCAACAATCGGCAACCACGACATCGATTCGCGACATACATACTCAAAATATAGCTTTGAAATACCAAAAAAAATCAGTCAAAACTTTCCGATCGACAAGAAAAACCTTAAGCAATTTTGGGATACTGGTTATACCTTTATTGAAGAGGAAAACTTTCAGATTCTCGTAGTAAATAGCACGCATTACCATACACACTATGATAAGGAAAATCCGATGGAAAATCCGGCTGTTAAAGGACGGATGGATCCAGCACAGATCGAACAAATTGGAAAATACTTAAAGGAAAATGATGATCCCAAGAAAATAAAAATAGGATTGGTGCATCATCATCCTATCAAACATGCACGGCAAGAACTAGGCGAACATGACTTTATTGAAAATGGTGAATCGTTTTTAAATGTTCTCGGTAATTTCCGCTTTGATTTATTAATTCACGGTCATAAACATGACCCTTGGCTTAGGTACTACAACACTGAAAACGGATTTTCTTTGCCAATCTTGTCATCAGGAAGTTTTGCGGCCACTAATCAAATTTCATGGATTAATAAGTTCAATTACTTTCACATAATTGAAATCATCAAAGATGAGTCGAATCCGGCAAATGGCATTTTGGAAACACTCACATTTAAGAATAGAATTGGTTGGAAAAAAGACCGCGAAGATGGATTTTATCCATACGCCGGCTTTGGATATTTGGATAATTTGCAATTGATCGTCGATAAAATTAAATCTCAATTGGAGGCTTCGTCGATAGGTATGCTTAAATGGGACCATATAATTGATGAAATACCGGAAGTGCAATATTTAACACCGGACAAAATGGAAGAATTAGAAGCCAAGTTATTAACTGAAAAAATACTGGTAACGTCTAAAATTGGAGTACGACCTAAGCACGTGTATTATGAAAGAGATTGACAATTTCTATAACACCTACAACGCAAGGCACCTTAAACCGGCAGAAGTGGCCGAAAGCTTCATCTTTTCTAATGAGTTTGAACAGCTTATTCAAAATGAACATTCTATCATTTTGGGTGCCAGAGGGTGTGGTAAAACGACTTTGATGAAGATGTTAACACTTCCAGCACTATATAACTGGAAACATACCAGGGCAGAAGAAATAAGAACAGGCTTATCTTTTTATGCTATCTATATTTCTACAGACATTTATTGGGATGTTAAAAATCAAACATACAGTTCAGAGCTGGAAGCTTTCGGTAATTTTTCTGAGAAGGTTTCTCTGTTTTCCGTTACTAGTAACGTATTTTCTTCGCTGTGCGATACTTTCAAAAATATCTTGGAGATAGATATTAAATGCAACGACGATGCAAAGGAATTAGAACTATGTAGACACCTAATAAAAGCCTGGAAATTAAATGGCACTGTTCCGAAATTAGAATACGTAATTGAAGCGCTAAATGAAAGAGTAGATTATGTAAACCAATTAATTCAAGATGTAATTTTTAACTACAAAAAGAACGATGACATTCCGACCCCGGACTTTTTCAATTTATCTTTTGAAACCTCATTAGAATATGTGATACCTGTTTTTGAAAGGATTTATGATATACAAAAGAAAAAACTATGGGCGCTCTGTTTCGATGAATTGGAATTTGCGCCGCTATGGTTGCAGGAAAAATTGTTTAGATCTCTTAGAAGCAGGTCCCAGTTTATTCTTTATAAGTTAAGCTCTAGCCCGATTCTTCCCGTTGCTCTTGTAAAGTCACTAACGCACGAATATAGCGCTACAACGGGAAATGATGTTACATTAATTAAAATGTGGGGCGCAGCGGATGCAGACGGTTTCTCAAAAAAAATTATTGATTCATGCCTCGCCAGAAAGCTGAACATAAAAGATGCCAAGGAATTCTTTGGAACTAATGAGATATATAATAAAACCACCGACAGCTACGGTGAAGGTCAAGTTTTCTATAATGAAATGCTGGAGTTGGTAAAAAAAGATGATGCCTTCAAGGCGTTTTTAATAGAAAGAAAAATCGACATTGATAAGCCAATTGCTACAGCAAATCAGAAAGATGTTCTGTTCCGGAAAATTAAACCAGTCGTATCGTTTAGAAATTATTATCTATATGAAAATCGCAGTCTAGAAGGAAATAAATTTAAAACAACATATAGAAGCAGGAAAACTGGGGAGTTATATTCGGGAATTGAAGTCCTTACAAAAATCTGTGATGGTAACCCCAGATGGCTAATATCAATTATTACGTCAATTCTTTCAAAAACGTCTAATCGCCCAATGTCAGAAAAATTACAATTTGACGAAATTATCAGCGCGGCTAAGCGTTTCCAAAATGTAATCGCTAACATACCAACCGGTGCATCCATTTCAACACCAGTTACAGAAATTATTGACAGAGTTGGGTTATTTTTTAAAAATCAAATATTGGGCTCTAATTTCAACTTAGATCCGAAGGGAACGTTCGTGGTAGACGAGAGCCAGAATAAAATCTCTGACGAGATCATAAAGCTTTTGGAAAAAGGAGTTGCGCAAGGCGCTTTAATATTGGTTGACAGCGACAATCAATCATTTGATTTTGAAATAAGAGGTAAACGATTAAAATTATCTTATCTTTTTTCGCCGCTTTACGATTTGCCATTACGGAAATATACAGCAATTAAATTGAGCGAATGTCTAAGAGGTTTTGAAATGGAAAGTATTGGCCAAATATCAATGTTTTAATCATGCAGCTTGAATACGGAAGACAAATAGGAATTGACGAAGTAAGCGAGAAAAAAATTCACTTGTTTCTGTTCGCTTGTAACCATGAGAAACGCATTTTATGTGCGCATAATCGAGTTAGTGAAGTCAACACCATATTGAATACATTGGCACTTTGCTATAAGCCCAAGACAAGGAAAAAACAGAATAACATTAATTATGTCTACATAAAAAGTCATGTTGAAATATATGAAATACTTGATGTGGAATTCGCGAAATATCCCAATGAAGAGATCAACATTGTAGTTGATTATTCATGTATGACAAAAGCATGGTATTACTCCATTATTCTTTATTTAAACAAGAGAAATCTTGCAATTCAAAATATTAGTGCTTACTTCATTTATACACCTTCCAAATACTCAGCGCCCCAAAAACCAAAACACAATACTGAAATTGCACCATTGCCGGGAAAATACGTCGTGCCGACGAACAAGCCTAAAGCGCTAATAGTTTGTTTAGGTTACGAACAAAATAAAGCTGAAGGCATAATAGATCACTTAGATCCGAAAATATGTTATGTTTTTTATACTCAACCGGCACTTGATCCAAAATTCGTCGATACCGTTAAGGCCAGTAACAAGAATATATTAGATCATTATAGCAATATAATTACTTATCCATTCGACGACCTATTATATCTTGAAAGACAGTTAACATCATTATACTACTTACTTCGTGAGGACTATAGTATTATAATAGCGCCTCTTGGTCCCAAACCTTTTACATTCATTTCCATGCTATTATCTGTAAAATTTCTGGAGATTGACATTTGGAGAGTTGGGTCAGGTTCTGATATCAATGAATATAAACGTGAACCCATCGACGACAAGACCTTTGTTGTTAACGAGGTAGTGTTTAAGGGTTCTGGTGCGCGATATTTGGTGACAGCAGACGTTTAATTCTTGCTCATGGCCGCACAGCGACTATATTACTGAAAAGTGCTCCGGTTGCAGATTGCCTGAGCAAAATTACGAGGCGGTTTTTAACTGCTGTGCATAAGATTTATTTATCGGCAATCACCGACTAAAATTTATATTCGCTTTAAAGAATCTCTTATGCCTAAACTTTTAAAGAATGACACCGTAAGACTGATCGAGGCAAGTATCGAAGGTCTTGGACTAGCACAAACAGGAATTTGTGCGTTCAGAAAAGACCAGCTGAAAATCGAACAGGTTAGGTATTCCCCGGAACTTGGTCTGATTGGAAGTTCAATAGAATTGATAATGAGTGCCATACTTATCCAGGCACAGGGTAAGAAAATTATTTTCCGAGACCATGGTGCTGGGAAATATAAAACAGGTGCAGAAATATTGTCTGATTTTCGCACTTTATTGCGTCAATCTTCTTCGAATATATTTTTCCTGATTAATGGCATTCAAAAATCTGAAGGACATATTACCCAGATATTGGAACTTACCAATAGGTTTCAGCTTATTATTACCAGCAGGGCGAATGGTTTGCATAATGGCTATGGGCTTAAATATGAATTGGTTGCCTCGCTCTTCCAGGATGTGTCACAATTCATAAACCTAATTTCCAAATCAAATAACCTGAAGCCATATCTAACTAGAATCCCGGAACTGGTCGGTATCAGAATAGATAAGCAGGTTTTGATCGATGACCTTTATAATAAATTGAAGCAAACGAAAAATGTTCATGATCAAGGGGCGTTAATCTCATCGCTATTTCTGGTTTTGCCTGAAATGCCAAAAAAATTACCAGAGTGGCTGGAGAAGTTTGAAAGCCTAAATATCGCGCCGAAAAAAACCGACCTGGTTTATCTAATAGATGCATTAGAAAAAGCCAATCCGGTAACATTAAATAAAGTAACTGATGAAAGTGGTTCATTAAATGTGACGATTGTGGGTAGGGATGTCCCAGACGCCATCCCGATCTCTGCACACTTTCTTAAGTCAGAATTCACACAGTTTAAAGACCAGTTCTATGCGAATATTGCCACGGCGAATGGGATGTTAAATAATTCGCAGCAGCTAGATTTGCCGCCAATCAACTACGCGTTTGCCTTTGGCGCAGAAGACCTCAAGCTTCTAGAAGAAGGAAAGCAATTTTCTGCTCATCAATCATGGCCTTTTATTGTAGAGGCAATAAACGTCGCGAAGAATAATACGCCCGCACCTTATTGGTTTTTAATAAGGCAGACTAGTGATCTTGGTCAACTTAAAGCAGTGCTTAGAAAAGCGGCAAAATTCGGTAACAGTTCTTTGAAAAAACATATTACTATGGTGCTAGGTGGTATTGAGTCCATCGAGCACGATAAGCCAATCGAAGCGGATTCTATATTTATCCAACAGACAATTAATGAAACGGAAACATTCAATACCAATATCGAAAAGATTGAAAAGACATTCGAGAAAACCGGTTTATATGGTCTAACAGATTCGTATGAGGCTGATCTAAGGGATTTTTTTTCAGAAAAGAAGTCTATTTCTGAGCTGTTGTTGAAAATATTGGATGATGAAAATCTGACCGATACCTGCAGGAAGTATTGGGTCGGTAAACTAACTACCATTATGCCTGAAAAGGAAGACTTGCCAGTCTTTGCTTCCATCTTGTCCAAGATTAAGTTTCAGGTTGCGCATACCAATATAAGAAAAGTATTCCGTGCATTTGATTTTGCTAATTATGGACCAAGAATAAAAACTTAAACGAATAACTATTAACTATTTAGTACCAATATTATTGAAACGATAAGCACGCAGAAATAAATCATAGCATCCTGTGTGCAAAAAGCTTCGCACTTTCAAAGTAAGGGTTTCTATCTCTGACTTAATTCAATGACAAAATCAACTCGAAAAACTCAACAAAACCTTCAGCCATTTTTTGCGCTGGCTTGTTTAAAAATAGTTAAGGTCCTGAAGATGGGCATGTATGACGGAATCGCTACCCTTCCTAAAAAATAATAACTTATACCGATGTTAACATACAACACAAAAGGAAGTCATGTTTCGGTCGGACAGGAACGGTTAGCCAGAATACTTGCAAGGATCAAACGCCTCACTGCGTTTTGGCGAATTTCACTATGAAAATTTAAGTGGTGGCCCAAACTCATTTATTTGGGAAGTGTATCTAATAATTCACATTTTACTCATAGCAAAGGTATTATGACTGCTACTGTCAACGATAGATAACTATTTATTATCAACTTGAAATAGTAATAACCCTGTCAATTACAATTTGAAACTTGCAATTTTGATGTGTATTTTCTATATTTACTTCAGAAAGTTCTTTAAAACAACTCAAAATTACTCAATTATTACGGTGACCTTTAAGATGGCTCCTGATTTTTGCAGTCATAAACGTCTGATATTCAAATACATAAAAGAATGGTTAGAGTCCCGTCCATTCCGCTAAAAGCCTTACTGAAAAGTAAGGCTTTTTTGCTTTTGAATTTTTTTTAGCTCTACAATTTGCATACCTTAAAAAGGTTTGTATATTTGCAACCCCAAACGGAGGAGTGGTAGTTCAGCTGGTTAGAATACATGCCTGTCACGCATGGGGTCGCGGGTTCGAGTCCCGTCCATTCCGCTAAAAGCCTTACTGAAAAGTAAGGCTTTTTTGCTTTTAATGGTTTTTAGGCGGGCTCCGGTTTTTGTTTTTTTTGCAAAAATTGATAAAAATGTGAGCCTCTTCTTTGTTTTTATTATTTGCATTGGGTCTTCGGTTGGGGCTACCGTCCAGATGCAATGTCATCTTTTATCTTCTGCCGGTGCTGTATTCCCCATTTCGTTAATGCGCCAACAACCTCTTCAAGCGTGTGGCTATAAGGCAATAATTCATATTCAATCGTGACGGGATATCCGACCGATACCTTTTTTATGATAAATCCGTTCAGTTCCAACTCTTTTAGCTCACTGGAAAGAACTCTGGCAGAAATCCCTTTAACCTGCCGCTGAAGTTCAGTGAATCTGTTGTTTCCCCTCGCCATAGCAATAATAATCATCAATTTCCATTTCCCTCCAATGGCGTATAAGGCATCACTTACAGCGGATAGAATGGTGGTGCATTCTTCTGTAAATTCTTTATTTACAGAATGTTGATGATTTTTATTTTCAGCTTTCATTGTCCTGTTACCTATTTATTAGTCGCTAACCTTTAGGTAACAGCTAATAAAATGTAAGCAAATGTACGCTACTTTTGGCTTCTATAAAGACAACTTCTAACAATAAGAACAAAAATCATGACATCAGAAATTTTAAAAGCCAAAGAAGAATTAAGAGACCTCATAGATGCGTACGCATACTTAGGCGATGACAAAAAGATCTCGGAACAAATGGGTCTATTTACACCAGACACCGTATATAAAGCTTACATGGGCGACTTTTTAGCGGCGAACGTTTCCGGTATAGAGAACCTGGAAAGAGAATTTAACGGGCACGCAGCCTTAGTGAAAACTTACTTCACCCTGAATGGACAGCATGCCGTAAATATAGGTGGAGATAAAGCAACAGGTATTTCCTTTTCGCAAATCAAAATGATCAGGGAGTCTGAAGGCAGGAATATTCTTTCAGATTACAGTGTTAAGTATCACGATAAATATGTGCATCAGGATGGAAAATGGTTAATCAAAGAACGGGTTGGTTACTTTATCATTGTAGAGGCCAGAGAATTGAAGAGTTAAGTGGAGAAATAAGTCGTCATATTGACTTATGCCTTTAGTCCAAATCAAGGAAACTCGCCGTTGTTTTATCATTACAAGCGGCAACAAGCGTCATCAGCTTAGTTGCCGCTAAATATTTACGTCTATTGGAGGTTATTTTGCAATTGGGCTATTACCAATTGCATCACTTTATATTAAGTTTCGGGTTTGAATTACTTAATTTGTAACATGGGTATTGTACAGACGCGTTCAATCTCTGAGTTTAACAGGGAGCTCAAGCTTAAAGGCTTCAACGTTTTCCAGATCGAGGAAGACGGCAACGCTACGCGTATCTATAGTAGAAAAGATTTTTACAAAATATGCCTCACTACCGGCAAGAGTGTGATCCATTACGCCGACCGAAGCTTTGAAGCTGAAGGCACTGTGTTGTTTTTCGGCAATCCGCATATACCATATTCCTGGGAAACGATCTCGACTACTTATGTGGGCTATACCTGCCTGTTTTCAGAAGAGTTTCTAAACGTTTCCGAGCGCAGTGAAATGCTGCAGTATTCGCCATTCTTTAAAATAGGTGGCACGCCTATACTGACTATCACAACGGCGCAAAGAGCGTTTTTAAATACGATCTTTCAGAAAATGATCGAGGAGCAACAAAGCCAGTATCCTTACAAGGACGACCTGATCCGCAACTATATCAACCTGATCCTGCATGAGGCTATGAAGCTACAGCCGTCAGCACATTTTGATCAGCGTAAAAATGCAACATCGAGGATCGCATCCGTTTTTCTTGAATTATTGGAACGCCAGTTTCCCATTGAAAGCCCGAACAAACCGCTTGCATTAAAAAGTGCGCAAGACTATGCGCAAAATCTATCTGTGCATGTCAACTACTTGAACCGTATGGTGAAAGAGGCAACCGGCAAACCGACTACTGCGCATATTGCTGAACGGATTGTCAGTGAGGCCAAAGCGCTATTACAGCATACCGACTGGAACATCGCGGACATTGCCTATGCACTTGGATTTGAGTACCCCAGTTATTTCAACAATTACTTTAAACGAATGACTGGCACCAATCCCGGTTCCCTGCGCAACATAGAAGTTTGAAACTCTTAACCATTGGTTTGATTCTCATAAACAACGAAGGTTCGGCTCATCCGAACTTTGCGTTATGAAACACATCTTCGAGCGACTTCAATCCGGAGAGTTGGTGGAACTTACTGATCCCGAATTTTTCAAGGTGAACGGGGTGGTTAACCATACGCTGGCATTGTCACTACTGCTTAATACCGCAACCAGTGTGGACGAAATCCGCGAAAAATTGGGCGAGATATTCTGTACAGAGATCGATAAAAGCACTACAGTATTCGCACCATTCTACACCAATTTTGGGCGCTTCATCAAACTGGGTAAAAACGTTTTTATCAATCATGGCTGTTCTTTCCTGGACATGGGGGGCATTATACTGGAAGACGACGTACTGATCGGCCCCAAGGTCAATTTGGTAACAGAGAACCATCCATTAGATCCGGCCATTCGGCGGGGCCTGATCTGCAAGCCCATTTTAATTAAACACAATGCATGGATTGGCGCAGGTGCCACCATACTCCCCGGTGTAACTATTGGAGAGAATGCTGTTGTTGCGGCTGGCGCGGTAGTGAGCAAAGATGTACCGGATAATGCTGTTGTCGGCGGTATTCCCGCAAAAATCATTAAAACTATTTAAGCATGAAAAAACTATTGATAATTATAACCGCCCTGTTTGCATTGGGGCCGGCTGATGCACAGGTCAGCAAAAAACAAAAAGCAGTTACGATGAAAGAAATATCATCAAATGGCTATACCACCTTTAAGGTAAGTGAAAAAGTGACCCTGTATGCGGTTACGTTTTATAATCAGTTTCAGATGAAAGTGGCTGGCCATCTTTTTATCCCGAAAAAGCTGAACCGAAATCAGGGACATACAGCCATCATTGTCGGTCATCCGATGGGAGCGGTAAAAAAACAAAGTGCTGATGTTTATGCCTCACAGTTGGCCGACCGCGGTTTTGTTACCTTAGCTATCGATTTGTCTTTTTGGGGCGAGAGCGAAGGGCAACCACGCAACGCAGTATCGCCAGATATTTATGCAGAAGACTTTAGTGCAGCGGTTGATTATCTGGGCACCCGCCCGTTTGTCGACCGTGAAAATATCGGTGCTGTGGGCGTTTGCGGCAGCGGCAGTTTCGTTATCAGCGCGGCAAAGATTGACCCGCGTATGAAAGCGATAGCTACAGTGAGCATGTATGATATGGGCGCAGCCAGCCGCAATGCGCTTCGTTATTCACTGACGCTGGAGCAAAGAAAGAAAATCATAGCAGAGGCTGCAGAGCAACGTTACACGGAGTTTAATGGTGGTGTAACCAGGTATACCGGCGGCACTGTTCGTAAGCTGGATGAGCATACAGACCCCATCCAGCGCGAATTTTATGGATTTTACCGAACACCACGCGGAGAGTACACTCCAAAAGGGGGAAGCAATGAAACTACCACTCACCCCACGCTGAGCAGCAATACGAAATTCATGAATTTCTATCCGTTCAATGACATCGAAACCATTTCACCGCGCCCGATGCTTTTTATTACAGGCGATTACGCACACTCCCGGGAATTTAGTGAAGATGCCTACAAACGCGCGGCTGAACCTAAAGAATTATTTATCATTCCCAATGCGGGCCATGTCGATCTATATGATAAAACTGATCTGATCCCTTTCGACAAACTCGCTGCTTTCTTTACCAATAATCTTAAGTAAAGAAGCACTTAAAGCGACTAGTTAAACAGCTATTTATTCTTTATTGCATTTTGTATTTTTGAAATAACAAATCTTCTTTCAAAATCCTTCGAATACATTAACTCAAAACACAAGATCATGCGGAAAAGAGATATAAATAAGCAAGTAGAGAGCGCTAAAGCTACAGGCGCTTATGCATTGGGCGCAAGGGCAATAGGCGCCGGTGTAACGGGAGCCTTTGCATTAGGATGCATTGCAGTCGGATCAATTGCTGTTGGTGCGTTTTATCTTGGGCGTTTATCTGTTAAAAAAGCCTCCGTTGACCATATGCGTATTGGTAAGTTAACTATCGACGATCTGGAAATCATAGATGGCAAGATCAATGTCAAAGGGGCTTCTGATATAAAAGAAATCTAAAACCATCTGAAAGAAGCCGGTATGCAAAAACAAAGCGGCTTTCAGCAGCCCGGCTAAACAGTTATCGTTATTGGTTAATTGATGTCTTTGGGTTTCGATTCAGCCTGAATAATATCAGCATTACTGCAACAGACAACACAATAAACACCAAATAGCTATAACTTAGGTTGCGCTCATCTTTAGCCGGGATAGCAGCAACAACAATATAAGTAAGCAGCGATAGGATCACATATACCATCCCACCGGTAAGTCCGCCAGACATAGCCGCGTTTTTTGGAAACCGGCCTAAACAGTAGGTGAAATAGTTATTATACGTAAATCCCGCTCCTACGTGTATCACAAAGGCAAATAAAACCATTACATAAACATTGCTCACAAAGTTTACGCTGATTATCATTAATACAACAACTAACAGCTGTAACAGAATATTAACGAACAACTTACCAAAAAACGGGCGGCTGATCAACGCTTTACCAATAAAGCCGCCTACCATCCAGGCCAAACCCAAAATGAGTGAGCAATAACCAGCAACCACCGGCGTGAAATTAAAGTGATGCTCAACAATGAACGGCCCTGTCATATTATACATGATCACCATGGAATAAGCAAAGCACAGCATCAAAATGCCAAGACTAAACGTAGTTGTTTTGATCATTTCCGCATACAGCCCGGCTATTTTCTTTAAGTGAAATTCTGTACGGTGACGAATGGTTTCGCCGCTGTAAATCATCTCCAGTACCGCTATAACCGATGCCAAAGCCGCCAGGAAATAGAAGTTAGACTGCCAACCGAGCGTACTTTGAAAATAACCGCCTAAAAATGGCGCTATGATAGGTCCGGCCGACCAAATGATGGTAAACATGCTCAGGTAATGTTTTAACTGCTCGCCTTCGTAAACATCCACGAAATAAGCCCGTTTAGCCACTACTATCATTGCAACTGCAATACCGTGGATAATCCGCATGGCGTAAATAACATAAATATTATGTGTAACAGCTATAACCACACTGGCCAAAATAAATACCACCAACGCGCCAAGGCTAAACTTGTACCGGCCATATGAATCCAGGATGCTTCCCAGAAACAATTGCGATACACCGTAGCTGATCAAAAACAATGTTAGCGTTAATTGAACCTGTATGCTGCTGATATGCATATCGGCCCCCATGCTGGGTAATGAAGGAATATATATGTCGGTAGCAAAGCCTGAAAGCGGCAGCAAAGCAAACGCTAATACTGTAGAGACAGTGCGATTTTTAAGCTGCGGTGTTGTTATTGCGGTTGTTGTAAGCATTGTCCGCAAAATTAGCAATACCTAAAATGAAGATTGTTGGCTGGAAGTAATAAAGAACTTGTCATGTTTACCAATCTGGTGGCAAGTGAAAAAATTTAAATCCTGCAAAAGGAATTAAAGTACACCGTTAACGGCGCGGTTTTGTCTTAAATCATGATGATCAGAAACGCTCCGATTTTCGTTATTTCACACTATTGCACAATAATTCCTATGAGTTAAAAATTTGTAAATTATAAATTAAATTATGCCTAACTTTATAATACACAGTATTTTACTGTTATGCCTGCAGAAGCCAATAAAGCCGTTTCACCTTTAAGTTGGGTTGTTATAACCGGATTGGGTTTTGTATTGTTTGTGGCGGCTGCCGTGGTACTCATGATCTTTAGTAATAAGACTGCGAATTTAAGTCCGCAGGTTTATTTTTTCCTCTTGGTTTTTGTTGCTTTAATTGCCTCTGGATTTTTATTTGGGGCCTTAAAAGCACATGCAAAATATAACGGTAAATTGTATAATGGTACTTTAGCGCTCGGCGGGCCTGCTGTAATTTTTTGCCTGATCATCTATTTTGGCCTGAAGCTTTCGCCCGTCGCCGATTCATTTGATGTTAAATTCGTCGTGTTTGGTGATGAAAGTAAGAACGAACTGGTAAACGGCGGGTTGCTTAAAGTGCTGTTCAATAAACCCGACTCGGCAAGGATAGAGAACGGGGTAGTAACCTTTAACGAACAGCCTGCAAATTTATTAGGGAAAAGTATTACGGTTACTCCTGCGGTAGCCGGCTATTACCGGCAAAGCCAGCAGGTAACTATCCCCATTGACGGGCGTACGCCTATCGAACTGCATCTTAAAAAACAAGCGGATTCATTAACCGTGAGCGGTTTGGTTGTAGATATGCAGGGCCAACCCGTTCCCGATGTATTGATTGTACTGGCCGATGGGCTTTATAGAACCAATGCCGATCAGTTAGGTAATTTCAGCTTAACCTTGCCAATAAAAGATGGGACTGAACTACCGGTGAGGATTTACCGGGGAAATAAGCTGCGTTTTAATAGTACTCAGATCTTTTCGTCCAAAGTACCACTTACACTTCAGCTTAATAAGCTATGAAAAGGGGCATTTGCATAGTAAGTTTATGCATGGCCTGGCTTAGTAGCTACGGGCAGACTATCATTTTTAAAGGTGAGCTTTTAAGCAACAACGCTTTAGTTAAAAACTACACCATTACTATTGATGGAAACCCGGCAACAACAAACGAATCCGGTGTATTTACCGCCGCCATTAGCAGCAACACCACCCAGGTAGAAATTAAAACCTCTGACAAAAGCTATATCATTTTATACCCCCTTGGAGGAAGGGTGCTGATACCTAAAAATCCATCGTTATTAACACAGATAGTACTGGAGAGTTTTCAATCAAGCGGGCAGATCAAGAGTTATATGGCATCGTTGTCGCAATTAAAGGATGCAGCTAAAAAGGGCGAATCCGACACGAAAGCATTACAGGCTAAAATTGATTCCATCGCTGCCAATCTTAAAAAGTTGGGTTATTCTAATGATGATCTTCGGATTGCCCGGGAAAGGCAGGACGGTATTGATTTGTTTTATCCTGAGATCAGTTCGACCTTGCAAAACTATATCCTGCAGGCACAAAGCTTAATGATCGCCTTTAAATTTATAGGTGTATATGCATTTGTAAATGTTAATGCACTTACCCAATATGCGCAAACCCAAAATGGGTTTAACCAGGCATTTGAAAAATTATATATCAACTATCCCACTTACTCAAAAAAAATGGCCGATTACTGGGACGATCCGTCACTTTCCAAAGCCTTTGAGGGGATAGCTGATACGCTGATCTATGGTATCGGCAAAAATAAAATAGTTCCTTTAAATGATCTTAAAAACCAGATCAATCAATATTTTCAGAATCAGATTCCTGATAAAGATAAAGACAAACTAAAAAAGGAGATCCAATCACAAATAGAAACACAGGTTCCAGCCATCTCTGACCAGCTTACCGCTATGGAACAACGTGTAAAAGAATTTCTGAGCCGGTTAAAAAATTAATATTCATTAATAACTAAAGCATTTAATCATGAAAAAGTTAAATTCCCCCCTGTACGTTATTTTGATTGTTATTATGGCATTTTGTACCTCCACCTGTGGTAAAAGCGGTGACGGTGGCGGCGGTGGTGGCGGCGGTGGCGTTATTGTTCTTCTGGGCGATTTGATAGGTTTCTGGCAGACCAACAGTGATTCGTTTACCTTTGGAAATCAGGATGGCAAGCTTAGCGGCTCCGGGACTGTTGGAGGTAAAACCGGTGATGTCACCAATAGTAAGATCGACAAGTATCAGTTTTCTTTTGATCTTCTGTTTAGCGACAATAGCACAAAGAGCTATACCGGAACCATAGATGAGTCAAAGAAGTCTATAAAGTTAACGACAGGCGGAACAACCACTACTTTCAATAAGCAATAATAAATTGTGCTTCGGTTGGTCAATGACTATAGGTGTTAGGAAGACAAAAAAATGAGTCATTGCGAGGAGGAACAGCCTGTCCCGAATTTATTTCGGGAACGAAGCAATCGCATACTATACAGGGCGGTTATGCTTCCGTGCGGTTGCCACGCTTCGCTCGCAATGACATGTTTTTTGTT
>Ga0163162_10000402_pt1 | contig 39626 bp, 67 predicted proteins | sample S55metaG_FD_115310 | JGI IMG/M metagenome (GOLD analysis project Ga0163162, IMG submission 115310) | Switchgrass rhizosphere microbial communities from Kellogg Biological Station, Michigan, USA - S5-5 metaG | ecosystem: Host-associated > Plants > Roots > Rhizosphere > Soil | place: USA... | reverse complement strand
TGCGATCCATGACGGCGATCAAGTCACTCCTGCAGGGTTGGAGCGCGCATATCGGCCTGGGGGAAGAATTGGCCTCTGCCGAGAGCTAGAGCGCCACGGCGAGGCCATCGAGTTTGACCTCTGGGAGCGCGGGTATGACATCCAGGACCTTGGGACGCCGTCACTTTCGTGGCGGCGTCTCCGTGTGATCCTGCAATACCTCCCGGCGTCGTCGGCGTACCGCAAGGTAAGTAACCCGGAAATCATCTGGGAGTCCGCCGAATCACTCCCCATGCTCATTGCCGCGCTCATTGATGACGTCCGGGTTGGCAACTGGATCCATGCCGGCGCGAAGTCATCCAACCGGCCCAAGCCGATCCCGCGACCTGGCACTAAGCCATCGGTCAAGCAGACCGTGGGCCGCGCAGTGCCCATCGAAGAGATGGACAAGCTCCTAGGAAGGACCTAATCCATGTCCGCTGAACTTGGCGTCGGCTACCTCAGTATCATCCCGGAGACCTCGAAAATCGCCGGAACCATCAAGCAGGCCTTCGGTGATGCTGGGGACGTGGGCGGCAAGGAAGCCAGCAAGGGCCTGCTGTCCGGCCTTGGTGGCGCTGCGATCAAGGTTGGTGGCATCGCCGCTGGCGCCATCTCCGCAGTTGGCGGCATCATCTCCGGGCTGTCACTCAAGGGCGGCATTGACCGGCTCTTGAATATCGAGGACGCCACAGCCAAGCTGACCGGGCTAGGCAACTCCGCTGATGACGTGAAGTCGATCATGAATAACGCGCTCGCCGCTGTGAAGGGTGCCGCGTTCGGCATGGGCGACGCTGCCACTGTCGCGGCTGGTGCCGTCGCCGCTGGCATCAAGCCGGGCAAGGAGCTTGAAAGGGTTCTCCGGCTGACCGGCGACGCGGCAACCATTGCGGGTACCGGGCTCGGCGAAATGGGCTCAATCTTCAACAAGGTTGCCGCTTCAGGCAAGTTGCAGGGCGACGTGATCGCCCAGCTCCAGGATGCCGGTGTGCCGATCCTGCAAATGGTTGCCAAGGAAATGGGCGTCACCGCTGCCGAGGCGTCCAAGATGGCGTCTGAGGGCAAGGTTGATTTCGAGACCTTCGCCAACGCCATGGAAAACGGTCTTGGCGGCGCAGCACTGAAGTCTGGCGATACCGTGCGTGGTTCGCTGGCCAACATGCGGGCGTCATTCTCCCGACTCGGGGCTGACGCTGCCAGCGTTTTCATGCCCCTTATGAAGGACGTTTTCGGGCAGATCACAACGACGGTTGACGGCGTTGCCACAAAGGTAAAGCCGTTCCTTGCCCAGTTCGCCGGATGGTTCCAGGGTATCGCTGGCCCGGCAATTGCCGGGTTCTCCACCAAAGCCCTGGCCGCCTTCTCTACCGTGGGCGCCGCGGTGTCCGGGCTGTCTGACCTGATCTTCAAAGGCGACTTCACCGGCAAACTTACGCAGGCGTTCCACATCGAGGAAGACAGCAAGGTTGTCGATGTCATCCTCAGCATCCGTGACGCAATTGTTCAGATAGCGTCCGGGTTGACAATGGGCGCCGCCGCCCGAGAGCAGTTCGCAGGGCAGCTTGACGGGTGGGTTCTTGCCGGCGCCAAGGTCCGTCAGCTTTTTGACGGGCCGCTTACCCAGTCCTTCGTAACTCTCATGCCCGGCGTACTGGGCCTCATTTCTGCACTGTCGCCTCTACAGATCATTTTCACGGCGCTACTCCCTGTCCTGCCGCAGCTGGCCGAAATTGCCGGGATGCTCGCCACTGTCGTGACGACAATCCTCAATGTTGCCCTGACCGCAGCCGCACCACTGCTTGAGTCACTGGCAAGCATCGTGGCAGGGGTTCTTGTGCCTACAATCCAGGTCCTTGTCCCGCTCATTGCCGGGCTGGCTGGCTGGATGAAAGACAACACGGACATCGTGATTGTCCTGCTGGCGGCCTACGCGGGGTTCCGCCTGGTCACTGGCATCATGGCCGGATTCAAGGCCGTCATGCTCGGCACGCAGGCGGCTCAACTTGGTTTCGCGGCAGCATCATACGGGGCGGCAGCGGCAACCTACGCGCAAGGCAATGCCGGGAAGTTCGGGCTTGGCGTCGGGAAGGTCTGGACCAGCGTAACCAAGGGCATGGCTGTCGCTCAAGGCCTCCTGAACGCGGCGTGGGCATTCAGCCCAATCGGCGTGGTTATTGCCGGAATCCTGCTACTGGTAGGCATTTTCGTACTCGCCTACAACCGGATTGGCTGGTTCAAGGACGCCGTCGATGCCGCGTTCTCGTTCATCGTGACGGTAATTAGCGGGGCCGCGGACTGGATCGTTTCAGTCTGGGGCGGGTTCATGGGCTGGATCGCTGCTGTCGTTTCCGGCTTTGCGAGCTGGTGGAATGGCGTATGGAGTGGGATCTCCGCAGTCATCGGTTTCGCCTGGGGCCTGATTGTTGCGTACGTGACCGGCTACATCAACGTGGTACTTTCCATCATCACGGCCGTCGTCGGGTTCATACTCGCAGTCTGGGCTGGATTCTGGAACGGACCATTCGGGCAGCTCATTCAAGCGGCGTTCGGCCTGGTGTTTGCGATCCTGAATTACGCATGGCAGTGGATTGCGCTCATATTCACCGTCATCAGCACTGCCGTTTCGTCCGCGTGGTCCGCGCTATGGAATGCCGTAGTTGCCGTGGTCACGACGGCATGGAACGCGATTGTTGCATTCCTGACCGTGATCATCAACTTCGTCGTTGCCATCATCTCGGCATACATCAACATGGTGCTTGCCATCTGGACGGCCATATGGACAGCCATCTCCGACTTCTTCATGGGCATATGGAATGGGATCGTCTCATTCCTAACCGTAGTCGGCACGGCAATTGTCAACGCAGTCTCCGGGCCACTGTATGAGGCGTGGTCCTTCGTGACCTCAATCCTTGGTTCCATCGGGCAGTTCTTCGCTGATACGTGGAACGGGATTTCGTCCGGTGTCCGCGTGGCGTTCGAGATGATCGTTGGCGTAATCCGGGACAAGATATCCCAGATCACCGGATTCGTAACCGGGATCAAGGATGCCGTGATGAACGCCTTTGCGGGCGCCGGCCAATGGCTGGTTGATATCGGCGGCAAGATCATCCAGGGCCTCATTGACGGATTCATGGGCATGGTCAATGACGTCACCAATTCCCTGAAGTTCCTAACCGACCTCATCCCCAAGAATAAGGGCCCGGAGTCACGGGACAAGGTGCTGCTGAAGGGTAACGGACGGCTGATTATTGGCGGCCTGATTGATGGACTCGAATCCAAGTACCCGGATGTTGCGTCGTCACTTGGCGGGCTCACGACTGGCATGGCTGTTGGCATGGTCCCATCAGCCCCGGCGTTCGATGCTGGGGCCAGCGGTTCCCGACTCGGTTCCGGCGCGATAGTCAATCAACACATCTACCCGCGGGAAGAAATGTCGGAGCAACGACTGGCTGACATCGCATCCCGCAAGCTGCTGCGCTACGCCTAGGAGGCTCGTATGATCCCTACGATTCAGACGGGCGCCCTGTCGCTGGTCGTCGATCTCCGGACTAACGCCGTGAGTATCGACGGCCGCGGCGTGGTGCTCGGCAGTAAGGGACTGCCGGGATGGACTGGCGGCGGGGTGGAGGTTCGGCGCGCCAAGACGGAACGGCTCTGGGGTCATGGCGACTTCACGGAGTCCGGCACGCGTGGTGCCCGGCTGGTATCCATTGAGGGTTTCGCGTGGGACTCCACCCGCGCCGGGGCTGCTGCCTTGACGGACGAGCTGAGCGCCACGCTTGCGGACGGGACGCCGGGGCTACTGACGGTCATTGACCCGGACCTTGGCACCCGGACGGCGGTGTGCGTCCTGACGGGCACCCCGGATGTGCAGTGGGACGGGAATCTTGACCTTACGTTCGGGATCGACATTGAATGCCCGGACCCGCGCAAGTACGGTGCCACGGTCGCCGCATCGACTGGCGTGGCAACTGCTGGCGGCGCGCTTGAGTACCCGCTCGATGATCCGTTGGATTATGGCGCGGGCGGCAACCCTGGCACGCTCACGCTGGCGAACGTTGGCACCGCTGATACGTCGGTCAAGCACACGCTGACCGGCGTAGCTCCGAGCGGCTTCACGATCACACACAGGCAGTCCGGATCCCGGCTCATCTACTCGGCTCCGCTGATTGCGGGCCAGTCGCTCGTACTCGATAGCGACGACGGCGCCGTGATGCTTGACGGTTATGCGAACAGATCCACGTCACTGACCCGCCGCGAATGGGTGCGCCTCAATGGTGGCGAGTCCGGAACGTGGCTCCTTGAATCGGTCGGCTCTACCGGGCTGCAACTCACGACGGAGGTTAGGCCTGCATGGTGGTAGATAACTTCCGCGTTTTCGTTGGTGATATGGTCACGGGCCGCATCACTACGGACCTGCCAGTGTCTGCGATGTCATGGGGTATGCGGCTGAATGATGCCGGGCCGCTGGACGCCACGGTGAAGGTTCGGTCAAGGGAAGTGTCGCGGCTTGAAATACGGGCCGCTACAGCGCCGCTGAAGCAATTCATTGGATGCTCTTACGGCAGTACGATTCTTGAGGCCGGGCCGATCTGGAAGCGCACCTACGATCCGAAGTCTGAGACGTTGCAGATCGCTGGCGCCGGCATCTGGTCAATCCTTGATGCGGTGAAGTCGCTCCCATGGGTTGCACTCGCTGGTGGCGTATCACCCGCGGCGGTGAGCCTTGACATTGTGGACAAGTCGCTGGGAAGTATCGCGCGCGAGCTGGTGCGCATCAGCATCCAGACCAACCCGGACAATCCCGGCCTGCCACTCGTGCTGCCGGACATTATTCCGAGTACCAATTTCCGCCATTACCCGGGCCATCAACTATCTTGGGTGGGCGACCTGCTGCGGAACCTGACGAAGGTGCAGCGCGGTCCTGACATTGCGTTCCGGCCACGTTTCAACGGCGCGGATGCCACAAAGGTTGAGTGGGTTATGACTCACGGCACCGAGGCTAACCCGCTGCTTACTCAGGCCGGTCCCGACTGGATATGGGACGGCAGGGTAGAGAAGTCCGGCGTCGTCGGTTTCGGCGCCACTGAGGACGCTACCGGGATGGCCGCGAAGGTTTACCAGCCGGGCGCCGGCAATGAGGCGGCCATGCTGCTGAAGTCGGCGCAGGACAAGACGCTGGTAAACGCCGGCTACCCATGGACCGAGAAGGACGCGGCGTCAAAGGACGTGCTTGATCTGACTATCCTCCAAGCTGGTGCGGATGAGGCCATGGCGGCGGCTAAGTATCCGGTGGAGAACTGGTCCGTCTCGGTCCGCGCTGACAGCGACCCGAAACTCGGATCGTACTCCCCGGGCGAGTGGGCGCAGGCGATCATCCCCAAGGATCACCCGATCCTAGTGCCGGGCCCATTCCGCACTCGCATGATGGCCATCGATGGCGACCATACCAGCACGGTCAAAATATCACTCGCACCGATCCAAGGAAGGGCGTAGCCAGTGGATGACCTCGACGGCGTACCCCGCCGCACAGTAGAGACAGACCCCAGCGCCCAACTCATGAACATGATCAAGGCCATCTCGAAGCGCCTTGACGTGATGGAGCGGGCAGCGCCGAAGTTCTTTTCGATCACAGACCCGGCGACCGGTGCCGTGCTGAGTTTTGACCCTATCCGCATGGCAGGTTTCGACCCGGCCGGGAACGAGGTATTCCGCCTCAGCACAGCGGACGGTTCCGCCACGTTCAATGGGCCCGTGAAGATCGGCGGGACACTGGACCTGCCTGCCGGGATCATCGGTAATGATGCGCTGGCCAACCCGATCCTTACTGACACGGCAAGCAACTACCTCAGTAGCTATGCGATCACGACAGCGACGACAGTCCGAGCGTCGATTACCTTGACGGTGCCGACTGGATTCACGCAGGCGGTAGTGATTGCCAATGCCAGCGCCATGGGGTACAACAACACTGCCGCATCCGATTATCTATACGTGCAGGCCGTGGTGCAGGGGGTGGGCGGCGGTGAGCTCTACTCCGCGGCAGGCGCTGGGCTTGGCGTCGGGCTTGCGTCGCCATTCCATACCACACTGACCGGGCTAACCGATGGGCAGACCATTACCGTAAGCATTACAACCCGGACAAGCACCGCCACGTGGGCCGCTTCCGCGTCGAATATGGCCAACATCTACGCAACGGCGCTATACCTGCGCTGACGATCTACTTCCTGGCGTCGATGACCTGACCGGGCTTGAGTGCTGGCGGGATCGGGTTGGGCATGCCGGGGCCCGCTGCGGCCGGAGCATCGAACGTCAGGGGAGGCGTAGCGGGTGCCACGTAAGCCGGAACCGGAACCGGTGCGGGCGCAACGTAGACCGGCGCTGGCTCGACTGCAACGGGCGTAACGGGCGCGGGTTCAGCAACCGGCGCCTCAACTACGGGAGCGACAACTACAGGTTCTGGCGTAACGGTCACAACGGGCTCCGGGGTTGGTGTTGGCGCCACGATAGCGGGCGCATCGGTGGTGATGACGGGCAAGGGTTCGGGCGCTGAGTTGTCAGCGTTCGATGCGGCTGATGCGAAGAACAACCCACCGGCTACCACGACAGCAGCACCGGCCCCCAATAAGGCTGATTTGAGTTCCATGTGCCCAAGCATAGGCCGGACGTCAACGAATTAATAGCGCAGTGATGCATATCACTCAACCAAGGAGCAACCAATGACAGTGAATCGCGGCGTAGGAGTCAGCAAGGTTGGCGCCGTTGGCACCACCACTCTGGAGCATCGGCTTATGCTGGCGGGCCTGTATGCGGAGAACGCGCCAGGAGTCCCACGCTCGGGCGTCCTCGCGCAGGCCGCGGACTTACTGGTAGTAGGCAAGACGACGATGTCCTACGACATCGGACCAGCCCCGTTCGTCATTGGCCGGACGGCCCAGGAAGGCGTCTACACGCCGACGACGACCGGGACCACGAACGTAACCACCGACGCAGCGCCAGGCTCCGGTTCGCGCTGGGACCTTGTATGGGTGAAGCAGAACGACACCGCAAAGGGCGACGCTGACAATGCGGCCGTGATGGGTGTCGAAAAAGGCCTTGCTTCGGCAACCCCGTCTAAGCCTTATGGCACCGTCCCGGCAGGTGCTTACGTTCTCGCTGAGGCGCAGATATTCAATAGCACCACCGGCACGTCTGGCGGATCGAACACCATCACACAGGTATGGCGACACACCGCGGCCCGCGGGTCAAGGGTCGTCATCCGCAGCGCCGATGAGCGCGCAGAGATTACCAGCCCAGCGAAGGGTATGGAGATCCTGCGAACCGACCTCACGCAGGCCGGCGCGTCTGGAGTGGTCGAACGGTGGAATGGCGCCACGTGGGATCACTTCGGGATCGCCGGGTGGACTACCGCATCCAACGGGCTCGCGGCCGGTGCCGTCTGGAACCTTGGTGCGCACACGGCCGTTCCATCGAAGACAACGGACGCCGCGTTTGTCACCGTCGGCGGTGGCGGGATCACGTTCCGCGATGCCGGTAATTACGACGTTGTCATCACGCAGAAGTTTTCCGCGAATGTCAGCAATGGCCGGGCGTTCATCTCGTTGGACGCTACCTCGGGGCTCGGCGCAACAGCCCATGCCCGGGTTCCATTTGGGATCAACGAGGACACGACGACACTCTCTGTCAACATCACCGTGGCGGCCGGGCAGACCGTCTATCCACAGCTATTCCAGTCGGTCGGGACCGTCAACGTCACCGGATCCGTGAACATCGCTAGGCGGCCCTGATATGCCCGGGTGGATGGCGAACCTAACCATTGGAGACATGACCGCCACGCTCGTTGGCCTGGCCGTGATCGCGGTGGCTTGGAAGCCGGTGCGGAAGGTCCTGAGGTTCATGGAGACCATTGCTGCCGACTGGTCCGGCGCTGCGGAACGCAGGGACGAATCCGGAGCCGTGATCGAAGCGGCCCGGCCCGGCGTCATGGCGCAGCTCGGGACCATCCGGCACGAACTGTTCGCCAACTCCGGGCTTTCTTTGCGAGACCAGACAAACCGGATCGAGAAGACCCTCAAGAGTCACATTGCCGAGACGGCTGAGCGGCGTGAACGGGCGGATGTCCTAACCCGCACCGTGCAGGACGACATACTGCCGGTTGCCCAGCGGCTCAGCGAACAACTCGAAAGCTAGGAGGCTGGCATGCAGCAGCTAATCACCCCCAATCCGAACATCCCATGCAAGCCGGGCTGGTGTCTGGCGTATGTCAATGAGGCATTTGCCGTCCCCAAAAGGTTCGGATCCGCGACGGCGGCTTGGAATGGATCGGCCACCAAGCATCGAAACCCTGACTTCCCCGCGGGCGCATGGGTTCCGGTGTGGTTCTCACTGGCCACTGAACCTAATGGTCATGTGGCGCTCCGGGCGCCCGACGGCAGCGTGTACTCCACAACTCACCCCACCGCCACGACACCAACCCATCACCCGGACATGGCGGACCTGATCCGCGCCTACGCCCGCTACAACCCGCTAACGTACCTCGGCTGGACTGAGGACGTTGAGGGCACCCCCGTAATCGAGCTCGACTCGCTGTCCTACGCGGGCGGACCAATCACACCCTTGGAGGAAGACGACATGGCACTCACGACCGAAGACAAGCTATTCATTCAGGAAGAGATCGAGCGCCGGCACGTCGTGACCCGCGAACTGATCCAAGCATCAGGGTTCTCGTTCGAGAACAAGGTCTTCATCCAGGAAGCAGTTGAGGCGCGGGCCGTGGTAACGCGGGACGTGATCCGTACGGCCGTGGCCACGCTTGCAGCGTTCACCCCGGGCATCGACTCGGGCAAGCTGGAAACTGCATTGCAGGACGCTGTCACCAAGGCGGTCGCGGACGGGCTAGCATCCGGCGTGCACGTGGATGTCACAGTGGGCGGCAAATGATGGGCGACCACTCCCCTACTCAGTCCACCCAGACCGCCAACCCGTGGCGAGCAACCATCCGAACACTGTTCGCGTTCCTTGTGGGACTCGCTGCCGCCTGGGCGCTCATCATCCAGACCCTCGGACTCGGCCCGGACATCCCATGGGTTGCGACGTCGCTACTCGTCGCCGCGGGCATCACCCGCGTCATGGCGCTCCCAGTTGTCGATTCCCTCATCCGCCAGTTCGCCCCGTGGCTCGCGCCCGATAAGAAGTAGGAGACCGCAATGCCTCTTGACGCTGGTATTTCACAGTGCACGATCACGTATGGCGTGCCGAAGGACTTCCTTGGCGGCGACGTAATCACGTCCTTGCAGCTCATTCCGACGCACGACATTACGTGGGCGGCAACGGGCGCTCCGGTCCTGGCGTTCGCGTCCAACCGTTCCGCATCGGCTGACGTTCCCGGTCAGTTCTCAGTCCCTCACGTTGATCAGGACGGGTTCACGGACGCCGGCGGCAACTCGTTCAAGAACTGGGCCTATACCGCGATCATCCGATACAGGTCCGTGGAGACTGGCGAAACCCGCGAGGTCAAGAAGAACTTTGCGCCACTCGTTGGTCAGACCACGATTGACCTTGACGCCATCGTGAGCGGGCCCATCAGCATCCCGGTAACCGCGCCGGCTGCTGCTGTGCTATCCGTGGACGGGGCAACGGGCATCGTAAGCCTGACCGGCAAGCAGAATGTGAGCACGCTGGACGCTGATGTGGCAGCCAAGGCGACCACTGGCGGGACGGCTCTCAATGCGGCACTATCTGCCACGATTCTTGACCAGACCACACCGCTCTATGCGGGCAAGACTGCCGACACGATGGGCATCCATCATGGCCGGGTGGCAGACGTCCGCCGCGCCAAGGGCGGAGTCATCGGAACCAACGGCAAGGGCGTAGTGGCGTTCCGCGTTGACCACTTGCTAGACCAGCACCGCTCCACCACATGGCCGATCCTCCGTGACCGGGGCATCTCCTGCGGTCTTGGCGTCGTAACCGGAGCTATCGGCAACACCCTCGACATTGAGCCCACCACCACAACGTGGGACCAGCTACGAATGATGCACTGGGAGGGCTGTGAAATCTGGGCACACTCCGCCACGCACAAAGACCCGGCACCCTACGGGGCGACGGGCGGACTGTCTGCCTACAACGAGATCGTCCAGCCGCGCATCGACCTTGATGCGCAGAACCTCCACGTCATGGGATTCCAGATGCCCGGCGTAACTGGTGTGCTTGACCCGAACTACTCCGCCAACTTCACAACCATTGAGCAGATGAGTTCGGCCAACGGGCAGATGCTCCTGGCAAACTATGGTCTGCTCGAAATTGACCGTGGCGCAGAAGGCGCACGCCGCCGCCTGCCCACCAATGGTTGCTTCATGCTCAGCCACGCCACGCTCGACACCATGACGCTTGCCCAGGCGAAGGCAAACATCGACTTCGCCGTCGATTACGTCGGCGGTGTGGAGCTGATGTTCCACCCCAAGTACATCGGGCTCCCGGGCTACATGACGATTGCTGACTTCACCGCCGTGGTGGACTACGCAGTGACCAAGCGGGACGCCGGAGTGCTGGAAGTCCTCACACCGTCAGGGCTGGCGTTCGCTGACCCGTCCAGCACCAACCGCATGAACCTGCTGCTGCAGTCCGACTTTGAAGGGATCGTCCCTGCCGGGACGCTGTACGGGAAGTGGACCGCGAACAACGCTACCGGCGTGACCATCGAAACGACAGGCGGTCACAGCGGCACGAACTTCCTGAAGTTCTCCGCAGCATCCGGCGCGAACTACCTCTACCAGCCCTACACCTACACCAGTGAGGCCGGGATCAAGGGTGCCGCGTTCCAAGTCGAAGCATGGGTAAAGCAGCCTGACGGCGTCGGTTCAGGCACGGTCCGCTTCTACCTGATGGACAACTCAGGCAGCACGCCCCTGTTCATCATCGACAAGCGCATCACGCTGACACCGGGACAGGCGTGGACGAAGGTGCGGGTGCCCTTCTGCATCCCGAAGACCTGCACCAACCTCATGTTGCGCGTCTCCCGCTTCCCCGACGCCTACACAGGCGACGTGGCGTTCGATGAGGTAAAGATCCTCGCCGTGTAGGGGCAGGTAAGACCGGTTAAGTTCCCCAACTGAAAATGCTACGTTCGCGCCCGTCCACTCCGGTGGGCGGGCGCGTTTCGTCGTTGGTGCCCCTCGGTCTGCGGGCGTCCTTGAAAGTCTCATGCGATCCACGGCAATAAAATGATGATCGGCTACAGTGATGGCTATAGTTGGGCCGAAATGGGCACCCGCCGAGGATGCAGAAAACCCCTAGAATCCCGCGGATTCTAGGGGTTTATATCTGGTAGCGGTGGGGAGGCTCGATCTCCCGACCTCACGATTATGAGTCGTGCGGTTATAATTAATCCATTCGTTTTACGAATCAGTAGACCCCTAGAACACGCGGAATCTAGGGAAAGTTCGACCCCTTCCGTCACCCAAGAAACTCCCTGAAACTTCTAGGAATGGCTACAGTTATGGCTATAGTAGATACATGACATCCAAATGGACCGAAGTTGACGAGCTTAACTGGAAGGCAGATCGCGCCGCGCTCCGCAAGATCAAGGCCCGCGGCGAACAGCCTTCCGAGTGGCTGACTACCGAGTATCGCGAACTCAGCGCACGCCGGAAGTCGGCGCGTTCATGAGTTGGCGTGCTGATGACCTCGTGCACGCCTGCGTAATCCTTGAGGACGAACTGCCGCGGGCTAAGCGTGCTCTATGCGCAGCGCGTCGCAGTGGGCGCGATGTGAACTTCAATGCCTACGTAGCCATCAAGCGCATACGCGCCGAAGTATCCAAGCCCGCCGTTGCACTGCTGAGGTGGATCACCCATGGCTAAGCCTGCCGCCCGTAAACCGAAGACCCGCGGCAAGGGGGAAGGTGCGGTCTACAAGCGGGCCGATGGGCTATGGTGTACCGCCATCGAGCTCCCCGCGGGACTGGATGGGAAGCGGCGCCGCAAAGTCGTATGCCGGAAGGTCAAGCAGGACGTCATTGACGAGCTGCGGAAGATCCAGGCCGAGCTAGCAAAGCAGGGCGATCTACCGACGTCGAGCATCACGCTCGCAAAGTGGGCAGCGCACTGGATGGACCGGATCGCGCCCAAGGACATCAAGCCGCGCACCCTAGCCGGATACCGCACGGTCATCGACGGCTACGTAATTCCCGTCCTTGGCAAAAAGATGCTGGGGAAGATCAACGCGCAGGATGTCCGCCGCCTGCATGAGGTCATGGCCACCACGCCCAAGGATCCCAAACTGCGCGACGGCCGCGAACTCCCCGATGAAACCGTGATGCTGTCGAGCACCTACGTTCTACTCGCGCACAACGCACTCTCGGTCATGCTCGCCGCCGCCATGCAGGAAGGGAAGATCAGCGCGAACCCGTGCGACATGGTGTCTCGGCCCCGAAAGCGCGTCACCGAACAGTCCGCGCTCACACTTGAGCAATCCATCCAGCTACTCGCGCACCTGGCCCCGCGTGCCGACCGGGCGCTCTGGGCAACGTACCTGCTGACCGGGGCCCGCCGCGGTGAAATCATCGGGCTTGAATGGGATCGTGTCACGGATGAGATTGACCTGTCATGGCAGATGCAGCGGATCACTGACATCACCAAGGCACCGGACGACTTCGAGTACCGGCAGGTCAAGTCCACGCTGTACCTAACCCGGCCCAAGTCGAGCTCTGGCTGGCGCGTCATCCCGCTCGTGGAACCGCTCAAGTCCATCCTTGAACTGCATCGACAGGACGCTCCGGATGGTCTCGTGTTCCGCGAGGACGGCCGGCCATGGGACCCAGACCGTGTCACCAAGGCATGGAAGAAGCTCATGGTGGGTGCGAAACTCCCGGAAGATGTTGTGCTGCACGGCGCCCGACACACTACCGTGGATCTGCTCTACGCGGCCGGCGTCCCCGAAGACATCATCCAGGCCATTGTCGGACACAGCACGCGGCAGATGACGCGGTCATACCGGACGCGCACGGACTCCGCGAGACTCAATGAAGGCATGGAGTCACTGTCCGCGCTGCTGCGGCCGCAGATCGAAGCGTGACGCCCAGACAGAAGGCCCCCACTCATTCCGGGTGGGGGCCTTTTTCGTGTTCTAGCGCCGCGCAGCTCTGACCGCGGCGGTGACCAGCGTTAGTAGATCCTCACCTAAGACTTTGCAACTCAGATCGACATCGTTGGCCGTGAACGCCGCGCCGTGATTCAGTCGCTTTGAGACATAGCTTTGTGAACGTCCGATCATTTCCCCGAGTCGCGTACCACTCACCCGATGCCGGGCCATGGCAAGCCGTATCTCATCCGAGACGGCGCGAGCGAACGGGCCGGGGGGCGGCTCAGATCCAGAGGGCATGATCGTCATTGTATGGCTCCTATGGGGCAGAAAACCCCTTGACCAGCAGTTATACCGCATATGCGCTGGACTAGTCCATATGCGCAGAATCCACCGCACTTCAGGGATACCCACAAGTAGGATGCCGGATTAATAAATCGCGTGCATATGGGGTAATCTGGCTTTCAGATTCCACCAAAAAGCCCACCCGACTGAATGTCAGAGGGGTGGGCTATGGTCTCAAGGAAACGAATATGTGTTCTTAGCTTGGGGGCAACCGCAGTGCATACCATCCACGTCATCCATCACGCCGTCATGTCTGGATTAACGGTCCGTGACTTGTGCATTCAGGCGACGACGGGTGGAGTTACGCCGTCCGAGCTGATGACTGAAGCCTGGCTTCGGCTCGCTGCATCAATACGCGAGGGCTGATGCCGAATGTGGCTGAAATATCAATCAGGACCGGCATGGGCATGCTCCGCTGATTCTTCAGGTACTTGGTCATCGTGACCGGATGGATACCTACGCGCTCGGCTAGCGTCTTCTGATCAAGCCCGCGCTCCACAAGCTCCACCTTGATTTGCGTTGCCAAGGCAGCTTCTAAACCCTCGAATGCGTTATTCATATGGCTAGCTTATGGTCATTTGGATCAAGTTTGCAATAGATCGACTAATCCGGTAAGCCGAACGGTACTCGAATTACACGTCTGAAAGCTACTTGGATTTGGGCTTGCGCTTAGTCGAATGACTAAGTACAGTTAGTCACATGGCTAAGACAATGACGGCGAAGCAGCCCTCACCCCGAACCGAAATCGACCTCATCAACCAGGCAATCGACGCGAAGGGGGTTAGTAAGAACTCCCTAGCAGACCAGACCGGAATACCCTACAAGACACTATGCCGCAGGCTTGACGGCGACGGATTACTCAACTTCATCGAGTTCCGCAAAATCGCCGCAGCACTCGAAGTATGGCCCTCAGAACTCGTTCCCGCCGACCTCGCAATGAAGCGGTCAGCGGCATGAGCGGGAAGCTCGCATACTCCATCCCCGAAGCCGCCGACGTCGCATCCACATCAGTGAGCGTACTCCGCCGCAAGATCGCCAACAATGATCTAACCGTCCGATACATCGGCACCAAGCCAGTCATCCTCGCAGACGAGTTGAAAGCCTGGCTCGAAGCACTCCCCGACGCACCCAAGTAGCACCCAGCACCACCCTAGCCGCAGCGCATAGCGCCGGCCACCCGCACCACCTCGCCCACTCAGGGCAAACACCCCGCCCCTTTCCGACCCCTCTTGTCTTTCGAGACTCGAGTTTCCTAGGGAGAACTCTGTGTTTTTCAAATTCGTTGACCGCGCCGCCGATAAGAACGACATCCGTGACGCGTTGCTAAACATCGCCGCTGAGAATGGCGAGGTCCTATCCAAGTCCCGCGCTGACAAGCTGGCCGTCAAGTTCAAGCGTGGCGAGTTCGACCCGATGCTTGTTCGGTTCATCCAGTACACGGACAACACTGGCGAAGATGCATCGGCCAACGTCGACGCTGAGCGGTTGGCCGCATGATCCCCGACAATACGATAAAGGTAGCCGTCCGCCAAGGCATCAAGACGTCGCGCACGTTGTTTCGATACGCGCACGCAAGCCAAGCACAACCTACGGCAAACCAATCTAAAGCTCGCCGTCTACAAGTGCGAGTGCGGCTACTTCCACCAGGGCGGCTGGCATGGGAATAAGGACCGAGCCGCGCACCGTGGCGAGATCCCGGCCGACGCCATGACCACGGACGACGCAGCACGCGAGTTGAACGTGTCGCCGTCCTTTATCTCCCGGCTGATCGAGTCCGGAAAAGTCCGCTCGGAAAATGGCCAACCAAATCGGACCGACATTGACCGACTATCCCAGATTGCGAGGACCCCATGACCAGCGATGACCGAGGCGTGCACAGCATTCTTCAAGAGCTCCGGGTGAGCTGCGCATGAGCGTCTGCCAGCACTGCGCCAGGATCGGCGGCGGGCACGCCAAGTGGTGCGCGCCTCCTGCCGCGCCGATCAAGTACCGCATCGAGCGAACCGGCAACATTATCGTGCACCACCCGATTAGGCCGCGACCGTGAAAGCCATGGTCATGGAGGACGATTCGTGGCCAGAAGACGCCCTGAACACGATTATCGGCCTGTCGCACATGCAGACCATCGTGACCGCCGATGACCTCACCCGAGAGTTGCGCCGGCCACCTGTCGCCAACTGGGCGGGTCAAGCATTCTCCCGGGCCCGTTCGCTCGGGTTCATCGAGGCCGTGGGTTACCAGACCTCAACATCCAAATCCCGCAAGAACGGCGTGCTGAGAGTTTGGCAGCGCCGGATTAGAGAAGGAATCCAATCATGAGCTGGCCCACCCTCTTGTGCGTAGTCCTCGCCGCAGTGTTCGCCACTCTCTCGCTGCGCGCATTGGCCCTTGACCGTGCCGACGAGTACCACCTGATGCACGGGCCCACTTCCGGCTGCGTGGAGTGTGAGGGGAAATGACGAGCTTCTGCTGCGCACTAACCTACCGCCAGACCCGCGACAATCCCGCTGAATATTGCGACAACGACGTGCCTAACGTAGGCGACCTCTGCCCCGCCCACGAAGAAGACGACCGTAGCGACGACGCTTACGAGCGATTCCGCGAAGACCAAAGGAAAGAATCATGACCACCAACTCCCATGCCGCGCCGTGGACTCTCCGCCAGTTCGTGGCTGACGTGTTCGCCCGGCCGATCAAGCGCCAATCACCGGCTGTCATGTCCGGGCGTGAGGCTGTGGCGCGTGCCTTGTTTTATGAGTCCGTCCAGGGTTCGAAGCTGGACATGCTCGACTACGACCATTCCCCCATGCTGCGTGGTGGCTGGCTTGCTGAGGCTGATCGGCGGATCACTCAGCCCGAGTGGGCAGCACTCCCCGAACTGGCCCGCAAAGACGCACGCGAAAACATCGCATGGAAGGTTGTGGGGGCATGACGGCACGGGATGAGCTGGCAGGAACCATCCTCGCAACGCGGCACATGAAAGCTCTCCACTTGGAGACTGCCGCCGAGATTGTCACTCACGTTGCGGGCGGAGTAGCCGACGCGCTACTCGCCGCCGGTTACTCCAAGCCGCGCGCCATCACCACCGTGGAGGAACTGGACGCGCTGCCGGTTGGGAGTGTCGTGCTCCGCAATGGCCGCGCCTTCCAGCACTACCCAGCGCACCCGGCGCCGTTCGGTGAGTATCAGCAATGGAAGTGCGGTGACGGCGGGTTCGTTCGCTCGACCAAGGACGGAAGCTCCATCCTCCCCGCCACCGTCCTGCATGAGCCCCAGCCATGACGTCCGCCGAGTATCAGGCCCTCGCCATACAGGCCGGGCAGGACACCGTGACAGTGGAGGCCACCACAGCGCAGGTCCTGTTACGGGGCATCGTCGCAGCCGCCGAAGCTTACGACCACATGGCCCCGTTGCCGCCGATGCCTGACTACCGGGCCAGATCCTGGGAACCCGCCGCACGACACTACCGGGATTTGAATGAGGAAGAGAGGGCCGAGCAGTGAAAGCACTGGAACTGACCGTGTACAAAAAGGAGCCCGGACGGTACGGCAGGGAATCTACCTACAACAGCCCTGATGGATTCTGGGCCTACCCTGCCTCGCACGCGGACGGATACGCACAGGGCAAGCGCCTCACGGACGCCGAACTGGCCGCCGAGTATTGGCAGGCGCACGCCTTCCATGAGAGGGCAGTGCGCGGCGAATCGTGCATCGAGCTGATCATGGAGCGCGAAGTCGAGGTCTGGACCCGTTTCGCCACACTCCCCCACTATGACGAAAAGGAAACGAACACATGAGCACCATGACCTACCGCTTCCCCGTCGCGAAGCATCAGGCGCGCCGCAAGGGCGAGTGCCCGGTGTGCGGCAAGACAGTCCAGCGCACCCGAGTCTTTGAGTGCACGCAGAACCCGTTCAATGTTTGGCCGGACGGGACACCGCTGACGTTCCTTGAGGTGATGGCTCAGGCCAACGCAAAGGCAGTCATGTGGGAACCTGACTTCACACACAGCAAATGCGAAGTGACCGCATGACGGCCCCTGACCAGCTCGCCGCCATCGAAGCCCGGAGCGACTATGCCATGACGCACGAGAGTCTGGCAGCGTCCGACTACGCGGAGATGGCGTGGGACTCAGCCCGGGACATCCCGGCCCTCCTCACCATGGTTCGGGAGCAGCGGGCCGCGCTGGACCGGGTGGAGGCGCTGCACAAGCCGGAGAAGCGCTGGACCCACCCTGACTGGACCGGCAGTTTCGACACCCGCGAAGAGGCCGCCGAGTACGACTACGACGAAGCCATGGGCGACGACCAGAAGAGCCAGGTGGAGTTCTTCGAGGTCTGCGCCGAGTGTGGACGCGTCGAGTCGGAGCAGTTGAGCGAAGCTGGCGACGGCGACTGGTCCTACCGCGAATCGCTCTGGCCCTGCGAAACCATTGCCGCGATCACTGGGGAGGGCGCATGAGCGACATGGCAGACGTGCTCGCGGAGCACCAGTTCAGATATGCCGACCGATGCTGCGCTTGTGAGGGCATCTTCTACGACACGCGGGAACTGCACAGCGAGTCCGTCAAGGAGCACAACTTGCACGTCGAAGCAGAACTCACCGCTGCGGGGTTTGGTCCGGTACGGGAAGCGCGGGAAGTCGCGTGGGATGAGGGCCGGGCGGCTACATTCAATGACCCCGTAGGCGTCGCGTTCGGCGACGTGACGAATCCCTACCGAGAGGCATCATCATGACGATCAGCAACGAAGCCGTGGAAGCGTCAGCGCGGGCAATCTGTGCGGCCCAGTTCCCGGACGTCAGTGACAGCTACGCGTGGAACGTCCAGTTCGACGACGGGAAGGACGAGTACCGAGCCGAAGCCCGTGCGGCTCTTGCGGCTGCGGCTCCGATCATCCGGGCCGAAGCGCTGGAGGAGGCGGCGGAAGAGGGCTGGCAGGCGCTACTTGACCACGCTCGCGCAACACGCTCCGTTCCGGGCGCTGACTTCCTGCGTGACTACCTCCGTGCGCGGGCTGCGGCTGAACGGGGTGGGTCATTATGAAGTGCCGAAACTGTGACAAGCAACTGAAGGTCGGGGAGTTCGTCTCCCAGTCCGTCCTGTTCCCGGGCAAGGTGCTGACCACCGTGCAGCACGAGGACGGGACACTGTTCTGCGGCGGCCCGTTCAACCACGAGGACAAGCGCACCGCCCAACTACCTGCGGCTGAACGGGGCAGGGAATGAGTGATGCCTGACTGTGAAGCTGAGGAACGCAACCGCCGCGCCGTGTTCGCCATCGAACAAATGGCCGGGACGTGGGTTATCGACCTCGGCAGACTCAAACAAATACTGACCGGCACGGAATGCCACCACGACGGAGCCTAAACGGGCTCCTTTTTTATGACCAGATTGGGGACGCAATGAGCTTGGAAATATTCACAGAGTTAGAACAGGGATCGCCGGAATGGCTGGCCGCACGATGCGGCATGCCGACAGCATCAGTCATCGGGCAGTTGATCACGGCCAAGACACTGAAGGTTGCCGCCAACGAAACGTCACGGGCGCTGGTGATGACGCTCGTAGCAGAGCGAATCACGGGCCATGTTGAGCCCGTATACCCGAACGCCGATATGCAGCGCGGCACAATGTCAGAGCCGTTCGCCCGTGACATCTACAGCGAGAACTACGCGCCCGCTACCGAAGTCGGATTCATGACCCGCGACTTCGGCGGCTACACGATTGGGTTTTCCCCCGATGGCTTGATAGGCGACGACGGCTTGATTGAGATCAAGTCACCGCGCCAGAAGAAGCACCTTGCAACGATCCTGGCCGACGAGGTCCCGCTTGAGTACATGGCTCAGTGCCAAACGGGCCTGCTGGTGTCGGGCCGTGAATGGCTTGACTTCATCTCTTACAACGGCGGGATGCCGCTGTGGAGCAAGCGCGTAGAGCCTGACGAGAAATGGCAGGCGGCGATCAAAGAGGCCGTGGAAGCTCTCGAGGCCGTAGCTGAGGTAATGATCGCCTCGTACCGCGCCCGCGTCGCAGGACTGCCCGCAACTGAGCGCATTGACCTATTCCCTGAGATGGAGATTTTTTGATGGAGGAACGCTGGCTCCCCGTAGTTGGCTACGTAGGCGTCTATGACGTATCGGATCACGGCAGGGTGCGCAGTCTCGACAGGAAGACGTCGCACGGCAACAGGCTCCGCGGGCGGATCCTCAAGGAAAGACCTCTGCCAAACGGTCGCCCTCGCGTAAGCCTGGCGTATAACGCAAGGACGGTTGACGCATACCCCTATCGGTTGGTTCTTGAGGCGTTCGTAGGCCCCTGCCCCGAAGGCATGGAGTCACTGCATTGGGATGACGACCATAACAACAACCACCTAAGCAACCTCCGCTGGGGCACCCGCACGGACAACATGCGGGATATGTCGCGCAATGAAGGCGGCAATGCAGGCGTGACCCACTGCCCATCAGGGCACCCGTACAACATCGAGAACACCTACGTATACCCGAGTGGACGACAACACCGACTCTGTCGCGAATGCGGTAGGCGCCACTCCGAAAACAAGCGCCGCAAGGCACGAGCCCTAAGGAAGGCAGCATGACGATGGACCTCGACATGACAGACAGCCTGGCGCCAAAGAGCGACCAGCTGGACGCCGTGGACCTGCTAGGCGGCCCGCGCACCTTCACCATCGAAAGGGTCAGCAAGTACAACGCAGAGCAACCGTTCAACTTCCACCTTGCCGATTTCCCCCGAGTATGGCGGCCGGGTAAATCAATGCGGAGGGTGATCGTGGCTGCATGGGGCGGCAAGACTACCGCTTACGTCGGTCAGCGCGTCACGCTCTACTGCGATCCGTCCGTAGAGTTCGGCGGCGCTGCTGTTGGCGGATCTCGTATCAGCCACATGTCCGGCATCGATAAGCCGCTGAAGGTGCCGCTGCTCATCAAGAAGGGCCGCAGCGCAATGTTCACCGTCCAGCCCCTCCCTGACGCCGCACCCACACAAGCCGCCCCATCCAACGAGATCCCCGCCGACGTCGTGGCCCAGACAAAGCGCGCCGTCACCGAGGGCAAGACCGCCGAATACCTCGCATGGCTGACCGGGCAGAACGCGCCAAGTCACATCCTCGAATACGTACAAGCAGCAAAGGAATCGCAAGCATGAGCAAGATTATCCGACTCGAATCGACCAACTACAAAAGGCTCAAAGCCGTGGAGATCGCCCCGGACCCGGACGGCAACCTTGTTATCGTCGCGGGCAAGAACGGGCAGGGTAAGACGTCCATCCTCGATAGCATCACCGCGGCCCTTGGTGGAGTGAATGCCAAGACCACGCCGAAGCCGATTCGGGATGGTGAGGACCGCGCAGAGATCGTCCTCGAAACTGAGGATCTGATCGTCACCCGCAAATTCACCGCCTCCGGATCGACGCTCACGGTGAAGTCTCATGATGGCGCCGTGTACTCCAAGGGGCAGGCCAAGCTTGACGACCTACTCGGCAAGCTATCCCTTGACCCGCTGGCATTCACTCAGTTGTCCGACCGCGACCAGCTCGCCACGCTGCTGGATCTCGTTGACCTGCCGTTCGACATTGACGAGCTGGCAGCCGAGCGCAAGGAATTGTTCGACCGGCGCACTGACGCCAACCGCCGCGTCAAGGAACTGGCAGCCCGTGCATCCGAGTTCACCGGCTCGCTGGCTGACCTGCCCAAGGAAGAAGTCAGCGTATCCGCGCTCATTACTGCCTACCGCGACGGACAGTCGCTCAATCACAACATCGACGTAGCCCGAACGGCTCGCGACGGATGGGCGGAAAAGGTGGAGCGCGTCAAGCGCGAGCTTGTGGACGCCGAGCGACAGCTTGCCGACGCAATAGACCGCGCCGATTCAGCACCGCCCAAAGTAGACATTGACGCGATCCAGGCTCAGATCGACGGCGCCGAAGATGTCAACGCCGCCATCCGCCACCACAAGACTGGCATGGATGTCCACGCAAGCCTTGATGCTGCCAAGCACGAAGCCGCTGAACTCACGGACGCGCTGACAGAGATCGACTATCAGAAAGCGGGCGGACTCGCCGCCGCCGTCTTCCCAATCGAAGGACTCGGCTTTGACGATTCGGGCGTGACCTATCAGGGCGTGCCGTTCAAGCAGGCATCCGGCGCCGAGCAGTTGCGCGTCTCGCTGGCTATGGCAATCGCGCTGAATCCGAAGCTGCGGGTAATCCGTATCGCGGACGGCTCGCTGCTGGACTCGGACAACCTCGCGCTTGTGGAGGAAGTTGCCAAGTCCAACGATTTCCAAGTCTGGATAGAAATGGTGGGCGACGGAGATGGCCGCGGGATTGTTATCGAGGACGGGGCGGTGCGCGCGTAATGGCCGAAATCATATTCACCGGCAACCTTGGCGCTGACAGCGAGATTCGCTATACAGTCAGCGGCTCCCCGGTCCTGAACTTTCGCGCCGCCGATACCAAGTCCAAAAAGGACGGCAATGGCGGATGGGAGAAAGTTACCGAACAATGGTTCCGCGTCGAGCTCTGGGGATCCACTGCCGAGTTCCTGGCAGACCATCTCAAGTCCGGCGTCCGAGTCAAGGTCTACGGCCAGTTCTACAAGCGCGACTATGACGGCACCAATGGACCTGGCGTATCGCTTGACGTCAAGGCGTCCGCAATTGAAATCCTCACCAGCAACAAGGATCGGCAAAAGTTGGCCGGTTCTAGTCAAGGCGGCAATGAATGGAACGCGACCCAGCCTCGTTCTAGTCCGCAAGCGTCAGATCCGTGGGCCGCACCGCAAACCAATGCGGGCGGATGGCCACCTGCCGACAGTTCAGCACCGTTCTAGCACGACTGCACTAAATCCCATGCCGCCACATAGGCGGTTTTTTCATGCCCCAAACGCGGCGCCTGGCACATGTCGGGCGCCGCACTCATACCCAAAGGACTCCCATGACCATCACCGACCTGTCACCACGCATCCACGCCCGCAATTCCGCCGCTGTCGTCCTGTATGGCAAGCCCGATTGCGTCCAATGCACTGCAATCGAGCGGAAATTCAAGAAGGAGGGCGTCGAATTCACGAAGGTTGACGTCTCCCAAGACAGTGGCGCACTCGAATTCATCAAGGGGCTCGGATTCTCAGCGGCCCCGGTCGTCTACGTATCCACCATCGAGGGCGACGTGCATTGGAGCGGCTACGACGTGAACGAGATCGAACGCCACATCACGCACTCCGGGGCCGCATGAGCCCCTGCTCCCGCGGCTGCTGCTGGTCGCCCTACGGTTGCGCACTGTCCGGCACATGCGCCTGCCACTGGGGCGACTGGCTCAAGGTAGCCGCGCCAAGTAGCGGCGCCGTGATCACGCATCGGGACCCGACCGCAAATGAAGCAATCGGAAACATCACCCGCGAACGACGCGGACACCAGAACCCAAGGAGCAAGCAATGAGCACGCAATCAATCACCGCATCAGCTAAAGACTGGATCGCCGCACTGACGCGACTTTCCCCAGCGATGGCTGGCAAGAAGTCCATAGCCATCCTCTACAGCGTTCACATCGACCCCGCAACCGGCGCCCTCTCCGGCTGCGACTTCGAGACATCGGCAGTGACTACGCTTACCGAATCGGCCGGAGAAGGTGCCCCACTTCTCGTCTCCTACCGCTGGCTGATGGACGCAATCCGAACCACGACAGGCAAGGTGAAGACCGCGCCCGTGACGGTCTCCTTGGATGGCGAGAAGGTAACGGTTTCCGCATGTGGGTATGAACTCCACGCCGAGACGATGCCCATAGCTGACTATCCAGAGATCCCCGCACCTGAGCTCGAAGCGTACACAATACTGCCAGCCGGTGAGCTTAGGAATGCGCTGCGCAGGGTATCCATCGCCGCATCCATGGATGAGACGACGCCAATCCTCGAAAGTGTCCAGGTGTCGCTATCTAGTGGAGCTGCCGAGTTCCTGGCCACCGACCGCTACAGGCTGGCCGAGGATCACGCGAGCGGCAAAGGTGAAGGCTCCGGCGCGTTCATACTTGGGCGCAGGGCCGTCAAAGCGATAGATCGATTCTTGATTGGCGGCGAGATCCTGCTTGGCATTGGCGATGGTCGCATCATCATCAAGACTGACGCCGCAACATTCACCGCCATGGCCATTGATGGCACGTACCCCAAGATCAAGACCCTATTTCCGGAGACCGTCACGGCGTCTTTCGAGTTCGACCGGCTAGTGCTCTTGGAGTCCACCCGCGTGGCACAAAGGATGAACGAGCAGCATGCGCCCTGCATCATAAGCATGTCCGCAAGTGGGGCTGAAGTGACCTTCAGCTACGGGCTATTCGGCCCGGCGAAGGCCCCGGTTGCTGCCGGTGGAGTTATCGCCGGACTCGCGGACGAGATCAAGTGCGCCTTCAATCCGCGCTACCTCGCGGAAGCCCTCCAGCAGATAGCTACTGACAGGGTTCGCATCTCATACACCACCCTGCCGAAGCCGTTCCTGTTCACGTCGGGCGGCCTTGAGATCAATGATCCCGAGTCGCCCAAGCACTTGATCATGCCCGTCCGGATGCCGTCATGACCTACACCCACAACACCAAGCGCGCCCACCTTGACGCGCTCCGGATCAGCCAGCAGATCGCGGCGGCTGAACTTGAACGCGCCGAACGGGAACTGGCCGATCTTTGCGACGTCGAGCAGGACCTCCACCGACTCAAGCGCCGCAAGGAACTGGTCACTATGCAGCTCCAGCAAGCACGCGAACGGACCACCACGGCGCGGGGACAGTTAGCGCTGCCACCGATTGTGCACGGCGGGCGTGAGGGGCTAGAAGCGGCGGCTAGGGAAGCTGCCGGATGGTGGACCAGGAAGAGGGCGGCGTGATGGAGCAGATCGCCGGGCAGGTGGACATCTTTGCCGAACTTGGCACACCTGAACCTAGCCCACCATTCACCGTGCACACGTGCGTATGGGCGTCTGGGCAAAGCTGCGGATGGTGCGGCGGCAACGGCTACGACGGCGGCGGTGCAACGCGTAATCCGCGGGACGAAAAGGAATCGTTCTACTTCGCCTACTGCCGCACGTGCCGCGAGTCCTACGGCTACCCGCGGATTTACGATCCGACATTCCCCACCGCCATCGACCGAACGCAAAAGCCGCGCCCCGGCAGCGCAGTGGACTTCAATAAGGCATTGGCGGAGATGTAGCCACGATCCATACAAGAAAGGAGTAACCGTTGGCGAAGGACACTCGCCCCTACTTCACCGTGACGAATGAATACCCACGGCACCGCAAGATCCGGACGCTGAGTGACAAAGCGTTCCGGCTGCACGTCGAGCTCATTGCCGACTGCAACGAAGCGCAAAGTGACGGGCGATTCTCCAAGGATGAGCTCAATATGCGCGGGATAAGTGCCGGAAAGGAGCTCATTGCCAAGGGCCTGGTCGAAGAGGTTGACGGCGGCTACCAGCTTCACGACTACCTCAGCCATCAGAACTCGAAAGAGCAGATCCACAAATTGAAGACAGAGAAGGCAGAACGAGGCAGCCGCGGGGGCAAGGAATCAGCCCACAAACGATGGCATGTTGACCGCGGCATGTTCAAGGACGACTGCGAACTATGCAACCTGCCACCCGACGCAGCATAAGCGAAACCGTAACCAAGCGATAAGCGGCCGCTTACAAAACGCTATAGCAAACGGATAACAAACGTGTAACCCAAAATAAGCACCATAACCATAACCATTAACACTCTCCCCTCACCTTGAGCTTTGGGTTGGCTTTTAAAGAATCAGGGGTAAGGAAAATCGTCGAATCGTCCAGTTGGGTAACGCGCAAGGCCGCGACGTTCGACGACGATTTTTTTACCTCGACAAAATGCAAAGGAATGCCGTGACAGCCACCGAGCCCATGACCAACGCACAAGCCAACGCGCTGGCCGCTGTACTCGCAGAAATCAGACCAGGAGATTGGAAGCCTCCTCAACTGCTCAAACTCCTGTGGGATCACCGCGCCGAGCATCCATACCGGGATCTCGTGTTCGCTGCGGTGAAGGCGGCATTGAACCCGGCAGTCAAGTCGCCCGCTGTGATCTTCATGGCAGGGAGTCACTGGGATGTTCCGGAAGTGAAAGGCAAGAAACCACGAGCGCCCGACTGCCCGGACCACATCGGCAAGGAAGCGCCAAACTGCTCCGGATGCTGGGCGGACGTCAAAGCAGGCATCCGCCCCGCCGACCGCATCGGCAAACACCACGAACCAGAAAGCGAGGAACCATGAGCTTTGCAAGCACGAAAACGGGCAGGGCCCGAAAGAGGCACATCTGCGAAGAGTGCTTTCGCAGCATCGACCCCGGAGAGACCTACCACCGAACGGCGGGCAGTTGGGAAGGCGACTTCTTCACGAATATCGCGTGCACACACTGCAACGTTTTCCGCAAGCACATCAACGCCGCTGACGGCTACTACAACGAATGCTATTACGGCGGCGCCGGGGAATGGGTAGCGAATAACTACTGGGCGGCTGGCGACATGCCCGGTATGACTTGGGAGCAGCGGCTTGGGCTATTCCGTATGGCCCAGCACTTCCGTGATAACTGGCGTGACCGGGCTGGCGAACTGCGACCAGTACCCGAAGAGCCAAACCAACCACCCATCGAAGCCGTCCCAACCGGGGCGGCTTCACACACATCCGAAGGGAACAACCAATGAGTATGACCCGAGGCAAGATCGAACGCACGAAAGCCGAAGCAAGGGAACTCGTCATTGCGTGCGAGGCGCTACTTGAGCGACTCGACGGCGAACGCGCCACGTACAACTACCACTCGAAGCAGTACGACATCCGGGCATCGACCGCCAACGACTACTCGTACGGCTCACCCGAGTCAGGCACGCTACGCCGCAAGTCGATGGACCTCACCCGCACCCTCGCCAACCTCCGGAAGTAGGAGCTCGTGAAATTCAAAATCGGTGATCACGTCCGCGTCATCAGCCGCACGGATCGCTACTTCGATGAGGTGGGCATGGTGGTGGAGATCGACGCCGCACCGGACCGGCCATTCCGCGTTAGTGGCCTGTTTGCCGGATATCCGCTCTGGTACGCCGCCCACGAACTCATCCTTGCCGAACCGGAGCCGCAGACTTCCACGCAGGGCGCTACGGGAGTGGCTGAAGGGGTGGAAGTGCCGGGAGGGGAATTTGGGGCGCTCAGAGAGGCGCCTAGCGATCCGGACGACCATGCATCAACCCTCAGCGGGATCGCCAAGAAACTTGCGGCCGACTATATGGACGCCGTGAACCATCCGCCTCACTACGTCAGCCATCCATCCGGCGTCGAGTGCATCCAGATCACTGAGCACATGGGCTTCAATCTCGGAAACGCCATCAAGTACATATGGCGGGCCGACCTCAAGAATGACGCCATAGAGGACTTGAGGAAAGCCGAGTTTTACATCAAGCGCGAGATCCAGAAACGGGAGCGCGCATGACACCGCGAACGTTCATCTTCACCGTCCCGGCACCGTGCAAGTTCATCAACTCGAACGACCGATTGCACCACCACGCGAAGGCCGAACTCACGCGAGCATGGCGGCAAGCTGCCGCGAACGAAGCCAGACGCGTAATCGCCGGAATCGAACTCACCATCCCCGTGCGGATCACTGCCGCGATCAACAAGCCGGGCAATCGGCGCTGGGATCCAAACAACCTGGCACCAACGACGAAAGCGTGCGTTGACGGGATCGTTGACGCCGGGGTGATCCCTGACGACTCGTGGCGGGAAGTCGTGGGCCCGGATCATCGACGCGGAACTGCTGCGCCGGACTCAATCACATTCACAATCGAGGAGCTGGCATGAGCGCAGTTGAGCAGCGCACGAGAGTAACCACCCGCCACGAGTACTACATCACCGCGCCCGCCTGCTGGTCTGACGTGAAGCTGGCCATGCGCATGGCCGCGGGAGATCGGGAAGCTTCCGGTCTCAGCAATGACTGGGATGACGTGATCCGAGTGGACTCGGACGATGAAAGCGTCATCGTATTTTGGGAGGAATCTTGAGCCTCTTCGACGACATGACCGCCAAGCAGCCGCCCGAACCACGCCCGCGCCGCAAGTTCATCTACCGCACCTATCCCGACGCACCCGAACGCGAAATCAGTGCCCACGAAATCTACATCTACGACGCCGGCCGGATTGGATTCTGGGACGACGACGGGGACGAGAGGGTGCTGGCGCTCGGGACTAAGGCGTTTGACGTGCGGGAGGTGAGGGGATGATCCAGTTCGAAGCAAAGTACACCGGGACATGCGGCGCTTGTGATGACCGCATCCACGTTGGCGACCTGGCCACCTACGCAGATGATGCCATCGTGCATGTTGACTGCGAGGGATCCACTCGACCCGTACGCAAGGCCGATGTCTGCACCAGATGCTGGCTGACAAAGCCGTGCGATTGCGAGGCGGCCGAATGACGCTCGAATGCACCACCGAGGATTGCCGCAACATGACGAGCACTTACCTGTGCACGCAATGTGTCCGGGACTTGCAAGCATGGCTTGATCAGGTTCCGGCACTCATCCAAGCGCTTGGTGTGACCATCTCCAAGCTCGATAACGTCAGGCCCGTTGGTGGCGGATGGAACAGTGGTGGCAAGCCAGTTAGCGCCGCACCGCTCAACCTTGACGCGCTCCAACTGCAAGCTAACCTCCGGAGCGTGGGATGGAACGCGAAAACCTACGCAGAGGACGAACGGGCCGCGGGACTCGCATGGATCATCCAAGACTGGGTAACCAAAGCCGAGCACCTAGTCAGCGGCCCCGAAGATCCGCCCATCAATATCGCCGCGCTACGCGAACGCGTCCGCAACATCGCACCACCTATGCCAACCCGCGAGCTACTGCCATGGCTCCGCACCCATGCCAAGATCGCAATCACAAGCATGGACATCCGCAACTGGGCGAGGCGTGGGAAGCTCAAACCGCACACCACCCACCCACAGCCCACCTATCACCCGCATGAAGTGCTCGACGCATGGCACGACACGCGCGCCGGGAACTAGCACGACCCGGTTAAATAAGATAGTGTGTCAAATCGAGGGAAGAACTCTCAATCAGGCCGGTCCACGCGACTGGCCTTTCTTTATGTCCCGGAACTTCCACCCGGACCATGGAGGGTCAACATCTGGCAGTCCAGCCTACGGACAACTGCCGCTCGCCGGGATGGCGCCGGCCCACAATCTGCATAAAAGAATCCGGGACTAATTACCCCGGCCAGAAAGGCCCGCATCCTCCTAGGTGCGGGCCTTTCGCATTCCTAGGAGGAATCGCTTGGACATGCATGGCACATCTCCCGCGGACATTGAACGATTTTGGGCGAAGGTAGATAAGTCTGGCGACTGCTGGACGTGGACCGCGAAGATTGACGCCGACCGAGGCGGCTATGGCCGGTTCAGAATTCTCGGGCGAATGATTGGCGCGCATAGGGTGTCATACCTTATTGACCGCGGGTCCATCGACCCATTGATGGAGATTGACCATACATGCTTCAATACATCGTGCGTAAATCCAGCCCACCTGAGACCAGCGACGCCGAGTCAAAATCGCCAGAATAGGCGAGGCGCAACCGCGCTAAGTAAGTCTGGCGTGCGTGGAGTCGTATGGATGAAGACTCGGGGTAAGTGGAGAGCTGAGGTTACCCACCATGGCAGAAAGTTTCATGTTGGACTATTCGCAAGCATTGACGAAGCAGAGGCCGCGGTGATCGCTAAGCGGAATGAGTTGTTCACCCACAACGCCGCCGACCGCGCCGCATAGCGCCCCCCACATTCTTGAAGCCGCGACAACCCCCATGCGTCGCGGCCTCAACACACCCTCCTGCATGGAGGCTGCTGTCAGGTACTAGGGCAAGTTTCCTAAACGTGCTGGCGAACGGCAAGCCGGGTGATGTAGTCCTTAGGTGGACTGCGGAGAACCGAGCTTGACGGCGGTCTAAGAACGAGGCGACGCTACGCGCCTACTCCATGCAGGAGCAAACTTCCCCGCATAGCGGGAAAGCAAGCGCGGTAGCTGGTGACTATCGCAACGCTGGACCCCGGTAAGGCGCGCCGAGCCGGGGCCTGGCACAACACGCTCATAACTGAATAGCCCGCGGACATGAACGCGGGAGGGCTGGATAAATGAGGGCGACCTGAAATCGTCGGCGGTGCAAAGCCGCCCCAGCCCACCAGATCGAACGCACTGCCGGTCAACAATCGAGAACGCGGCCTAGTTAGTAGATCGCCAACCAAAAGGAGCACACCATGGCAGCACGAGACACTGAGCCCGCCGTCAAGGTAGGCGACACCGTTAGTGCGGCCGGGCAGCCGTGGACCGTTACCGAGGTTGAAGGCCATGTGCTCACTGTGCGTGACGCTGACGGGGCTGTGCGCACTGCGTTGCTCGATCAGATCGACGCCGAGCATGGCAACGAAGGCTAACCCGCGCCGATCCAATGGCAGCCTGAGGGACAAGATCAGGGCGTGCGTACTCAGAGAAGAGACGCACTGCTGGTTGTGCAGCGTCGTGGTGGATAAAACGCTTCCGCATGGCCAGCCAGGCTCGCCAGAGGTTGACGAGGTCATCCCGGTATCTCGGGGCGGCTCACCGTTCGATCGTAAGAACTGCCGACTGGCTCACAGGCTGTGCAATCAGAAGCGCGGGAATAAGATGCCAGGCCACTCGAAAGTAGTGGCACTAAAGCCGATCAAGACCAGTCGCCAATGGTGACCCAATAGCCAAATAGAGAGTGGACATGCCAGATATGTCTAATGCCAGTGGACTCGACGCTCCATCATCAGGACAACTGGGCTGCATCGCTTGACCACATCGTGCCGCAGTCGCATCAGTCGGCTCCAGATCACTCCCCAGAAGCCCTCAGGCTGGCCCATAGATGGTGCAATAGCGCAAGGGGCAACCGGCAAGCCAACGATTCAGACGTTGCCACAAGGGCATATGAGGCGTTTGCGGCCTGTGGATAACCCCAAATAAAGCTTTTTCTTATCCCAAAACCCCAAAAAGGGGGTGGGGAGGGTCCCCTCCCCACCCCCGGCTTAGCCCACCCACTGGCATAGTGCCAGTTTCACTCATGCGCCGTTTTCCACAGATGGCCGGCGGTGTCTCATCAGTTAGGTGGTGGTTCACGTGGCTGGAAAAAGGCAGTTGTCTCCGGTGCGGATTGCTACTGAGGATGACGTCCCTGCGCGGGCGATGTCTTTGCGTGAGGCTACGGAGTTTGGGACGCGCCTTGATGAGTTGAAGGCTATGCGCCTGATTTTGGTGACGCATATGGAGAGCGAAAATACGTTGGCCCGCGACCTGGCTGCTTTGACGCGTCAGGTGCGTGAGATCTCGAAGGAGATTGATCAGCTATCGAAGGCGGCCGAGGGTGATGACCTGAGCAAGGCGGCTGAGACTGATGACGAGGAGTTCGACCCCTACGCTGTTTGAGTCTGCCCGGCATGTGATTGTGCCGGAAGGAATTGTTTCAACAGGTTGGCCGGCGGTTCGGGATACGTGCCGCGAGCTCGGAATTACCTTTGATTCGTGGCAGCAGGGCTCGGCTCAACTGATTCTGTCCAAGGGTGCTGATGGGCTGTATGCGACGACTGTCGGCGGCGTGACGATCAGCATTCCTCGCCAGGTTGGCAAGACGTTCATGATCGGCTGGATTGTTTTTGCCTTGTGCATCATCTATCCCGGCTTGACGGTGGTTTGGACGGCGCACCGCGCTTCGACTGCTGATGAGACTTTCGATGGCATGAAGTCGATGGCTGCGACGCCGACAATGGCGCCGCATATTGACCGCACTCCGGATAACGGCAGTGAGCAGAAGATCGAGTTCAAGAACGGCTCACGCGTCGTTTTTGGGGCCCGGGAGCGCGGCTTTGGGCGTGGTTTCACGAAGCTTGACGTTGTGGTCTTTGACGAGGCGCAGATTCTCACTGAGCGCTCTATTGACGACATGATTCCAGCGCAGAACGCTTCGTCTAATGCGTTGACAATTATGATCGGCACTCCGCCGAAGCCGATTGATCCGTCTGAGATATTTCAGGATGCACGCCGCGCTGCCCTGAATGGGGAAGCTCCTGATGCCCTGTATATCGAATTCAGCGCCGACCCTAAGGCTGATCCCGATGATCGCGCCCAATGGCGGAAGGCAAATCCTTCGTACCCTCAGCGCACGAAGGAAGCAGCGATGCTTCGCATGCGCCGGAAGCTTTCTCCTGATTCGTTCATGCGTGAGGCGCTTGGCATTTGGGATGAGATCCAGCTTGGCAAGCTGGCGTTCACTCCGAAGAAATGGGATGACCTAGCCATCGAGCATCCTGATCCCGAGTGGCCGGTGGCTGCCTATGGCGTGGATATGAATCCGGAGCGCACGAAGGTCTCGATAGGTGTTGCGACATTCTCGGATGATAGCGGCGTGCACCTTGAGGTCGCCGCTGATGCGCCGTTTGATGAGGCCGGCACGACTGCTCTTGTGGAGTGGCTATGGACGCGCGCCAAACGCCACGTCCCGGTCGTGATCGATGCATACTCTCCGGCCCGTCCGATATTGGAGGCCGCATTGAAGAACAAGAAGATGCTTGTTCGGATTCTCGATGCCAATGAGTATTCCCAGGCCTGCGTGTTGCTGCGTGAGGCCGTCGAGAAGCACCCTTCGATCACGCATTTTGGGCAGGAGCATCTTGATCTTTCGGCAAAGAATACGGTTCAAGACCAGATCAAGAATCGTCCGGGCTCGTTCAAATGGAACCGCCTGAGCCTTGACGTTGATCTATCTCCCATCGTCTCCATCACATGCGCCCACTTCGGGGCGCTGAAGTTCGCTAAACGTCGCCTCCCTGCTTCTGGCAGGAAGAAAAGACACGCAATTGTTGGTTAGGAGTGACGCTGTTGGCTACTGACATTCTCCGGAAGCTCACATTTGAAGAGTCCGCGGCGTTTTACCGGATGCTTTCCACGATTCGGCGCAAGGGATCCCGTAATAAGCTTCGGGATTCGTATGTTGAATCCAAGAAGCGTCTGGACAAGATCGGGTTCTCTGTTCCGCCACACATGATTGACTTTCAGACCCCGATTGGTTGGGCGGCTAAGGGTATCAGCGTCCCGGCTGCCCGGATCCGCCCCGACGGGTTCACGCTCCCCCGGCCGTCCACTCTGCTCGATGAAGTCAATGAGACGTTCGAGGACAACTATCTTGCCGCGATTGAGCGGATGGCCATTGAGTCATCGTTGTGGCATTCGGTGGCTTTCGTTTTCGTGACCCCGGGCGATACGACACTTGGCGAGCCTGACGTGATTGTTGCGGCTCGGACGGCGCTTGAGGCTACTGCCGAGGTTGATGCCCGGACAAACCGTGTCACCTTGGCCCTTGAGATGGTTTCGGCTGTCAAGGGCCTGCTGTACGTTCCAGGCAAGACGTTGCGTGTGGAGTCTGGCCGGGATGGCTGGATGGTCACACGCGAGGTTGATAACCTGTCCGGCCTGATTCCTTGCATCCCGTACATCTGGGGATGGTCATTGTCCCGCCAGTTCGGCCGTTCACGTGTTACGCGCCCGCTGATGGGTTACATCGACAAGGGTGTCCGGACGATGCTCCGGCAGGAAGTTACTGCCGAGTTCTTCTCTGCCCCGCAAAGGGCATTGCTTGGCGCTGACGAGGCGCACTTCACTGGCCCGGATGGTAAGCGCATTTCGCCGCTTGAGGCGCTGATTGGTGGCATGTGGGCTCTGCCTGACGTGTTTGATGAGGATGAGCAGAAGCTTGTCCGCCCGGATATCAAGCAGCTTCAGCAGGCTTCGATGCAGCCACACTCCGAGATGATGCGAACCATCGGCCTAATGGTCTCCAGTGAGCTATCCATCCCGGTTGGCTATCTCGGCATCATCCATGACAATCCGTCTTCTGCTGATGCGATCCTGGCCAGCGAGTCGGACATGGTTGCGATGGTCGAGTATGAGCGGGATCTGAGTTACAAGATCGCTCACGAGAAGCTGGCCCGGACGATCCTTGCCGTCAAGTATGACGGGATCTCGGATGGCATGGCGGCTGAGTTGCGCGGACTGTCTGCCAATTTTGCGAACGCTGGCACACCTACTCGTGCGGCGCGCGCCGATGCGGCCATGAAGTACACGACGGCTTTCCCGAATGGTGATCCTGAGGTTGCCATGGAGGAATACGGCTTGTCGAAGTCGCAGATCGAGCGGAACCTCGCGTATGTGAAGCGCACACAGTCCAGCCAGCGTCTTGATGCTCTCGTTGCGGCTTCCAAGTCGTCCGCCGCTCCAGTGTTCAGTGATGGCCAGCAGGTTGCAGGAGGTGTCGATGAGCTCAAGAATGCGCAGATCCTCAAGGCGCGGGCTGACGCGCTTGGTGTTCTCCGTCGCGCTGGTGTTGATGCTGGCGACGCCGCCGAACGTTCGGGCCTTGTCGGTGTCAAGTTCATGCCGGGCTCGCCTATCACGATCCGTGAGAATCCGTAGCGATGGCTGATCCGGTCATTGAGCAGTTCCGGGCTGCTAATGCCGGACTGTCCAAGCTGGTCCGTGATGAGATGGCGGGATTCTTCGGCACGCTGGATCTGGCTAAGCCGGAAGCCGTCCGTGATGCGCTGCTGGAGTTCATGCCGCTACTGGTGTCCGAGTATGGCTCGGTGGCCGAGTCGCTGGCTTTGGACTACTACAACGAGTTGCGGGCGGCGGCCGGCGCGGCTGGAGTGTTCCGGGCTTCCGCTGCCGGCGTCCCCGGAGTTCCCGCTGTGGCCGTCGAATCCAAGGTGCGATACCTTGCCAGCCAACTCTGGACCCCAGACCCGGCGTCAATGCTTGGCGGCCTACTACTGGCTGCCGACAAGTATGTGAAGCAGCCGGGCCGGGACGCCATAGCGCACAACGCTGACCGTGAGGGTGTCGCGTGGGCCCGCGTGCCGTCCGGCGCCAAGACGTGCGCCTGGTGCCTCATTCTCGCCTCTCGGGATGCCGTCTACCTGTCTGAGAAGTCGGCGTCGATTCGCGCTGATGGCGAGCGCTATCACGGCAAGTGCGACTGCATCCCGACACGCATAGCCAAGGCGTCCGACTATCCATCCGGTTACCTGCCCGAAAATTACTACTCCATGTACCAGTCGGCCCGTGATGAGGCCCAGTCCGGCGATCTAAACGACATCGCCGCAGCCTTCCGCATGATTCACCCCGACGCCGTAACTGACGGCGTCCACACCCACTAGCCGCGCTCGCGGCCCCACTCACTCCCTTCCGTGCGATGCGGCGGGGTCTTTCGCCGTGCGATGCGGCATCCACTGAAGGAGTCAACCAAATGACCGAAGAAGAGATCGCCGCGAAGGCTGCCGCAGACGCCGAGGCAAAGGCCGCGGCTGACGCTGCCTCTGAAGCCGCTAAGGCTGACGAGAAGCTTGGCGAAGGTGGCATCAAGGCGCTGAAGGCCGAGCGCGACGCTCGGGAAGCTGCCGAGAAGCGCGCCGCCGATGCTGAAGCCAAGATTCAGGCCGCCGAGGACGCCAAGCTGTCCGACATCCAACGCGCCCAGAAGGAGCGGGATGATCAGGCGGCCGAGAACGCGAAGCTCAAAGCCACCAATGCCCGTCTCGCAGCACTGGCAGAGCATCCCGTACCCAAGGACTACCAGGACTTGGTGACCGGGACCGACGAGGCCAGCTACCTCGCCTCTGCCAAGAAGATCTCCGAGCTCGCAGCCCGCGCCGAGGGTAAGTCGCCCACCACTAAGGGCGCCCCGGTCCACGACTCCGGCAACCGCAATGGCGACGGTGGCGGTGGCGCGGGAACATCCATTTCCGCAGGCCGCGACCTGTACGCATCCAAGCACCCCAAATCTTCCTAGGAAGGATCCATAATGCCCCGTCTTACTACTGAAACTTACGGCAGTGGCGACCTCAAGTGGATCGGATCCGGACATGCCCTTGGCAATGCCCGGACCGAGACCATCAGTGTCGCCGGATTCGTTGAAGCAACCCACTACCCGGACGGATTTATCCGATCCGGCCAGCCCGTAGCGAAGGTGGGCGGCGTTCTCGTTGCCTACGACGCAACGGAAGGCACCGTCACTGGCGCCGGCATCCTCGCCGGTCACGTTCTTTTCGACGTGAAGGTAAAGGGCTCGGTGAACGTTCCCGCCCCGCTCATGGATCACGGCCGCGTCATCGTCGCCAATGTTCCGGGCACGTTCGCCAAGCCCGCAGCGGCCGCAAAGCTGTCCGCTACGACCATCGTCTACATCTAAGAAAGGAGTGACTGATTATGCTTTGGACTGATCTCATCACCCCCGCCGAGGCTACAGGCTACGTTCGCGCCGCACTGTCTGACCTCGAAATCAACAACCAGTCGCTTGCTCGCTGGCTGCCGAACGTTGAAGTCTCGGACATCACCGTTCGATTCGTCAAGGGCCAGAATGGCTTCATTCAGGAAGCCGAGTTCCGCGCATTCGACGCTGAGCCGAGCGTCGCCGGATCATCTTCCGGACAGCGCATCACCCTTGAGCTTCCCGCTCTGGGCCAGAATCGCCCGGTTTCCGAGTATGACCAGCTCCGGCTGCGTAACGCTCCGGATGAGGTGATCCGCGATTCGATCTTGAAGGAGATCAAGAACGCGGCCCGCGCCGTGGCTGACCGTATCGAGCGACTGCGCGGCACTGTGCTGAACACGGGCAAGGCGACCATCGCGCAGGGCAACTACGTCTCTGATGACGACTTTGGGCGCTCCGGCACCCATAACGTCACGGCGGCGTCACTCTGGTCATCCGCGTCCGTCTCTCGCCTGACTGACCTGGCTGCATGGTCTGATGTCTACCAGGCGTCCAACGGCGGCACGGCTCCGGGCGCGATCCTCGTATCCCGCCGCGCCTTCCGTGCTCTGGCTTCCGGCAATGAGTTCGCCACGCTGCTGGCCAACGGCGCAACCCGCCCGGGTCTTGAAGCTGACGTGCGCGGTCTCCTGACGTCTGCGGGCCTGCCGGAGCTGTACATCTACGACCGGTCTACCAAGTCCGGCAAGGTGCTCCCGGATGACCGCCTGCTGTTCCTGCCGGCTCCGGTGGATCCGCAGTCCGGCCAGTCTGAGATGGGCTCGACGTTCTGGGGTCAGACGCTGACCTCGATGGATTCGAGCTACGCCATCGAGCCGTCTGAACAGCCCGGCGTTGTCGTCGGCGCGTACAAGAACGAGAAGCCGCCGATGATCGCGGAGGTTGTCTCGGATGCCATCGCACTTCCCGTGCTGGCAAACGCGAACCTGTCATTCGTGGCCAAGGTTCTCTAGTTGACCGCTGGGCGGCGCCCTGAGCCATGAGCTCGGGCGCCGTTTGGCCCCAATCTTTAGGAGTCAAGATGGCGACTTTCGCCGCATATGTAATCGTCCATGGCGAGTCCGGCCCCGTCCAGTTCGCTCCCGGCGACGACGTTCCGGAGTGGGCTGACGGACTCGTTGGTGACCACTGCCTGACCGAGCCGCGGGCCAAGGTAGAACCGGAGCCGGAAGCGACTGCCGTTCCGCCTGCTGAACCACCCGTCGAGCCCGTCGTCACGCCGCCCGTCGATCCGGAAGCGACTGCCGTTCCTGACTTCACTGGTGCTAAGCCTCAGGCTCAGCGCCGCGCCCGGAGCTAAGCCATGGCGGCCCCGTACGCGACACTGACAGACCTCCGTGCGCACTGGGCCGCTCTCCCGGTGGATCGTGAGGCCGAAGCCACGCAGAAGCTTGTAGAGGCGTCCACCGAGATCAGGGCACTTTACCCGGACATTGACGGCCGCATTGCAATGGCCAAGCTTGACCCAGATATTCCGCGCCTTGTGGTGTGCCGGATGGTCAAGCGGTCCATGGACGCTCCGGATAACCAGATTGCTGGCGTCGGCCAGATCCAGAACACGGCGGGCCCGTTCGGGCAGACGTTCAGCTTCACCAACCCGGACGGCAACGTGTACCTATCCAAGTCGGATAAGGCGCTGCTGAGTGCCGGTCGGTCGAAGCGGGCGGCGTTCACGATCATGCCTAGCGGGGTGTCGTGAGCTGGGCGGCCGGCGAGACGGTCCAGGTTGTCCCCCGGATCGCGGGCGCGCGTGATGCTCACGGCAATGAGACGGCGACTTACGGAACCGCGGTGCCATATGAGCATTGCGGCGTTGCGCTGACGTCCGATCTTGAGCCGAACCAGCCGAACCGGGATCTGAGCGTCACGGCGCTAACGATCATCGGCCCATCAAACATGGTTGCCAACTACCGGGACCGCGTGATTGTGCGCGGCGAAACGTACGAGGCGGTTGGCCCAGCGTTCGCTTGGAAGCACCTGTTTTCAAACTGGGAGCCCGGCGTCGTACTGAAGATCGAAAAGGCGGTGGGCTGATGGCCAAGATCAAGTTCAAATGGAACATGGCGGGATTCGAGGCCGTCCGCCGACTCCCTGGAGTCGCAGAGGACATCAATAGGCGCGCTGAGGCTATCGCTACCGCCGCGGGTGACGGCTACGAGGCATCACCCTACGACGGCAAGACCCGTCACCGTGCCAGCATCTTTGCCCGGACCAAGCGTGCCCAGCGCGACAACGCCAAGAACAACACGCTGGTGAAGTCGGTCGATCATGGCCGCTGAGGTTATCGCGTTCCCGGACATCGAAGCCATATGCGGCCCGCACCTGGAGTCCGAGCTTGCGTCGCGGTCCATCGTGGCGCGCGTTGGAACCAAGATCCCATCACCGCGGCCGGATCGTTTCGTGAAGGTCACGCGCACTGGCGGTGCCCAGAAAAACATCAAGGTGGACTCCCCACAAGTCACCTTCGAATGCTGGGACGCAGACGAGCCATCAGCGTCGAACTTGGCGCGCGTCTCCCGGGCGCTGGTGGGCGCCATGTCGGGCCAGATTATCGGCGGGGCAACCATCATCGGATGCACCGAGTTCAGCGGCCCCAAGTCGTTCCCAGACCCCGACACATCCCAATCCAGATATCAGTTCAGCGTCTACCTCGATATAGCCGGGCAAGCCATCTAGGCGGCCCGGCTTTTCTATTCCCCGCGCCAGTGCAAAGAGCCTTAGAAAGGGCACCCCATGACTAACAAAGTCTCCAACGTTGCCGCTGCCAAGCCCGCCGCTACTGGCGGCGTCCTGGTGGCACCGCTTGGCACCGCACTCCCGACCGATGAGGCCGCGGCCCCGAACGTCGCATTCAAGTCGCTCGGCTACGCGGGCGAGGGTGGCGTCACCCGCTCCGAGTCGCGCTCGAGCGACAAGAAAAAGGCGTGGGGCGGATCCATCGTCAAGACCGTCCAGACCGAGTATGGCGTCACCTACAAGGTGATCCTCATCGAGCACTACAACCCGGACGTGCAGACCTCCATTCACGGCGCCGGCAACGTCACCATCACCGCGGCCACCGTGTCCACCGGTACCAAGATTGCCATTGCGGGCAACAGCGCGACACTCCCCCGCAACTCGTGGATCTTCGAAATGTTCGACGGACTGGCCAAGACCCGCCACGTACTGCCCAATGCGCAGATCACCGAAGTTGGCGACGTGGTTTATGACTCCGGCGACATCATCGCGTACGAGGCAACCATTGAGTGCTTCGAGGACGCGACCGGCCACCCGTACTACGAGTACCTCAACGACGGCGTGTTCGCCTAACCCCTGATCTGGGTCCTGCCTGGTTTCTAAACCACTTGCACTGGCGCGCCAGGCAGGGCCCTCATTCGTACCCAAAAACAGCCAGTGCAAACCCGTGAACTAAAGGAGCCAGTGCAAATGACTACCGCCCGTACCGCAGCCCCCAAGGCACCCGCCGACCGCAAGCCCAAGGCTAACGCCCCGTTCGTCGTTGACGACGGCGCGGAAGCCGCACCGTGGCCCGTCACGTACAAGGGCAAAAGCTACGACCTCCCCGGCGAGTGCACGCCCGACTTCCTCATGATCGCCATCGACGCAGACAAGGAAGAGGATGCCGAAGTCAAGAACCGTCTCGGCGCCGAACTGCTCTCGGTGTTCATGAAGGACATCATCCCGGAAGAACTCCGCAAGCAACTGCGATCCATGACGGCGATCAAGTCACTCCTGCAGGGTTGGAGCGCGCATATCGGCCTGGGGGAAGAATTGGCCTCTGCCGAGAGCTAGAGCGCCACGGCGAGGCCATCGAGTTTGACCTCTG
>Ga0163162_10000401_pt1 | contig 39695 bp, 20 predicted proteins | sample S55metaG_FD_115310 | JGI IMG/M metagenome (GOLD analysis project Ga0163162, IMG submission 115310) | Switchgrass rhizosphere microbial communities from Kellogg Biological Station, Michigan, USA - S5-5 metaG | ecosystem: Host-associated > Plants > Roots > Rhizosphere > Soil | place: USA... | reverse complement strand
TGGTTTGGCACCTCGATGTCGGCTCATCGCATCCTGGAGCTGTAGAAGGTTCCAAGGGTTAGGCTGTTCGCCTATTAAAGCGGTACGTGAGCTGGGTTCAGAACGTCGCGAGACAGTTCGGTCTCTATCTGCTGTGGGCGTAGGAGATTTGAAGAGGGCTGTCCTTAGTACGAGAGGACCGGGATGGACGAACCTCTTGTGTTCCAGTTGTCTTGCCAAAGGCACGGCTGGGTAGCGAAGTTCGGTTGTGATAACCGCTGAATGCATATAAGCGGGAAGCACGCTCTAAGATGAGATCTCCCAACCCGTAAGGGAAATGAAGGGCCCAGGAAGACCACCTGGTTGATAGGCTGGATGTGGAAGCGCAGTAATGTGTGAAGCTTACCAGTACTAATCGCCCGTTCGGCTTGTCCATAGAATTTACTCTGCGCAGTGAAGTTGTTCATTATTCGCTGTTCTAGAGTCATTCAACACAAGCTTTGTAGTTATACGAGATATAACTAATACGTTTTGGTAAATGTCTGCTCAATCTATTCAGTTGTGAACGATCGCGCGAGCGAAGTTCGACAATTTGCCGGTGAGTTTACCGCGAGGGTCACACCCGTTCCCATCCCGAACACGGAAGTTAAGCCTCGTTGGGCCGATGGTACTGCACGCGTAAGTGTGTGGGAGATTAGGTGATCGCCGGCATAATCTTGAAAAGCCCCATCTTCGGATGGGGCTTTTCTGTTTTGTCCTACTAATTTTCACTACTCACTACTCACTACTCACTACTCACTACTCACTACTCACTACTCACTACTCACTACTCACTACTTCTAATTCTGGTTACTGACTCCAGGGAGCACTTACGGTCGCGGCATTGTGACTTAGTGCTTCTCTCGATGAGTTCACTCGGTTGAGGTTTGTCTGGATTCGCCTGGGATAGTTGGGGAACCTTATCGACTTCTGGTAGGGAGGTATCGGGATATTCCAGGGCATCGGCCAGATCCAGATCGTCGTCGGTGGAGTTGCAGTTTGTGATCATTTCATCCGGCTTCACGTTGGCGGAGAGACGGTCGAGATTGATCGAGGCAATGTGAAGGCCGCGAAGGATGGGCGCGGCACGATCCGGGGCGAGGCATCCGACTGCGACCGCGTTGATCACTTTGGAGAGGGCGGATTGAATGGATTCTGCGTCCTCAATAAGGTGAAGTTCAATGTGTAGTGGCTTGATTGCGTAATCCTTGGCGTTGGATGGGTAGCGATAGGGGCGATGACGCTGCAAACTGCGGAAATGGTAGTAGCAGTAGGGTAGGCGGTTGATAGCCGGCGATTTGCAGCGGATTCCATTGGTTTTGATGTGGCGGCAGAGGGGTACTAGCATGGAGGTTCTCCCGGAGAAATTGTTTTCGGATCCTGGGGACAAGTTCTTCTGAATCAACTGCTTAGCGTGGGGTATTCGCGCTAAAATATTGAATACAGGGAAGTTGTTTACAAGATATTGATTTAAAAGGGGAAGGGCTCGCGTATCGGCGAGCCCCTTCCCTTTTTTTATCTACTTATTCAGTGTAACGAAACGGGAGTAATTAATCGGCAAATGTATGTTGTTGATGTGGCGCAGTTTACGACGAAATGGGGCTTGACAACGATTTTCCTGAGGTTTTCGCGTTTTCTCTGGAGTGGAACCTAATGGAATGGGATCGATCCTGGATAAGCAGGTTGGGGCAACTGAGTAGCGGACTGAGAGCGGTGTTGGAAGCAGGTCCCTCCACTCCGCGCTGCGCGCTCCAGTCGGGATGACAATTTTTGGATGTGCTGGCGAGAACGGTTCGAGCTTCTCGAATGTCCTAAATCGCAGAATCGAGACGTGGGGCACCCGAGAAATGTTACGAAGTTTCGCGTAAGCCACTTGTCCGGGGAAACGAGGGGAACGGTGGTTAGCGGGTGCGCTTCTTTGTTTCCATCTTGCGTGCTGGTGCGGTGGATTCGCGGATGATCAGCTCGGGTTCGACCTGGAGGAACTCGGGGATGACTTCGCCGGAGAGTTTTTTCAGCAGGAGCTGGGCGGCGGTGCTTCCCATCTGCTGCAGTGGCTGGCGGATGGTGGTGAGAGAGGGAACCTGGTAGGCGGCGGATTGGATGTCGTCGAATCCGAGGACGGATACGTCGTGAGGTACGCGGAGGCCAGCTTCGTGGAGGGCGCGGATGGTTCCCATGGCAGAGACGTCGTTGAAGCAGAGGACGGCGGTGAAGGGGCGGCCGCTGGCGATGAGCTTGCGGATTCCGGGGTAGCTGATCTCCGGTGAGTGGGAGTCCTTGGAGAGATGGATCATGAGCTCGGGGTGGATCTCGATGCCGAGTTTCTTTGCATTGCAGAGGGTGGCGTTCCAGCGGGTGTCGGAGTCAGAGCTAAAGGGCTGGCCGTGCATGAAGGCGATCTTGTTGTGGCCGAGATCGCGGAGGTGTGAGAGGGAGAGGTGGGCAGCATGTTCTTCGTCAAGCAGTACGTTGGAGACACCGGGGATGGTGGTGTGGCCTGCGACAGTGACGGTGGGCAGAGGGGGTGGAGCATCGAGGTGAGTGTCGATTGCGAGGATGCCATCGACGCCACGGGAGCGGAGAAGTGAGGGGTAAGTTTCGACGAGGTCTTTGCGGTGGCGGTGGTGGACGGTGAAATAGAAGTAGTCCTTGCGCATGAGCAGGTCTCCTACGCCGGAGAGGACCTGGGAGTGGTAGCCTTCGCCAAGTTCGGGGAGAAGGATGCCGATGGTCTGCATGCGCTTGCCCTTGAGGTTTCGGGCGATCATGCTGGGCTGGTAGTTGAAGTGGAGGGCGGCTGCTTTGACGCGTGCTCGCGTGGATTCGGGGATAGAGCGTCCCGGGGTGTCGTTGAGGACGTAGGAGATGGTGGAAGGACTGAGGCCAAGGTGCTCTGCCAGCATTTTGAGGCTGGCGTGGCGGTGACGAGGCTGCGGGACGGGCTGCTTTTGCATGAGAAAGCGCGGGTTTACGAGCAAAGAACGTCGATGTGATGTTAACAGTAGCAGGCGAGGGAGGGATTGTAGAGGACAGATTTTGGGAACGGAAGGAAGAACGGGGAATCTTGTCATAGACAAAGAGACAAACGTTTGTCTAAACTTGGTGCCGCTGTAAATGCCGTTCTGTAACCAGTTGCCGCGATGAAATCTTCGCGGATGGAACGAATCTTTGTCTGCGGAGCCCTTGCAGGTTGGGGCGGCCGCATGGAGTACACGCCCAATGTTGTATCGGTGGTCACCGCGGAGTTTTCTTCGCCGTCCTGCGGCTGCAGGACTGGCAGTTTCGATGTTACTGGGGCTGTGCAGTTGCGTGGAAAGCATGGCTTGGGCGCAAAGTGTCGCGAGGGATGCGCGGGCGGAGCGCTTTGTGGGGGAGCTGCTGGGGAAGATGACGCTCGAGGAGAAGATCGGGCAGATGAGCCAGATCGCGCTGAACTCTCCGGAGGGACCGAAGAGGGACGAGCGAATTGTGAAGGGGCAGGTGGGGTCGCTGCTGTTTGTGAAAGACCCGAAGGAGATCGACCGGCTGCAGCACCTGGCGGTGGAGAAGAGCAGGCTGCACATTCCTCTGATCATTGGGTTCGATGTGATTCATGGTTACAGGACGATCTATCCGGTTCCGATTGCGATGGCGGCGTCGTGGGATCCGGCAGTGGCGGAGAAGGCACAGACGATGGCTGCGCGAGAGGCGAGTGCGGTAGGGATTCGCTGGACGTTTGGACCAATGGTGGACATTGCGCGCGATCCGAGATGGGGAAGGATGATGGAGGGCGCGGGCGAGGATCCTTATCTGGGGGCGCGGATGGCTGAGGCGCAGGTGAAGGGATTCCAGGGGAAGGACGTGGAACATATCTCCGCCGATCACATTCTGGCTTGCGTGAAGCATTTTGCGGGTTATGGCGCGGCAGAGGGTGGACGGGATTATGACTCTTCGAACATTTCGGATGAGCAGCTTTGGAATGTTTATCTGCCTCCATTTGAGGCCGCGGTGAAGGCAGGGTCGGGCTCGCTGATGTCGGCGTATATGGATTTGAATGGCATACCGGCGACGGGGAATAACTGGCTGCTGACGGATGTGCTGCGGAAGAGGTGGGGGTTTGACGGGTTCGTAGTGAGCGACTGGGATTCGGTGAAGAGCCTTACGGTGCATGGCTTTGCTTCGGGGCCTGAGGATGCGGCGGTGCGCGCGGTGAATGCGGGAGTGGACATGGAGATGACGTCGACGACGTTCTTTGACACGCTCGCCGACGCGGTGAAGAAAGGGTTGGTGACGCAGGCAAAGATCGATGAGGCTGTGCGCGGCATCCTGATGGCGAAGTATCGGCTGGGGCTGTTTCAGCAGCCGTATGTTTCGGCGGGGCGAGCGGAGAATGAGTTAGTGACGGCTGAGCAGAGGGAAGCTTCGCGCAGGGCGGCGGAGCGTGCGGCGGTGTTGCTGAAGAACGAAGGTGGGTTGCTGCCACTGAAGAAGAGTCTGAACAAGCTTGCGGTGATTGGGCCTCTGGCGGATTCGAGGCCGGACCTGATGGGATCGTGGAGCCTGGGCGCGCATCCGGAGGACACGGTGACCGTGGTGGAGGCGTTGACGAAACGCGCTGCTGCAGGTGGGCCGGAGGTGCTGTTCAGCAAAGGCGTGGAGATTGCGCGCGAGCAGGTTTCGATCTTCGACGATCAGTTTCCAAGCCCGAAGCCTACGCTGACGACGGATGAGCAGAAGCAGGCGGAGTTCCATCATGCGATTGACCTGGTGAAGCAGGCAGATGCTGCGGTGCTTGTGTTGGGCGAGGCGCAGACGATGAGTGGGGAGCGGGCTTCGCGGTTGTCGCTGACCCTGCCGGGGAAACAGCAGCAGTTGCTGGAGGCGGCGGTGGCGACGGGCAAGCCGGTGGTGCTGGTGCTGGTGAATGCGCGGCCACTGGATATCAGATGGGCTTCGGAGCATGTGTCTGCGATTCTGGATGCATGGTATCCGGGGACAGAGGCGGGGAACGTGATTGCGGATTTGTTGTTTGGCGATGCCGTTCCGGGAGGCAAGCTGCCGGTGACGTGGCCGCGTGAGGTAGGTCAGGTGCCGATTCACTATGGGCGCCAGCTCAACCAGATTCCTAACGACTGGGACACGATGTATTGGGACGGGTCGAGCGCACCGCTGTATCCGTTTGGATATGGGCTGAGCTATACGAGCTTTTCTGTGGGCGGGCTGAAGGCAAGCGCGGCGAAGGTGGCAGCGGGTGGGACGATCGAAGTGTCGGTGGATGTTGCGAACACGGGCAAGGTCGCGGGCGATGAGGTGGTGCAGTTGTATACGCATCAGCGCGCGGGGTCGGCTTCGCGGCCTGTGCGGGAGCTGAAGGGATTCAGGCGAGTAACGCTGGGGCCGGGTGAGAGGCAGACGGTGACGCTGACTCTGGAGACGAAGGAGCTTGGGTTCTGGAGTCCGGCGACGCATGCGTGGGGGATTGAGCCGGGTGTGTTTGATGTTTGGGTGGGGACAGATTCGAACGCGAAGGAGCATGCGACGTTCGAGGTTACGGCGAAGTAAGGCGAGTTTTTCTGAGTGAGGTTGTGAAATGAGGATTCGTACTCTTGTGGCAGTGGCTGCGGTTGCACTGGGTTCAATGACGCTACCGATGCAGGGGCAGTTTGCCCATACGCAGGGCGGCAAGATTGTGGATGCGAGCGGAAAGCCGGTGTTGCTGCGCGGGACGAGCCTGGGGAACTGGATGGTGACGGAGGGCTATATGTGGCTCTTCGACGGAGGGCCGCAGTCGGAGCGCGAGATTGAGGCTCTGGTGATGGAGCTGATTGGGCCTGACAAGGCGGAGGAGTTCTGGAAGCAGTATCGCGAGAACTATGTGACGCGGGCGGATATTCATCTGCTGAAGGAGGCGGGGGCGAACTCGATACGAGTGCCGATGCACTACAGATTTTTTGAGACGGAGAACAGCGAAGGCTTTAAGCTGCTGGATCGTGTGGTGGAGTGGTCCAAGGCGGAGGGCCTGTATGTGATTCTGGATATGCATGCTGCTCCGGGCGGGCAAACGGGCACGAATATCGATGACAGCTATGGGTATCCGTGGCTGTACGACAGCCCGAAGGAGCGGGCGCATCTGCTGGCAGTGTGGCAGAGGATTGCGAAGCACTACGCGAACAACAAGACAGTGATGGGGTACGACCTGCTGAATGAGCCGATTCCGCACTATCCTTCGCTGAAGCCGCTGAACGAGAAGCTGGAACCGCTTTATAAGAAGCTGACGGTCGCGGTGCGCGAGGTGGATAAGAATCACATACTGTTTCTGGGTGGGGCGCAGTGGGATACGAACTTCGCGGTATTCGGGCCGCCGTTCGATAAGAACACGGCGTACTCGCTGCACAAGTACTGGATGAAGGTGGAGCAGCCGGCGGTGCAGCCGTATGTGGATTTTCGAGAGAAGTACAGCGTTCCGTTATGGCTGGGTGAGTCGGGCGAGAACACGGATGAGTGGATTACGGATTTCAGAGAGCTGCTGGAGAAGAACGATATTGGGTGGACCTTCTGGCCTTACAAGAAGATGGGGAAGAGCTCGGCTGTCGTTACGATTGAGCCGCCAGAGGGGTGGGACAAGATTGTGGCGTTTGCAAAGCTGCCGCGTGCGGTGGGAGCAACGGAGGGGCGGTTGAAGGAGCGGCCGGAACAGGCGGTGATCGACAAGGCGTTTGCGGGGTTGCTGGAGAATATCAAGCTGGAGCATTGCCGCGTGAATGATGGCTATCTGAAGGCGTTGGGATTGAAGTCGGTTTCTGTGACGAAGTGATCTTTTGGGATCTTTGGGGAGAGTGAGATGAGCTGGAAGAGGACTGGTGTGGTGTTGGCTGTGGCGGCGATGGCGATGCCGTTGGCATTGCGTGCGCAGGAGGCTTCGCTGTGGCTGACCACGCCGGATCGGTCGTCGCTGCTGAAGGAGCAGATGCCGTCGCTGAAGTTTGGGAGCGAGGCGGCGAGCGGCATGGTGATCGATGTCGATGATGCGAAGAAGTTTCAAACGATGGACGGGTTTGGGTTTGCGCTGACGGGTGGGAGCGCTCAGTTGATCAGCAAGATGGATGCTGGTGCGCGTGCTGCTTTGTTGAAGGAATTATTTACTGCCGACGGTGATGGGGCCGGTGTGAACTATCTGCGGGTGAGTGTGGGGGCTTCGGACATGAACGACCACGTCTACTCATACGACGATCTGCCGAAGGGCGAGACGGACGTGAAGATGGAGAAGTTCTCGATCGATCCGGATAAGGCAGATGTGATTCCGGTGCTGAAGGAGATTCTGACGATCCAGCCGAAGATCAAGATTCTGGCGTCGCCATGGTCGGCTCCGCTGTGGATGAAGACGAGCGGGGTGGCGCGGGGTGGCGTGTTGAAGCCGGAATACTTCGAAGCGTACGCGCTGTACTGGGTGAAGTACATCGAGGCGATGAAGGCCGCGGGGATCACGATCGACGCGTTGACGGTGCAGAATGAGCCGTTGAACGAGAAGAATACGCCGAGCATGCTGATGCTGGAGTCGGAGCAGGCAGACTTTATTGCGAATCATCTGGGGCCGGCCTTCAAGAAGGCTGGCATCAAGACGAAGATTGTGTTGTATGACCACAACCTGGATCACCCGATGTATCCGCTATCGATTTTGAAGGACAAGGCGGCGAATAAGTACATCGATGGGACGGGGTTCCACTTGTATGGCGGCGAGGTTACGGCGTTCGATGAGGTACACAACGCGTTTCCAAAGAAGAATCTCTACTTCACGGAGCAATCCATCAATGACCGGCGCGGTGCGACGGAGATGAACATCTCACGGCCAGTGGCGCGGGTTGTGATTGGGGCGACGCGGCACTGGAGCAAGAATGTGCTGCTGTGGAATCTCGCGGCTGATCCGCAGGCTGGACCGCATACAAATGAGGGCGGCTGCCCGGTATGCTACGGCGCGCTTACGATCGATGGCGACAAGGTGACAAAGCTTGTGGCGTACTATGTGACTGCCCATGCGTCGAAGTTTGTTCCGGATGGTTCGGTGAGGATTGGTTCGGAGCCTTCGGATGCGCTTCCGAATGTGGCGTTCAAGACGCCGCAGGGGAAGACGGTGCTGCTGGTGGCGAACACGGGCACGGAGGCGGCGGAGTTCAGTGTGAGGTATCACGGCAAGGTGCTGAAGACGTCGCTGGGCGCGGGCTCGGTGGGAACGTATGTCTGGTAGGGACTAAGAGAGGGTGAGGACGGCATGAAGTCGAAGAGATGGGTGTGTGTGATTGCTGGTGCGGCGATGGCTGTCGCGCCAGTTTCGTTGCTGGCGGAGTCGGCTTCGTTTTACAAGTTGCGGCTGGAGGATAAGAAGGCTGTCTACCTCACACGCAACGAGGAGGGGTTGCACGGTGATGGCGTGGGGGATGACACGGAGGCGATTCAGGCAGCGATCAACAAAGTACAGGAGACGACTGGGCAAGGGATCGTCTTTGTGCCGGAGGGACGGTATCGGATATCGAAGACCTTGTTTTTGTGGCCGGGGGTGCGGCTGATTGGCTGGGGAGGTCATCGGCCTGCGTTTGTGCTGGGGAAGAACACGCCGGGGTATCAGCAGGGAATGGGGTACATGCTGATGTTTACGGGGAATCGTCCGCGGGACAATGCGGCGCCGGTGCGGCAGGGTCGGCCGCAACAACCGATTCCGGGAGTGGTGCCGCTGAATCCTGCGATTCCGGATGCGAATCCGGGAACGTTTTACTCGGCTGTGAGCAATATCGATTTCGATATTGAGGATGGGAATCCGGCGGCGGTGGGGATACGGTTTCATGCGGCGCAGCACTGCTATCTGGCGCACATGGACTTTCATCTCGGCTCGGGGCTGGCGGGGATTCATGATGCAGGCAACGAGGCGGAAGACCTGCACTTCTATGGCGGGCAGTATGGAATTATGACGCGCAAGCCTTCGCCGGGATGGCAGTTCACGTTGCTGGATGCGACATTTGAGGGACAGAGCCAGGCGGCGATCAAGGAACATGAGGCTGGGCTGACGCTAATCCGTGCGCACATCAGCAAGGTGCGGACGGCGATCTCGATTGATCCGGGTTACGCGGAGGAGTTGTGGGTGAAGGATGCGCGATTTGAAGACATATCCGGGCCTGCGGTGATTGTGAGCAATGAGAATGGCTTGCGGACGGAGATCAATCTTGAGGGGATTGTGTGCCGGCACGTGCCCGTGTTCGTGGGGTTTCGTGAGAGTGGGAGGAAGGTTGAGGGGCGAGGTGAGATCTATCGCGTGAATGCCTTTACGCATGGGCTGACGTTTGCCACTAGTGCTACGCAGGGAGAGGTGAAGACGAACATCGATGCTTCGGCATTGAAGGAGATGCCGGCGCCAGTGGCTTCGGATATTCCTGCGCTGCCCGCACAGGATACCTGGGTGAACCTGCAGGAGCTAGGTGCAAAGGGCGACGGTTCGACTGACGATACAGCGGCGATTCGCAAGGCCGTGGCGGAGCACAAGACGATCTACATTCCGAGTGGTCGCTATATTGTGACCGACACGATCACGTTAAAGCAGGATACGGTGCTGATCGGGATGAATCCCACGACGACGCAGTTTGATATTCCGGATTCGACGGCCGCGTTTCAGGGGCCAGGGTCGCCGAAGCCGCTGCTGGAGGCACCGAAGGGCGGCACGAATATCGTGACTGGCATTGGGCTTTATACGAATGGCATCAACAGTCGCGCGGTGGCGGCGAAGTGGATGGCGGGCGCGAATTCGCTCATGGACGATGTGCGGTTCCTGGGCGGGCATGGGACTACGCTGCCGGGAGTGTCTTTCAATACGATCTACAACAACACCCACACGGCGGATATGGATTTGAATCGTCGGTGGGATGGGCAGTATCCGAGCCTGTGGGTGACGGATGGAGGCGGCGGAACATTCGCGAATATCTGGACGCCGAGCACGTTTGCACAGGCGGGAATGTTGATCTCGAACACCACGACACCGGGGCGGGTGTACGAACTTTCGAGTGAGCATCATGTTCGGAATGAGGTGGTGCTGGATCACGTTGCGAACTGGCAGATCTATGCGCTGCAGACGGAGGAGGAGCGCGGGGAGGGGCCGTTCTGCCTGCCACTTTGGATTGAGCACTCGGAGAACGTGACGGTGGCAAATTATCACGGATATCGCGTGGTGAGCAGCTATCAGCCGTTTCTGAATGCGATCCATGTGGCGGACTCGAAGAACATTCGTTTCCGCAATGTGCATGTGTATGGCGACAACAAGGTGTCGTTCGACAATTCACTGGTGATCGATGGGGCTTCGCCGTTGATGATTCGGAATCGGGAGCTGGCGGCCCTGGATGTTGATACCACGGTGACACCGGTAATCGAGAAGGCGAAGAGGTCGACGGTCCTCGCGGATGGAGCGAAGGTGGAGCGGCTGACGGGCGGGTTTTATAACGTCTCGGGCGCGGCGGTGGATGGTGCGGGGCGGTTGTACTTTGTCGATGCGCACTGGCAGAGAATTTACAGGTGGCTGCCGGATGAGCGGAGGGCGGAGATTGTGCGGGATAGTCCTCTGGATCCAGTGCAACTGGCGTTCGATAAGGCAGGGAATCTGATGGTGGTGTCGTATGCGGGAAAGGGGACGGTGTACTGGTTCAGGCCGGATGCTCGTGATCTGAACGTAGCGATGATTGAGCCGCAGAAGACCGCCGCGCGGCCGGGGATGACTCCTGTGCTGCCGGTGAACTACTGGCGCAATGAGAATGATTTTGTGAAGTCGATTCCGACGCAGAGGGCGTATCAGTTTGTGTCGCCGGATGGGACGACGTTCATTCCGGCAGGTGAAGACTTTGTGACGGGGGCCCTTTATTACGGCACGAAGATGGCGGATGTTCTGCGAGCGTTCAGTCTGGGCATGGCGGCTGAGGGCAAGCTGTTTTATGTGAGCGATGAGAGCGCGCAGAAGACTTATTCGGCGAATGTTGAGCCGGATGGGACGCTAACGGATATGAAGTTGTTTGCTGATGTTGGCGGTGAGAATGTTGCGCAGGATGCGGACGGGAACGTCTACATCGCAGCGGGGCAGGTGTATGTGTACAGCCCTTCGGGTGAGTTGATCGACAGGATCGATGTGCCAGAGCGACCGGTCGACCTCGCGTTTGGCGGCAAAGACGGGAAGACCCTGTATATCCTTGCGCGCACCTCACTCTACAGCGTAGAGACTCGGGCTAAGGGTTTGTAACAGAGTTCAACGAGGCGAGAGTTTTACCAGGACCAGGGCGTTCGGCTCGAGTGTGAGCGCGAGCTGTCCATTGGCCAGGTGCGTCTCCTGAGGTAGAGACAGGGTAGTCTCGCGGTTGAGCTGCTCTACTTGTGTAGGAGTGGGGTAGGTCGGTTTGCCGATTGCAGCATATTTGGGGAGCACGTTGCCGTGTTCGGTGTCGACACGCTGGATGGTGGCGCGTGCGTTGGGGGTTATGTTGCGGATGGCGAGGGTGATGGGCTCGGAGTGCGCTTTGCTAAGGATGGCGGGTGAGGGATCGACGAGGTTCCAGACGGCGATGATGAGCGAGCCATCGGAGGACTTTGTGGCGATGATGTTAGGCGATACGTTTGCGATGCGCTTATCGCCTAGCTGGTGGAGTAGCGCGAAGGCGTAGTAGCTGGGCTTGTTGATGCCGAACTCGGCGCGGAGGCCGAACTGGCCGATGAATGGGCGCGGGCCGGGGCCACCTTCTTCGAAGACGTCGGAGAAGGTCCAGAAGGACAACATGTCGACGAGGCCGGCGTCGCATTGGCGGATGGTGTTGGCGAGCGAAGGGCCGACGTAGGTGGTGTCGCGGGACTCGTCGTGGCCGGGAACGTTCCACTCTGTCCAGAAGAGAGGCATGGTGGGTTTGCCGGCGGCTTTCATCTGGTTGCGGACTTTGGTGATGGCGCGGCAGACGCGCTGCTCCATGGAGAGATCGGGGGGGACGTTGTCGCTGGCGACGAACATGTTTTCGACGGTGTCGTCGGCGTAGCCGTGGCTGGAGACGAAGTCGACGGGGATGTTGTTGTCGGCGGTGTGCTTGAGGAAGGCGTCAACCCACTGGGCTGCGGCGGTGGCGGGGCCGCCGACACGGAGGCGCGAGTTGACGGCTTTGAGGTCGTGCGCGGTGTGATCGTATAGCTCGAAGTAGCTGCGCTGATTAGGGACGCCTCCCCAGAAGTCGATGTTGGGCTCGTTCCAGACTTCGAAGTACCACTGTGAGACTTCGTCGATTCCATATCGCTCGACGAGATTGCGGGCGAATGCTGTGATGAGGCCGTCCCACTTCTCGTAGGACTTGGGTGGGGAGACATTGGGCTTGTACCAGAAGGGGTGGAGGGCGTCGGGGTTGAAGGCGAGCTTTTTTGGCATGAAGCTGATCTCGACCACGGGACGGACGCCGTTGGCGAGGAGGCCGTCGTAGATCTGATTGACGTAGGCGAAGTTGTAGACGGGGTTGCCGTGTTCATCCTCGTTGTAAACGCCGACCTCGTCGTGAAGGATGGCGTGGAAGCGGACGTAGCGGAAGTCAGTGATCTGCTTTACGGCGCGCAGGTCGCTGCGGTAGCTCTCGCGGAGAGTGAGGATGGCACGGCCCGAACCGAACATCTGCTCCCAGAAGTGAGGGAAGGGAGTGGTGGGAGCGTTGGCGTCGATCTCGATGCGTTCCTGCGAGCGAAGCTGAGTTGTGCAAGAGAGCGTGAGAAGAACGATGACGGCAGGAAGTGCTCGGAGGTGAGGGCAGTGCATGCGAGACTCCTGTGCGGGAGGCATGAAGAAGGAGCGCTGCGCGAGCGCTCCTTCAAGAGAAAGATCCTTCAGACTTAGAAGCTGAATCGGGCCTGGAGTTCGATGGTGCGGGCTCCGAGGGCCTGGCTCGATTGTCCAAAGGTATTGCTGGTGATCTGTGTATTCCCGTCACCGGTGTTGAACGGAGTCAGGTTGGTCTGGTTGAAGAGGTTGAAGAACATCGCGCGAATGGTAAGGCCAGAGTTCTCGCCAAAGATCTTGTTGCTCGGGATGCCGAACCTCTTTTGGACATCCATGTCGGTGCTAAAGTAGTTCGGCCCATGGAGGCTGTTGCGGCCAACGCCTGGAGGTGGAGGAGCGCCGGTTGTGGGATAGGTTGGAACGGTGAAGTAGGCCAGGCCGCCGTTTGGGAACTGGCCTCCAGTGTGTTTGAAGGTGTCGTTGCTGGTGTCGCCGGAGCCGCGTGCGATTTGAGCCCCGGGTCGTAGCGTGCAAAATCCGCTGCCGACGTAAACGACGTTGCAGCCTGTGTTGGTGTAGACGGGAGTCCAGGGAAAGCCAGTGTGATATTGAATGATGCCGCTGAACTGGATGCCGCCGAAGATGCCTTCCAGGAGCCTGTTGTTGTGGAAGAGAATAGGCGACCAGGTGCCGAAGAGCTTTGCGTTGTGGGTGATGTCGTAGTCGGCGCGACCGTAGGCGTAGCGGTTGTCGTAGGGATACTGATCGATGTAGTAGTCCTGGGAACCGCTGTCCATAATCTTGCCCCAGCGATATTGCGCGTTCATGGAGAAGCTGTGAGAGAAGCTGTGTCTGACTTCAGCGAGAAGAGCATGCGAACTGGCGCTGATGTCGTTGGAGTAGTAGGAGAAGGAGTTCACGGCTGGGTTGAGGTTGGGATAGTAGATCCAGTTGAGATTGTTCTGCCGTGTGTAGTGGCGGGAAAGACTGCCCTGGTATCCCATGCTCAGAACCCAACGCTGGCTGAAGGCATATTCTCCGCCGAGCGATAGCTTGTACGTGAGCGGAGTCGGCAGGTTCTGTTGAATGGCCTGCAGGCCGATAGGAGCGCCTCCGATGGGCAGACCATTAGGGCCGAAGGGCACTTTGGCTGCGGGGTTGGAAGGGTATCCATTGATATCGGTTGGGCTTCCGGATGCCGCGTAGAGAATCCCCGGACAGTTTGCCAATGCAGTATCCGTACAAGCTGCATTGAGGCTGGTAACGAGAGGCGGATTCGAGCGTCCGTTCAATGTGATTGCTTCCTGCATGCGGTTGTATGCGATGCCGAAGCCTCCACGAACAACCAAGAGATGGGTGGAAGATGGATTGACAGAGTAGGCGAATCCGAATTGAGGTCCCCAGTTGTTCTTACTGGTTGAGAAGAGGTCGCCGCCGGTCTTGATAGATGCCCCGGTCAGTGTCTGGGAGCCGGTGCCGAGGACGACGTTGCTGATGTTTCCGTTCTTTTCGGTGATGGGGGTGAAGTATTCCCAACGCAGCCCCACGTTAAGAGTTAGGTAGGCATTGAGGCGCCAGTCGTCCTGTACGTACCCTGCGTAGATATTGGAGCGGATATATTTGGTTGCCGATGTTGGCGTTCCAGTGCGTGGATCGAAGGATCCGGTCTGGAGACGCGGTTTGTCGTTCGCAAATTCCCACAGGTTGCGGAAGGTGTAGGCGGGGATGGCGGCGTAGGTCTGGGTGTCGTTGTCGAGCTCGCGATATCCGTCGAAGCCGAGGCGGATGTTGTGGGAACCCCAGGTCTTGGTTACGGTGTCGCGGATGTTGTAGGTGGTTTGGGCAAAGTTGCCGGGACCGGGGGCGCCAAAGTACTGAAAGTCATTCGTGTCGACTCCTCCCATGGTGTCGAGCCTACCCTGCGGCAGGCCGAAGGGTTCCTGAGGATTGTCGGCGACCTCATTGAAGTACCAGCGAACGCCGTTGAGGCGGAACTCGTTGAGGAGCGAAGAGGTGAAGATGTGATTCCATAGCGTCGCATGCGAGTAAGCGAGACGAGGGGAGTTCCAGAGGTTCGCGGTGCGGTTTGGGCCGTTGTAGAAGGTGCTCGAGGTGGGGACCCAGTAGATAGTGTAGGCGACGAGATCGCGTGGATTGAGCTGCCAGTCGAGGCGCCCGTTGAATTGTTGTGCTGTGTTTGTGCTCGGACTAATGGTGTTGACACGGAAGAGGTCGGGAACGCCATCGAAGCCACCCCCGATGCCGGGCTGTGCATTGCTGACGTAGCTCGGATCCGATGCTCCGAGGTTTGTCTTTAGTGGCGAACCTACATCCAGAGCGGTTCCTCCCTTGTATGCAATGGTGTGACAGTAAGCAGGGCTAAGGTTGACGAAAGCGCAGTTGGAGTTGGGGTCGATCGCGGCATAGGCCACGCTCTCACCGGGATATCCGGCGATTGCCCCTGAAACGCCTTTTTTAACCGATGCGACAAGCTGATCGTATTCCGGAGTTTCGTACCAGTGGGTCGCCTGGGTTTGGCCGCTGTTGCGCAATTCTTCATAAGAGAAGAAAAAGAAGATGCGGTTCTTCCAAATAGGACCGCCGATGCTTCCACCCAATTGATTGAAGCGGTTGTTATCGCGCTGCAAGGTTTTGGTGTTGTCGAGGCTGTTGCGCGATCCCGGGCCGTTGTAGCGCTGGTAGGCGTTAAGGCCTGGACGATGAAATTTGAAGAAGACGCTGCCGTGGAAGTCGTTGGTGCCGTTTTTGGAGACCACGAGTACCTGTGCACCACTGTTTCGACCGTAGGTCGCGTCGTAGGGACTGGTCTGGGTTTGAACTTCCTTGACGGACTCCTGATTGGGCGTAATTACTGCACCGCCGCCCCACGCGAGGGAGTTCACCTGGCTGCCGTCGATCTGGAAGGAGTTGCCGGAGGTGCGCACGCCGTTGGCCTGTGTCTGAGCGCGATTTTCCACCTGGAAGACGCTGCCGGTGGCGCTGCTCCCACCGATTCCTCCATTACCGGGAAGCGAGTAACTGCCTCCTCCGCCGCTTTGGGAGCCATCGCCTAAAGCTCCCGGTGTGAGGCGCAATAGCTGGTACGGATCGCGATTGGAAGAGGGCAGGGCTTGAAGCTCTCTGCTGGTAATGGTTGCGGAGATTGTGGCGGTTGCGGTATTGATTGCCGGCGACGTATCGGAGACTGTGATGGTCTGAGAGCCGCCTTCGGCACCGAGTGTAGCATTGAGGCCCTGCATGGTTTCGCCGGAGATTGCAACATCATCGATGATTCGCTTGGCAAAGCCTGGGGCTTCAAATGTGACGGTGTAAGAAGCAGGGGCAAGCCTGTTGAAGGTATAGGTGCCGGCTCCGTCTGTCTTTGCTGTTTGGGACTGATTTGTCTCTTTGTCGAGGATCGTCACTGAAGCGTTCGGGATGACCGCTCCTGTTGAGTCGGTGACGGTTCCTTGCAGACCTGCTCGATATTGTGCGCTAGCAAATCGGGCTCCGAGAAGCGTAGAGGCAAGCAGGACTATGAGAAAAAGTGGATGTTTGAAAGGGAAAGCTGATCTGGATTTGGGGAAGGCTGGGGAAAGGTAAGGCTCTTGCGTCTTCATCACTGCTCCTGAATGGAGCGGCCGACGTTCATGACCGATGCTCCGGTTAGGTACTCAGTTATCAGGGTCGGCGTGACACTACGTCAGTGATCGCTGACTCACAAAATGGCATCACTTTAAGACTGATAGCGCCAAAAGTGAGCCAGGTGACTACTTATTAATTGCCACCTACCTGAGAGAACCCGAAGAAGCCCGGTCTAGCAAAGACGAACAGCACGTTCAACCTGAAAACCCTTCCGTTTCTTTCGTCGCGGGGACAACCGTAAAGGGTTCTTCACCTAACAGAGATGCAGAAATCACGAACTTGGTTGAGAGGAAGGTTGGAAGATTCGGCCAAAGCGGTGCAAGTTACTGAAATTACAAAGCGTCGCTGGGTTTTGAGCTAAGATGCGTAAATCTGCAGGCTCAAAAAGAGAAGGTTCAAGGAGTACGAATGGGACACGTTGGTCGAATGATGATTTGGAGCACGAGGGCAATTTTGCTAGCAATGCTCTTTTGGGCTCTGCCTTTGTCTGCACAACCCTCGAAGAATCCGGCGAGTACTCTCGATCGCGACCTGATGGAGGTTTCAGTCGATGGGCTACATCGTTTGTATGCACAGCATCGCTACACCGTAGCGCAGGTAACGCAGTGGTATCTGGACCGAATTGCGAAGTATGACGGGACGTATCGCGCGTTGTTGTATGTCGATACAAAGGGTGCGCTTGCTCGAGCGGCAGAAGAAGATGCCGAGCCTTCGACGGCCAGGCATGGTGCTCTATGGGGAGTTCCAGTCGTGATTAAAGCGAACACCAGTGTGAAGGGCTGGATCACGAGCGCTGGATGGAAGGGCTATACGATCACAGGCAAGCAACTTGTTTCTCCACGTGACGCACTTGTTGTTGAACGCCTGCGAGCGGCAGGAGCGGTGTTGCTGGGCCAGACCAACATGCCCGATTTCGCGGCCAGTGACACCAACATCAGCACCGCAGGAGGCCGCACCGGCGATGCATACGACGTGCGTTTTTCTCCGGGTGGCTCCTCTGGAGGAACGGCAACGGCGGTTGCTGCGAACTTCGCCGTGCTTGGAACAGGGACAGACACCGCGAACTCGATTCGCCAGCCGGCAGCCAATAATAGCCTGGTCGGAATGCTGCCGACGCGAGGGCTTACAAGCATCGCTGGAATACACCCACTTGATTGGCTGCGTGACAATACGGGACCGCTGGCTCGAGATGCGACAAGCTCTGCGATAGCACTTGAGGTAATGCAGTCGGAAGATCCACTGGACGCATGGACAAAGAACTCGAGTGCGAAAGCAGAGAAGACTCCCTATACGAGATATTTGAAGAAGGACGCCTTGAAGGGAAAGCGCTTTGGTGTTCCATGGTTTGTGCTCGAAGGGTCTCCAACGGTGTATGGCGGACCAGACGCTCCTCCGCTGGCTGGGGCTGTCGTTCCGGAGACGCGGGCCGCATTTGTGAAGGCCATTGAGCAGATGCGAGCCGCTGGAGCAACTGTAATTATCGACAAAGAGATTCTGCCGGAGAATTTTTTCATTGCGGCGAGACGCATGAATACGCGGCCTTATCGCCGCGAAGGTGTCGATCTGTTTCTGCGAGACTTCGGTCCGGCTGACTATCACTCCGTGGCGGAGTACGAAGTCGCAACTGGTGAGACGTTCCCAGCATTTATGGTCGGAGGTATTCGTGCGGGCAAGGACAGCGGAGGCGAAATGACTCAGCAGGTCATAGAAAAGGATCCGGATAGTGAGAAGAACTTCTACGGACCGCAACGAGAGGCGTTGGCAATCTACGAAGCCACGATGAAGAAATGGAACCTCGATGGTTTCGTCTATCCTGCGTTGCAAATTCCTACTTATGATGAGACTCTTCCCGGTGCTTCTAAGGCGGGGCCTTACAGCGAGACGGGCTGGGTAAACCGCATTGGTGTGCCAGCAGTTTCGGTTCCTGGCGGATTTTACGCAAACGGACTTCCGTTCGGTCTTGAGATCTCGGGTATCCGATGGCACGACGGCGACCTGCTGGGGTATGCCTACGCCTACGAGCAGGCGACACATAATCGTCGGTTACCGAAGCTGGTGGAGGCGTCCACGCCAAAGTAGTGTGCTGTAGAAGGCAGGCCGGGTTATTTCCAATTGAACAATGTAACTTTGACCATTTGAATGCTACCGCGTATCCTCGGCTTTCTTCAGTTAGAGGCCCAGAGAACGGCTGCGACAATAGAGAGGCTAGATCTCAGAATTTAATTATCGTTTCTTCTGTTCCGTAGAGGGCTGATTTTCCTCCAGGTATCGGTGAAAAAAGTCAGCCTCTGCGGTGTAGGCTGCGAGCCACGAGCGGTGTAGCAGGAAGCCATGTATCTCGTCCGGGAAGACGAGTTCCTCATATTTGATGCCGTGCTTGTCCAATTCTCGTGACAGGGAAACGGTTTGAGAGAAGGGGACATTTCGGTCATCGTCACCCTGGATGAGGAGCACGGGAGAACGCCACGTGGACATATAAGCCATCGGCGATGACTCCCAGGCCGTTTTCAATGTTCGTACATCTGCTTCAGGATCGTGCGAGGGGCGCCAACTGGCAGGGCGTTGCCATTGGTGTACGCCGTGCATATCAACACCCGCGGCAAAGATATCGGACGCTCGTGCAAGAGCAAGGGCAGTCATAAAGCCACCATAACTGCCACCCCAGACGCCAATACGGGCGGGATCGACGTCGTTACGCGTTCGAAGGTAATGGCCAGCTCCCAGGATGTCGTTGTATTCGCTGGCCCCGTCACGCCCGTAGTGCACTGCTTCACGGAAGTCCAGGCCATAGCCGATGCCGCTGCGGTAGTTTACGGAGAGCACGATGTATCCCTGACTTGCGAGGTACTGATTCATGGCATAGGCATTGGAGTAGTACTGCATGGTATGAAAGCCAAGCAGCATCTGCCGGCGCGAGCCACCGTGAAAGAAGACGAGTGCTGGATGACGCTTGCCGTCGGGAGTTTTCGAAGGGAGAAACAACTGAGCGTGAAGCTCAAGACCGTCAGCAGCGGGAAGGGTTACTTGCTGCGGAGTGACAAATTTCGCACCGGGATAGGTGGGAGGAATAAGTTCTGGTGCGAGATCGTCGAGTTTGCTTTGGGTGTTCAATAGCGCAGGTCGGACTGGTGTGCGTGCGTCTGAGCGAAGGACGATAACTCCTTCGCCTGTATCAACCGGCGAGATTTCAATTCCATCGCCGGGGGTTAATTCTTTGGGTTTGCCGCCTGATGCTGGAACGCTCCATACATGCCGGCGGTCGATGTCCTGCTGGTTCGATGCGTAAAGGATGGTCTTACGATCTGAAGCCAGTCGCGCGTCATCGACTTCAAAGTCTCCAGGCGTCAGCAGGCGAGCCTTTCCGCCGGTTATGGAGATGGAGTACAGATGCGACCATCCGTCGAATTCCCAAGGAAAGACGAGAGCACCGTCGGCTGTCCAGAGGAGCTGAGTGCCGTGAACTTCTCGGAAGGCGCTGCCGCGGGCCTGTGTTGCTGTCCAGATAGCGTGGCCAATGCCAGTTGTTGCGTCAGCGGCGTGGATTGACCATGGAGTAGCGGCTCGCCGGTTGAAGGGTGCTCCTTCTGGTTGTCCTGGTTCGCGAATAAATGCAATCTGGTGGCTATCGGGTGACCAGACAGGCTGGCTATCATCGGCAGTGCCGGGGTCAAGATAGCGCACACTTTTCGAGGAGAGGTCATATATGCCGATAAATCCATGGTCACCGCGATCACTTACGAAGGCGAGCGCATGTCCGTCTGGCGCCCATGCGAGTGAGGATATCTCGCCGCGTGCGCGGAACATCTGCTTCGCTTTGCCGGCTTCGGGAGTTAGCTCTACGCTCCATACCTGTCCGTGCGAGATGAAGGCGACTTGATCGCCAACAGGTGACGCCAATGGAGAGTACCCGTCTCCGAGTTTGCGGGCCTCTCCGCCAGCAGCTGGAATAATCCAAATGTTCTGGGAGACGCCGTCCGGTGCGTGCGTGGGGTTGGGGTCAGGCCGTCCGGGGAACTCCGAGTCACCACCGCGTACATAGAGGATGTGACTGGCATCGGGTGTCCAGGCAATGTCGTACATCTCCTGGCCATCATCATTGTTGTATGCGGTCAGCTGCTTCGCTTCGAATTTGCCAGAGCTATTGTGGATGGCGACCCACAGGTTGCGGCGTCCCTGGTTATTTTCCATCCATGCAGCGCGGCCGGGCTTTGGGGCGGATACCAGATCCGATGCGAAGGGTGCGCTCAGAGCCTGCTCCAAGGTGAAGTTTTGAGCAGACGCTGCTTGCGCCAAAAGGCATACGAGTGCGACTTTGAATATGTTGGCGTTCCAATTCATCGTGAACATCCCCTGTTACGAATGGCAAAGTGCCGTTTGCATCAGCACGTAGTTTCAAGAAGGGTAATTGATGAACACGCTTCTGCCACCTGGATCTATTCGCCGGGCTATTTGTGGGTCATTTCTAAGGCCCAGATTGCTGTCGGGCGCATGTACATTCCTGCACGGAAGTTTCCTGTAATGTCCCAAGCCTCGGGTGTCCGGAACCAGTATCCTTTCGCCTCGTAGATGACGTGGTACAGGCCCCAGGTGGTTTTGTAAGCTTCCTCTTTCATGCCTTCGCTCATGAGGATTCCCGCGAAACCCAGTGTTGTTCCGGCCCAGACTTCCTTCGCCTGATCATTAGAACTCATGATCGCCCCATCGGCTGTCATGCCGTTGGCTGCGCCCATTTCGCCGTTGCCAAACTTCATTACGTTATTTGCAAAGATCTTCTTCATCGCTGAGAGCTGCATATTGTGGGGGACGATGTCACCTAAGCCGGTGAGATTGGCATACCACTGCCCGGCAAGCTGATCTGCCTGGATAGCGTCTTTGAATTCGTTGCTGGCATCGTAGCGGAAGTATTCACCGTTCCAGAGTTGTGCGATGTATGTTTTCTGGCCTTTAAGAAAGAGCGCATGATATTCCATCTTTGTTGCATCCTCTCCCAGGATGCGTGCAGTTTCTTCAGCGGCACGTAGAGCTGCAAGCCAGAGTCCACCGGAGTAGGCGCTGACGCCACGAACCACCCATGAGTCATAGGTTTGATCGGGATAGCCGCTGTTCTCAGGGACACCGCCTCCATGGTCGAATTGACGAAGATACTGGATAGCTTCTTTGACGGCAGGCCATGTTTCGCGAAGAAATGCGATATCGTTGCGGCCGGTGAGGACATAATCGCGGTAGATCATCAATACGAATTTGGAGTTGAGGTCTTTCCAGTCGTTGGTGTCCTGCCAGCCGGGTTCGTTGACTGCGATGAATGGATCGCCCTCGGGAACACCGAGATCGTGTGGGACTGCCCCCTTTTTTTTGCGCTTATGCGTGATGGGAGCTCCAGTTTGCTCTGTCTTCCAGACCCATAGGCCTTGTTCGGGCCATTCCTTCGATACCGTATCAGCAAACTCACGCAAGACCTGCTTATCGATATCTGGCCAGAACTTCAGCAAAGGCAGCGATGCGTAGAAGCGAACGTCGAGCGTCCCATAGTAGGCGTAGTCAAAACATTCCAGCAGGGCAAACGATGGTTTTACCTTTGTATCGGAGCCTGTCTTGCGGCCCCAGAATGTTCCACCGTCTGTCAGCGCATAGAGTTCGTTGAATAGCATTCCGCGATACCACAGCGGTTTGCTCTCATCGTTGATGTAAGGAGCCTGCCACTTATCGACAGCGGCGCTCCAATCCGAGGCGTGGAGCAGACCATCACGGGCGATGTTCCAGGCATTTGTACCCGATGAGCCATAGAAATCCGTATAGCGCCGGTTCCATTTCCTGCCTTCGCCAAACTGGACGACGGGGAAGTCCCATGCGAGAACCATCGGAATAACCTTCTTCTCGCCGGGGTTCAATGTGAAACGGAGTGCAATGGCGCCCGCTAATTTTTCCTTGTCGCTGACCCACGATTTGCTGTCGTTAGCTAACCTTCCATCTTTTGAGAATGGAGTCCATACTGCTTTGCCATTACCTTGCGCCTGAAAGGTCGTCTGGTAGCTGACTTCGACACCGGCAGACTCCAACGCGGCGATGACGAACTGACCATCCCATTCATTCGCGGTTTCGCCAGACCGGTTTCGGTCGAAGACGATGCCTTTCATCATTCCGGCACTGGCGACGGCTTCACTTTTGAAGTCGTTGTGGTTGCCTTGGTTCGGGGTCCCATTGAAGTCTCGGGTAAAGGTTCGGAACCATCCCGACATATTGGTCCAGGAGAGGAGCACCGAAACGGTGACGACCTTATTCGTGGGATTGTCTGCGTGCCAGCGATATACGGCTACCGGATAGCTGGATTCGCGGTAGTTGTCAGGAAGAATGGGCGAGAACTGCTCGAGTGTCACGTGGGCAGGGAAGCGGTCCCACTTGTAGTCAAACCAAGCCTTTGGGTAGAGAGCGTAGTAGTCTCCGGCTCCGGTCGGGTAATCCCATTGCCAGCTTGATAGCTGATTACCCGAGGGATGCCCGTTCATTAAGGCCTGGGCAATTCCATGCGTGTCCCCAGCCGTTTGTTGAAACATGGCGAACTGATTGGCGTAGATGGGCTCATATTTGTGAACTCCAGCTTTGATGTGCCAACGTGCGAAATCGCCGCGGTAAGTGCGAGAGAAGGTTCCCGCACCGAAACCGCCGACTGGAACGCCCTGCCAATAGCCATCATCGATGTCACCGTGAACCCGCGTTACTCCTGGATTGTCCAGCGGAAGTCCAAGGGGGCGCTTCCATGCGGCTCCGGGAATCGCTTGGCCCCAAGAAGAGGTTGCAATGAGCAGGAAAGAGAAGAATGAAGCGATGCAAAGGAATAGGTGCTGCAAGGTGCCTCCAAGGGACATATCGCGGTGCGAGGGCAAAGTTTCGAGGATTCGATTGTCAGCTATCGATTTTGAGAGTAAATACTAACTAATCATTAGAAACTATGCCACGCCCTTTCCTGTCAAAAGAACCAGCTCCGAAGCCGGGACTCCATCACGGACGAGTGACCGCCTTGTTCGGTTGTCTTCTGCTCGTCTGTTCGTTGAGTGGAGTGTGCTGTGCCGAGCTTCCTGACTACTACCAATCGGTTGATCGAGTGATATGGGTTGTTCGAGACGTGAAGCATGTAGTGCAGGGATGGAAAAAGTTGGGCTTATCGGATATTCACGAATATCCCGACACAGGGTTTACGGCTCGCTATCGGGACAGGCAGGTAATGATCCACGTACGGCGCACGACCGGCCAACTGGGAAGTCTACGGGTCGACCTGCTGCAGCCAGCAAAGGGTGAGCAGAACGTCTTTTCTGATTTTCTGAGCAAACATGGCGATGGAATATTTGCAGTCGTCCATGCCGTTTCTGGTAAAGGGGACATTGATAAAGAGGAGCAGCGGTTGAGTTCGCTTGGTGTGCGGGTGCTGCAGGAAGCAACTATTGCGGAAGCGTCAGGTCCCTGTAGCTTCACTTTTTTCGATACAGAACGCGAGGGTAAATTTGTGCTGGGTCTGTCTTATTCGCCTTACATCGCGGCACCAGCAAATGGGTTGCGCGTGGTCTCCCATATCGCTCCTGTTGTCCGCGATCCGCAGGCTGTCGCAGCGTTTTGGCATCGGTTGGGCTTTCCTGATTTCACCATGGAGCACGCTACTCCACGCGAAGATTCCAGGTACCGGGGGAAGCCGCTCCTGCTTTCGTTCGAGGTTGGCTTTCAACGCTTTGGTCAGATGAGCTACGAGTGGATAACCCCTCCGGCCACACCGCCTAACATCTATTCCGATTTTCTTCGGCTGCATGGAGAAGGGATCCAACATCTGGGACTTCCTGTAGAAAACCTCGGAGAAGCCGCAGCGAAGTATGAAAAGCTGGGCTACACCGTATGGCAATCGGGTGCGTGGGGCGATGTTGGCAAGCCGCACTCGGGCCAGTACGACTACATGGACACGGAGGCAATCGGAGGTGTAAGCGTCGAATTGATTCATGCGTATCAATAGCGAGCATTTGTATTCTTAAGGCCGTTCCGACGGGATTCCTTGACAGGCATTCAAATCTCAATAGATTATGAGCCGGGCGGATCTAATAACGTTACAACTGAACGGAGTCATTGGTGGCTGTCAGGAAAATCGGCATTATTATGCATGGCGTCACGGGACGCATGGGATACAACCAGCATCTTGTGCGTTCTATTGTGGCGATACGAGACCAAGGGGGCGTGGCACTTCCAGATGGAGACCGCGTATTCCCGGATCCGATCCTTGTTGGTCGCAACACAGACAAGGTGAAAGAACTAGCTGGTCGCCACGGCATCAGCCGAGTGGCAAAAGATGTTGAAACCGCGCTGGCTAATCCGGAAGACACGATCTTCTTCGACGCGGGGTCGACGCAGATGCGGGCCGACCTGCTTGCCCGAGCTATCGCGGCAGGGAAGCATGTCTATTGCGAAAAGCCAATATCAGAGACAGTCGAGCAGTCGCTATCACTTGCTCGCCTGGCTCATGCGCGTGGGGTGAAGAGCGGCGTGGTGCAGGATAAGCTCTATCTGCCGGGACTGCGCAAGATCCGTATGCTGGGTGATGCTGGTTTCTTTGGGCGCATTCTGTCGGTTCGAGGTGAATTCGGCTATTGGGTATTTGAGGGCGACTGGCAGGCGGCGCAGCGGCCGTCATGGAACTATCGCAAGGCTGAAGGTGGGGGCATCATTCTGGACATGTTGCCCCATTGGCGTTATGTCCTGGATAACCTCTTCGGAAGCGTCAAGGCAGTTAGTTGCACCGGGGCTAACCATATTTCCAGCCGAGTGAATGAAAAGGGAGAGACATATAGCGCAGATGCTGACGATGCAGCATATGCCACGTTCGAGCTTGAGGGCGGCATCATTGCACAGATCAACTCATCGTGGGCTGTGCGTGTGAAGCGCGACGATCTTGTCACTTTTCAGGTGGACGGGACTCATGGCTCTGCGGTAGCTGGGCTTACACGATGCTTTACACAACATCGCGTGAATACTCCTCGTCCAGTCTGGAATCCTGATCAACCGCAGACGATGAAGTTCGATCAGCAGTGGGAAGAGGTTCCGGATAACCAGGTTTACGAGAACGGTTTCAAGCTCCAGTGGGAGGAGTTCCTTCGGCATGTCGTTGCAGATACTCCATGGAGTTTCGACCTGTTGGAGGGAGCGAAAGGTGTACAGCTGGCGGAATTGGGACTGAAGAGCTGGACTGAGCGGCGTTGGATGGATGTTCCCGCATTGTCTCTTTAGAACGAATAGGAAAGTCAATCGGTGCGCTTTCAGACGAGGAGAGAATATGGCTTTTGAATCGATCAATCCCACAACCGGAGAGTTGCTGGCTACTTATCCAGAGCATGACGCTGCCGAGGTTAGTGCTCGTCTGCAGCGGGCGTGGGATGGCTGGTCGCGATGGTCGCAAAAGCCCCTGGCAGAACGAGGCGCCTTTCTGGTGCGTCTCGGCGAGTTACTTGAAGAGAGAGTCGAAGAGTATGCGCGGCTGATAACGCTCGAGATGGGGAAGCCCATTGGAGAAGCTCGGGGCGAAGTTAAGAAAGCGGCGTCAGGCGCGCGACACTTTGCCGAGAACGGCGGGATATATCTTCAGGCGGAGATGATTCCTGGAACTTCCAGTCGTGTGGAATATCAGTCTATTGGGCCTATTCTGGCAATCATGCCGTGGAATCTGCCGTTCTGGCAGGTTCTGCGGCTCTTCATTCCATCGGCTATGGCAGGCAACACTGTAATCGTGAAGCACGCGGAGAGTGTACAGGGCTGCGCACTGGCGATTGAAAAGCTTGTTCATGATGCTGGCGGTTTCGATGTGTATGTCAATCTTTCAGTGCAACGCGATGCTGTCCCAGGCATCATCGCCGATCCACGGGTACGCGCAATCACTGTTACTGGGAGTGTGCGAGCTGGTCGGGCAGTTGCAGCGGTGGCCGGCACCCACGGCAAAAAAGTGGTTCTCGAGCTTGGAGGTTCCGATCCGTTCATCGTGCTCGATGACGCGGATTTATCAAAGGCGGTACAGCTTGGGGTGACTTCGCGCTACTCAAACAACGCGCAGAGCTGTATTGCCGCCAAACGCTTTTGCCTTGCTGAGCCAATCGCAGAGGCCTTCCTGAAATCTTTTGTGGAGCAATCTGCAGGTCTGAAGATAGGTGATCCTCTGTTGCCGGATACGAAGCTCGGTCCGCAGGCGAGAAAAGATTTATTGGAGAATTCTGAACGCCAGGTGCGCGAGGCAGTAGCTGCTGGGGCTCGAGTACTACTCGGCGGTAAGCCATTAGCGGGTCCGGGATATTTCTTTCCGCCGACGGTACTTGTTGACCTACCTCATGATGCGCCCATTGCGCGTGAAGAATTCTTTGGGCCGGTTGCTCTCATCTTTACTTTCAAGTCCGAGGAAGAAGCAATCAAACTTGCGAACGATAGCGACTTCGGGCTTGGTGCGACTGTTATTAGCCAGAGCCGTGAGCGCGCTAACCGCGTCGCAGCTCAGTTGGAGGCGGGTGCGGTCTTTATTAACGACTTTGTGCGATCGGATGCGCGTGCGCCCTTTGGGGGGATGAAGGCCTCGGGTTTCGGACGCGAACTCGGCGCGTTGGGTGCACGCGAACTGACCAACGCGAAGCTGATCTGGGAGCCTCTGCCGTAAAAAAGCGGATCTGGCAATTCGCTCTTAGTTCGATTCGTCAGTAGTCCAGTACCGATTGAAACCGACATAGTCTGAGGGCATAGCTGCCAGAATCTTACGTCGCATCTCCAGAAGATTGACCGACCCGAGTGTCTTGTATATGACCTTACCGTCTGGGCCGAGTACGACTGTGTAGGGAACCGCTGATTGCCACTCCGGATCAAAGGCCGCCTGCAGTTGGGCGGTATCGTCAGAGGCGAAGAGAAGATTACGTGTCGTGGCGTGTTTTTTCTGAAGCAACCGGAGCACGCCGGCCTCTTCATCCGGCATATTAGCCGCAACTGTCACCATATCGAAATCACGCGGACTATACATACGGTAGGTGTCTTGCAGATCAGTAAACTCAGCGATACACGAGCCACACCATGTGGCCCAGAAGCTGACAAGCGTAACGTGCCCGCTGGTTCCTTTGCGTAGTTTCTCGAGCCCTGCCGCATCCACTCGTTCAACGTGAACAGTAGCAACGTTGAGCTTGCGTTCCGCCGCTTCTCTCTGCTCAGCCTTTTCCGACCACTTTGTAGAGCAGCCAAAGACCGGTGTGTGCTTAATCGCAACGTCCTTGCCTGCCAACAAGGCGTCGATCGCGTCCTGGGCATCATTGGCTCTGACCATCTCGGTGCGATAGCTATTGTCGAAGTGGCCTTCATAGCGGAGGAGGCGGCTCTTATCGAAGATAAAAACGTGAGGTGTTGCCTGAGGGCCATATGCGCGGGTTACTTCTTGACCATCGCCGCCGTAGAGATAAGGATAGTGAAGATGTTTGTAGGTTGCGCGGATCCTCATATCGTCCAGAGTGTCGCTTACATCAGAAGAATCCAATTCATCGATTCGGATAGCCTTTGGATCATTTCCCTGGATCGCGACAACAGCTACGCCCTTTTTGCTGTAGGTCTCATAAAGCTGTTCGATGCGTCGCTCATACATCTGGGCAATCGGGCAATGATTGCAGGTGAAGATCACCACAAGAACGGGGCTGCTGGCGTAGTCGCTAAGTTTGTGAATGTTGCCATCGATACCCGGCAGCGCGAAGTCAGGTGCTGGTGAATTGAGCGCAAGCACGGGGTGGGTCTGTTGACCTCTGCCGAGAGCAGTTACAAGCAATGTCGCCACGAAAGCAAATTTTCTCAACATCGATTTCCTCCAAATCCCCAGTTTTACTAGTGTGCAGCGGTCGAGCTATGTGCCAGCAATGGTGTCACGTCTGCATTGACCAGTCCCATGGCCCATTTAATAGCCTCAACATACATTTGCTGCAGTCGAGGGTCGTCCCAGTTTTCTTCAGGATGTCCGAGGGTTGAGTAATAGACGCGTCCGTTACCATACATCTTTGCCCAGGTCACAGCGAAATCATGGTCAGTGCGGTGCACCTTAGGATTTGCCAAGTCAAGCTTGCTCGCATCCAGGCTCATCATGACACGCACCTTGTCGCGCGAAAAAGACTTCATTTGATAGATCTCATCACGAAGCACAAATGCTTTCGGCCATTTGCCCATGCCGGGAAAGCTCGGATCTTCCACAACTATCGGAGCATCAAAAGTACCCCAGGGATGCTCATCAAATGTTCCACCGATCATATCGACAAACTCGGGCCATTTGGCCCATGTGATGGCGGCACTATGTACTCCGACGAATCCCTTGCCATCCTCATGAACAAAGCTAAGTAAATCGGCTTTTTGCTGAGTGTCCATCTCCAGATCACCGCCGGTAAACAGGAATACCGCGTCAAAAGTTGTCAGATTCTTTGCGTTGTATTCGAGCTTCTTCTTTGTCAATGCTTCGGTGTCTGTCCGGATGGTCGTATCCCAGAGCCCAGTTTGTTTTCCCAGTTGCTCGATCGTTGACATGGCGTGAGAGACAGACTCATGCCTGTATCCCTTTTCTTCTCCAATGACAAGAAGGTGCTTTTTCTTGGAAGGTACAGTCTGTGAGTGACAGACTCCGGTAAGCACAATGGAAAGTATTAAAAAAACATAGCGCAGTTCTTTCATAGAAGTAATCATCCTGAGTTGAAAGAGACAGATTCTGTTTATGTCATGTTTCATGTGTGACCACCCCGCAGACCCAACCTTCATATATCAGCTCACTATGTTCGTTAGTTTGGTGGCTTCGGAAGGAGCACCGAAGAGATAGCATCAAGGGCAAGAGATACTGCTCCCCAAAGCACAGCGGCAGGCCCAAGCGAGCCCGTGCCGATCTTAGGAATTGCAAACTCGCTGGCCTCCAACTGTTTCAGCACAGACATAATCAGTGCCGGGTGACTTCCAATCTCGCCGCTCAGAAGGATTAGCGCTGGATTCAGGATGAGTGACAGATTGACGACGATATCGGAAATAATATTTGCTCGTAACTGAACGATTGCTTGCGCGCGAGCATCTCCTGTTTGCGCCAAATTCAGAATTTCGAATGCATCCAGGCCTTTCCCGTTTCTGCGCCGGCCAGGGGCTGTTCTGCGGTCAGAGCTTAGCCAACTCTTCATAATTCCCGAGTTGGTCACTACAGCTTCCAGTTCACCGAATTCATGTATGGTGGGTGTCCGCCGCGTGACATGAGGCAGACGAAGGTAGGCAATCTCTCCGGCTGACCATTGCGAGCCATGATGAATTCTGCCTCCAAGGACAATACCAGCGCTGACATTGGTACCAATGTCAATAAGGACAAGGTCCTGTTCAGCCTGTGCGGCGCCGCAATAGTGTTCTCCCTTGGCCGCCAGGTTCGTGTCGTTCTCGATGATGACGAGGCAATTGACAATTTTATTGAGCATGGCGCGCAAGGGTACCGCGCGCCAGCCTTCCATGGTGCTTATCGATAGAACGCTGCCGTCCTCCACATTTGCGATTGCTGGCACCCCGACGACCATGGCTAGTAGTTGCTTTCGCGTTGTTTTGTTTTTGTGTAGTAACCGTTGCAGCCCTTCATTGATGTAACGGCAAACGGCAGAAGGCGTCGTCTTTCGCTTAGTGATCGGGATCCTAAGCGTGTCGAGCTGATTGCCATTCAGATCAGTGAGGAGGAATGTGATTGAGTGTGCCGAGATCTCCACAGCAAGAACGCAGCCGCGTTCGGCTTTGAAACGAAAGTTATCCGGCGGGCGCCCTCCTCTGGATTCCCCTTCTCCCAAAGGTTCTACGAGACCTTTTGATAACAGATCCTTCACGACATTTGTGACAGTAGGAGCGCTCAAACCAGTGGCGCGCACCAGATCGGCACGCGAGCATGAACCTGACTCACGCAAAAGTGTCAGTATGCTATGCGCATTGGTATGGCGCAGTACGGCGGGTCTGCCAACAGGGATCGGCCTCTTTCTCACTTCGCTCTTAAGTCTCCAAGGTAATGATAGTAACGAATCATTAGGAAGTATGGTAGGATTTCGTTCACTAGAGCGATGGATGAACTTCTGCAGGAGCGACTTCGCTCAACAGACTCTCCAACTCCGCGCCGCAATTCATGACATCAGGGGTAAGAAGTGAAAGTGACGGGTTTCGTTGCAGGCATCCTTGTACCGCTAGTTCTATCGGCATCAGCTCAGACCAAAGCAGTCCATCACCCCCTTGATGGCCTTACGACTGAGGAGTACTGGAGCGTCCACGATCTGCTTAGGAACAGCGGTCACTGGACCGAAAAGACCCTTGTCGCAAGCCTTCTGCTGCACGAGCCTGATAAGAGTAAGGTCTTGACGTGGAAAGAAGGCAACCCTATCGCTCGCGAGGCAGATGTAATTCTCGAGGCGGCGGGTAAGACAATCGAGGCGCGTGTGGATCTTGCGGCGCATAAGCTCGAATTCTGGAAGGAGATCCCCGGCGTTCAGGCCCCGATTACCCAAACAGAGCTGGACACGATGAGCGACATCGTCAAACGCGATCCTCGCGTGATTGCCGCGCTTCAGTCTCGTGGCATCACCAATTTATCCAGCATCCGTTGCGAGCCGATTCCGCTTACGTTCAAGGTCTTTCCCGAGCAAGCAGGACATCGTATTGGCTATGGCGACTGCATGGACTCTCATGGTGCTTATCACGCGTGGGGGCGTGCAATCGAAGGTCTCTACATAGTTGCGGACATGACCGACGAAAAAGTGCTGAAGGTCGTTGATCGAGGCCCTTTGCCGATGCCAAAGGGCGATATTGACTTCGAAGAGGCCGATGCAACACCGCGCGAAGGAACCCAGCCAATCCTTGTAACGCAACCCCTTGGCCCCGGCTACAAGATTGCGAATGGCGAGGTCGCGTGGCAGAACTGGCGGTTCCGTTTTCGGCTCGACCCGCGCGTTGGTCCCGTGGTCAACCTCGTCAGATATCAAGATGGCGATAAACTCCGCTCTGTGATGTACGAAGGTTCCTTATCAGAGATGTTTGTGCCGTATATGGATCCGGATGCAGGTTGGAACTCCCGGGCCTTTCTCGACGCAGGGGAATTCTTGCTTGGTGGGCTCATAAAGCCAGTCGGTCCAGACGATTGTCCCGCTCATGCGCAGTACTTCGCAGGCATTGCACCATCCGATCAAGGGACTCCGGTGCTAAGGCCACAACTTGCATGCCTGTTTGAGCATGCGACTGACGGACCAGCCTGGAGGCATCTGGAAAACGGGATTATCAGTGGCCGTCCAGCACGCGAGTTAGTTCTTCGCACAGCTGCAGTTGCAGGCAACTACGACTATCTTCTCGACTGGATCTTTCAACAGGATGGAACGATCCGAGTTGCAGTTGGCGCAACGGGCATTGTTGAAACAAAGGCCGTCAAGGAGACAGTAGCTGCACATGCCATGGGCGACAGTCCTTCACGGGCCGAGCATGGCACACTTGTCGCAGCTAATCTGCTTGCCGTCAATCATGATCACTATTTTTCCTACCGTCTGGATATGGACGTCGACGGTACGAATAACAGCTTCATGATCGATCGACTCGTCCCGGAACAGCTTTCGGGGGAGGACCGCAAGAGCATTTGGGCCGCGCAGTCCTCCATCGCAAAGACCGAGAAAGACGCGATTCTCGACATCGATCTGCGTCATCCCGGCATGTGGCACTTCATGAATACCGAACATCATGGTGCCTTAGGCTATCCCAGCGGATATGAGATTATGCCCGGTCCAACTGCGGTCTCTTTCGTTTCGCCGGATGACCCTGCACAGAAGGCAGGTGCCTTCTCCGAGCACCAAATGTGGGTGACTCCCTACCATCCGGAGGAACTCTATGCTGCTGGAGTTTACGTGACGCGGGAAAAAGAGTTCGACGGTCTGTCGGTGTGGACGCAAGCCAATCGTGCGATCGAGAACACGGATATCGTTGGCTGGTACACCTTAGGCTTCCACCATGTTGTGCGCCTGGAAGACTGGCCAGTCATGCCCGTGTTGTGGCACGACTTTTTGATCCGTCCCTCAAACTTCTTCGATAAAAGCCCAGTTCTGACATTGCCTCATCAGCCATAGCCGCTTATTCGAGATAAGTCGGACTAGCTCGCTTCACGTCTATTCATCATGGCAACCTGCCGAGTCGGGGCTGGTAAGGCCGGCCGCGAACTCGAGTTATCGAGCATCGAAGATACGCAATCCATAACGACCTCGCGAAAGATCTTCATAGAGGTTGATTCATTAGCCTCGAGTGCGGCCAATCCGAGTTGGATGGACGGCAGCGGCTCTAGAAAAGGAAGTGCCACCAGGTGAGGAAACTCGCATGTCCCCATCGATGCACTTGTAATCACAATGCCTTCTCCAGAAGCGGCGTAGGCAAACTGTACGGAACAGGATTGCGGCGACTCGATGATCTTAGGAGTAATCCCGAAGGGCGCGAGCAGTTCATGCAAATAGGGTTGATGGTAGCGGCAATCCTTCATTCGAGAGGCGACGATACTTGTATGACGCAGGTCTTCTACGGAGATACATCGCTTCTGAGCCAGTGGACTTTGCCGCGACACCATTGCAATGAGCGCCTCCCTGCAGATAGGGTCAAAGGCAAGTCCTCTTACTGGCAAAGCACCTACCATCAGCAACGCATCAATTTTTCCTTCTGAGAGTCGGGTCATCTGCTGCTCGGTCGTTAGTTCGCTAACCTCGAGTTCAAAGGCCGGATACCGTGCTGTAAGCGTTCGGATTACTGCGGGAAGCAGGATGAACTGTCCAACAGGGCCACAACTTACGCGAAGCCTGAGGCGTGTATGCAGGTTGCTAAGGCATTCCTGGGCAGCATCAACTGTGTCTACGATACTTTGAGCATATTCACGGAACGCGAAGCCCGCATCCGTGAGCCTCACCTGCTGACGGTCGCGCTCGAAGAGCTTGACCCCAAACGCTTCTTCCAGTGACTTGATCTGGAACGTGATCGTCGGCTGACTCATGTACAGGGCGCGCGCGGTCTTCCCGTAGTTTAGGAGGTCCGACAGCATCAAAAAACACTGGAGTTGCCTAATTCTAAAGTCCAAAGCAGTGCCTCGCGAAGTAGATGAGGTACGCGACTGCGATCATGGCAGAACGTTAGGAAACTAAATTTGATGGTTGTATGTCAGGTGAGCACGGCGTCGGGGCCGTAGTTTCATCTTAGGCTGGAGCCTCAATTTGTCAATCAATTAACACTGAAGGCCGATTCATCCGGGGGCTGTGTCAGGAATTTTTATCAGTGACGAAAATCTTTCGATTAGACAGGCGCTTGAAAAGCCACTAGGCTTCGAATATTCAAGAAAGCCAACCATACAACGGATGTCCTCACGTCCGGTGGCAGATTTGACGGGATTTCGTTCTCGGTCGAGTTGTTCCCGTGAGTCTGGGATCTGATCTATCACAACGTAGCCCCGATACGCTGCGTTGCTGACACCTTTCATATCGCATTTTGACGCGAACTTTGCGGGCTTAACGTCCGGACAGCATATCCCTATCTGAAGGTGAGGTTGCCTTTTAATGACAACATTCTATCGAGTTCTATTGGTCGTCCTTTTCTCCCTAGCTGTGGAACCGTTCGTTCAAGCACAACAGACTGGCATCTCTGGTCGCGTTACTGATTCGCAGGGAGCCGTAATCGCCGGAGCTTCTGTCGAGATCAAGCAGGTCGGCGGTGGCGCCTCCTCTGCCGTAACCACTACAGACGCTGGAACGTATCTGGTTCCGTCACTACGCGCAGGAGACTACGTCGTTACGGTCTCGGCTAGTGGCTTCGGCTCAGTTCAGATCAAGGTATCTATGCTTGTCGGTCAGACTCCAGAGATCGATACCATACTCCCCCTGGCGAGCACGGCTGAATCTGTCATTGTGCGTGCTGATGAAATTGCTGTCGATACTACATCCTCAACGGTCGCAGGCAATATCACTCCGGATGATGTGAAAGACATGCCGATCAATGGCCGCAACTACATGGAGCTGGCGCAGCTGGTTCCTGGAGTGCGTGTTAACGCCATTACGAATGACACACCGCTCGGGTCGAATAACTCCGGAAAATTTCAAATCAATCTCGATGGCCTGCAGGTTACGCAGGATACCGCCGACGCCAGCTTCGGACAGCCTCGCTTTTCCCCGGATGCGATCTCACAGTTTCAAATCATTACCAACCGGTTCGATGCGACGTTGGGACGCTCGTCCGGAGTGTATGTCAACGTGCAATCGAAGACTGGTGGGGATGATATCCATGGATCGGTATTTGGGTACTTCCGGAATGATGCCCTCAATGCCGCCGACCCGATCGTGCATGCCGTCACCGCGCTCTCCGATCAACAGTTTGGGGGCACGTTTGGAGGCCCCATTAAGAAAAGCAAGATGTGGTATTTCGGTTCCTATGAAGGTGAGCATCAGTCCAGCAGCGTGCCGACAACACCGGTGGCGACCAATATTACCGTCGTAGCACCACAGATCATCACGGTGAATGAATACCTTGGTCGAGGCGACTGGCAGCCGACCGCGAAGGATCGGTTCTTTCTCAGAGGAAACGGCTTCACCTTTAAGAACGACAACGTCGTTGCTTCGGGTTCAACAGACCCTTCCAGCTTCTCGTACGCCACCCGTATGAACTACGGGTTTCTCGCAGACTGGGATCGTCAGATTTCATCCAAGTTAGTCAACTCTCTGCACGGCGGACTCAGCCACTTTGAGTGGCAGAACCTCCCGAAGTTCGCAACACAGGCGATCACCTTTGCCGGTGTGACCAATCGTCCTGATGGCAGCACAGGCGGCGCGCTTACAATCGGTGGACCGTATAACTATCCGCAGATTTTTTTCCAGAATGTCCAGCAGTATCGTGACGATGTCTATTACCTCACTGGAAAGCACTCCATAAAGGCTGGTGTGGAGTACATGCATACTTCGCACTCCGGGTATTTTCAACAGAATGTGCGTGGCACGGTCGGCTCGGCGAATTGCCTTCCAGTTAATTACAAGCTTGCCTTCCCCAACGGAACGACCGATCCCAGTACTTGGAACTACACCGAGCTCAACCGCGCATGCGCTCAGGCCACCCTTACCCAGGGAGCAGGAAACTTCAACGTCGACATTCCTCGAAACCAGATCGCATTCTGGGTACAGGATGACTGGAAGATTCTTACGAAGCTTACCCTTAACCTCGGCGTACGGTACGACAACGACCTGGGAGCCTTTGCCCCAAATCTAAAGCTCAACAATGGCTTGCTGACACCTACAAGTGGTGACAACAACAACTTTGCGCCGCGCCTTGGATTCAACTATGACATCTTCGGTTCGGGCCGTACTGTTATACGTGGCGGAGCTGGAATCTACTATTCCGACATCGCAGCCAATCAGACAATCGATATGCAGATATTCAATGGCGTCACGTCACAGCAGAACTCGGTTACCGGAACTGCGGCCGCGCCCCTGAACCTTCAAAACCCATTTCCAAGTTCGGCTGTAACTCCTCGTCAGGCAGTTCAGCCGTTAGGGCCCAAGGTCATCACTCCATGGTCGCTGCAAATCACTGCTGGTGTTCAGCAACTGCTCGATCGAAAGACGGTGGTCGCGGCTGACTATATTCACACTCGTGTCTATCGCGACTGGGTCCGCCTAAACGCCAACCTTATTCAGAATCCCAATAATCCACAGTTCAATCTCAATCCAAGTGCGGTTTATGTTCCGGGCACTCCACTCAACTGCCCCAGTGGAGGCGTCACACCCGATTCCAATCCTGTCGCCGGCAGGCCGAATGTTTGCGCCGCGGGTTTCACCAACATCAATCAGTTCTTCACTCCCGATGCAGCTGGTTCCATCTACGACGCCCTGCAGCTTGGCATTCGCCACTCACTCTCCCATGGAGTAGTAGGAGGAGTGGCTTATACCTACTCCCGCTACAAGAACAACTCAGAGTCGCCCTTCTATTATCCCAACAAGCCCTTCCTCAATGGCCTGCATGACGAGTGGGCAAATGCGCAGGACGATCAACGCCATACCCTCACCATCAATGGAAACTATGAGTGGCGCTACGGACTATCGCTCTCCGGTCTCTTCCACTATGGCTCCGGCAATGCATTTTCGACGGCGGTGGGAACCGCGCAGCCGACCGGTTATGCTCCCAGCAGCAATCGAACGTTTGGAGCCGGTGTAACTCCTGTCCCGTATTCAGCGACCGGAAGCCCTGTCACTTCAGTCACTTGCGCTACTACCGCAACGAACTGCGTGCGCGTTTACAACGATCCAGCGAACAATTTTCTGGATGCCGCAACCGGCTACTGGATGACAAAGCGTAATGCTCTCTACGGCCGCAATGTCTATCGTCTGGACACGAGGCTGCAGGAGCGCCATAAGTTCAGCGATCGCTACTCCGCCGTCGTCGCCGTAGAGGCCTTCAACCTCTTCAATCACTCCAACTACGGCAGCTATAACGCGGCTATTACATCCAGCGCTTATGCCACTCCCACACAGACCACTGCAGCGGCCACTGGAGTTCCTGTCGAATGGCGGCCTCGTTCGCTGCAGTTCCTGGCGCGCTTTGAGTTCTAAAAAAGGTATTCTTTCAAACAACGACGCGCACCAGATCCCTTGCACCCACATCGCTGAGGACAACCTATGCATCGCGTTTTACTCCGCCTGCAACTCATGGCCGCATTTCTTTTGATCTCCACCTTCTCCGTTGCTGCTCCAGTTACCAAGTCAAAGACGATAACAGTCAGTGAAGGCACGAATATGCAGGTGACCGTGTCTCCAGATCACAAGACTATTCTGGCTGACATCCAGGGGCTTATCTTCTCCATTCCATTCTCCGGCGGACCCGCAAAGCAGTTAACGCAGCCCTTTCAGGAAGCATCCCATCCTGATTGGTCATCCAAGGGCGACGTCGTCGCACTGCAATGCTACGCAGGAGGCACCTTCCATATATGGACGATGAAGCCTGATGGCAGCTCTCTCAAACAAATAACAACTGGACATGGTGACGATCGCGAGCCGCGCATCTCTCCCGACGGTACTACGATTGCATTTGCCTCCGACCGTGCCTTCAATGGGTCATACGATATCTGGACCGTAAGAATCGATGGCACTGATCTTAAGCAGGTGACAAAAGCTCCAGCCGACGAGTTCGAGCCTAACTGGTCTCCAGACGGCAAACACATTACGTTCGTCTCCGGTACCGGCATACAAGGCAAGTCCGTCGAAGCAATTGACCTTTCTTCAGAGCAGCAGATTACCGTCGCTTCCGCTGATCCCACCAAAGGTCGTCTGGAGGCACCCAGTTTTTCACCCGACGGTGCCAATATCGCCTATGTTCGGTTTGACGGCGCTGGAATGCTGATCGACAAGGGAACACTCGTCGTCACTTCAACCTCTTCCCCATCAAGCATTGTCTATACCGGCAAATCCAGTGATGCCTTTCCTTTTCCAGCCGTCTGGCTATCGAGCTCTGAGTTGCTCTATACCGCGGGAGGGAAGATATTACGCACGAGCATTCCAGCGTCGAGTGAAACGCCCATTGCATTTACTGCGGGAATCTCGAATATTCGACCGCAGTATGCGCACAAACACTATGACTTCGATGAGGTGTCTAGCCATTCGGTGAAAGGCATTTACGCGCCCTCACTCTCGCCCGACGGGAAACAGGTCGCTTTCGTTGCTCTTAATCAGCTTTATCTTATGACCATCGGCAAGACACCCGTCGCCATCACGCACGATACGTTCTACAAGCAAGGGCCCATCTTTTCTTCGGACGGCAAATGGCTTGCCTACGTCTCCGACCGTGACGGAATTGAGAATGTCTACATCCATGACATGGCGAACTCCGATACCTCGGCAGACAAACGCATTGCACCCAGCCAGAACGCCCAGATCATGCCCGCCTGGTCTCCCGACGGCAAACTCATTGCGTTCCAGGATCAGACCGGAGCGACGTTGCTTGTCGAGGTATCGACAGGCAAGATTTCTCCTCTCGCAGCTTCGAGCTTTTTCCCCGGCCGCGCATCCTTCGCTCCTAACGGGAAGACCGTCTCCATTGCAACGATTCATCCCTACACGAAGCGATTTCGCGAGGGGACAAGCGATATTCTCACCGTTGATCTTGCTACAAAGGCGACGAAGTTTTATGCGCCTGCCCCGTACGAATCTGTCACAACCCGCACAGAAGACGGACCTGTTTACGCTCCCAACGGCAAGGAGGTAGCTTTTGTTCTTAGCGATCTTCTCTACACAATGCCTGTTGATGCCAACGGATACCCCGCCGGGCCCGCGGCAAAACTCAACGATGAAACGACAGATGCTCCTACGTGGTCGGGCGATTCGTCGCACCTCCTCTATCTCTCAAATGGAAAACTCCGGCTCATCGATCGGGCGACAGGGAAGATCACACCAGTACCCGTTGACCTCTCATATACAGCGGCAAAGCCACAACAGAAGCTTTTGATTCATGCCGCTCGATTCTGGAAGGGGAGCGGGGCGGAGGAACTGAAGGATGTAGATATCCTTGTCTCAAACAATCGCATCACCAGTGTTCAGCCACACTCTGCGACGCCTCCTTCTGGTGTGACCCGAACCATTGAGGCTCCCGACTCGACTGTTCTTCCTGGCCTATTCGAAAATCATGTGCACGCTGACTCGGACAACGGTATTTACTATGGCGATCGCATGGGTAGACTCTGGCTTGCCTATGGAATCACCGAGCTTCGCGGGATCGCGGACAATGCCTATCGTGCTGTCGAGCACAAAGAAGCCTACATATCGGGAGCGGCGACTGGGCCTCGAATCTTCAACACCGGGGAAGCCGTCGATGGGGAGCGCGTCTACTACCCGATGATGATTGCGACCACCTCGAAGGCTCAGTTGTACCGAGAATTCGACCGTCTCAAGGCACTCGATTTTGATTTCGTGAAGCTTTATGTGCGGCTGCCGTACGCCTGGGCGAAGGAGGGAATCGACTATGCGCATACGCAAATGGGGGTGGAAACCGCATCGCACTATCTCCTTCCAGCGGTGTCTCTCGGCGAAGATGGCATGAGCCACCTATCCGCAACGGCGCGGACTGGATGGGCCTACTCGCGCTCTCTCACCGGCCGGTCCTATGCCGACGCGAGAAAGCTTCTTGCCGACTCGGGAATGTGGACGATCTCAACGACGTTCTCTCAAGCACCGTATGCAGACGATCCCGGCATGGGAACCGACCCGCGACAGCAAATCGCTCCGCC
>Ga0163162_10000399_pt1 | contig 39845 bp, 40 predicted proteins | sample S55metaG_FD_115310 | JGI IMG/M metagenome (GOLD analysis project Ga0163162, IMG submission 115310) | Switchgrass rhizosphere microbial communities from Kellogg Biological Station, Michigan, USA - S5-5 metaG | ecosystem: Host-associated > Plants > Roots > Rhizosphere > Soil | place: USA... | reverse complement strand
TTTAAATGCTCAATCGCTTTCTTTCGCACTTCACGCAAATCCTCACCGCGCAATTGTTCAAGCGCTTCTTTTTTAAATGAATCGAATTGCAGGTAGATCTCAAAATCGGGCATATAGCTTGACAGGCGCTCGACAAATGCTTCATCTTTGGCTATTCGGATACCGTTCGTATTTAACATCAGGTGCCTTATCGGTTTTGTTTTGGCGATATCCAGTATTTCAAAAAACTGCGGATGCACAGTAGGTTCACCACCACTTATTTGCACTACATCAGGTTTACCTTCATTGGCAACTATGGTATCCAGCATCTGCTCAATTTCCTCCAATGTGCGGTGCCTACCATATGTCGGCGATGACATCGCATAACAAGTTGGACAACTAAGATTACACCTATCAGTAACCTCCACCACAGTAAGGCATGAGTGTTGCTCATGATCCTGGCAAAGACCACAATCATAAGGGCAGCCATAATGTGTAGCTTTATTAAATTTCAGCGGCATTTCACTCCGCTTGGCGTAGTTACGGCAGTTTTTATAATATTCGATGTCGGTAGCGATAAGCACCTTTTCGAAACCATGCTGACGACAGTTTTTAAGCATATAAACATTGTCATCCTCAAACACGATCTTAGCGTCGACCCGTTTTAAACAGGTTGAGCAAATGCTAATAGTGAAATCGTAATAAATATACGGGCGTTCAGGCATAGCCTTTAGGTTCAGTTAGTTTAGAAGGGTAGAGAAATACTTTATAATAATACAAAAGTCCGGCGATACAAACTAATTGAATTACTGACAATCCAAATCTAAAAAAGTAATCTGGTTTGATAAATTCTATAAAAAATCGGAATATAAGATAACTCACCATGAATATTTTAAACCTTGAGCCATCAGCAAATTTCCTGTAATGTTCGTAGCTGCTTAACGCAACCCACAATAACACCCAAAACAATATCTCATATAAATTAGTAGGATGTCTGCGTATCCCGTCGCCGAAATTAATTGCCCAGGGTAAATTTGATGCAACGCCGTAAGTACCGTCCTCTAATCCAGCCAGGAAGCAGCCAATGCGCCCTATGATCATCGCAATAATAAGCGGATAAACCATCAGGTCACCTGAAGAAACAGTTACTCCTATTTTCTTTTTAGTCAGCTCCACCCCTATTAGTCCACCTAAAAAACCTCCAACAATAGTTTTATTACCCATGAAATAGATAAGGTTAAAATGGCTGAGCATCTCCGGGTTCTCAAAAATGCCTACCAGGTGCGATCCGATAAAAGCCCCGGCAGCCGCGCCAATAAAGATCAGCAAACGGTTTTCGGAACTAATGGGATCTTTGTAGTTCTTTCTCAAATAGATATAGTACCGGTATCCTACGAAATAAGCCAGTGTTTCACAGATAAAATGAACGGGGATCGATGATTTACCTAAAGGAATATTAACCGGAAAGTGCAATTAGTCGAGTTTTAGACAACTAAAATATCCTTTTTATTTTATACCATAAGGTTTGTAACCTATTCATGCGTTTTGTTACTACAACTTCTCCCATCAATCCTTGTGCTGTTTGCATCTTAATATTATAACCGTGATTTTCAGCAGTGCTGTTTAGGTGAACCTCTTGAGTGCTATATCCAATAAATGACACCACTAATACATCGGTAGCATTTGGCACTCTTAGAATAAAATTGCCGGATGTATCAGATAAAGTCCCAATAGCCGTACCCTTTATCCTTACAGTAACTCCGGGAATAGGGGACGTATCGCCATTGTCGGTTATTTTGCCTTTTACAAGTATGTTTTTTAAGGTATCCTCTCCCGCCTTTTCGTCTGCAGTCTTAAAGGGGGCATTCATTTGTGCTACATTCGGTTTGATCTTAGTTACCGCATTTACCTCGTGGGAGATTATTAAAAGTGAGCAAGCTGCAATTATGCTCTTCCATGAAAAGCGTGAACTTTTGCTATCTGCATTAATATTTAAAACTGGCATTTGTCCGGGATTAAACCGGCCACAAACATTTGTTCCTGCGGAGAGGTATTTAATTATTTCCTCATTGCTCATTCTGGTAAAATCAACTACAGCTTTACAGCAATGACCGCAAAAACGTCCGTTATCTATTTCGGTCATCTTTTGCCAGGGTTGGTCGCATGGTTTCTCAATTGCGATACTTTTGATAAGGGTCATGATATGTTTTTGATATAAGATGCAGCAAGTGTCATGATTCCATAAAATCTAATGAAAATATAAGGCGCGATCTCTGTTCCTAAGCAGCATCCTTTGTATATTGCAACCTTATCGCTGAACTTCGCTTATGAAATTAAAGTTTATACCCCTCTGCCTCACCTTATTGATCTCTGTTGCTGTTTTGGCGCAAAAAAGGCATCACCCCAAAACTGTTGACACACTCATATCCAACTACAACCCTGCCGACCTGTTTTCGCCTGCATTTTATCCTGAAAGGGGAAACGAGCGACACAGTGCCAATGGCGAACCCGGTCCAAAGTACTGGCAAAACCGTGTAAACTATAAGCTTAAAGCTAACATTGACACCAACACTAAAGTATTACGCGGTACTGAAGAGATCGACTATATAAATAATAGTCCCGATGCACTACAATTTCTGTGGCTGCAATTGGATCAGAATACTTACAAAACAACTGCACGCTCAAACTTTCAGACCAATATTACCCCGGATGCAAATAGCCACACAGAAGGCTACCAGATCGAATCAGTTTATTTAGGCACTGCCAAGGCAACACAAAAGGCCGATTTTATCATTTCTGATACGCGCATGCAGATCCGTTTGCCGAAGTCTTTGGCAGGAAATGGCACGCATATTAAGCTATATATCAAATACCAATACATCATTCCGGCAGTATTTGGGGGCAGAACGGATTATAATCAAACTAAAAATGGCAAAATCTACGAGATTGCCCAATGGTTCCCGCGTATGTGTGTGTATGACGACAGCGAAGGATGGGACACACTTCCATTTATGGGGGCCGGTGAGTTTTATTTGGAATATGGCGATATAGACTATGAGGTAACCGTTCCATGGGATATGATCGTCGCTGGTTCAGGCGAATTGTTGAATCCGACTCAGGTGCTTACTCCAACCCAGATCAGTCGCCTGGCTGCTGCACGGAACAGCGATAAAACCATTATGATCCGTGATGTAAATGAGGTGAATAATCTGTCAACACGTCCTACTCATAAGAGTACCCTTACCTGGCATTTCAAGATGAATAATACCCGGGACGTGGCCTTCGGTGCATCCAAAGCATATGTTTGGGATGCGGCTAGAGTTAATTTGCCAGGCGGTAAGAAATCATTAGCAATGTCCGTTTATCCTGTGGAGAGCGCAGGTAATGATGCCTGGGGACGTGCAACCGAGTATCTGAAAAAATCGATGGAATACTTTTCAGAAAAATGGTTTGTCTACCCATACCCTGTGGCAATAAACGAAGCCGGAACTGCCGGAGGTATGGAATATCCCGGAATTGTATTTGATGGTATTACTGACAAAGGCAAGGAACTCTATTTCGTAACTGCGCACGAGATCGGTCACAATTGGTTCCCGATGATCGTTGGATCGAACGAACGGCGCTATGCATTTATGGATGAAGGCTTTAATACCTTTATCGACGTTTATGCACATGAAGCATTCAACAATGGAGAATTCGGTAAAAAACGTGATGGTGAATATGCTCCTGGCGGTGGAAATCCGGCTGATGAGATCATCCCAATTATTCTTGACCCAGAAGCACCGACCATCATGACCGCAGCTGATGCTGTTCCTGAAAAATACCGTCATCAGATAGAATATTTTAAACCGGCATTAGGCCTGGTATTACTGCGTGAACAGATATTAGGTAATGACCGCTTTGACTATGCTTTCAGGAACTACATTCACAAATGGGCCTTTAAACATCCTCAGCCGGATGATTTTTTCCGATCGATGGATAATGGTGGCGGCGAAGACTTATCCTGGTTCTGGAAGGGCTGGTTCTATAATAATTTAGCACTTGATCTGGAGTTAGTCGGCGCTGAATATGTGCAGAACAACCCTAAACAGGGCTTAAAGGTTACTGTGATGAACCGGGAAGCGATGGTCATGCCGTTCACTGTAGAAGTGACCATGAAGGACGGGAGCAAACAACGCATGCAAATCCCGGTAGAAGCCTGGTTGCAGAATAAGCTGATCAACTTTACGGTACCAACCACCCAGGAAGTAAACCGTGTGGTGATTGACCCGGATAATGCGTTGCCCGATATTAATAGAGGGAATAATGGCTTTGTGTTTAGGTAAAAAATCGTGTCACAGTAACCCAAAAACAAATTGGCATATTCCTGCTGCAAACAGTATAAGACTGATATACCAAAGCGGCTTCTTCTTAGACAATAGCGATATTGCCGATATGGATATCGCTATCTGGAAAAAAGTAACTGCCCGGGCCAGGATCATATCTTTCTCTAAATGTTCTCTCGATTCATTTTCGAGTTCGTGTGCTTTGTCCTGTATCTTCTCCTGGTCTTGTTTCAGCTTTTCCTTTCTTGCAGCGTTCGATTGTGAACTATCAGCAGCAGCTTTGGAGAAATTGATCTTGGTAACTGCATCAGCAACTTCGGCCTTGATGCCTTTGGCGTTGTAGTAAGACCATTGGTCTGAGGCTTTTATCTGGGTAATCAGCGCCTCGTTGGATTGATGACCAGCCATTAAACTGCTTAGCGCAGCAAAGGCTGCCATAAATGCGGTGGATATAGCCACATACATCGACCATTTATCATGGCTCTCATGTGCAGCTTCGTGAATGTGTTCGTGTAAATGTTCGGTGGGTACTTCCGGATCTTCCATCTTTAATAGGGTATTTAAACTCCCATAAAACTAATGACAAATCCGCAGATTTTAAACCAGTCTGATCAATTGCTGGTATAATTTTTCGGTAGGTAGTCCAACAACATTGGTGTAAGAGCCATTGATCTTTTGAATGCCGGTTAAGCCAACCCATTCCTGTATGCCGTAAGCACCAGCTTTATCCAAAGGTTCATATTTCTCAACGTAGAAATCGATCTCATCCGCAGTCAGCTTACGGAAGAATACTTCAGATACATCATGAAACAAGTTATATTGATGCTTATACAGGATACATACACCCGTAATCACCTGGTGTACTTTGCCGGACAGCATAGCCAGCATTTCCTTGGCATGCTCTTTTGATTCAGGTTTACCCAGGATATGACCTTCGATGCTTACAATGGTATCAGCAGTCAGAACGATCTCATCATCTACGGATTCATCAAAAGCCTTAGCTTTCTTCTCAGCTATATAAACAGCAATTTCTTGTGGTGACAGGTGTTCTGGATAAGACTCATCCACATCCTTCAGTACAATACGAAAGTCGACATCCATCAACCGCAACAGTTCCTGCCTGCGCGGTGACTTAGAAGCCAGAATGATCTTAGGTAAATTTTTCAATAGTAAAATCTTAAATCGTAATTCAAATCACCAGCTATAAGCTTCTTCACTCATCCACTTGCCCTGCACTTTCAATACTTTTTCAATTACATCGCGCACAGCACCTCTACCACCCTTGTTAGGTGATACGTAAGCGCTAATGGCTTTTATTTCTTCAGCCGCATCAGCAGGGCAAACCGCCAAACCAGCCATTTTCATAACTTCCAAATCGGGAATATCGTCGCCCATAAACAATACGCTTGCAGGCAAAACGTGTTTGCTTTCAAGATAAAGCCTGAAATTTTCCGATTTAGTATGCGCGCCGATATACACGTCTTTCACACCCAAGCTATTTAGGCGATGAATAGCAATTTTTGACCGGCTGCCAGATATAGCGCAAACATTATACCCGCACTTAACCGCCAGCTGAATAGCATAACCATCTTTGATATTGAACTGACGCGCCTGATCACCATTCTCCATTACATAAACAGAACCGTCAGTCAATACGCCGTCCACATCAAAAATGAACGTAGATATATCTTTTAATTTATGTAAAAATGATTCCACCTGTTAGTTTGTCATTGGTCATTCGTCATTAGTTATTGGTGGTACCAACTGCGAACTAATAACTGCAAACTGATTTACTGATTATCTCTCCACTCGTACACCCATGCAGACTGGATCTGCTCCAGGTGACCTTCGTTTGATTCTTCGCGTTTACCAACAAAATTAGGCAGGCTCAGCACCCAGTCCAGCAATTCGGTAAAGCGTATGCGGTATATTTTCGATTCATCAAAGTCATCGCCGAACTTCTCGTAAAGTTCTATCGCGATGTCTTCGTAATCGTTCCATTTAATAGGTAAGGCAAATTTATTGTCGCTCATTTTATGTTGTACGTTTTACGTATTACGTTGTACGTTTTTTTGTCTTTTATTCTTTTATACGTACAACGTAAAACGTAATACGTAAAACCTTCATCAGTGGCCCAGGAAGTTCGACTGATCCGGCAAAGTAACTTCGATATCGCCATCCTGCACTACACACTGGCAGCCCAGGCGCGAGTTGATGCGCGGGTTAACGGCACGATCGATGAAATCCTCTTCCTTGTCTGATATTTCCTGGATGTTATCCATCCCTTTATTCACATAAATATGGCAGGTGCTGCACCCGCAAACGCCGCCGCAGTTGTGCTGCAGTTCGATACCGTTCTCGAGGCAAACATCCAATACTGACTCACCTTCGGCAATGGGCAGTTCAACAGGTTCGTGCCCTTTTTCCTCAAAGCTGATCTTAACTTTATAAATATTCATTATAAGGGCAAAAGTAACAAAATTTAAGTATGCCCTACCCGCGATTATCCATTTTGATAATACCCTGACTTAACAGCTTATATATCGCCTGTAAATCAGGATTTTCGCCTAGCTGACCCACGTGCGAGGCCATGGTTTTCTCGTCATTCCGCACAGCCGGGCCGGTTTGTGCGCTGGCCGGAAGATGTTCCTGCACTTTCTCTGCCGTTTCTAGTATCAGTGGACGAAGTAAATCAAACGGTAATTGCTTTTCAGCCAACAATTGTTGTGAAATATTGTACAAGTAGTTCGGAAAATTGCAGGCGAATACCGCAGCGAGGTGCAAAGTCTTTCGTTGTTCGGAATTAACCCGGTAGACATTTTGCGAAACCGTATAAGCCAACGCATTAAGTGTTGAAGAGATATGCTCGTTAGCACCTTCAATACAAAGTGGAACGGCATTAAAATTCAGTTCCCTGGTTTTGCTGAAGGTTTGCAACGGATAAAACACACCAGCGTTTTGTGTATGCTTTTGAAGTGTTTGCAGACTTGTTGCACCTGAGGTATGGACGATCAGCTTATTGTATTGAACCAGATCAGCAGCTATTGGCTCAATGGCATCATCTTTTACTGCGATCATAAACAAGTCCGTTTCCGAATTGATCTGCTCCAGGTTATCAATAGGTTCGGCCTTTACATGATAAGCCAGCAACGAGGCATTATGCATATCACGGCTATATACCTGCACGATAGTATGCCCGGCATTTTTAAAAGCCGCAGCCAGGTGGGTGGCCACATTTCCTGAACCTATTATGGTAATACGCATGATTGGCCAAACTTACGAAGTTTTGAAAACTTCGTAAGTTTTTATTCCATTGTCGCGAGGAGCACAGACTATAAGCTATATCTTATATTAAAATTTTATCAGCGTACAAAACCGCTGCAACCTGTTGGGCTTTTTCAGCAGCGTTTCCAGTGCCTATATTAGATAGTACGATAATAGCCACTTTTTCTTTCGGGAAATGAATAGCCTGGGCGCTAACCCCGAAATCACCGCCATCCCAGGCCCAATAAATTTTGCCTTTGTAATCATCCCTGTATAAACCAAAAGCCTGATTGTCCCTGCCATTGGCGAAATGACGTGTCTGGTGCATCAAATTATAAAAACGTTCTCCTCCGAATTGCTTGCTGAAAAAATTCTCTTCCCATTTAACCAGGTCTTCTGTAGTAGTACTTATACCACTACCACCATAATGAGGTGAATTGCGTGGATGTTGTATCCAGCCCGTTCCATAATTTACCTTGAAGCCTTCCTTGCGATACGCATCTACAATCTCTTTGCTACGCTGGTTGTACGGGGTTACACGGTTAGGGATAATCTCAGTATTATCATCGTTAACCAGGGTATGATTCATCTGTAACGGTTCAAAAATTCGTTTTTGAGCAAATTGCCTGAAAGGCATACCACTTACTTTTTCTACGATCTTTGTAAGCAGCATAAAGTTAACATTGCAATAATCCCAGCGGGTACCAGGTTTAAAGGCAAGTGTATCTGGCTTTAACGAAGTTCTGATACATTCATCATTATCAAAATAATTGAAAGTTACCCATGATCTGCCGTCTTCGCGTGGCAGCTTATAATAGTCTGTAATTCCGCTTGTGTTATAAAGCAAATGAGCAATAGTTATGGTATCCTTATATTTTTCCAATTCGGGAATAAAACGGCTGGCCGGCATATCCAGGCTAAGTTTTCCATCCATAATCAACAGGGCTATACAAGCCCCGGTAAATTGCTTAGATACAGAAGCAATATCGAAACCGGAACGGATTGTTATGGGCAGCTGATAATCCAGGTTGGCAGAACCAAAACCTTTGGCATAAAGTACTTTTTGTCCTTTAACAACAGCGACAGCATATCCTGGTGATGTTTTCTTATCATAAGCTTTAAAAATGTCGTCTATCTGTTTTTGAAAGGTTTTGTCCTGGCTGTGGGCGTTAAGACAAAAAATGATGAGAAGTATGGTCAGTAATTTATGCATAATTCGATTTGCATAAATATCGTTATTTAAATCGATCGCAATACATTGGTTTGCCCTTAAGCTAGTCTGCCTCAGCCCACTTAATCTCGCCCGGCAATTCAGTGCGACTAAATTCGATTGAATTACCCGTCTTTTTTGTTCATTCACTGTCCGGTCGGACGCATGCATGAGCAAAGGACGCATGATCATGGCGCCACCTCGCCTTACTTCGCAAACGGCCTCACTTTCAATAGACCAGTCTATATTTTCTGGGCGGTAGATATTTTTTAGGTGCGAACCAGACAAGACTTTCAAAGCACCGTTATCGGCATTGGTGTCATCCAGGTGAATGCGAATTGTGAAGTTATCTTTTAAAATCTCAATCGGTGGTTGAACGGCAAATTGATTGTGCTTATTCGTCCATGAAGTATAACCTGCCAACTCGATTTTCCTATCTACAGAAATAGTCAGATCCTGGTGCCAGGCTACAAACCAGTTAGATTGTTCGGGTTTATCCAAATAGATAGATTTAACTGCGAAATAGCCGTCGCCAAAAATATTGCTTATAAGGTTTTTCAGTTTGTAATTAAAGACAACCAATTTAACGTCCGGCACTTCTTTCAGAAACTGCCTGATCGCAAACAAATCAGCACTTTTGCGGAATGTAGGGTTAGATTTATCTGCCTTATCAATTATGCTGATTAGTTCAGCAACTTCAGCATCTGTATAAATATCCTCAATAACGGTAAATCCGTTTTGACGGACTTCCTGTTGATGATAATTATAATCGACCATTACCTAAACCGTTTTCAGTTCCTTATTCCTTCTGAAAATAGACATCAAAAAGCCGATCACCATGATCACCGTACCCGACCAGAAGAAATTGATATAAGGGAACCGCACAGCTTTCATTACGATATATGGACGTTTGTTTTCAGGCTGCTGGTAAACGGTAATAGTTTCTTTTGCAGTCTGCGGGTCGATCTTTGAGAAACGCAGCTTCAGGCCGGCATCTTCAACTTTGCGCGAGAAATCAAAAACGCTGCCGTTTTTGATCATGTATATCGGCTCGGCTGTATAAGTTTTGCCGTGAGTGGTTATTTCCAATATTGCACCAACAGCAATGTCCTTATTGGTCATTGGGATATTCTCGACATGAGCTGTTTTATCCAAGCCTTTTAATACGATAAAACCTTCCCGGTAACGGATGGTATCTCCTACGCTTACTTCGTGAGCGATCGGTGCATCGTAATTTTTATCGTCGTCTGCTTCACTATGCGCTGCGGTATCTGTTTCCATACCCGAGTTTAGCGGAGCCATAGTAACGTGCGTGTACAAGTCGTTCAGCAGGTAGTGTTTGGTATCCGGTGATGAAACCAAGCCCATTTTCGGATTGAACTGCGAGTTAGGTTTCAGCAAAAACTCTGCTTTAACCTTGCCATCATCACCCATCAGCTTATAATCCACCTTAAAGTAATGGTTTGGCATCGATAGCGAGTCGCCCATATAAGTAACAACATAATCTCCCATTTTTACCGGCTTATTTTTAACCAGCATAATGTTCTCTTTGGGGTCGTTACGTTTAGCAAATTCAGCGGAATATTGTTCGCCGGTATCATTGATAGATACCACCTTACGGGTTCCGGCAGCGATCACCGCGCCTACCAATATCAATCCAAAACCAATATGTGCAACAGCTGAGCCAGCTAGTTTGATCTTTCCTTTAAGCGCATCTGCAAATACTTTGCCGTTTGACAGCACGCTAAAAGTTGCACCAAGCATAATCAGCGAGAATACAATACGAAGGTGATATATGCCGGTAACGTATACGATCAAAACAGTAATAAGCAGTGCACATACAAAGTAAACTCCGGTAGTGATAAAGAAGCGATTAGTTTCCGTCTTCTTATATTTCATGAACTGTGCAAAGCCCATCAGCAAAGTCACAACCACGCCAAAGCCGGCCTGGAAAACGTTATATAGCGTAACCGGGTTATTTGGTGGGGCAATGTTTGTTTTGAATATAGCGTTCCATACCGGGATAGATGTCACTACGATCAGTTGCAAACATGACAACGCCATAAACACAGCACCTACAAACATCCAGAACTCGCGCGAGTATGTTTCTTCTTCTTTCTTGGTGATCGGTAATTCTTTCCAGCGGATAATCAATAGCGCAATGGATATGGCAGCAAAAACAGCTACATCCACCACCAAATGCCAGAACATACCCAGATCTGTAAAGGCGTGTACCGAAGTATCTCCCAAAATACCGCTGCGGGTAAGGAACGATGCATATAATACCAGCACAAAGCTGATCAGCACCAGGAATGTCGCCGTGAAATAAGAATGCCCTGTATTTTTATAAACGATCAGTACGTGAACCGCACCGATCAGTGTAAGCCATGGAATAAGGGCGGCATTTTCAACCGGGTCCCAGGCCCAGAAACCATCAAAGTTCAATGATTCATAAGCCCAGAACGAACCCATGATAATACCTGTACCCAACACCATCACCGCGAAAAGCGAATAGGAAATAGCTGGCTGAACCCAGTCTTTATATCTCTTTTGCCATAAACCGGCTATCGCGTAAGCAAATGGTACAACCATTGAGGCAAAACCCAAAAACAAGGTCGGCGGGTGGATGACCATCCAATAGTTTTGCAATAAGGGGTTAAGGCCATTGCCGTCAGTAATGTAACTCAGATAGCTTTGATACAGATCAGGGCGTTGAGCAAATATCGGAGCTGATGATTTCAGATCGATCGCGTCGCGCAGCAAAATAAATGGCGAACTGCCAATGCGGGCACCAAATATTTCGATACCGATCAGCATAGATGATAGTAAAATCTGCGACAACCCTATAACGGTCATCACCGGTTTCTCCCATGATTTTGCTCTCCAGATCAGGATATTACCTAATACCGCCTGCCAGAATCCCCACAACCAGAAGCTTCCCTCCTGACCCTCCCAATAGCTGGAAATGATATAGTAAACAGGCAAACTCTTTGACGAGTGCTCCCAGGCGTAATGATATTCGAACAGGTGGGTATAAATAATATAGAACAGGCAAACGCCGATACCAACTACCGAAAGCGTATTGATATAAAAACCAATGCGACCCATACGCTTCCATGAATTGTCAAGCGGGTCTTTATTGGTAGTTGCGAAATAGTAGCTAATGGTTGAGAACAGGGCGGCCCCGAACGAAAGTATAACAAAAAGCTGGCCCAGATGTCCGGGTAAAAGGTGTTCGCCTTTAAAAGTATCCATTAAAAATGATTATATGTCGGCCTTTTTAGCGCTGGCCTCTGTAATTTCAACCTTGTTCGGGGTATATTTTGAAGGGCATTTCATCTGTATGTTTGATGCGTGGAATTCGTCGCCCCTCATTTCGCCCACTAATACAATTTGCTCAGAACGCTCAAAGTCTTGTGGTTTAGTACTTGGAAACACTACTTTGCACTCTTCGCCTTTTTTGTCCTTCATGTAAAATGAAAAGTAATTGGCGTCTTTTTTTGCGTCGTAGTACATCTCCTTTTCTTTATCCAAGGAACCGATTACATGCAGTTCACCACTCGTATTTCTTGCATCAGAGAATGAGCCGTAAGTACTTGAGCTACCGTAAAAACCAATAATTATGGCGATGGCTATAGCAATGACCAATAAACCTATAATCGAACTTTTCTTCATTAGTGGATTTGCTTCTATTATTCAGGACTACAAAAATAAGAAACGTCTGTTTAATAATGATTATTGCAAGTCATTAATCTTATTTAGAATCATTCTTAGGAAGTCAGATGTCGGAAAGTCCGAGGTCCGAAAGATCAAGGCAACAAAAAAGCTCATCATAGATGAGCTTCGTGATAATCTAAATTGATTTTTACTGAGGTTAAATTTTAATTACGGCCATACGCCTAGGTTCTGGTATGATACAGCGATCTTGTTGATAGCACCAACAAACGCCGCTGTACGCAGGGTATCGATCTTTTCGTTGTGTACATAAGTTTCCCTGATCTCGTGGTATGAACGGATCATGGTATCTTCCAAACCGGAGTTAACCAGTTCCAGTTCCGATGCACCTTTTACTATTGTTGAACGCTGCAGCGGAGTCAAAGCCACACCGGTGATACCTTCCACCATATTTACCAGGTTGGTATTAGCAGTTTCTTCAAAACGACGATTCATACGACCAAATGCTACGTGCGAAAGGTTTTTCAGCCACTCGAAATAAGATACAGTTACACCACCGGCGTTGCAATACATATCCGGGATAATGATGCCACCGTTTGCATAAATAACAGCTTCAGCTTCTGGAGATACTGGACCGTTTGCGCCTTCGGCAATTACTTTAGCTTTGATCCTGCCAGCATTAGCTTCTGTGATCTGGTTTTCTAAAGCAGCAGGCACTAAAATATCGCAATCCTGTTCAAGGCCTTCCAATGAGTGCTTAAATTCTTTCTTCGCTCCGGCATAACCTAAGATAGATCCGGTTGCTTTGCGGTGCTGGAATACAGCCTCAACATCTAAACCATCAGCATTATAGATAGCGCCTTCAAATTCGCACAAACCAACGATCACTGCTCCATATTCCTGCAGGAATTTCGCCGAGTGATACCCCACATTACCTAAACCCTGCACTATAACTCTTTTGCCTGCAATGCCTGGAGTCAAGCCGATCTTTTTCATATCCTCAGCAACATTAACGCACTCGCGTACTGCAAATGCTACACCACGGCCGGTTGCCTCGCGCCTGCCTGCAATACCATGTAAAGCTATTGGTTTACCGGTAACAGCTCCCATTGCGTCTAACTGGCCTGGGTTCATGGTAGCATAAGTATCAGCAATCCAGCTCATCTCGCGCTCACCCGAACCATAATCCGGCGCAGGCACGTCGATGCTTGGGCCAATAAAATTCTTTTTGATCAATTCTACTGTGTAACGGCGGGTAATGTTTTCCAGTTCCTGTACAGTGTAGTTTTTAGGGTTGATTTTGATACCGCCTTTTGCACCGCCAAATGGAACGTTCACGATAGCACATTTGTAGGTCATCAGGGCGGCAAGAGCCATTACTTCATCTTCATTCACCATTTCGCTGTAGCGGATACCGCCTTTGGTTGGTGATTGGTGCTGCGAATGTTCAACGCGCCAGGCGTCAATCACTTCAAAGCCATTTCCCTTACGGATAGGGAAACGAAAACGGTAAACACTGTTACATGATTTTATCTGGTCAAGTAACCCGGCATCGTGTTTGGTAAATTGCGCGGCATAGTCGAAGTTCTTACATACGTCGCCAAAGAAGTTCATTTCGTTATTGGCGAGCGAATTATTATTTGCCATAATTTGGAGTTATAAAATTGTTATTTCCTCAAAAAAGTGCACAAATTTGGCACAAAAATTAGCAATATTGCAAATACAAAATTCTTAGTGTTTTAACTACACCAAAGAAGAGAACGCTTAAATCTATGTTTAAACAACATAGGTTCAGATTTTGAACTAATTTCCTTTTTCGATTTTTTTTAATCTACGGTCAATGGCGAACAGATAAATGGCCAAACCGACGAAAACAATGCAGATAACGCCAATAACAACGTAAATCTTACCCGAGCTGCGCATGGGATCAGCCATCTCTACATTTGCAGGTTGTTGAGCAAAAGCGAAGATGTTGCAAAGGATCAGGCAGAATAAAACAAAAAATCTTTTCATCAAGGTAAATTAGTTTTGAAAGAGCTGCTTCACATTTTAAGTCCTCTCCCTGGAGAGGATTTAGGTGAGGCTAATCTATACTATTTCTTTTATATTCAATTAAACGGATGCGGTAACGGATGGTTGCGATCCAAACCGCCAATAAACTCCAGCCTAGCATTGCAGGGTAAAAAGCCACTTTCATTCCGTTATCCAAATCATATTTCCCGAATGCCGGGTTGCCACCACTTCCGGGGTGCAATGAGTCAGTCATCCTCGGTAACACAAATATCAGAACAACCATGATAGGAAACGCAAAAATATTGTAGATGGCTGATATCTTACCTCGCTTCTGTTCTTCATCTATCGAATTTCGTAATACCAAATAAGCACAATATAACAGGAATGCGATGGCTGCGCTGTTTTGTTTGGGATCTCCGCTCCAATACTGGCCCCAGGTATATTTGGCCCATAGCATACCAGTTACTAACCCTATTGAATAAAACAGCAAACCAGTGTTGACACACTCAACAGCAGCCAGATCGTATTCCTCTTTACCGGTGTTCAGATATTTAACGCTGAAATAAACAGATATTACAAAAACCGAAAGCATCCCCATCCACATCGGTACGTGAAAGTATAGGTTACGTATAGTCTCGTGCAGAATGGGCAACCGGGGAACGGGTAACAGAAGCCCGGTGATGAGCGTTGAAAAGATCAACAAGACAGCCAGTACTTTCCACCACGTTTGATAAATAAACTTCATATTGGGATTACGCAGCAAATGTACGTTGTTAAGGTGAAAGGTAAAAGGATAAAGGTGAAAGGTTTTGAATCTAGGAAGGAAAATCGCTTTAATATCACATCGATGAAAGGAGGCTCCGCTGGAGCCCAAAAGAATTATTTGTAAATGCTATAAACAGGATGCTCCTATAGGAGCTAAATCTAGCAAGTAAACTGACTCCATAGGAGTTTCCTGTTTATAGAAAACCTATACGATGTCACGGCTCCGTAGGTGCCTCCATTCTTAACGCGATTCTTCCGGCGAATAGATTTCAGTATTCAAAATCCGAAATCGAAATTCCGAAATCAAGACTACTTATCCGTCTCCGGCGAGTAATCATAAGGGAGCAATTCAGCTAGTTTGGCTTTAGACCATGTGCCTTCATTCAATGGCGCCCCGTTGAACACTACCCCATTCATATCAAAAACTGCGTAGGGTTCGCTTAGAGTCAGCACACTGATCTCGTAGTTCGGCATATCCAATGGGCGATACAAGTCCTTAAAATCTTGTTCTTCGCGTCGTTTGGTGTATATCACATAAAGACAATCCGTAAAACTGATCACAAATAAGCCCTGTTTATCTGTCCGTGCAAATATTTGATTGGGCTCCAGCGAACCGGGACTTAAGCTTTCATGAAAATATTTAGATAGATTTTCCTTTACCACCCAATAATTAAATGAATCGCGGCTCGGATGAATGTCGCGGAAATATTTCAATTTTTGAAGGATCACACCCTCTTGCGGGCGATCAGGATTTAACTCGCGGTGAAGCCTCCTGAGAATAAACCCTTCCTTTTCCAGTGTACCCTGATATAGCGATTTATAGAAATCTCGTGATGAGCCATAGTAAGTTTCCTGCCGCTTCAGCTTCCATGCTTTCTTTTGCTCGGCAGTTCCCGGCAACTCTTCAAAGACAGCTTTTCCCTGCCAGGATATAATGCCTGTAATGCCATTATTAGCAAATGTATCGATCAGGAATTTCACCCGGTAACCCAGGGCTCTATTGTCCATGATAAAAAAGTCATCCGACCAACCTTCCAGCGTATGTCTGCGCGAACTATTGACCAGGTTTACCACGTGCGGGTTCTCTACCACACAGCTTTTCGCATTTTCAGTTGTGCCGATAAATGCTTTTTTAAACTCCTCGTAGTTCTTCTTCCAGTTGGCATTGGTTGTGATCACCACACCACGGAGCTGGTTTACTTTGGTAGGCAGAGGAATATCAATATTTATAGGCTGATTGTCTACCAATATGGTTTTGCTGAAATCCTGGTATCCTACAGAAGAAGCGATTAGGTCGTACTGACCGGGTTTAACGCCTACTAATTTGAAGGAGCCATCCTCAGCAGTTACAGTGCCGTAGGATGAGTTGCTTAGAAAAACGCTGACCTTGCCAATACCTGTGTGCGATTCGGTGGTAGTTACTTTACCCGAAATAGTGGTCTGTGAAAAAGCGACAAATGGACAAAAAAGCAGAAGTAGAATAAGGTGCCTGAGGTGCATTTCGCAATAATTACCCTAATTAGTTTTAATACGCTAATTAAGGTAATTATTATGAATTATTTATGAAAAGAGCATTTCAACTTTCCTATTTTAATGCTGTTCTAATCTTTAAAGCGAGTTCAGGAACTTCAAAACAGCATCCCTGTCGCTTTTAGAAAGATGAGAAAAATAAGCCTTTGATGCTGCCGCTTCACCATCATGCCACATGATGGCTTCCACTATTGTGCGCGCCCGGCCATCATGCAAATAATAACCCGGGTTGTTTACAATTTGGAATAATCCTAATCCCCAAAGTGGAGCCGTGCGCCAGGACTGACCATCTGCTTTAAAGTCAGGACGGTTATCCGCTAAGCCTGCACCCATATTGTGCACCAGCATATCGGTATATGGATGTATCACCTGGTTTGATACCGCAGGGAAAGCCACATTTACGCTGGTTGTAAGCGTTTGTTTATGGCAATTGACACATTTACCCAATATAAACAACTGTTCTCCTCTCTTTACAGTCGCATCAGTTACATCCCGACGCGCAGGTACTGAAAGGGTTTGTGCATAAAACTTTACAGCATTCAGCGTGGTGTCCGGTAATTCAGGATCATCCTGCAGATTATCGTACTGGCTTTGTCCATAGCTGCTTTCCACAGACAGTACACTGCTGGTTAATCCCATATCCTGGTTAAAAGCTGTAGCAACTTGTGTAAGGATTGATGCTGTATTCGCTTTCCACCCAAAACGACCTAATTGTATTTTCTTAGTGGTTACGTCATACACGTAATTGGCTTTTCCGGTAATACCATCGCCATTTGCATCATTCGGATCGGCATTCGCAACAATCTCACTCTCCGGAACTGCTTCCAGTAACCCTAAACCGATCATCGGCGGAGCCAAACGCGGTGAAAGCAAATATGTGCCTGATATTGGTGTATGCAGATTAGTCAGCGTATAAGTAGGCGCCCTCAATTCATATGTTTCACCGTCATCAAATGAATAAGTCTGATAAGTATAAGCGATATTAACCTTCGCTTCCGGCTGCTTACCAAAAGCTGCTTTATCCTGAACCTGCAGCCCATAACCGGGTACAGCAACGGGACCGCCATTGGCATCGGTACCCGGCAAACTTATACGCATCAACAATGATGATTGCGCATCGCCTGCTGTAGGCAAGCCAATGCCATCGTTATGGTGACAGGATGCGCAGGAAGTATTATTAAAAATAGGTCCTAAACCGCTATGTATGGGATTAGGTGCAGTAACAAATGACTGACTGAAGAACATATCTCCTACTTCATGTACGTGCTCATCATAAGCGCTCATATTCTCAAACGCATTTCCAAAAGCTTTTGATGTGGCATCAAATGTAGTTGCACTCCCGGCTGAAAGCTGGTTGTCATACTGTTCGGCAGGAAATACAGCCGATTTCTGGCATTTAACCAATGCAAATACGACTATTGTTAACAGACCTATTATTTGTAGCTTCTTCACTTATAGTATGGTATTCAATTAGTCTTTGATGTTCACCTGCACGAAATTCTCCAGATCGCCTTCAATTGTAGCCTTCAGTGTATTGATAGCAGTCTGAACGGTTTTGATCTGGTTTTGCTGGCTGTATATCGCTTTTTCGTAAGTAGTAGTAATACCATTGAAAGAGGCGATAGCTGCATTGATCTGCGATTGGATCTTATTATCGAGCGATGCATTTTTAGAAGCAACCAATTCGCTTAAGCTATGTCCAGATGCAGCCCCAGGATATTGACACTTGTAAGCATTCAATACTCCCGTAATGTTGTTTTTGAAATCTGTTACCGAGTTATGCGAGAATTGTGATTCGTCAAGAGTCGAATCCTGAGCGGCAAGCGGTGTTTGCATTTTTTCACTAGCCACTTCGTTGCAGATGTCAGCCATAGAACCTACAAGTGCAAGAAAAACTGCCTGGCGTGTGCTAAATGTAATACTCCCTTTGCCAGCGGTAACAACTTGTGCGGTGTAATTACCAGATGCCGGATCCCAGCTGTTGCGCAGTTGAGTGGTAGTATTAAGAAGACTCTCTCCCAGTGAAGCCAGGTAAACCTTATCGCGGGCAGTAACATTAGCTGCCTTTTGTGTACCACCAACACCGAAGATAACATACTCGATGGCGTGGAAACCTTTTAATGTTGTACCTAATTGGTCGATATCTGATACTTGTAAAGCATTATTACTGGCAAGCACGGCATCAAGGTCGGCTTTGTTTACCGGCCAGTCATCCATAGTTGGATCATAGTTAAAATCTTCTACCGGGCCAAACAGAAAACCTTCACATGATTCCCATGCACCACGGGTGTTTTTCCAGGCTACACGGATAGCCTCCAGGTTAGCGTCAGTCGGCGTAGCATTAAAAGTGATGATGGCATTGTTCATTATCTGCGCTTTCGCCTGAATATCCTGGTAATTCGGATTCGCCAAATTAGCTGCAAAATCAGTCAGGACATTTTGCTCTAATGTAGTCTGAGTAGTAGTATCAGTCTTAGTACTATCGTTGCTTTTGCTGCAACCTACTATCGTTAGTCCTATTACGCTAAGTGTCAGTATAAATTTTGTTTTCATAATGTGTATTAACTAAGGTGGATGATGATTTGATCTGCTATAATTTCCGTTTGATATTTCTTTAATGAGTGCTCTGCCGGACCTTGTGTCACCTGTCCTTCCTTATCAAAGGTGCTACCATGCAGGTTGCATTTAAATCCGTTGCCTGTTGCCATCAGCTGGTTGTCGGCGTGTGTGCAGCGGAGCAATAAGGCAGTATAAGTGCCATCTTTTTCTTTTCTTAAGCCGATGTTGTAAAATAGATCTTTAGGCTGTACAACCTGGAAATCGCTTTGTGCAAACAATGATGCCGGCACAGTCACTTTATTATTGGCCATTGTAGTTTTATACACCGGCAATGTGGCACACGATGATAATGCACTTGCTGCTACCAAACCGGCGCCTACTGCCAGGCACATGGTACACGATTGTTTTACAAAGCTTCTTCTATCCATAATTTTTAGAATGAAAGTGCTATGCCCAGGTTAACCAGGTTATAATTTGGCTGATAGGGCTGAGCAACAGGATTTGGATTGATAATCAGGTCGGGGTTCTGGTTACCTGTATGTGCAATACGAACGTCTCCCTTGATGGCTACGTTACGTATTGGCAGGTACGTTAAACCTGCAACCACATAGTTTTGATCTAATGTGCCGTCGATAACACCGTTTGATGGTATGCTGGCGTTCATGTTCAGCTTTTCGTCACGAACAAAAACGATCAGCTGTTTATTTTTAGTTGAACCGGCCAAATGAAGTAGATCGTATCCAACTTCAGCATAAGCGCCATATTCGGTTTTTGGAGTATTGCTGGCATATGCCCTGTTGATCTTATCAGCATCAGGAATAGACACAAGAGCGCCTAATACTTTTACTGAAAAACCATTGCTTGCGTATTGAACATCGGCTTCGCCCATCGCAACCGGCGTGCCGAAAGTACCTGACTGTAATCCAAGACTATCAGCCTTACGTTTATTCGCACCTACAGTTCCGCCGTAATAACCTGACACCTGTGCTTTAAAATCGCCCTGGTAAAATTGCAATGATGCAGTAACAGCCAGATTATTACCACTTGCGTTACGACCTTCAAAACGTCCGTCGCGGATACCTGTACCGTGGGTAAACATTTCAGAGCTAAGACCATTAACCAAACCCACTGAGTAATTGATCGGCAGGTTATTAAGACTTCCGTACAAACCCACACCTAATTCTCTCCAGGTAGATGGGATAATGAAGGTTTCTACATAATCGCGTTCGTTACCATTGAAGGTATTTGGCAGGTGATTTTCATTCAGGATACCAATACGTGGTAAAAACAAACCTGCTACGATATATTGATTGGCATTCAGGTTAAATTTTAAATAAGCTTGCTCAACTGCTATTTCTCCGCCCGATTCGCCGCCGGTTACTTTGGCATCCTCTACTTCAAGTTCCGAGAAGAATGAGATTTTGTTATTGAACTTATGACCTGTAAAAAGCACAAAACGCTCCAGGTCGAGATTGGCTGTTTGCGTTCTGGAATTGCGCTGATAGAAAGCATTTCCGTAACCGCCTATTGTGGTAGAACTCTTGGATATATTATTATTTAAGGAATCCTCTGACGTAGTTATAGGTTTCTGTTGGGCAAATAATCGTGGAGAAAAAAGGCTAATAAGTACAAGTAGCGTAAACGTATATCTTTTCATCAGTTCAAGTTGTTGTGTGCCGCAAAAATGCATCTTATTTAGACTTAATCCAAATAAAGATTAAAATAATTTTAGCAGACACAAAAAACCTCATTTATAGCTATTTACTATAAATGAGGTTATCTGATGTGATATTATTTTTCTTACTTACTTATCAGTGCTGGATCACAATTTGTTTTTCAATTAAATCTTTGCCTTGTTTAACATGCAAATAATAACGCCCGTTACTGATTTGAGAAACATCCAATACAATAGCTTTATTTCCTTTTGAATTACTTGCTGATCTTAAGACATTCCCTTTATCATTATATAAAAGGACTGAATAGTCAGTATAGCTTCCAGGTGTAAGCGCAGTTTTTGTATCACCAGGTGCTACGATGTTGTCATTCGTAACAGTTAACTGATTTGTGGCTGGATTTGGGAAGGCAACAATCGCATTAGTTCTGCCGCATGGGCTATAAATTGTAACACCGTCCTTATGTGATGTTTCGCCGCACAGATCGGTATATGTAACTGAAACGCCACCACCACCTGAAACAGTTACATAAGTGTTTTGAGAGTTGGGCGATTGTATAATATATGTTCCTGAACTTGGATTATCAACTGTCCAATGCCAGTTAGTTGCCCCTGCCATATTTGGTGTCGGAGCAAGGTACCAGGTTTGATATCCATTGGAGCAAGTTCCGCTCATTGTTGCAGAAAGTGAGGTTAACGAAGGGTAAGTTGATATATTCATAGTAACTGTAACGCTTCCGTTTATGGTGGCTGTTAAAGTAACGAAACCCTGGGTAACCTTGGTTGCGGTAACCTGGTTGCCCGAAGTTGCCAAACTAACTATACCGCTCTGCGATACAGACCAGGTAACGGTTTCGCCGGCGACAAGATTACTAACAGTGTAAACCTGGCTTGAACAAAAAGCAGGCGCGCCACTTATGGAAAGAATTACTGGCTGTAACACACTTTCGTTAAGCAGCGCATTTCTCATCCTGGTTCCCTGCCCGGATGTAAAATGAGTTAAACAAGGGGGAGCTGAGTAACACATAAAATTGGTGACGTCGGGATTATAGCCTGCCGGGCCTGTATAAACACAGTTTCCGTTTGAGAAATAAGGACCTCCTGTATACGGATCGGCTGGGGTATCACATATATAATCTCCGCAAGTAGTGCAATTGGATCCATTGGCCAATTCGGCACAGCCGCCTGGCTCCTGGCCATGAAAGGTATGCCATAAGTTAAGCGCATGCCCAATCTCATGCGCAACTACAGGTGTTATTGCGTATTGGTTCGCTATAACAATACTGTGCCCGGGTACCGCGTTTGTTTTACCACCATACTCAGTTGGATTATTATACAAAAGGTATACATTAATAGCATTAGCCTGATTATTTACAGCTGTTAGGGCAGCAAATTGGCTGTCAGTGAAATTAATATAAGTGCTGTTGTTTATGTAATCAAACCCCGCGTTTACAATCTTAATATTCATTGGCGAGTAAGCATTCGTTAAGATTGTTGCAAGCGTTGGCAAATTGGCGGCATTCACACCTCCCGTACCGGCTGTGGTACGTATGATATGAAAATAGACATTGATGGTGTACGAACCATCAGGCTGCGCAGCTATCATTGGTGAAATCTGGCCTCCCTGGATACTCTGTGCACTTTGGGTAACAACGTGCGAACTATTTACCGTGGGTGTAGCGCATTTAAACTGTGCAATTGCAATGCTTTTCAACAGAAATACAGCAATGGTTAAGGTAATCATTCTTTTCATGGTAATTTTTGATTAAGGTTTATATAAGTATTTATTGAATTCGATAAAATTTAAGCTTAGTAATCCCCTCCAGCACCTTGTTTCTTATGATCAGCGTATCAGCAGATAATTTCTCGATATAACTGGTATCAACTTTACTGCAGCTGTAAGAGATTATCAATAATGAGCGCTTTTGAATAAAAGTCGCCGGTAAGCACGCGGCACTAACGCCGTCTTGCTCAAAAGATCCGTTTTTCGAAAATTGATAAGTATAGCTATTTCCTGCGGGTTTTTTCCATTTGAAATCCCCACCGTTGTGATAACCCTGGAATATTTCTATCAGTTTCCATTTGCCTGTAATTGATACTTTTCCAATCTTTTTGGATTGGCCGTAATCCGGAGCAACTGGCAGTAAAGAGATGAGCAATAAAATAAACAGCGTACTTTTTGTTTTCATAAAATTGATAAGGTATTTCCTTCGGTAAGAAAGGTATAAGGTAACGGCTTAAATAATCGGGAGGAGTATATTATAAGTAACTATAACTCATTATCGAACAACCAATCAACAATAAAACAATAGTTAAACATTAATTAAATCTATAATTAATAAATCGAATTAACAAGCTTTTTATCAGTTGATTAGAAAAAATATTTTCCTGTTCCATAGCTGATATTTTAAATAAATAATATATCAATCTAGTTTACAGACAAGTGTGCATGACTATGATAACTGAAACTTGAAAATATTTTTTTTGAGAAGTAATCAGTCCCGCCACAAATAAGGGAAAAGTAACAACGAAGTAGCGATTACGATGACATTAATGGCACCGAGTACACCCATGTTGCCATAGCTCAGGCTGCGGTCTAACCCATCCATTGCATTTTTGCTTAGGTGAATAAGTTGAAGGATAACGGGAATAATAACCGGGAAACTTAAAATCGCCATCAACGTACCATTATTACCAGCCTTGGAGGCAATGGCAGATATCATGGTAAAAACGGTAGAGAAACTAATGCTACCCAGCAATACCGATAAGAAGTAAAAAAGTGGGTCGCCAAGAGTATTCTCAAAAAACAGCATATAAACTACTAATGCCAAAATGCTCAGCAACGACATCAGCAATATATTGTAAATAGTTTTTGAAAGAATGATAGCCTGGGGACTTGCAATGGTATAGTAGTAAAGCAGCCTGCTTTTACTTTCCTGGATAAAGCTTTTGGCAATAGCGTTTACCGAAGCAAAAAGCATAATGATCCAAAACAGCACGTTCCAAACAATAGGATAACCCTGGCTGCCTTTAAAGCCACCGCTCAGGCTAAATGAGATATAACAAACAAACACTGTTGACGCCACATAAAGCAAAACCCCGTTGAAGGCATACTTAGAGCGCCACTCCAGCAGTATTTCCTTTTTGATGAGATTGAGGGTTTGGTCGAACAGTTCCATTTGGGTGCAAAGATAGTTTTGTTGAGGTGAAAGCAGAAAGGTTAAAGGCGAAAGGTTTTTTTATTGTAGGTGAAAGGTAAAAGGCTAAAGGTTAGAGGTTTTAAAGCAGGAGATCAGTTTACCTTTTTCACCTTTAGCCTTTTACCTTTCACCTTTCACCTCCTTTTAATAATTTTACCACATGCCAATTACCTACTACAGTTCACCTGTCGGGATGCTCCGTATTACTGAAGATGAGGGATATGTTACTTCTGTGCATTTTATGGATGAGGCTGTTGAGGCAGATGAAGCCTCTACGCCGGTATTAAAAATGGCCGCTGAGCAGTTGGATGAATATTTTGCAGGCGAACGAAAGGAATTTGATTTTCCGTTCCGGCAGTCTGGCTCCGGTTTTCAGCAGGATGTTTGGCAATGCCTGCTTAATATTGGTTATGGCAAAACTATAAGCTATTTGCAACAGTCAAAAATAATGAAGAATCCGCTGGCTATACGCGCTATCGCATCTGCAAATGGCAAGAATCATATGGCTATTGTTGTGCCTTGCCATCGGGTGATCGGTTCTGATGGTAGTCTGACAGGCTATGCGGGCGGTATGTGGCGAAAGAAGTGGTTATTGGAGCATGAAGCAAGAGTGATGGGTTCCGGGCAGACGTCGTTATTTTAAAATTTAATCACCAAACCTTCTGATAAATATTCTCTTTCTGGCTGATCACCTTAAACTTATTCTTGTACTCCGGAAATCTAATTGTCTCCTTACTACCCAGGCATAGAAAACCATTCGGGCATAAACTTTTATAAAACAATCCCAGAATTTTCTCCTGCAACTCGGCCTCAAAATAAATAAATACGTTACGGCAGCTTATTACCTGGAATTCGTTAAAAGCATCATTTGTTACCAGGTTATGGGTAGAGAAAAGCGTATTCTGCTTTAGTTCTTTTTTGATGCTCGCCACATCGTTCATCACATTGAAGTGATCGGTCAGTTCTCCGGGCAGCTCGCACGACTTATAATTTTCGGCATAGCTCTTTATTTTGCGCATGTTGTAAATACCCCTCTGCGCCTCCTCTATCATGGCTGTATTGATGTCTGTTCCATAAATAAAAGGCTCCACTTTCAGTTTGGCTTCATTCAGCAATATCGCTAAAGAATAAACTTCCTCTCCCGATGAGCAACCCGCACTCCACACCCTGATATTTTTGAATTCGGACAAATAAGGAACAACGAGGGATTTTAATGCTTTGTAGAAAGATGGATCGCGGAACATCTCGGTTACATTCACTGTCACCTCATTCAAAAACCATCGAAAAAAATCAGGATTATTCGCTAATGCTTCCTTCAATTCCTTAAAGCCAACTTTCTTTAAAGTGGTGATCCTTGATAACCTGCGTTTAAGCGATGCTTTTGAATAATTAGAAAAATCGAACCCGTGCGTTTCCTTGACGAGGTCGATCAGTATGTGGAGTTCCGAATCTGTCAGCGTTCCTGGTAAAGTAGTCATAGTTCAAAATTAGGTTCTACAGATAACTTTACTATTGCCCGCTTTAGTTTTGGGTAACCGCCTCTGTTTGCTCTGGCATTTTATAGCGGGGTTTATCGCGCAAAGCTCCGATCAGTGACAAGATCGGTCCGGCAACCAGCAACCACCATCCCCATTTAAATTTGATCTGCTTAGCCAAGAAGCGTGATATGGCGTGGAACGGTATAAAGGTAAACGAGGTGTGGATCTTCAAAAGTGCCAGGATATAAAACAGTACAACCAATCCTGCGGATAGCCAGGCACACATACGTGCTATACTATTTTGCATAAACACCACTCCTATTATGCCAACCACGGCTATCAGCAATACCACAATGCCGTAAGGCTTGTTAGCATCATACATATCCCATGTGGTTATACCAAATGGCCTGAATAACGGGCAGTAAGTAGCTGCTATCAATATAACAAAGCCGGCAAAAGCCAGGAATGATCTGAGCTTCATGATCTATTTTTGAGAAATTTCCATTTTATCGGCAAAGTGGGCGCAGTAGTCGCGAAGATCTTCCACGATATTTGTTTCGCCGGTAGCGCGCAAAAAGCTGTCACCCATAGTTTGAAGCGTTTCGTAGAAAAAGCGTTTCATTTCATCGACAGGCATATCCTTAGTCCAAAGATCAATGCGAAGGGTGTTTTTATAATTGTGATCCCAAAGTGATAACATGATCGATTTTACAGGGAGCGCCTCCTTGTTTTGAGCATCGGTTGATTCCCAGGTGATGTTCTCCGGAACGTTGTTATCATCAAGGTCTATAGTAAGTTTTATTTCAGCTTTCTTCATTTTGTTATTTAACCAGTAAAAATATAATAGTCGCCAAAGTTATAAAGCTTATCTCTACTATCCATAAACTTTTGGTTTTGGGGAAAAAATTACGGAGCATCAGGTCAAGAAATGACACTACAAAAGCAAACAGCAAAAATATGAGGGTGATAGTACCGCTCCAGTGCTCATATTTGCTGCCTGTTATCTTGGCGCCATAGATAAACACATATCCCGCCAGGAACAAAAAAAATGCAGTTGCAAAGTTTAAGGGTGTTATTCTGAATTTCATTTAATTCAAATTTCAATATCCAATGTGCGGTGTCACCCTGAGCCTGTCGACGGACGCGTGCAGAGGCCATTGCCCACCATGCTTCGAGTGCCTCAGCATGACACCCTTGTTTTATTTCTTTTTTCTGAATTGTTTCTTCGCCCTATCCTTTGCCGCTTTCGAGTTAGGATTTGCCTTGGCTTTAGCTGCATCAAATTTCTTGCGCTGATTAAGGGTTTTCTTCTCGTGGAAAGCGCCTTTAAAGTCCGGATCTTCTTTGCGTTTCTGCATGTCAATCTCACGGGCCTGATCCTGCCGCTCCTCAAATGAAGTTTGCTCAACAAACACATCTGCCGGCACATCAAACACCGGGATACTTTGGCGTATCAGCTTTTCGATCTTGCGGAGATAATATTCTTCAGCAGGTGTACAAAAAGTAATAGCCTCTCCTAGTTGGAACGCCCTTCCCGTCCGACCGATACGATGTACATAATCCTCAGTCACAAAAGGAACATCGAAATTGATCACATGGCTCACATCATTCACATCAATACCACGTGCTGCCACATCTGTTGATACCAATATCTTCACCTCATCGTTCTTAAAGGCGTTCATAGAGTTGATTCGGGTATTCTGCCCTTTGTTGGCATGCAGCACCCTTACCTCCTGCTCATTGTATTTTCTTGCCAGGAACTTATATACATCTTCGGCTACCGTGCGCGTTTTGCAGAAGAGCATCAGCTTTTTTATCTCCTCTGTATTATCGAGCAAATATTTCAGCAGGTTGATCTTGGTCTTAACATTAGGCACATAGTACAGTCGTTGGTCTACTGTTTGTGCCGGCGTGGCCTGAGGGGTAACCTCGATAACCGTAGGAAACTCCAAAAAATTCGCTGACAACTGGTGAATCTTATCCGACATCGTAGCCGAGAAAAGCAGGTTCTGACGTTTGCGCGGCACAACTTCCAGTATCCGGTTAATCTGCGGCATAAAGCCCATATCCATCATCTTATCCGCTTCATCTAGTACTAATACCTGCAATTGCTTCATCACCAAATGACCAGCCAGGTAAATATCCATAAACCTGCCGGGAGTAGCTACGATAATATCAACACCTTTGCCAACCTGTTCTATCTGCGTTTTGGGACCAAGTCCGCCATAAAGTGTGACAACCCGCAAATCTGTGTATTTGGCAAAAGTCTTTATGTTTTCTTCAATCTGCATGGCCAGCTCACGGGTTGGAGCCACGATCAACGCACGCGGACTTTCTCCCTGTGCATATTTCAGCTTCATGATGATTGGGAGAACATAGGCTGCTGTTTTTCCGGTTCCGGTTTGGGCAATGCCCATCACATCCTGTCCGTTCAATATCGGCGGAATGGCCTTTTGCTGCACGGGCGTAGGTTCGGTATAACCGGCATCGTCAATGGCATTCAGTATTTGCCGGTTAAATTTAAAATCCTCGAAGGTTGTGCCCATGCGGCAAAGATAAGCTTTAAGTCGGGAAGTCAGAAAGGCCGGGAAGGCCGGAAGAAAAAGCTATTTATATAAACCTTAACTTTGGCAGAGAAATAAATCCGAAATTGTTAATCCAAAATCCGAAATCTCCCATGTCTTCTATCCTCATCAAATCAGCCACCATAGTCAACGAAAACAAACAATTTGTTAGCGATCTTTTAGTAAAGGATGGGCTGATAGAACGGATAGATAAAAACATAGATGTTCAGGCTGATCAAACCATCAATGCAGAAGGGCTGTACCTTTTTCCGGGTTGTATTGATGACCAAGTTCATTTTCGTGAGCCGGGATTAACCCACAAGGCTGATATCCGCACCGAATCGCGGGCGGCAGTTGCTGGCGGCATTACCAGTTTTATGGAAATGCCTAATACCGTACCTAATACTTTAACGCAGGAATTACTTCAACAAAAATATGAGATAGGCTCGCGTAACTCATTGGCTAACTATTCATTCTTTATGGGCGCTTCTAATGACAACATTGAGGAAGTGCTTAAAACAGACACCAAAAATGTGTGCGGGGTAAAGGTGTTCATGGGTTCATCAACCGGTAATATGCTAGTAGATAATCCGACCACGCTGGAGAACATTTTCTCCAGATCCCCCATGTTAGTGGCGGTGCATTGCGAAGATGAAGCGACTATCAAAGCCAACCTGGCTTATTACAAAGGACTATTAGGCGATGATATTCCTGTACGATTACATCCTAAGATCCGCAGCGAAGAAGCTTGCTACCTGTCCTCTTCAATGGCGGTTGAACTGGCGAAGAAACACAATACCCGCCTGCATATTCTGCATATCTCCACAGAGAAGGAAACACATCTTTTCAGAAACGATATTGCTCTAAAAGACAAACGTATTACTGCCGAGGCATGCATCCATCATTTATGGTTTACCGATAAGGATTATGACACCAAAGGCAACTTCATCAAATGGAACCCAGCAGTAAAAACTGAGGCCGATCGTGACGGTATTTTGAAAGCGGTGCTTGATGGCAGAATTGACGTGATCGCTACCGACCATGCACCGCATACCTTGGAGGAAAAATCACAACCTTACTTACAGGCACCTTCTGGCGGACCGTTGGTGCAACATGCTCTGCCGGCGATATTGGAATTATACCATCACGGCAAAATCACCCTGGAGCAATTGGCTGAGAAAATGGCGCACAACGTGGCTATCTGTTTCCAAATCGACAGAAGGGGATATGTTCGGGAAGGTTATTGGGCTGATTTGGTTTTGGTTGATTTGAATAATCCGTGGAATGTCAACAAATCCAATATCTTATACAAATGCGGCTGGAGTCCGTTCGAAGAAACCACTTTCCGTTCCAAAATAATGCATACGCTGGTATCTGGCAACTTAGCTTATAGCAACGGAAGTATTATTGAAGGTAAATCCGGTAGTCGACTGAATTTTAATAGGATATAATCTCATTAAATCCTCAATAAAGAATTTTCCGTATCAAATATAGCCAACACATATCTCCGTTACTGTGGTCTCAAAGCTAGTAGCCCCTGCCTTATAAAGATCATAATCGGCAATATAGCTGCGTGAGGGACAATCTTCCCATATTTCCCGCCACGCCTTTGCCACGCATTCTGGAAACTTACCCAAGGGTTTATACAAACGGTAACTCCCTTTGGGGATCAGAGCTGTGAACATACCGTCAGAGTCATCGGGATTTTCAATCCGACAACCCAACACCGCTGTATACCAGCCTGTATGATCATTCTCATAATCGGTATACACGCAATAGATATCATCAGAGAGCCGGGCGACAATTTGCCCGGCTATATTTTCACTCATAAATTTTGTCCACAAATTTCCGATGTCGGTTTGTGCGCGATTATCCTGGTTAGTAGTTCGCACCGCAATGCCTGCAACAAAAATTCCGGGGCTTATTATCTGCTCAAATAGATCGTTTCGGCTCATAACGAATGGTTATATCGAATAATAAAATACTTTTAGTCAGATTTTTATAAAACCTACATCAATTAAAACTTAAACCTCACCCTTCTCTACCATTTCCTTCATCTTTCCAAAAACACCCTGCCAGTTTTCCTCAGAATGTTTCTTAGCATCCTCATTTTGGATGTTGTCCTGGGTAATATTCAATGTGGTTTTGCCATCTTTTTCCTTCAGGTCATAAGTAATATCCTGGTAGTTTTTCGGCTTGTCTTCGGTACCCGACATACTGCTCCAGTAATTATACTTTACCGACTTGCCCGGATCGATATCCAGGATTACACCTTTATCCTGGTAGGTTTTACCTTCCCACTCCCCTTCCCAGAGAATAGGGCTTCCTTTCTTCCAGTCTGTTTTTACATTAGTGCCGAAGAAGTACTTTTTTACGATCTCCGGGTTGGTCAGCGCCTCCCAAACCTTTGCGGCAGGTGCGTTTACATCGATAGATGTTGTTAAACTTAAGTTTCCCATAGTGTTATGAATTGATTGTTAAATGATTAGCCTCTAACATTTTCGAACGTATGAGCTCGAAATCAGTTTTCCCTATCTCAAAAAAGCCGAAGCGGAAATGATACCCCCAGGCTCCCTTGTTTTTAATAAAGTCCATTTGTGGAATAAGGGGAATAAATGGAGTCTCCTTACAGGAATAAAAATGAACATCTCTCCGGTACGGGATAAAGCTTTCAGACATTTTATGCTGATAAATCTCATTGCCACTCACCTGCCCTATCGCGGTAAAAGCTTGCAGTTTTTCATCGCCCTCATAGGTTACTTTGGGCGAATAGAATATCACCCAGTCTTTTACGTGCAGTTTCTTTAACGCTCCGGGTTTGCCATGGTTAGCCTGCATAAACCCGCCAGCTACACCGCGTTTGATATGATCTTTGGATACAACAGTGATCCAGTATCTTTCCTTGCTTTCCATGATACAAAGAAAGAACAGCATAATGACAGCCCTATGTCAGCAGAGAAATAGAATATCTGGATTATAAATTCCCCTCTTGAGAGGGGGCGCGTAAGGCTGTGCAGCAGGAGGGGTGTGTTTCTACGCCATGCTATTTAGTTTGACTGTATTGCTGAAGGACACACCCCTGCCCCTCTCAAGAGGGGAATTATTTACTGGTTCCTTTCTAGAATGATCGTTGAAAGCTCCCTTATCTTCGTCTTCAATTCACAAGGACTTACTATCTCGGCCATATCCCCATACATCATTATCCAGCGCACAAAACCTTCTATAAAGCTTGTAAGAAAGGTCATTTCCATCATACCGTCCACTTCCTTTTCAGATACGAAGCCATTATAGTACTTCTGCTCATTCAGATATTGAAGTATCTTCTTTTCGACCCTGATAGTTATCGCCTGCATATTTTTTTCTTTTGCAGACTCCTGGATATATTCACTCAGATTGGGATGCTGTGTTCTGAAACGCTCGCCTGTGAGGGATATGTTCGAGATGCGGTCGAGCCTGAAATCGCGGTAATCTTCACGCAGGCGACACCAAGCTATCAGGTGCCAGTAGTTATCAAGGTAGAACACACCTACTGGTTCAATGCAACGTTCGCTTTTCTGCTGGTTATGCATCGCAAAATAATGGATAGACAATACTTGTCGCTCACCTATCCCTTTCAGGATGATCTGTAACGGGTTCAGATCGAGCCTGGCGCCGGGTGCTACCCGTCTGCTTTTTAAAACCTCGATATGACCATCGATATTTTCCAAAAAATCCTTTTCTGCCATGCGCAACACCGAACGTATCTTAAACATCGCCGATTTATAATTTTCGTCTGAAGACGGGTCGGTTAACTTCTCCATCAGCTTTTCTGCTGTCAGGAAAGCTGTAGCTTCTTCACGTGTGAACATCACCGGTGGCAAACGGTAGCCATCCATAATAGAATAGCCTATACCAGCTTCTCCGATCAGCGGTATGCCTGCTTCTTCCAGAGTTTTGATATCACGGTAAACGGTGCGCAAGCTGATATTAAAACGGTCGGCGATATCACCGGCTTTAACAACCCGGCGCGATTGAAGGTGGATGAGAATGGCAGATATACGGTCGATGCGGTTCATAATTATTCAAATTAACCAAAACAAATTCTCATTTTTGGAGAAGAAGTAAACTTTATGATTAAGGAAGACCATGTTGAAATACCATTAAGCAAAAGAAAATTAGTGGGATTATTAACCGGCTCTATAGCGTTTGTTCTGGCTGGTTTTTGGTTTACCATTCAGTCAAAAACAATAAGTGCACAGACATTTTCTCATAAAAGTCCGGAACTTATTTTTATTGGAGGGGCCGCAGCGATACTTTTCTTTGGATTATGTGCAATTTTCATTTTCAGAAAGATAATAGACAATAAACCGGGGCTTGTCATTAATGATTTAGGCATAGATGACAATTCAAGCGGTACTTCGGCGGGGTTCATTCCGTGGGAAGATATTAAAGCCATAAGAAAAACCACTGTCGTTAATCAAAATATGATAATGATTATGGTTGGTAATCCTGAGGAGTATATAAATAGACAAACGGGATTTATTGCAAAAAAAGCTATGGAAATGAATTTTAAGAGCTTTGGTTCCCCTATCTTTCTTTCAGCAAATGGTTTGAAGTGCAATTTCAATGAACTATTTGAGATAATCGCGACAATGTTTAATAATCGAAATACGGGGCAATAATTTTACCGCTATGCAAAAAGACGACGAAATAGTAACCTTCCGCACCTTTTATAACCCTATGGAGGCTGAAATCATCCGCACAAAACTGGAGGCTAATGATATTCCTTCTTTTATAGCCGATGAGAGTTTAGGTGTATTATACCCGGTTTACAACCAGGGCGGTGGCGGTATTAAACTAAAAGTGTTTGCCAAAGATGTAGAAAAATGTGAGGAAATTTTATCCGATGAAACCCCACTGTCTGATGACGATATTATCCCAGAATAATAAAACCTAAAACCACATCATATGAAAAGGTTCATGCTACTGATTGCTTTCCTGTTTGCGGGCACTCTTCTCTTTGCACAGGAAAAGGCAAAATCACAATACCTGATGATCGTTCGGTTCAAAACCAATTTCAAGCCATCATCCAACGAAGAGATACAGAACAACATCAAAAAATGGCAGGAGTATATGGGCAACCTTGCTCAATCAGGCGACCTGGTAGCAGGCTATCGTCCCACCAATGAAGGCGCGACCATCTCCGGAAAAGACAAATCAACCAAACCTATTCCCTATGTATCCAATGATGACCTGGTGAGCTCAGTATTGATCATCAAGGCTGAAAATCTGGAAGCAGCCAAAGCCATTGCCAATAAATGCCCGGTATATGAGCTAGGTGGAAGCGTTGAAGTTAGGGCGATGATGAACGTGGCGGGGCAATAAGCGCAAGCTAAAACTCATCCAAACTTTATATATTAGCGACATGTACAACCGTCGCAAATTTATCCAGTTATCGGCTGCGGGCGCTTCGCTTGCAGCATTGTCCAAATCAGCAGTGGCTAAAACGTTAATTTCTAAACCCGCTTCCGCGCTTCCAATCGTAATATCCACATGGGATTTTGGTATCCCGGCAAATAAAGAAGCCTGGAAAGTGCTCGAGAAAGGCGGCAGGGCATTGGACGCCGTCGAAGCCGGTGTACGCGTCCCCGAAGCAGATATGAAAAATCATACCGTTGGTCGCGCCGGTTATCCTGACCGTGACGGACACGTTACGCTGGATGCCTGTATCATGGATGAATTTGGCAATTGCGGCTCGGTAGCAGCTATTGAAAATATAGCGCATCCTATTTCAGTTGCCCGCCTGGTAATGGAAAAAACCCCGCACGTAATGCTGGTTGGTGATGGCGCGACACAGTTTGCCGTAGAGCAAGGATTCAAACGCGAAAAGCTATTAACCCCTGAATCAGAGAAAGCCTGGAAAGAGTGGTTGAAAACAGCCAAATACAGTCCGGTGATGAATATTGAGAATAAACAGCATGCGCCGGGCAATCAGTATAATCATGACACCATAGGCATGCTGGCTATTGACGCTAAGGGCAACATATCCGGTGCCTGTACAACCAGCGGGATGGCGTTCAAACTGCATGGGCGTGTCGGCGACAGTCCGATCATTGGTGCAGGTTTGTATGTAGATAACGAAGTGGGCGGTGCAACCTCGACCGGTGTAGGCGAAGAAGTGATCCGCAATGTGGGCAGTTTCCTGGTTGTGGAACTAATGCGCCGGGGATTATCGCCTGAAGATGCTTGCAAGGAAGCGGTTAACCGCATCATTAAGAAAAAGCCTAACACAGCTAAAGATATCCAGGTAGGCTTTTTGGCGATCAACAAAAAAGGTGAGTATGGAGCCTATGCCATTCAGCAGGGATTTTCATTTGCTGTTTGCAACTCGGATAAGCAGGATCTGCTGATTAAAGGGAAAAGTGTCTATTAGAACACGATTAAGTAGATTTTTAGGATTGACAGGATTGATCTTGTCAATCATTCATATCCTATAAATCGTGTTCAAAATTATCCTGTAAATCAATCAAATCCTATAAATCGTGTTCTATGATTAATTTAGAAGTCTGCGCAAATACTCTCACCTCTGCCCTTGCGGCACAGGAGGGTGGTGCTATACGTGTTGAATTGTGTGATAACCTGGGCGAGGGTGGTACTACTCCATCGTATGGCCAGATCAAATTAGCTCGCAAAGCACTTCATATAAAGTTATACGTGCTAATCCGTCCACGCGAAGGAGATTTTCTATACACTGATACCGAGTTTGAAATTATGAAGGCCGACGTGCAGAATTGCATCGATATCGGCTGCGACGGTGTGGTGATCGGCATTTTGAACCCTGATGGCAGCATCGATACCAAACGTTCTTCTGAGCTGGTAAAAATGGCTACGGATAAAGGCTTAGGCGTGACCTTCCACCGTGCATTTGATATGTGCAACGATATGGATAATGCGCTTGAAGAGATCATAGCTATGGGTTGCGAGCGTATACTTACCTCAGGAGGTAAAAGCACGGCTATTGAAGGTGCCAACGTGATCGCTCACCTGATTGAAAAAGCCGCGGGCAGAATCATTATTATGCCCGGAAGCGGTGTAAGCGAAAGCACCGTTGCTGATCTGATCCATTATACCAAAGCCAAAGAAATACATTCATCAGCCCGGGGACCTGTAAAAAGCCAAATGCAATATCACAACGATCATATTATCCTAAGCCGCGATCATCTGGATGAATACAGCATTTTGATGACGGATGCCAAGAAGGTGAGAGAAATTATAAGACTCGCAAATAATTAGTGAATGAGTGAGTTGGCTAATTAGTGATTTTGCTTATTCACTCATTCAGTCATTCACTCATTCACTAATTAAAAAAACGTTACCGGTAAAATCACCTCAAATCGATTCCGCCCTGTATAACCAAACACGTCTTCATCTAACAAATAACTATACCTGAAACCAAACGAAACGGATACTTGGTTAAAGAATTTGGTATCAAAAAAGATGGCAGCTCCTGCCGACCTGAAGTTTCTGCTGCCATTGAAATAAGAGTCGGAGGCGCGGGTATAGTCATAAAACAGGTCGCCGCGCAAACGCAGCAGGTATATGGTATTGCCAATTCCGGCATCCGGATAAGCAATAGGCAGATGGTAATCGGCCCCGAGTTTATCCATTTTATGCAGGTTTTCGGCAAAGTATCCTCTTGAGAACGGGAAGTTATTAGAAAAGCTGATGCCGTTATTGCCATCTTTTTGCTGATAAGCGGCATTGATAACCAGATTATGATTTATGGATAGTCCGGGGAAGAACAGGTTTGCATTGGCTAAAAACTGGTCATTGGTAAAGCTGCTGATGGCTGATTTGTAGGATAAGCTTAAACTCTGCCCAAAACGCGGATAAATATTCTGCCTGGCCTGCTGAATATGATTGCTGAACGAAACATAATTGCTCACATACAGATAACTTTTTGATGGTAAGATACTGCTGTATGGCGCCTGGAAATTATTCTGCGTATAATACAATGAGCTGCCTACATCCAATCCGGTAATGTTCTTACCCTGACTAAAGTTTAACGGTACCTCAAGCCCGCCATGCAGATCCGTCTCGTTCCAGTAAACGTTACCGCCCTGATACAGCCCGCGACGGTCTATCGTATAATCCACACCAGCGTTTAAGTACGGAAACAAAGCGCCATAAACCGCGTCAAACCCAAATTGCTTATACTGCTCATCGCGGTTATAGGTAAATGCCAATTGTGATTGGAAAGTGTTCAACACATTCTCTCCAACTATGGCAATCTGGTAATCCGGGTCGCTCAGGTTAGGTATAATGCTATGAAAATTGAACAGATGATAAGCTTTGGAGTATTTAGTTACCTGTAACGGTTCAGGTTTTACAGTAGCTAAAAGATCTGACGCCGGATTTTTATCTAAAGCGGTAATACCCATATTCGATAAACTGCCGGGAATGGCTGATCCAACTTCCTCCCATTTTAAATCCTTTTTATCCAATTCACTGATCTGGTAACCAACTGCGGTAAAGCCAACCCATGCAAATTTCCTATCCGAAACAGCAGGCTGATAATTACCGATGTAACCGCGTTGCTGCTCGTTTTTTAATTCTGATAATTTTCCAGAATTGATATTCAAAGCATATAACCGGTCATTTATGCCTGATGTAGCCGTGAAGTAGACAACATCACTTTTAACATAAATAAACCCGATAGGCTGATAAGAAAATGGAAGAAAGTAACGCACCTTTTCTGTAGCAATATTGATCAGCGCTAATGACATTTTGCCTTCCTGGTTACGTACAGCTGCTATCAGCTTATCCTTGCCATAATACTTCGGATAGGTATAAAACAACTTCTCAGGATTGCCAAAGGCTTTGATAAACTTTCCATTGACCGAATTGACGAGGTGAATAGTAGTTTTTCCAGATGGATTTACCTGTACTGCAACAATGGTCTTACCATCCGGACTAAATGATGGTGAAAAATACTTGGTGCTATGACTGATGCGTTTTTCTTTGCCTGTGTTTATATCAAGTACCATCAGCTCACTGAAATCACGGTAGGTCCAGCGGAGGTCGGGGCGATAGCTGGCATACACCACTTTGCCGCTGTTGTAAGCAAAATAATTATCCAATGAAACGCTTCGCACACTGATATTCCTTTCTGTGTTTCCACTTTTAATCACAAACACCGGCAGATGATTGTAGGTGCTTTTCATATAGATAAGTGTGGTATCATTTACATAAGCCGGGTATTCCTCGTCAGCAACAAAATGCCGGGATTTTACAACAGAATTAGTTGGCAATGGCTTTATATCACTTTTAAACTGTTTTTTATAAAAATCAAACCCATCCTGTCTAAACTGGTTAAACTCTGTGCCGGAATATTTCCTAATGGCCCTTTGCAATGGCGAAAAGCCCCCACGGTAAGCCGCTGCATCATGTGTTACATTTTTCCAGAAGGTATCACCATATTTTTCGCGGCCATAGGAAACGAGCATATAGCCAGTAGGATACCAATCTGGCGTATAATCCAGGTATGAGCCATTGCGCAATTTCATGTAGCTGTAATCTTTCCCATCGGCCCAGATAGCACGGTAACCGTTAAAGAAGTAAGGCAACCGCCCCCTGCCTTGATTGCTCACCAAAGTCTCATTAAAAACGGCATCCCCCTCAAAAAACCAATTGGGAACAGCCAGATCATTAGCTAAAGCTTGTCCCCCCTCACCAAAAAGAATGCGCATTATCTTTGAAGCGCCTACATTAAAGTTATTATACTGCTGCACATGCCTGAACTCGTGGATGGCCAGTTGCTTTGGCCAGGGCAAACTACCTATGTCAAAACTGTTTTGCTCGGGCGTCAGGAAAAACTCACTGCGGAAAGGCGCTAGTCCCACATAAGCATTAGCAATCGTTGTTTGGTTTTGCAGTACGATGCTGATCTGCTTTTGCTTAAACCCAATGGTAGGCTGAATGGAACTGTTCATCTGCTGAACAATGTTGGCCACTTCCATTGCAGCAGAATCCAATCCACGAGGGTATATTACTTTAGCTGCCTTAGTATTCACCTGGTTCCATCGAATTGAGGGTGGATTACCGCCGAATTGCTGTGCTCTCGTTACAGTGGCAGCGGCGGTTGCGAGCAGCAGTAATAGTATCCGCTTATATTTCAATGGAGAACGGTGCAGGGGCAGAATGAACATCAAAGTGAATGTAAGAATTTTGGTTGACCCTGTATCATCTCGCACAGGCGATTCGCGAAAATAACGCAAAAGTGCCATGCTTAGTTTACAGCAAATTGAAAAATAGATATTCAAAAGACACTCCGTTATCCAAAACTACCTACATTTGCCGATTGTTATTGAACTACCATGGCTAAAATTTCCATCAACCTGGCAACAGGCTCTCTGCAAAAGGAAGATATTATTGTAGGTATCGACCTTGGGACTACCAATTCTCTTGTGGCATTTATCGATCCGGACAAGAATCCGAAAGTGATCAATGATACTGGCAAGGGCGTTTTGGTGCCATCGGTGGTGCATTTTGGTCATGCTGATGAAATAACAGTTGGTAATGAAGCAAAAAACTACCTGATCACTGATCCGCAGAACACCGTATTCTCTGTAAAGCGTTTATTGGGCCGCTCCTATCATGATATTGAAAACTATAAGGATTTCTTCTCCTACAAAGTAATAGACGACGACAGTGAAAGCCTGGTAAAGATCAAGGTTGGCGACCGTTTCTATACTCCCATCGAACTTTCAGGTTTGATATTAAAAGAATTAAAAGAACGCGCCGAGCACGCACTAAAGACCCCGGTTAACCGCGCGGTGATCACAGTGCCTGCTTATTTTAACGATTCACAGCGGCAAGCCACCCGCGATGCAGGTAAACTGGCTGGATTAGATGTATTACGTATTGTGAACGAACCCACCGCAGCTAGTTTAGCTTATGGTATAGGCTTAAGTCCTGAAGAAACTAAAACTATAGCAGTTTATGACTTAGGTGGCGGCACATTTGATGTGTCGATCCTTCAAATCCAAAACGGCATTTTCGAAGTACTATCTACCAACGGCGACACTTTTTTAGGTGGCGACGATTTCGACCGTGCTATTGTAGACTACTGGGTTGAAAATAATAAACTGGATAAAGCCGAATTAGCCAATAATCGCGAACTAACCCAACAACTGCGACTAAAAGCTGAAGAAGCCAAAAAAGCATTTGCCCACCAAAGCATCTTTAATGAAAAGATCGGTGATATCTGGTGCACTATCGATCGCAATACATTTGAGCAATTAATCTTACCTAAAGTTCAGCAAACTATCCAGTGCTGCCATAACGCATTGAAGGATGCAGGCTTGGATATCGGTGACATTAACGAAGTAGTGATGGTTGGCGGATCAACCCGTACAGCTTTAGTTAAGAAGATGGTGTCCGATTTTTTTGCAAGACCTGTTCATGATGATCTGAATCCGGATGAAGTAGTTGCATTAGGCGCCGCTATCCAGGCGGATATTTTAGCCGGTAACCGTAAAGATATTTTATTGTTAGATGTTACGCCGCTGTCGTTAGGTATTGAAACTATGGGTGGCTTGATGGATGTAATCATTCCGCGCAACTCAAAAGT
>Ga0163162_10000398_pt1 | contig 39865 bp, 37 predicted proteins | sample S55metaG_FD_115310 | JGI IMG/M metagenome (GOLD analysis project Ga0163162, IMG submission 115310) | Switchgrass rhizosphere microbial communities from Kellogg Biological Station, Michigan, USA - S5-5 metaG | ecosystem: Host-associated > Plants > Roots > Rhizosphere > Soil | place: USA... | reverse complement strand
TTAAGTCCCGATTTAAGTCCCGAATGAGGATCTTGGATTTGGATGTGCACTGAATCGGTTTTTTGCTGGAGCAGCTTGGATAGCGAGACGAGCATCTGGCCCTGACTCTGTTCAGGAGCTCGCTATGGCACTCTCGGATACAACCGTTCGGCAAGCCCGAATCACCGGCACTGACTACACGATAGGCGACACGGATGGGCTTGCGCTCAACGTGACCGCACGCGGCGGGAAAATCTGGCGTTTCAGATACTACTGGGCGGGCGTGCAAAAGCGCATGTCTCTGGGTAGTTATCCGCAAATCAGCCTCAAAGAAGCCCGTGCCCGACGTGATGAGGCGCGCGCCTTGGTCGCCCAAGGCATCAATCCCTATGAGCACCGTAAACAGCAGCGTCGTGCTGTTCATGCTGCGAAGGAGCACACCTTCGAGGCGGTGTTCAATCAGTGGGTGGAGTTCCGCAGGCTAAGCCTGAAGGAAGGGCGCCAGAGCACGCTCTCGCAGATCTTGAGAATCTTCAGTAAAGACGTCCTGCCCCTACTGGGTGGGCGGTCCATCTACGATATCAATCGTCACGATCTGCTGGATTTACTGAGCAGGATCGAACAGCGCAAGGCCTTAACGACAGCCGAAAAATGCCGGACTTGGTTCAACCAATTGTTCCGCTATGCGCTGGTGAAGATCGAGGGGCTGGAGCACAACCCGGCGTCAGACCTTGACGTAGTTGCACTCCCCAAACCTCCGGTTACGCATAATCCATTTCTTCGCATGGACGAGCTCCCGGCATTGATGGCTGCTCTTCGAAACTACGGTGGCGCCAACCAAACTCGGCTTGGCCTTCGGTTGTTGCTGCTGACCGGCGTCCGCACGGGCGAATTGCGGTTGGCGACACCCGGCCAGTTCGATCTGGAGAAGCGTTTGTGGGTCATACCGGCGGAGGTGGTGAAGCAGCTCCAGTTAGCGATGCGAAAGCCGGGTAAGCAGATCCAAAACGTACCGCCCTACATCGTGCCGCTGTCGGTGCAGGCGCTCGAGATCGTGCGTCACTTGCTGGATCAGGTTGTTCCCGCGCAGCGCTACTTGTTTGCGCATCGAAGCGAGCTGAGCAAGCGCATCAGCGAGAACACGCTGAATGGCGCGTTGCGTCGGATGGGGTACGCCGATCAACTCACCGGTCATGGCATGAGGGCGACGATCTCTACGGCGTTGAACGAGATCGGATACCCAAAGGTGTGGGTGGATGCTCAGCTTTCTCATGCTGATCCGGATAAGGTGAGTGCGGCTTACAACCACGCGGAGTATGTCGAGCAGCGCCGGACGATGATGCAGGACTGGGCGAACCGTTTGGATCTGTGGGGGCAGGGCCAACTGAAAGCGGCAAGCTCTCCGCTGACTATTCGTTTAGAAGGTGCAGCTTCATTACCTTCGTTGGAAAGCGCGAACGCAAACGCTGTTCTGTACAGCAGTGGTTTCCCAGCGACGACGGTTCCAGCCTCCAAAATTTCCGTCAGCAACGAACCGCTCCTTAACGCGGCTCAGTATTCACCTGTCCTACCTGCTCCAACGCAGACTGAACAGCTGCACGAACCCCAAGTATCTGACATACAACGCCAGCGCGCCGAGATGCTAGCCACCTATGAAGCTTCGAGTAATTTGCCGCTGCTTGTCTTCGCCAAATTGGCAGGCAAATCCAGAGATCAGGTCAACCGCGATATCAAGGCTCGGCGCCTGCTGTCTTTGAGCCTCGGGAATCGCGGTCAGCGCATTCCCGACTGGCAGCTTGATCCGCTGCGGCACAAGTTGGTACTTGCAGCACTAGCGCGATTTCCGGATGTCGATGCATGGAGGCTTTATCGGACGGTCTGTGAGCCTCATGAGCGACTGAAGGGGCATTCGCCAATCGATGTACTCACTCTGGAGAATTTCGAAGTGACTGTGCGAATCGTTTGTAGCTCCCTGGTCTCAAGCTGAGGTGCTGTCTCGTGCGGTGATAACGAATGTCGCTGCTTTCTTGGGCCCATCTAGAGCTACTCCTGAATGTGTGGGCTACGCAAGTCGCCTGATGTTTCGGGGCTGGTCGGCTAGAGGATTCTATTGCGCAGGAAGACGCCATTTGGCAATATCCCGCTCCCGCACTCTCTTGTCAGCTCTCCATCCCTCTCATTTGGGGGCTGTGTTTTTGAGGGGCGGGTAATCACCCTGCAATCTGAAAAATGAAGGGCCTTTCAGCCCATCAGCGCCATCAGCTTCTGTGCTCCTAGCACCTGGATAGCTCTTTTCAAGTTGTAGGCCTGTACTGCAAGTGCCATTTCTGCGCGAGCACCCTGTAACTGGCGCAGCAAAAACCGGCCATTGCCGAAAATCCATTGCTTCAGGTTGCCGAAGGGATGTTCGACGATGGAGCGCCGATGCCCCATCATTTCCGGGTGCGCCTTCATTCGCACTTCCATTCGCTCAAATGCTGCTTCATGGGCGTGGCGCATCAGATACCGGCGTTCTGCCTTGGTGCAGCGGTTTTTCAGCGGACAACTTCGGCAGTCGCTGATGGCCGCCTGATAGATTCGGTCGCCCTTGCTCAGTTGCTTGAGTGTCAGCCGGTTGTCTGCGGGGCATTGGTACTGATCGGTGTTCGAGTCGTAGTTGAATTCGGTGCGGTCAAAGTATTGCTCGTCGCCACCGGTGGTGTTGATCGCCCGATTGGGAGGCACAAAAGCCGTGATCGCCGCGTCTTCGCAGGCCTGGAACTGGGCACCATTGGAATAACCGGCATCCGCCGTGACGCAAAGTTCGGATTGATCCAGCTTCTCTTTGGCTGCTTTGGCCATCGGTTCCAACTGACGGTTGTCGGTGCCTTCCTGAGTCACTTCGTGGTGCAGAATCAGGCAATGCTTGGCATCCACCGCACTTTGAATGTTGTAGGCCACGAGCGGCCCGGACGCTGTTCGCATTTTTTGCGCATCGGATTCACCCACAACGTGCTGAACCAGACCTTGAGCTTGCATCAGCACTTGGCAGGTCTGGTTATTGGCCTTTTTTACCTGCAACTCCGCCAGCGCTGCCTGCACCGCTGAACGATCAATCGACTCGCCTTCTTCGTCACGATCGGCTTCATCGAGTTGCGCCAGATAACGCGCAATTTTCTTGTCGAGCGCCGCTTCCCGTTGCTGGAGCTTTTTCGGTGTCAGATGTTTGCGGCTGGAAGCCACAGCTTGAAATAGGTTGGTGGTAGTTTTTGGGGCATCAAACTACGCGTCGGAGGTTGAAACCTTGAATGTCCGCAGCGCCTTTCAGGCTGAGACTTCACGTAGGAACGTGCTGAAAAGGCGCTTTCACCGCCCGATCCTATGAAAACACCGACTTTTTCAAAAAAAGAATTCACCCGAAGCGGATATTGCGTTTATTGCGCATCGAGACCAGAAGGCTAAGGACTTGCGTACACGTGAAGCCAAGGATCAGAAAACTGGCTCCGTGGGCTGCTGCAAAAAGTTGCCAGATAGCGAACAGTAGCAACTGCAAGGTCCGTTCAGCCAAAACGTATAGCTGTTCCGGTGTCTTCTGATTGGGATTGGGCGAGGAATTCATGCCCCTGATCGTGCCAGAGCAGGCGATCGGCGGCGATCAATCAATAGGCTGATGGCAGGTGCAAAAACACTCTGATCGCGCCGCCTGTACCAACCGGTTGCCAAGGCAACCCCAATACCAAGGCGTGAAATTGCTCGATTTACTCGCCAAACTCAGCAAACCATTGTGTTGCGAGAGATTGGACAACTTGGGTACGGCTGATGGGAGCTGACCCACTCAGCCACATCATCAACACATGCTCAGTGTAAGTGCCAAGCATAAACAAGCGAAGTTTTGCATTCTCAAGATTATGGCTGTTGCGACCCGACCAAGCTGGTAATTGAGAGGATACTTCCCATATTCGCTTAAACCACGCTCTTGAAAGTTCAGGCTCAAGCGCAATTGCTTCATTTGACGCTAATGCGATAGATCGACTGTTTTCCCAGAAAATAACAAGAGCTGCTACCCAGTCTTCAATGCCGGTTTTCGAAAGAGGGGACTCGCTGTCAAGCTTTAACAAGAGAGACAGCATTTGAGGCATGTAAATTTCTTGCCAACCGGCCATCAAAGCCTCAGGCTTGCTGCGGAAGTGCAGATAGAAAGTAGCGCGGCCGGTACCTGCATAAGAGGTAATGTTGTCGATGGTTGCGCTCTGATAGCCTTTTGAGCTAATTATATCAATTGCCGCTTTGAGTAAGCGCTCGCGAGTTTCTTGCTGTTGCTCTGCTCTTAGCGTTGCGGGCTTTCTTAACTTCTTGTTAATCAAAGCAAAACCTCATCTCAATTCGATTTTTTACGTTCGGCATAAGTTGGCGACATCGCTAGCGAAGGGTCCAGGTTCTTTAACTCTTCACGCACAACTTGTCGCAACCAGCTCACCGAAGGCTCATCTTCCATTCTCTTGTGCCAATGAAGCTTCAGCTCAAACTTTGGAACCTCAACGGGCGGCGGCAATAACCTAATCTGATTGCTGGCGAACCATATGCCTAATGATAACGGCACCGTAGCAATCATGTCTGTACTGGCTATCAATTGGGGGACGCTCATGAAGTGGGGAACCTCCAAATGGATACGGCGATGTAGTTTCAGCTCCCTCAAGTGATATTCAAAAATCTCTTGGCTTCGCCCCTCTTGGTTCACCACAAGATGATCTGCCCCTAAAAACTGTTCCAGGCTCAGTGAGTCCTTAATCGTTGGGTGGTCACTGCGCACGATGCAGGTGAACGAATGGTCGAAAAGATCCTGAGTAATGACAGCGCTACCAGAAAGATCGGGGAAATAACCTATGGCGAGATCAACGCTGCCTTGCTCCAGGGCTGACTCCAACTGCTGATGAGGTAGAGATACGCATCGGAGATCGGTATGAGGCGCATCTTCACCAAGACGCCTCAGGATGGGGGGGACGAAGATAAGTGCTCCGATGTCAGACGTGCTGATGGTGAAAAGCCTGTCGCTATCGGTGGGTTTGAAGATCGGCTTCGAGAGAATGTCGGTTTTTATGGACTGCAAGACACCAGAGACGGCCGATGCGATTGAAAGGGCAAAAGGGGTCGGTCGCATCCCTCGGCCGGTGGACTGAAATAGCGGATCTTCGAAGTAATCACGCAGGCGACGCAAGCTGGCACTCGCCATCGGCTGGCTCATCCCCAGTCGCCGCGCCGCGGCCGAAAGGTTCTGTTCTCTGTTCAGCTCATCCAGCAAAAGCAGCAAATTCAGGTCAAGCCGTCTGATATCCATCCTGCTTATATCTCTTATTGTTTTTTAAGGGATTCTCAAAGTTTTGGGTATGTCGTACGGTATCGCCACATAGGGAATACATGTATTAGGCAGAAAAAATTTGCAAGACTTATTGGCTCTGGCTGTTTCTTTCATATGGATTCTGCACCTCATGCAATGCTGAGAACGATCACTGAAATCAATCTTACGACCTATCGGAGGGTGATTGGTTGGAGTGTTCAAAACGCCAAATATAGTCGAGACCGTTGGTGAAATCAATCGTGAATAAAAACAATCAATACGTGCTTTCGCTTGCCTGCCTGGACGCTCCTGGGATTGTTTCAGAGGTTGCTGCCTACCTCTTCAAGCATGGAGCGAATATTGTCGAAGCGGAACAGTTTAATGATGAAGAAAGTAAAAGGTTCTTCATGCGAGTGACCGTTGAAATAGACGGGACTGCAGTGAATGACGTTAAAAAAACCTTTTCGGATGTCGTTGAAAAGTACAATGCGGAGTGGTGGTTTCGGGCGAGTACTGATCGTAAAAAAGTGGTAATTCTGGTGTCTAGGTTTGACCATTGCTTGGGCGACTTGCTTTATCGTCATCGTTTGGGTGAGTTAAATATGGATGTTGTGGGTATTATTTCAAATCACCCGCGCGAGTCATTAAGTGTAAGTTTGGTTGGCGATATTCCTTACCATTACTTGCCTGTCACCGCAGAAAACAAGTCGTCGCAAGAAGCACAAATCAAAAAAATTGTGACTGAGAGCCAGGCTGATTTGGTGGTGCTTGCTCGTTATATGCAAATTCTTTCGGATGATCTATCGGCTTTCCTGTCCGGCCGGTGCATCAACATCCACCACAGCTTTCTGCCTGGATTCAAAGGTGCGAGGCCCTATCACCAAGCTCATGTCCGTGGCGTAAAGCTCATCGGTGCAACTGCCCATTTTGTCACGGCAGATCTGGATGAAGGTCCGATCATCGAGCAAGACGTTGAGCGGGTAAGCCATCGAGATTCTGCTGAAAACCTCGTCCGCAAAGGGCGTGATATCGAGCGACGAGTGCTTTCTCGCGCTGTGTTGCTTTTCCTTGAGGATCGGCTCATTGCAAACGGTCAACGAACCGTCGTCTTTGCCGACTGATCACGCCAATCAAAATAAGTCAGGAGTTAATTCATGAGTATAAATGGCATGCGCAAAACGCCAGAAGGTCACTTCACCAGCCGCTGGGGGCAGCCCGAATACACCGACTGGATTGACGAGAGCATGTCCTGGAAGCAGACCTGTTCGATTGGCGACTGGTCGTTCCTGTGGGAGCGTAAATTCAAAGGGCCAGATGCACTCAGGCTCTTCTCTGACACCTCCGTTAACAGCTTCGAGAAATTCGACATCCTGCAATCGAAGCACGTTACCCATACGACACAAGCCGGCAAGGTGATTGCGGAAGGCATTCTCACCCGTCTTGCCGAAGACGAGTTCCTGCTGTTCGGCCGTGGCACTTTTTGGGTCGACTACGTTCGCCGAAACGGCAATTACAACGTCGTTTCAGAAGCCCAGGACGGATTCAATTTCCAGATTGCTGGTCCGACCGCTCTTCCATTGATTGAGCAGGTCTCGGGTCAATCGTTGCGCGACGTGAAATTCATGCATTCCGCTGAGATTGAAATCGCCGGTTGCCGAATGCTGGCTCTGCGTCAGGGTATGTCGGGTGAGATCGGGTTCGAGTTGCAGGGGCCCAAAGCTGATGCCCCCAAGGTCTATGACGCCATTGTCGCAGCAGGGCAGGAATATGGTCTTCGCCGTCTGGGTGGTCGCGCGGTGTTTATCAACCACCTTGAAGCCTGCTTTCCGACCATCGTTACGGACTACATGCCAGCGATTTTCGATCCAGAGATGGAGGGCTATCTGAAGGAATTCCGTTCGGCTATGCCGAGCTTTGCTTCGACCTTCAATGTCGCCGGTAGCTTCGAATCCGACAACATCAGCGACTGGTACCGCAGCCCCGTCGAACTCGGTTGGGCAAAAACAATCAAGTTTGACCACGAGTTCATTGGGCGAGCTGCCCTGGAAGAGGAAGTCGCCCAGCCACGTCGTGTCATGCGCACTTTGGTTTGGAATGGTGATGACGTCGCAGCGGTCTACGCGTCACTGTTCCAGAAGGAGCAGACGCCATTCCAGTACATGGAAATGCCCCGAGATCAGCGCGGCTTCATGTACGCAGATCGCGTGTTGCGTAATGGTCGAGATGTAGGTGTCACCACCTCGCGCGGATACAGCTTCTATTTCCGCGAAATGCTCTCGCTTTGCACCATTGATGTGATGCATGCGGACATCGGCAATGAAGTGAGCGTGATCTGGGGCGACCCAGGAAAGCCGCAGAAAGAGATTCGCGCGACAGTAGCAGCTGCTCCCTACAAGCAAGACAACCGGCGCTCAGATTTGAGCAAGGTTTGATAGGGACAATTCATGACGGCGCAATTGATTGATGGGAAGGCTATTGCAGCCCAAGTCAGACGTGAAGTCGAAGAAGGCGTTGCTGCCTTCGTCGCTGCTGGTTGGCCTGCTCCAGGGTTGGCGGTTGTGCTTGTCGGGGAAGATCCGGCAAGCGAGGTTTACGTCGAGAACAAGGTCCGGCAGACCGAAGCCGTTGGGATGCGCTCGCAGCGCTTTGTATTGCCTGCGGGCACCAGTGAAGACGATCTGCTTGCATTAATCGAGCAGCTCAACAACGACGATTCGGTGAGCGGAATTCTTGTGCAGTTCCCGTTGCCGCCGCAGATTGACGTAGCCAATGTCATCAGCGCGATTGATCCCGGAAAGGACGTCGATGGCTTCAACCCGTTGAACGTTGGTCGTTTGGCTGCTGGATTGGATGGAGGGCTGATGCCCTGTACGCCCATGGGAGTTATGCGTCTTATACGTTCGGTCCATGACGATATTGCTGGATTGGGTGTTTTGGTGGTTGGTGCATCGAACGTTGTAGGTCGTCCTCTGGCGCGCCTGCTACTTCAAGCGCAGTGCACGGTATCTATCGCTCACATCCGAACGACTGATCTTAAGAAGCGCTGCCGTGAAGCAGACATTCTGGTTGTTGCTACAGGTGTTCCTGGACTTATTCGTGGGGACTTCATCAAGCCTGGAGCCACGGTGATTGATGTAGGAATCAGCCGGGTGAGGCTCCCTAGCGGTAAAGACAAGCTCATCGGCGATGTAGCTTTTGGCGAGGCCGTGGAGGTGGCAGGTGCAATTACTCCTGTTCCAGGTGGAGTAGGCCCGATGACCATCGCCTATCTGCTCGCCAATACATTGCAAGCCGCCAAAGCCTCTGCCGGCTTGGCCTGAAATGTTACGCGTATGAACACCTAGATCTACTAATAAAAACAATGAGGTCGCTATGAACGTTAAATATGATTTCTCCGGGAAAGTTGCTCTGGTAACTGGTGCGGGCTCAGGTATTGGGCGTGCCACGGCACTCGCTTTTGCTCAGGCAGGTGCTTCGGTTGCGGTAGCGGATATTGCTGCAGAGCATGGTCAAGAGACCGTTCAACTAATCAAGCGAGCAGGTGGCGAGGCCACATTTTTCTATGTCGACGTAGGGTCGGAGGAAAGTGTTGATGCGATGTTGGCCGGCGTCGTGGACCAGTACGGTGGTGTTGATTTCGCTCACAACAACGCAGGTATCGAAGCCAATATTGTTCCGTTGGCCGAGCTGGATTCTGACAACTGGCGCCGCGTTATCGATGTCAATTTGTCCTCGATCTTTTACTGCCTGAAAGGCGAGATTCCGTTGATGCTCGGCAGAGGTGGTGGCGCCATCGTAAATACTGCCTCTGCATCCGGTTTGATTGGTGGTTACCGTCTGTCTGGATATACAGCTACCAAGCATGGGGTCGTTGGGCTGACCAAAGCAGCGGCAATTGACTATGCCAACCAGAACATCCGCATCAACGCCGTGTGCCCTGGTCCGGTCGATTCTCCGTTCCTTAAAGAATTGCCTCAACCGATGCGTGATCGTCTGCTGTTTGGCACTCCGATCGGTCGTTTGGCAACTGTAGAGGAAGTCGCGCGTGCCGTCCTTTGGCTGTGCTCGGACGACTCCAAATACGTGCTTGGCCATTCCCTTTCCGTGGATGGCGGCGTTGCGGTCACCGCAGTTGGCACGCGTATGGACGACTTGTTTTAACCGCTGAGTCGTATGCAGGGAAGTAAACGTCGAATTTGCCGCTGTTATAGCTGCAAATCCCGGCGGACTTCGTTGCGAAGTTCTCGTTATTTCTGTTTTTAGGCGGCACTGCGATTGACGTAATGGCGTTGACGCTCTTCTGCCGCCTTTTTTATGCCGTACGCAAACGGAGACTCAAGAGTTGAGCAATCAAGAGTTAGCGCTGGTATTGGAAACGCCGCTGAAGCTGAATGCTAAGCCGGGCGAGAAGATTTACATCATCACTGACACTTCGATGGAGCAAGAGGTTTGGCAGGCACTTGCCGATGCCGCAATCAACCTATCCATGGAGCCGACCGTGGCGATTATGCAGCCACGAGCTTTCCATGCTCAAGACCCAGTTCCTTCAGTAGTTGCGGGTGCTCTGGATCCTAGCAACGATCTGGTTGTTTATCTCACCAGCACGGCACTTGCGCATGCTCCGATCACAGAACTCCTCATTGAGCACGGGCGTCGCTTCGTGCTGATGGAAGAGCTGACCGCATCCATGCTCGCGAAGGACGGCCCAGCAGGTGCGGACTATTTCGCGATGAACGTTCTTGGCAAAAAAATCGCTGACATCTTCACCCACGGAAACCAGGTCACCCTTACTTGCCCGAACGGTACCAACTTGACCGCAAGCATTGAGGGCCGAGTTGGACGCGCCATCACTGGAATTCCAGTGGTTATGCGCCCTGGTGGTGGAAGCGGCTGTGCCTTTCCCGATGGCGAAACACATGTATGTCCCGTTGAAGGTACAGGCGAGGGGACGGTCGTATTCGACTTGACCGCGCACTCAGTAGGCGCTTTGCGCGAGCACATCACTGTCACCGTGAAGAACGGCATGGCGGTCTCCATTGAGGGCGGCGAGCAAGCTGCTGCGTGGCGCGAGATTTTTGCGAAGCACGGTGATCCTGAGAGTTTCAACTGCCCAGCCGAAATCGCCGTCGGCTTGAACCCCAAGGTTCGCCCGACCGGCTCGATGCGCACCGATAAAAAGATGTACGCGACCTCTCACATCGGGCTTGGGGATACCACTGCCTTGGGTGGTACCTGCAAGGCCAAGTTGCGTCTTGAAGGCGTCATTCGCGAACCCTGCATCAGCGTTGACGGTGTCGTGATCACTCGCGGCGGGAAAATTCTGCTCGATTAGTTAGCCAGCGCTACGAGCTACGTATTGCCTACGTCGCGCCTTGTTGGCGGACGACTTTTTTGAGAGAGCACTATGACTACTCAATGGAACCATTACATCAACGGCGACTTCGTTGCTCCTTCGTCGGGTGAGTTCATTTATGAGTTCGTCCCTACGACCGGGCTTCAGGGTGATCAAATTGCACGTGGGTCTGCTGCTGATGTAGACCGTGCGGTTAGCTCTGCGGCTGCTGCCCAGCCGGCGTGGAATGCTCGTAAACCCATTGAGCGTGGGCGGGTACTTCTCGCAATCGCGCGTTTGATTCGAGCAAACGCTGCTGCGTTTTGCGCCAAGGAAGCCGAAGAAACCGGGAAGCCGGTGAAGATGGCTGCATTTGAAATCGAGGCCTGCGCTCAGTACTTCGAGTACTACGGTGGTTTGGCAACCGCGATCCAGGGCGAGACCATCAATTTGGGCCCCAACTATCACGCTTACACCACCCGCGAAGCATTCGGTGTAGTAGGGGTGATTCTGCCGTGGAACTCCCCGCTGAATCAGGCTGGCCGGGCTATTGCCCCGGCACTCGTTTCCGGTAATACGGTTGTGGTGAAACCTTCAGAATTCACCTCTATCACCATGCTGCAGCTGGCTGAAATGGCTGTGAAAGAAGCGGGTCTGCCTGCTGGAGTCCTGAACGTGATTACCGGTACCGGTAAGGAGATCGGCGAACCGTTGGTTAAGCACCCCCTGATTCGAAAAGTCGCGTTCACAGGTTCGGTTCGCGCGGGTAAAGAGATCGGCAAACTCGCCGCAGATCGCATTATTCCGCTTTCCCTTGAGTTGGGCGGTAAGTCGCCAAACATCGTCTTTGAAGATGCAGACCTGGATCGTGCAGTTGCCGGCAGCGTGTTCGCATTTACGGTGAACACAGGCCAGGTTTGCCTGGCTGGCACTCGCTGCCTGGTGCACCAATCGATCTACCAAAAGTTCGCCAAAAAGCTTGCCAGCGCAGTGGGGGCTCTCGAGTTCAGTGATGGTGAGAACTTCGGGTTGGGGCCTTTGACAACCAAGGCCCAGTACGAACAGGTACACGCCTACAACAAGCTGGCGATCCAAGAAGGCGCAGAACAACTGGTAGGCGGCGATGTTCCGAGCGACAAAGCGGGTTGGTATGTCCGCCCGACCGTTTTCACCAATGTGAACAACTCCATGCGTATCGCGCGGGAGGAGATCTTTGGTCCGGTATTGGTCCTGATGCCGTTCAAAGATGAGCAGGAGGCGGTGGTCATCGCAAACGACTCGGAATACGGCCTGGCTGCAGGGCTATGGACCTCTGATTTGGCTCGCGCGCACCGAGTCGCTGCGCAACTTGAGGCCGGTCAGGTGTATGTCAACGAATACCCTTCCGGTGGTGTTGAAACGCCTTTTGGTGGATTCAAACAGAGTGGTTATGGCCGTGAAAAAGGCCTGGAGGCGCTCCACCACTACACCCAAACCAAGACGACCATCATCCGAATTTAATCGCGAAGAGCAGATTCGATTGCGTCTGGAATGAGGAGCCGCGGGTGTACGACTACATAATCATTGGAGCAGGTTCAGCCGGTTGCGTGTTAGCCAATCGGCTGTCTGCAAACCCAAGCCATTCTGTCCTTCTGCTGGAGGCCGGCGAGAAGCCAAAGGGGTTGTGGGCTTCTATGCCAGCCGGGGTGTCTCGGATCATTTTGCCTGGGCCGCTGAACTGGGCGTACCAATCAGAACCGGACCCCAGCCTGGGGGGGCGGACGATTTATGTTCCTCGCGGGAAGGCGTTGGGCGGTTCCAGCGCGATCAACGGAATGGCATTTCTTCGAGGACATCGGGCTGACTACGACCAATGGGAAGCGCTTGGGAATCCAGGCTGGGGTTGGAATGACGTTCTGCCATTTTTCAAGAAAATTGAGCACCGTGCCGAGGGCGATTCTCGGTTTCGCGGCCGAGATGGTGAGCTGTGGGTTACGGACCCTGTCTTCAAACATCGGTCCTCGGCAGCGTTTATTGAGTCATGTGTGGCAGCCGGTATTGAACGACTCGAAGACCTGAACTCTCCCGTTCCTGAAGGAACTGGTTTCCTTCAGTTCACCATCAAGGATGGTAGACGCCATTCGGCAGCGGCTGCCTTCCTGACACCGGTACTGGATCGGCCCAACCTGCATGTCGTTACTGGCGCGACAGTCGAAAGGCTGATCGTGGGAAACGGTCGCGCCATTGGCGTCGAGTACAGACGTGAAGGCGAAAAGGTGGTCGCTAACGCCTTCGAGACGATTCTCTCGGCAGGTGCAATTGACTCACCGAAACTGTTGATGCTTTCGGGTATCGGTCCATCCGAGGAACTGGAGCGCATCGGTATTCCGTTGATCAGTGACCTGCGTGGCGTCGGCCAGAACCTACACGACCATGTGTATGTGCACTCGGGTATCGAGACCGACCGCCAGGCTTCATTGAACAAAGACCTGCGCGGTATTCGATCCTTGTTACAGGGCGCGAATTATCTGCTCAGAGGCAAAGGCAGTTTAACGATGGGGGCCTCTCAGGCCGTCGCCCTGACCAGGGTTTTGTCAGGTTCTAACCGCCCCGATACGCAGATCAACTATCGGCCATTGAGTTGGCATTTCAACAAGCAAGGGCTCGTCGAAATCGGAAAGGACAATGCAGTCACCATCTCTACGTGCCAGCTAAATCCCCGCTCTCGTGGCCGGCTTACGCTCGCCTCCAGCAACCCCGATGACGCTCCTCGAATTTACCCAAATTATTTCGGTGACGAGCGCGATATGGCTGCAGCTATCGCGGCTGTTCGAAAGGTCCGAGAGATCGTTGCGAAAGGGCCGTTAGCCCAACACGTGAAGAACGTAACGCCGCCAAATTCGCTAAGTGATCAGGAGATCGCAGATTACATCAGGCGAGAAGGCGCGAGCTCGATGATGCACTGGGTTGGCTCTTGCAAGATGGGTTCGGACGCCATGGCTGTGGTGGACGAGCGCTTGCGCGTCCACGGCATAGCAGGGCTGCGAGTGGTTGATGCGTCTGTTATGCCAACCATCACCTCCGGGAACACTAATGCTCCAACAATCATGATCGGTGAAAAAGGTGCCGCAATGATCCTAGAAGATCGAGGGCATGCGGGGGCAGAGATTCAGGTGCGGCCAATGGCAATAGGCAGCTCAACGTAAGCCTGGAAGTACGACGGGCGAACCCCGACGTAGGCCAGTTTTTCCCATAACAAAAAAGCCAGAACTCATTGGCATCGGCGATACACCGGAGAAACAAAATGTCTTCGACAACTCATGTGCCCAGCTCGTCGTTGGACCCTTTTTCGGAAGAGGCAATTGCAGCGGGACCGCAGTTTTTGATCGACTTGTGTGAGTCCGCACCCATCATCTGGCTTGAGAAGTATCAGGCGTATTGCACGGGTCGCCACGATCTCACTCAGAAGATCCTCCGCGATTGGCAAACCTTTACCTCGACCATCAAAGCCTTTGGGCCTCGTGAACATATCCCGAACATTCTGGTTGCGGAGGATCCACCGGATCACGCCGCCCATCGTGATCCTATTATGAAACTGTTCACTCCCGTTGCCTTGGCCAAGTATCAGGACTATTTCGATCAGTGCGCTGATGTTCTGGTTGAGGACTTGGTTCGGAGAGAGTACGTGGACGGTTTCTCTGACATTGCGGCCAGCTACGTGCTGAAGGTGTTTCCCGATGTCCTGGGTCTGAAAACCGTAGAGCGTCGGCGTCTGCTGGATTTCGGTGATCTTGCTTTCAACTCCACCATGCCAATGAATGATCTCTACAAAGAGTGCAAGGCTCGCAGTGGAGATGTGCTGGAGTGGTTCAACCAACAGTGTGTGCGTGCTGCGATCACTACTGATGGTATTGCCTCTGAAATCTATGCACTCGGAGACAAGGGCGAAGTTTCTGCTGATACCGCCTACCTTCTGGTTCGAGGTGTATTCACGGGTGGATTCGATACAACTGTGCTGTCGATTGCTTCTGGCCTCAAGGCATTTGCGGACAACCCGGAGCAATGGGACAAGCTGCGTGTCGACCCAGATCTGATGCGCCCTGCATTTGAGGAAGTCATCCGTCTGGATCCTCCGTCCAGATTTTTAGGTCGTGGTGTAACGACTGACACCGAGCTAGCCGGCGTCGCATTGAAGGCCGGTGATCGTATTGCGTGCTTCCTGGGAGCGGCAGGGCGTGACTCCCGTAAGTGGGAGCGTCACGACGCATTCGACATCGCCCGTAAAGGGGTTATGGGCCACACATCGTTTGGGTTCGGCCTGCATTCATGCTTGGGGCAAGCCGTCGCGCGGATGGAATTCAAGGCAATCATTTCTGCATTGGCGAAGCGAGTTCGACGAATCGAGCTAGTGGGCGAGCCTGTTCGGAATATCAACAACCAGGCCAGTGGTTGGAAGTCTCTGCCATTGAGGCTGGTCGGCTAATCGAGCAGTAATTCGATGAACTCGCGGAAGATTGATCATGAAGTTTGAAGAGGCTTTTTCGGTAGCAGGTGCCACTGTCATCGTGACCGGTGCGGCCAGTGGGCTAGGACTCGCGTTCACCGAGGCAATGGCGGTGGGCGGCGCGAACGTAGTAATGCTCGATTTGAACCCTCGACGGCTGAGTACCCAGGCTGATCGCCTAAAAGACCTGGGGTATTCGATAGCGTCTCACGTCCTCAACGTGACTGACCGAAAAGCCGTCGACCTTATCTACGATCAGGTTGCGGCAACGTATGGCGGCATTGATGTGGTTTTCTCGAATGCAGGTATTGATCCTGGGCCAGGGTTTGCTGCGCTCAACGAGAACGGTGAACGTGATTCTGCCAACTACCTGGAACAGTACGCGGATGTCAGGTGGCAGAAGGTCATCTCCGTCAGTCTGGACGCGGTGTTCTACTCAATTCGAGCGGCAGCGCGCCATATGAGACCCCGTAAATCTGGTTCGATCATTGTCACCACATCGGTTTCGGCATTGAGGCCAGCCGTCACGCTAGGTGCTGCTTACGCGGCGGCCAAAGCAGGAGCCGCACAGTTGGTTCGTGCTACCGCTTTGGAGTTGGCAGGCGACGGGGTACGAGTCAATGCCATCGCCCCAGGCCCCTTTGAAACCGACATCGGCGGCGGCTTCATGCACCAGGATGAGATCCGGGCAAAGATGGCTGCTGGCGTGCCAATGGGGCGGGTCGCTGATGTGGAGGAAATAAAACCCCTGGCGCTTTATCTGGCTTCCCGTGCATCAGGTTTTGTAACCGGGCAACAGTTCGTAATTGACGGTGGCCTTTCCCTGTCTGCTGCCAGGGCTTGATCGCTCCAAACACTACGCAACGTTACAAGACCCCATGAGCTCGCTCAGGGTTTGTAGCAACCGCTTTGCCACGTGATTAGAGAGGACGAACAATGAACGATAAAATGTCCGCACTTGATACGGGTGCAGTTGTGAACCCAGGCTGGTATCGATTCAAGCTGGGTAGTTTTGAAATTACGGTCGTGTCAGATGGGCCTATGCCTTTGAAGCCTCCGTCTTCCGGTTTTTCCGACGCGCCGTTGGACGAAGTGGATGCTCTCCTGACAGAGAACTTTTTGCCGACCGATCAGCTGCTGCTTGGCATGAATGCTCTCGTGATCAATACCGGAAAACGTGTGGTTTTGGTCGACACCGGAATGGGCGAAAGCATGGGCGAGTTGAGCCATATGTTTGGCCCCTCGACCTGCCATCTTCTCTCCAACCTTGTAGCTGCTGGATTCCGCCCTGAAGACATTGATGTCGTGGCGATCACGCACGCACATCCAGACCACTGTTGGGGGCTGGTGGACAACGAAGGTAAGCGAGTTTTTCCAAATGCCCAGGTGGCCATCGCGCAGGAAGAACTCGACTACTGGTTCGATAAGAACAATCGGTCCATTTCGTACTTTGCTGAGGTGAGCGTTGATGGCGCAATCAAAAACCTCACTCCCTACCTCGAATTCCTGATCATTGTGCGTGATGGCGAAGAGGTCGTTCCTGGGATTAAAGCTCTGCTCTGCGCTGGCCATTCTCCAGGTCATAGCGGCTACGTCATCAGTTCGGGCGAGGATGTATTGGTAACGACCGGCGACCTGGCACATCACTACATCCTTGCCATGAAGCATCCAGAGTGGCGCATCAGCTACGACACGAATTCGGATATGGCAGTGCAATCACGTCGGCGCATCTTCGACATGCTCGCTGATCAGAAGCTGTTAACACACGGTTATCACTTTCCATGGCCTGGCCTTGGACATGTCGTGAAGGAAGATGAGGGGTATCGATGGATTGCTGCTCCTATCTATACCTATCTGATCTAAAGGCTCTCTCGATATAGGAAATAAGCAACTAGACATTTAACTGTACCGTAGTACAGTGAGTGTATCGGCAAATACCAAAACGCAGGCGACCTACGCCTGCAATAACAAGAGAGGTAGGAGTATGTCGTTTCAAGAGAAGGTGGTCGTTCTCACTGGCGCTGCTTCCGGCATCGGGAAAGCAACGGTTCAGCTGTTAATCGAGCAAGGTGCCAAGGTGGCTGCATTGGACCTCAAAGGCGAGCAGCTGCTGGAGGCGTTCGGGAAAGATCCACGCGTACTGTGCATTCCAACCGACGTTAGTAACAGCGATGCCGTGCGCGCGGCATTTCAAACCATTGAATCGACATTGGGTCGCTTGGATGTGATCGTCAATGCCGCCGGCATCAACGCGCCAAATCGCGAAGCCAATCAGAAAATGGTCGATGCCAACGTTGCAGCACTCGACGCGATGAAGAGTGGCCGCGCCCCAGTCTTTGACTTCCTGGCAGACACCTCGGACGAAGACTTCCGTCGTGTGATGGAAGTGAACTTGTTCAGCCAGTTCTACTGCATCCGCGAAGGTGTACCGCTCATGCGCCGTTCTGGCGGCGGCAGCATCGTGAACATTTCCAGCGTTGCTGCGCTGATGGGGGTTGCGATGCCTCTGTACTACCCGGCATCCAAAGCAGCAGTCCTGGGTTTGACGCGCGCCGCTGCTGCCGAACTGGCGCCGTACAACATTCGCGTCAACGCGATTGCCCCAGGTTCAGTTGATACCCCCCTTATGCATGAGCAACCCCCTGAGGTTGTCCAGTTCCTCGTCAGCATGCAGCCGATTAAGCGATTGGCCAAACCCGAGGAGCTAGCCCAGAGCATTTTATTCTTGGCAGGTGAGCACTCGTCCTTCATCACTGGTCAGACGCTCTCGCCTAACGGCGGGATGTACATGTAAAGGCTGCTGCAGTTTCTAACTATAAAAACGTAGGGGTTTTAACCATGTCTTTCAAAGCAGGGTTTGACGCTCGTGCTCTCGAACGAGTCGAGTCGTCTCTTCGTGAAGACGTTGAGCGTGGTCTCATCGACGGTGCTGTGATCAAAGTTGCTCGGCACGGCGAAGTCGTACTCGACTCGGCAGTAGGTTATGCGGATCGCCACGCAGCAGTGCCGATGCGTGAGGATTCCGTTTTCAAGGTGTTGTCGCTGACCAAAGCATTTACGACCACACTGGTACTCGAAGCCATTGACCTTGGCTTGCTCTCCCTTACCACTCGCGTGGTGGATGTAATTCCTGAGTTTTGGGGCAGAGATCTATTCCGCAGCGGTCGAAAAGAGCGTGTAAACGTTGGGCACCTGCTGACCCACCGTGCTGGTCTTTCGCCTACGCCGCAGCCGCTTCCTTATGATCGACTTCATGTCTTGAGTGAAACGATTCAGGCAGTTTGCGAACTGGATGTGGTCGGCGAACCTGGAAAAGCCTTCAGCTATTCACCCACCGTCAATCATGCGTTGTTGGGTGAAATGGTTCGGCGCGTCCACGGCGCAGAAAGCTTCGCTGACCTGCTCGACAAACGCCTCTTCCGTCGCTTGGGCATGGCATCCACATCGTTGGGACCAATTCCCCAAACCGCTCAGCGCCGTGTTCCGTTGACTTCCAACTTCCCAGACGGTGGTTGGTTGACCAATGCTGACATCAAGGCTGTTGCTGATGCGATTGAAGCACCAGGCTCGCAGATGCCGTGGGTTGGTGCCATGACTTCTGCACCGGATGTTTTTGTATTTGCTGAAATGCTTCGTCAGAACGGTACTGGCAACGGTGAGCGCGTTCTCTCGCCGGCTGTAATCCGCAAAGCAACGACGCTGCAAACCGGGAATGCGATTAACGATTTGTACAAACTACTTGCAGATATGCGCCACTGGGATGTTCCGCCAGGAAACATGGGGCTGGGTTACGCCTTGGCCGGCGATGGGTTGACGGTGTCTCAGTTTGGGACACTCACATCCTCAGGAACCTATGGCAATTTCGGAGCGGGATCGACTCTGTTCTGGGTGGATCCAGAATCGCAAATTACCTTTGTGTGCCTGACTGCAAAAGTGATGGAAGAGAGCGAGAACATTTTGAGATTCCAACGTTTATCCGACTTGGTTGCTTCAGCAGCGCTCTAACCTAATTAGCCAATATCCGTGGTCAGTAAATCACTCACTATTAGCTCAGTGAGATGGAATAGGCTGGCCTGGACTTAACACGACCGGAGAACAATAAGAATGGAACAGCTCGATAGACCAGCTCCGCCCGCGGATTTCAATCCGTTAAGTGAGCAAGGTTTCAAAGATCCAGCTTCGATATGCCAGCGAGCGCGAGAAGAAACGCCAGTGTTCTTTTTCCAGCCGCTAGGTGTCTGGATGGTGACTCGCCGCGAGGATGCCGAAAAGGTGCTCAGTGAGTGGGAGACCTTCTCCTCGCTCGCCAATTGCCCTGAGGTGCCGGAAGAGTTTCGCGGGCGCTTTGCACCTTCGGTAATGGCTGACTCCATTGTGGCAATTGATCCACCTCGACATACCGAAGCCAGAATTGTGATCCAGCGCGGGTTCATGAAGCAGAAGATCGATCCACTTGAGCCCATTATTGAGGCACGTGCGAACGACATTCTTGACGGTTTGGTTGGGGAAAATTCGACCGACATCATGACCAACTACTGTCTTGAGCTAACGACACGAACGCTGATGGCGCTGTATGACCTACCATCTGATGCTCGTCCCCTGTTTGAGGGGATCCGTGATGTATCTATCAAGGTATTGGCCAGTGCCTATGAGCCGATGCAAGAGCCCGAGAAGTCGCAGGTGTGGGACAAATACGTCTCAGGCTATGAATACTTCTATCGTTTGGTCGAAACACGTCGGAACTCCGATGCGCATGACATTATTTCGACTATGGCCTCTCAAAAGGACAGCCGCGGCAACCCGGCGCTAACTACTGAGCGAATTGCTCTGCATCTGGTTGAAATCGCCTTTGCGGGAACTGATACCACCGCACAGATGATGGCAAACGCCATCCTGTTCCTGGACAAACATCCGGAAGCGCTTGCGGCAGCCAAAGCTGATCCAGCTCTCTGGTCCCGAGTCTTCGAGGAAACAGTACGCCGTCGTCCGTCTGCTCCTTTTGCAGGCCGAGTGACCACGAAAGAGGTCGAGATTCGTGGAGTTAGGATTCCCGCAGGCTCTCCCGTCTGGGTGTCGTTGGCCGCCGCCAACACTGACCCGAGACATGTTGGCTGCCCGATGGATTTCGATATCAACCGGTCATCCCCGCAGGATCATTTAGCGTTTACCAAAGGTCGGCATACCTGCCCCGGTGCGCCACTCGCACGACTGCAAGGGGCTACTGGGTTGCGCGTGCTATTTGAGCGTCTACCAACTCTTAGAGTTGTACCAGACCAACCATTGAATTTCGCTCCCATGGCGTTGTTGCCCGTGCGATTGTCGTTACAGGTGTGTTGGTAACAAGGTAACAAGCAGTTCTGAAAGCGAATTAAATAAAAACAATAACTTGCTGACATCCGTTCTACGGATGGAGAAGATCCTCTATGAGTCGTAAGTATGCAATTTGCGTTGTACTGTTGGCAGCTCAGGTTTTTTTGGCGACCTATACCGATGCTGCGGAAAACATCAAACCTGCGGGTCCAATCGGTGGCACAGATATTCGACAAGCCATATTGCCTCCTCCTGGCGTGTATGCTGTAGGCATTGGGGTTGGTCTTGGGTTTCCAGAGTATTGGACTGAAGACAAAGACTTAGACGCCAAAGGCGGTTCTCGAGTTTTCGGCGTTGGTGGTGCGATTGTTTACGACACGGAGGTTTTTGGGGGCAACATTGCCTCTACTGCTTTCGCTAGCTATGAGCGTACATGCTTTGGATTCAAGGGCGGAAAGACGACGTGCTCCGAGGGCCAAGGGGATGTCTATTCGGACGTTTTGATGTGGTCGAGGAACTTTCCCCTGGGTTATGAGCGATCTAAGACAGCGCCTTGGATTCCCTACGGTTTGAACGTTTTGGTTGGTTTTGGCGTGACCCTACCAACCGGTAAATATGACTCTTCGAAAATGATCAACGTGAGCGCGAACGTATACGACTTTGCTCCGAACGTGGCACTTACATATGTTGTTCCTAGTATCTTGGGGGATCAATTTGGCGATGCAACAGAGTTCAGTGCGCGAGTTTTCTATAACAAATACACTGAAAATCGTGATACGAATTACCAAACAGGCGATATTGTCAGCATGGACTTTGCAGTGTCTCAGCGATTTGGCCAGTGGCAAGTAGGTCTTGCAGGAACTGGCTTTGTTCAAATCGAAGACGACGATATTAACGGAATTACTCCTTCAAATAATGGCAATCGTGCGAAGTCACTTTCGCTAGGTCCAGTTGTATCTTATGACTTTATGGTGGACAACACTCCTTGGAACCTCACGCTCAAAGGGTTGGTGGGAATTGAAGGTGAAAATACCGCCGCGGCAAGAGGTGTGGTTTTGAAGCTTGGACGGAAAATCTGGTGATGTCGTCCGTCGCTAGGTGCAGAATTCTTAACTTAGCGACGAATATATCATCTGTGGCCTTCTTGCCTAAAAGAGAAAATTTTTATGAGAAAATGGTTAGAAGTTGAAGTCTTCAGGCGTGATGACGTAACTGACTTAATCAGTATATTCGAACTTCGTCACCCCAACGGCGAGGCCTTGCCAGCCTTTACCGCTGGAGCACATATAGATGTGAAGGTATCAGATGGTCTCATCAGGCAATATTCATTGAGTAATGATCCCATTGAGACCAGCCGATATGTGATCGCCGTGCTCAATGAGCCTGTGTCTCGAGGGGGATCAAAAGCCATTCATGAAACATTTCAGCAAGGAATGCTGATTTTGGTCGGCGAGCCTCGTAATTATTTTCCGCTAGAAGATGCCGATGACACGTTCATCTTGGTGGCCGGAGGAATCGGCGTAACCCCTATTTTAGCAATGGCCCGCGAGTTGCGCCGATTGGAAAGGACTTTTGAGGTGCACTATTGCATCCGCTCCCGTAGCACCGGGGCTTTTCTCGATGTGTTCGAGAGCCCCGAGTTCAAGGATTTCGTCATCTTACATATAGACGATGAGACAAATACACCAAGGCTCAACGTTGAGCAAATTGTTAAAGCTGATAATTCTCGACTGTATGTTTGTGGTCCCGCAGGATTCATAAATTGGGTACTTACCACTGCTGAAACATGCATGCCAAACGATCGCATCCATCGGGAATCTTTCACCGCTGCTCCAATCGAGGCGCCTACGGACGAAGGATTTGAGGTGGAGATTGCCAGCACTGGGCAGAAGTTTTTTATTCCAGCTGATAAGTCTGTTTCCGCCGTTTTGGAAGAAGCTGGTGTCGAGGTTTTGGTATCATGTCAGCAAGGAATATGTGGTTCTTGTATTACCAATATTCTTGAGGGTGAGCCAGACCATAAGGATTCCGTACTGAGTGAAGGCGAGCGAAAGTCAGGGAGGCTATTTACACCATGTTGCTCTCGTGCGAAATCGGCCAAATTAGTTTTAGATCTATAAGGATATTTTAGCGTTTGGTTTTCTCGAACTGCCGGGCTTTGTTCCGGTAGTTCAGAAAAAACGATGTACTTTTGTATCTGCTGTAACTCTTTGGTTTAAATTTTCGCATCCTTACCACAACAATAAGCCGGCATGGGAACTTCGCGCCCTTACCTTCGCAATCTTGGGAGAACACGATGTTTGTTTCCAAACTATCTATCCAATGGAAGATTGTTTTTCTTTCCGGGATTAGCCTTGCCGGAGTTATTGCGCTTTTAATGGCGGTATCATTATTTCGAATGGAGTACAACTCTGATCTTGTAGGGGATAGCAGCGCACGTATGCTTACAGAGGCTGCTCAGGCACGAATCGAATCACAAGGCCAAATGCGAACGTTGATGATAAGCAAGGTTTTTACAGATGCCTATCAATATGGGAACGGATTCAGCCGCCACTTGCAACAGTTCTTGCAGGAGCATTCGGAGGCTCGGTTAAATGACGCTACTTTCCTGCGTAAAAATTTAATTGTTCAAACTAGAACCGTTCTTCAGGGTAATCCTGGTTTGCTAGGGATTTCCTTAGTATTTAAGAATAATTCAATCGATAAGAAAGATGCTTCGTTTGTAGGTGATTCTCAGCTTGGCAGCAATGAAGTTGGTAGGTATGCCTTTTCATGGTCTCAGTCAGCGACAGGGCAGTTATTATTTAAATCCATCTCTGAGAGCCAGATATCTGGCGATAATTCGGAGTCAAAGGTCTTTGGGGGGGGGGATTCTAATATTTGCTCGCGCGAAAGTGTTAAGCCCTGTGTTAAGGAGCCTTATTTTTCGGTCATTAATGGGCAGAAAATTCTGATAGCGAGTATTCGTTTTCCATTGGTTGAAAATGGTGAGTTAATAGCTACACTGTCTGTTGATATTGGTCTGGATAGTTTGCAGGACCTAAGCCGATCAACCAGTCGTGATCTCTATAACGGACAAAGCATAATTAGCATTTTGAGCGCTACTGGGAAGTTGGCCGGTTATAGCTTGGACGTTTCGAGGCTGGGAGAGTCATTTCAACAGGTTGACGCTATCGACGGAGCATCGCTTGTTACTGCTCTGGGACGAGAGAAAGGTATCACTGCACTTCAACGTCAGTCGCGATTAAAAATTCTTGTACCGTTCACGCCGATTCCTGATGGAGCACCTTGGGGGATTCTCCTGGATGTTCCTGAAAAAGCTCTCCTGGAGCCGGCTGAGATACTCAAAAATGAGCTTCTGAAGATCAACGAAGCTGGCAGTCTGGTCGAGCTAGGTGCCGGAATGGTGGTGGCATTTATTGGCCTGGGTTTGATATGGCTGATGGCTCTAAAAGTGACTCGTCCAATACTCAACATTTCTGAGATGTTGAGGGAGATCGCCAGCGGGCAGGGTGACCTTACTTCACGCCTGCGGTACAGCCAGGAGGATGAGCTGGGGCAGTTGGCCACGTGGTTCAACCGGTTTCTAGACAAGCTCCAACCGACTATTGCGGACGTGAAGCTGCAAGTTGCCGATGCTAGGGTGACGGCGACCCAATGTGCTTCCATCGCCAGCCAGGCCAGCGCTGGTATGGAACGGCAGTACCGCCAGATTGATCAAGTTGCCACTGCCTCTCAAGAAATGAGCGCAACAGCTCATGACGTCGCGCGAAGCGCTGCCCTCGCTGCGCAAGCAGCCCGAGATGCTGACCAAGCCACGCGTGTGGGTTTAGAAGTCATTGATAGAGCTACAGCCGGTATTGAACAGTTGGCAAAGGAAATGGGGAACTCAATGGGCCAAGTTGAAAGCTTGGCGGTCAGCAGCGAGAAAATTGGTTCCGTGCTGGAAGTCATCCGCTCAATTGCAGAGCAGACAAACCTCCTTGCCCTCAATGCGGCTATTGAGGCTGCTCGTGCGGGAGATGCCGGCCGCGGGTTTGCTGTGGTTGCGGATGAAGTGCGTAGCCTTGCACGCCGTACCCAAGAGTCAGTTGAAATCACCCGAAATGTTATCGTGCACCTCCAGCAAGGAACAGAGACTGTAGTCAGCGCAATGGGGCATACTCAAATACTCGCTAATGTCAGTGTCGAACAGGTTAGTCAGGCTGTGGTTTCTCTGCGTCAGATCGAAGATGCAGTAACTGTTATTTCTGACATGAATCTGCAAATTGCCAGTTCTGCTGAGGAGCAAACTGCTGTGGCCGAGGAGGTCAACCGCAGCGTGAATAGTATTCGCGACTTGACCAGTTTGTTATCGGATCAGGCCAAAGACTCAGCACGTATTAGTCACTCGTTGGACAGCTTGGCGAACCATCAGCAAAATCTGATGGATCAGTTCCGAGTCTGAAGGTTGACGGAGTGCCGAGTTTTTCAAAGCTCTCAGATAATACTAATACACCGAGCTTTTGGTGAAAGCCGCTCCCTCCCTTTCCGCCCTGAGTGTGTAAAAACGTCGAGCCAAATCATTGCTATGATTTCTGAGAGTTTCATCGCAAGCAATTATAAGAAGCTGTTGCGGTTTGCGTGGTTGCAGATGGCGTGGAACCACATCCCAATGACGATATCGCGATAGGAGAAGAGACAGCCGGTAGCATCGTTGTGCGTTGCCATTGTGTGCATCCTTTTACGTTAGTGCTAATTTGAGTTTTATTATGTAATCACCCAGTTTTGCCTGCTGAATACGCTCGGTTTTCGATGCACTCTCTAATCTCTTTCAGTCACATAGCGACAGTATGCGCGCCTAGCCGACCTAGCTCTGCCTCAATATAAAAATATCATCAATTGCTCCTTTACATTGTCTGCATTGGGTCGATTCTGTTCAGAAAGTCTTCTTCGAATTCTGCGGAAGAAAAGTTTGCGTCTGAGATTGAAATCTGAGTTTTGCGCAGATGGTTCAGGAGTTGGATTTCACGTAGCAGCGTGCAAACAAGATGTTTTCAACCATCAATATTCGAATTCCGCGCCAGAAAAGTACGCACCTGAGATTGAAATCTGAATTTTTGGCAGAAGGCTCAGGACTCGGATTTCGCATAGCAGCGTGTAACTAAGGTGTTTTCATCCCTAAATATTCGAGTGTTTCGGGAAAGCCGACTTTTTCAACACAATCGGCCAAGAGCAGACCTTCCTTAAATCTCAAAATAGGTTTACAAGCCAGATACGTTCACAAGTTTAGGCAAGACGGTATGACACTGAGTCCAGCCGATGGCAGCAAGGACGTTATCATCGATCTCCCTCCGGATGTCCTAGCAGCAATGAGCGTCGGTCTTGGTGATTATCTGAGCATCGAGTTGGTCGACGGATCGATAGTGCGAAAGCTAATTCATGACACTGACACGCAATCCTGAGACTGCTTTAGCCGACTTTGCTGAACAATTCGGTTTGCCCATGTGAATTCACTGACGATTTCTTTGCACACACGCATACACCCATTAATGCGCAACTATCGAACTCCATCCCTAGTACCAGACCAAAAGCGCTAGGCAAGCTAGAGCCATACTAGTGTCTTTTAACTCATTGTTTTATAGCCGCTTAATTCCTAACGTTTGGTAGGCCCCTGGCCACATCTAAAATCTTGCTGATGTCTTTGGATTGCACCGCTAATCTTTGCACATCTGTGCTAGTTCGCTGTACTGTCTGATTAAGCTTATCAGTAGCTATAACCGTGCTGGTAACGCTTTTGGCTCCGGTGCGTGTTGACTCATCCGAAGCCTCGGCTACGATAGACGCGGAAGCTGCGCTACGGGCCACCTCATCAACCGCTGCGGTCATCTCGTTGACCGCAGTAGCCGCCTGATCAATTTCGGAGTTCTGGCGAAGTATTGCTCTACTGGATTCTTCAGTTACAGTACTCATTTCTTCAGCCGAGTATAACTGCATAGAAGAGTCACCTATCAAGCGTATACTTTCTCTGAGTGTCAATCAGGCAACAACAGCACTGGCGCGTGAGTGGTCGAAGCTATGCAATTAGTTGCCCCAAAGCCCCGAAGTGACAGGCCGTGGTCAGTCGTCAGCATCTGATTCACGGGCCTTGGTTTCTGCATCCTCCGGCAGCGTATCGATGACGGTTACGCTCGCGCATACTTTTAATAAGCGCTCCACATCCTTCGCATTGTATCCATTGGCTTCAATAACAACCGAGCCATCTTTCACTTGGACCATTACGCGTCGGCTTTTCCGAGCCTCGACCCAAGAGATGATCACTTTAGCAATGCCGTTCCAAGGCATAGCATCGCTCAGCGCTGAGATGATTTCGGTAAAACCCGAAGCCTGCGGCCGCCCTGAAAACAGCATAACACTGGAATGGCGAATGGAGGCATCGTCTAGGGCTGCAAGAAAAGAATTCCTACTGTGCTTGAAGAGGGTGAAGCGGATCGCGACTACAGCCTGTTCATTCATAGGTACCGCCCCTTCAGACATAATTTAAAAGCTGCATTCCGCGTCCATAGCAATGGTACTCGGGCACTGAATCTCTAACAGTACTCAATCGCCTCTATACGCTCACTCTGGGTTTAGGCCATAGTATTGGGTATTTATCATCGGCGGCAGCGGTAGTTACTGTAAATTTCAGCCAGTTGGTGCCTGGCTTCGGCTTCACGAAAATCCCGGCGCCCTGTTATTTCACTTGCTGTCCAAGCTGTACGAGTACACCAGCGTGGTGATCACCCCAACCTCAGCTTCTCGGAATGGTCGAGTGTGTTTGGTGACGCCAAGATGACCACGGCGTTGCTGGATCGGCTGACACACCACTGCCAAATTGTCGAAACGGGCAAGGAGTCCTACCGCCTGCAACACAGCAGCTTGGTCGCCCAGACGAAGATCAAATCACGTGAACGAACGCGCAAAGACGAGGATGGTATCGAAGACTATGAGTTGTTTTGATCTGCACCGAAAATACCCAGCCGCATGCCCACATGCGGTGGGGCTTAATGCCTTTTCCACCGGGACAAGCTTATCCACAATTGCTGATGCCGAATCAGCAATCCACCCTGGGTCAATTTTCAATCGGCAGGGTGGGTCAGTTTTCAATCAGCGCCGACAGCCCCGAGCTCACAATGCCTTGTTTTCATCGCTGAGTCTTACTGCTTCGGCGACTTTTCCGGGGTCGAAACCCATCCACTCGATAAGTCGGCGGAGCAAGCCTGGCGCTTTCGCTACCAGCCCCTGGCTGCGTGGCACAGTCATCAGGTCACGCCTCTGCTCGATGCACTCCACGAGGCCGGAGACCACCCTCTCTAGCGCCACGAACTGCCAGATCCCCTGATGGTTATTCCAGACTAGAGTGGAAGACGGCCCAGTGATGACTGCCTCCATCATCGGCGTCTGGAAGAAGGTCGGGTGGAGCGATCCGACACCCACGCCGTGCTGACGTAGCTCCAGGCGCAAGCTGTTACATAGGGCCCAGACTCCAGCCTTGCTCGCGGTGTAGGCCGTATTCAATGGCGAATGGACGAAAGCGGCCATGGACGAGACGGCCAGTAGATAGCCCTGGCGCGCCTTCACATAGGGAATCGCCGCGCGGAAGGTGCGCGCCACGCCGTTAAGATTGATATCAATGACTCGCTCAAACGTGGCGAGGTCTATGTGTTCCAGGGCGACCACCGAGCTGACGCCAGCGCCGGCGACCACAACATCAATTGCACCGAAGTGCTGTGCTGCCTCCTTCAGAGCCGTCTCCAGGCTCTCAATTGAGCGCACGTTGGCCGCCCAACCGGCGGCGACATCAGGCCCACCCAATGCCGCAGCCATAACGCTTAGGCTATCCAGATCAAGATCCAGCAAGACCAGCTTCGCGCCCTTGTCGCGCAGTGCCTGCGCGGCGGCCCTGCCGAGGCCTCCTGTGGCACCGGTAATGGCGATGATGCGGCCGTTCAGCGGGTAGCTTTTCATGTGTGAACCTTATGCAAGTAGTGGGGCATCAATCTGAGGTTTGGGTACGAACGGATTCTTCCAACTCGTGGAGCAATCTTTGCAGGCGAGCGTGGCGTGCCAGATGCCAGTCGGTGAAAACGTTGAACAGGCCGCGCATCAGGGAGACGGGCGCCCAGCGAGCCGGTACCACGATGCGCGGCTGGCGCTTTTGCAGACCGCGCACCACGCCACGTGCCACCTTTTCCGGTGCAATCGCCCGATGCAGAAAGGCTGGCAATAGGGCCTCGTTCATCTGGGTGGCGATGGCGTTGCCACCGAAGGCAACCTTGGCAATAGCGGTCGCCGTCCAGCCGGGATAGAGCACGCTGGCGCTGGCCCCGGTCGCACTCAACTCAGCACGCAGCGAGCGGGTCAGCGACTCCACCGACGCCTTGCTCGCGGCATAAGGCGCGTTGGCCACGCCGTTCAAATAGGCATAAGTTGACGACGTGACCAGCACCTGACCCCGGTTGCGCACGACTTCCGGCAGTGCAGCGCGCATCGTGTACCACACCCCAAACAGATTCACTTCAATGATGCGGCGGAACTCCACTTCGTCGCAGGTGCGTAGGGTCGCCGGTACACCTCGCCAGGAGATGCCGGCATTGGCGAAGGCCACATCGAGACGACCGAAGTGTTCGACTGCCCGCCGTACGACTGTCTTTGCCGCCTCGGCGTCGGTAACGTCGAACGCCAGCGGCAACACGCGTTGGCTATTGAACTCTTGAGCCAGTTGGTCTACCGCCTCCTGCGAGGTATCGGTTAGCACCAGACTGGCGCCATGCGCATAGAGTTCGCGTGCACTAGCGGCACCGATGCCGCCAGCCGCGCCGGTGATTAGAACCACTTTGCCTTGAAGGTGGTACATATTCTTATCTCTTAGTTGGAATACTTGGCACGTTGCGCTTGAGGAAGTCGAGTTGATCACCCACCACCTGCTCGAAGGCTTCGCCCACATAAATATCGAAATGCCCATGGGCATAGCGCTTGATCTCATGATGCGGAGCGCGCCGGGCGTGACGCAGCGTCTGCTTCGCCGGTGCCACGCTGTCTTGATCACACACGCAAAACAGCACGGGGACCTGGATACGTGGCGTGCTGCGCCCTGGGTAGTAGCGAATGATGTCCAAGGTAAAGCGCGCGGCGGCCTCTGTGCGGATATGCGCACCCGACGGGATCAGCCCGTTATAGCCACTCCAGGCATCCGGCGAAGTCATGAATGCCGTATCGCCAGGTTGACCGGCAAGCGGCACCAGAATGGGCTTGGCGCCGAACCACGAACCGATGCGGTCGGCCAAGGCCAGCACGGTGAGGCGAAGTGACACCAGAGGGGCGGTGGCAAGGCAGGAGCTCAGGCCGTCGGTGAAGGGGCATTGGGAGATGACTGCGGTCACCCTGGCATCATCGGCGGCGGTGGCTAGAGCATGGCCGCCACCGAACGAGGTGCCCCAGATAACCACCCGCTGCGGGTCCACATCCTTGAGGTGGCGAGCGTGATCTATCGCGGCTTTCCAGTCCTCGAGCTGGCGGTTGATATCCAGCAGTTGGCGCGGCTCGCCTTCGCTGTCGCCGAAGTGGCGATAGTCGAACACCAGGCACGCGTAGCCGGCGGCGGCGAAGCGTTCGGCAAAGGCAGGCAGACGCATCTTGCGCGTCCCGCCAAGCCCATGCGCCATTACCACTATCGGAAAAGGGCCGGCACCCAGTGGGAGGTAAAAGTCGGCAACACAGCGCGAACCGTTGGAGAAGAACTGGATTGTCGCGGTTGCCAAAAGATCGGTGATCGTGCTCATGAACGGCATCTGCTGGAATGGCTGGAGTGCCTTCATTCTCGAACGCTGCTGTAAGGAAGGCTTGACGATATCCGACGCCCTGCTTGACACTTTGCGCCAAACAACAAAAGGCCAAGCAGCCTAAAGAGGCCCGATGAGCCAGCCTTTGTATCGGCGCGTGGTGCCAGAGACCTACGTGCAACTGCTTTATGAATACTTGGAGGCGCTCGGTCATGAGCCCGAGTCGGTACTTGGCCAGTCCTGGCCCACACCTGCCCAAGAGGGTACCGGCGGCGTTAACGTGGAATGCTGGAATCGCCTGCTAGTAACAGCAGCGCAAGTGTTGGGCGATCCACTGTTAGGACTGCACCTCGGTCAAACCATAAGCGCCCGGCATATCGGTGTGCTCGGATCGGTGCTGCTGGCCAGCGGTAATCTCGGTACAGCTCTGCAACGCTTGGGGCGCTACATCCGCCTAGTGTACGACGTCATTCCCATGACTCGCCGCGACGGCGACGGTTGGTTCGAGCTGGTCTGGGATGTCAGCCAGTACCAGCCCGGCTCCTTGGTGAACGAAACCGGTATGGTTGCCATCGTGCAGTTCTGCCGTGCCTTAGTGCGCGGCACCGCCAATCCGTTGCGGATCGATTTCAATCATCCCGGCCCTCTCGACTCAAGCCCGTACGAAGCCTTCTTCGGCTGCCAGGTACGCTTCGGTCAGGTCGAGGCGGTCCTGCGTTTCTCCGCGCAACTGCTCGAGCTGCCCTTTAAAAGCCCCGATCCGGCGCTGGTCTCCCTGTTGGAACAACATGCGGATCGCCTGCTGGCCCAGTTGCCACAGCAGGATGAATTCGTGGAACAGCTGCGCAAGGCCATCATCCATGCCCTGCGCGACGGTGAGCCGAGCATAGAGCGGATAAGCCGCCAACAGGGTACCTCGTCTCGCACGCTACAGCGCCGTCTACAGGAGGCCGGTACCAACTTTCGCCATGAACTGAGCCTGGTCCGCCAGGAACTGGCGCTGTCGTACCTGCGGGATCCACGTCTGCAAATCGTGGACATCGCCATGCTGCTGGGCTATTCGGAGCACAGCGCCTTCACTCGCGCGTTCAAGGAGTGGAGCGGAAGATCGCCGCATGAGGCCAGGCAACTGAATTCGGAGCCTCACTGAGCAGAAGTGGAGTTAAGGACGCTATAGGGAGCGGGCCTGAACTGGTCAAGTAATCTTGGACACCGATTAAGGTTTCACGCCGCCAACTTCTCTCTGGCGACTGGTGACCGATAGTCGTTGTAGCTATGGGGTCTGGTGACGTTGTAGCGCGATACATAGCGCTGCACATCCGCTCGGGCCTCATGTTCCGATCCGTAGCCTGCTTCTGGCACCCACTCTGATTTCAAACTTCCAAAGAAACGCTCCATCGGAGCGTTGTCCCAGCATTCGCCTTTACGGCTCATGCTCTGCCGGAGTCCATGTTCCAGCAGTTCATTTCTGAATTTATGGCTGGTGTACTGACAACCCTGTCGGAGTGAAACAGTACGTCTTTTGGGCGACCGCGTAGCTCAATCGCCATCCGCAGGGCTTCGCAGGTCAGCGTGGCATCGGAGATCATCGAAAATGACCAGCCCACGATCCGGCGAGCGAACAAGTCCAGAACCGCCGCGAAATACAGCCAGCGCTTGCCGACTTTGATGTACGTCACGTCCCCACACCGCACCTGATTGACCGCCGTAACATCAAACTTGCGTTTAAGCACATGCGGCGCCACCAATATCCAAACTGGTACAGACCTCGGGAACGGACTGCCCCTCGTCCAGCACCATGCTGGCAGCCTTGAGTTTGAACTCACTGGAATAAGATTTACGCATATCCAAACACCTCAGATTTGGGCGCAATCATAGCGCCCGATTGAGGTGTCCAAAATCATTAGGCCAGTTCAGCCTGTCTCTGGTTGGCTTCAGGACAAAGCCCTATATGAGTGGTCGCAAGTGGTCCAGAGTGTATGAATGCACTGAGGCACTGTTGGCGAGCAGCGGGGGGACCAAAGTACAGACCTCCTCAGACCGACGGCGACTTTATTAAGCCGCAGGTAACGAGAGCTTTCATAACCCGCTTTAAGTTGTAGTCGAGGATGTTCAGGTTGATCTTCGCACTTACTCTGTTCAGTTCTCGTGCCAGGAAATGCGTGGCGCCCATTCGTTGTTTGAGTGCCTCGAATGGATACTCAACCTTCTGTTTGCGTAACAGCATCATCTCCGGCGTGTTGCTCAGCCTATTCTGCATTTCATCCACTACGGCCTCATGCTCACAGCGTCTAATCTACCATTTCGTGCTCTGTGTGCACCGCGTTTTCATTGCGCCGCCCGGCATTTCGAATTTCAGTGACGATGCCGCGTTGGGCCGTTCTCAACGTTGGGATAGCGCCAGGTCAACGCCTCTTGAGCGAGTAATTGCCATTATTAGTTAAGAAGTTCTATTGTCTGCATCGATATAGTGTATTCAGTAGATGAATGATTACTTGTCAGAAGACGCTTACTGGATAACTAACGATTAAGCGGTTCTCATCGTAATCATTTGCATTAAAATCCCGCCGAATGCTGGAGTTTCTCCAGCGAATAGATGTAGATTTGAGCTTTCCGCTCTGGATTACATAGCCCAGCTCCGATTCTCGTACCCACTCTGAACCATCATCAACGCCTTTTAGTTCCACATTGTCACCGTGAACGTAGCGTGTCATGAAATTCAAACCAGGAATTCCGCAGCCGGCGAAATTGAGGTCATAGCGAACTTGCCAGGACCGTTCCCGAGGATTGTCGAACGCATGGTTAAAGGTGTTGTTGGCCAGATAGATACCGCCGGTTCCTCCAATACGCATCCAACCGGTATCACCCGAGACATTTTGCATTCCGAGGCTGATCGCATGTTCAGCCATGTTGAGGCTAAATAGCGCTGACACGGTACGGTTATCCAACTGGCCGGCCTTCGCACTTCCTGAGTCTTTACCCCAGAAAAAACCAAGGTTGGAGTTCACCGATACCCCTTCAGTCAGTTGCCATTTCTGGTTCAGCCCGAGATAGTGCTGTTCATAGATGTCTTTCAGTTCACCAGACCAAAGCCTGACTGTTGTATTTTTGGAGGGGGAGCGATAGTCGGCGCCGAGAAACTCGAAAGAGTCTGATCGAGCCGAGCCAAAGGTAAGGTCTTCCATTGAGGAGTCACTGCGCAGACTAGTTTTTCTCAAGTCGCCTGCATAGAATGACCAGTTTTTGAGTTCTTGCGAAGCAATCTGGACGCCTTGAAAAGTCTGAGGCAATGCGCGAAAATCATCCGCTGTAACGATCGGGAAATTGGGCATCCACTCGCCAACCTTCAACTCCGTATTGGAGAACTTTGCTTTGACCGCGACGCCGAGTCTGCCAAAACTCCCCGCAGGCTCCCCGTCGGCGTCCTTTGGCAATAGCAGCGCACCATACCTTCCTGCGCCTCCATCGAGCTTCACTGCGTATTTCCCCTGCACGTCAACCCCAACTCCCACGGTGCTTTGGGTAAAGCCGGATTTGAGGTCGAAGATAAAACCTTGCGTCCACTCACGAGCCTGGCTTTGTGCAACACCAGGCGCTGTGAAGTTGCGATCGAAGAAGAAGTTTCTGAAGTTCAGAGTAGCGGTTGTGTCATCCACAAAACCCTGAGCCAGTGCGTTGAAAGGTAAGACCAACGCGGGAATTAAAAACACATGAGTTGCGCGATTATTCTGAATGTTCAAGACCTGTCCCCTGTTGTTTTTTTTTGAAGGGCAATGTCGGCCTGTCATCACCAGTTGAGCGGGCTCAACGCCGCACTTCCGGGAAAACGGCTCGAATGTAGGTGGAGAAGTATCCGGATCGAGTGATGCCAAGGGCCTGATGAGCAGGCCTTTGGCATGTGGTTCACCTCAAAGCCGCACCTCTGGAGTACGGCATCGGTTTGGCTCGTGGTCAGATCAGGCCAGCGCTACGTAATGCGTCTGCGATTTCCTTGTCAGCGCCCTCTGCCAGTGGCAGTAGCGGCGAGCGCACGGTGGCGTGGTCTAGGATGCCACGGGCAACCAGACCATGTTTCAGGGCTACAGTGCCTTCCATGTGGGAACCGCGGTGGTAGACGTTGCGAGTAACTGGCAGCAGTTTGTCGTGAATGGCACGAGCAGCGGGGTAGTCGCGACGCTTACCGGCAGCGATCAACTCGATCAGCGGCTCTGGGGTCAGGCTGCCGTAGCCGACCAGTGCGCCGTCCACGTCGAACATGGTGTGCAACAGGTATTCGTCATGGCAGGTCAGGATCTGCAGATCGGGAACTTCACGACGGACTACTGGGATCTCGGTGTCCCAGCGACGCATGTTGCGAACACCGTTTTTCATGGCGAACACGCCAGGTTGTTTGGCAATTTCCAGTTGGGTTTCCAGGTCGTAGGTGGCCTTGGTCACGTCTGGGTATTGGAACAGGATCAGTGGCAGGCCACTTTCTTCGTAGATCGTCTTATAGCGGTCCTGCGCTGCACCTTTCTGATAGCCGAAACGCAGCCAGCCATGGGATGGATAAACCAGGCCTGCTGCTGCGCCATTAGCTACGGCACGCTTGGCCTCTTCAGCGGCTACTTGAGTGCCTTCGCCAGTGATGCCAGCGATGATTGGCAGACGACCGCCTACCGATTCCTTGAAAGCCTGGATCACACGACCCTGTTCCTCCTGAGTCAAGAAGGTACCCTCACCCGCGTGGCCCAGAACAACCAGTCCCTTCACGCCTTCAAAGCTGCCTAGCCAGGCACCCAGTTTCTGGATAGCCGCATAATCAACTTCACCTTCACGAGTGAATGGCGTGACAGGAGCAGGAACGAGGCCTTTAAGGTCAATAGTGTTTTTAGTGCTCATTTCATTACCTCTGGTATGGTTAAATTTCGCAACTAACGCATGCGTGGGCGCAAAACACATACTTATGTGCTCTGAGTTTGAAACTAAGGTATTGCTGTTTGAAATTTATGCAGTTGAAGTTTATGGCGATAGCTCTTCCAGAATTCTGCCTTTGGTTTCAATAGCGAATAATGCAGTGATAACAGCTGTCATCAATAAAATCACCGCAAATATACCGAACACATATTGAACACCAACGCCGGAGACGGTAAAGCCTACAATTATTGGACCCAATGCCGAACCTAACCTTAGCCAGGCGCTACCTACACCCGTACCTAACGCGCGTAGCCGAGTTGGATAAAGTTCCGCCGAGTACAAATACAGCGAAAAAGTAACTGTCTGGACCAACGCATATCCCAACCCAGCCAGTACCAGTATCTTGATTGGTGCCGTTGCGCCTGTGGTGGCCAGTATCGCGAGAGGTATTGCGGCGAGAAACAAGGCACCCATGTACCAGCGGCGACGACCGACCCTATCAATTAATAGTGCACAAATTACTGCAGCAACTACACCCGCAGCTGATGTCATGAAACCATAAGCCAGGCTGGTTTCGAGCGGCAAATGGAAGTGTTGACGATAAAGTGTCGGCAGCCAGGTAATAAGTCCATTGGCGACCATGTAGGAGCCAAACCACATGGCCCAAATTACGAGTGAGCGCTTAAAGTAGATGCCTTTGAAAAGCTCTTTCCAACCCCCTCTGTTATTTATCGCATGCATCTGCGGCACTTCTACTGGAGGTTGCAGTGTCTTGCCTGCTTTAACGGCGCTATTTTCCAAGCGAGTGACAATCCGGTCAGCCTCCTCAAGGCGCCCCTTGGAAGCAAGCCAACGCGGGGATTCGAATAAGAAAAAACGAAGGGGAATCAGCAGCATCGCGGGTACCAACCCCACTGCGAACATGGCTTTCCAGCCGTAGATCGGAACGAGGAAGTAGCCAATTATCCCAGCCCCTACCAGACCAAGCAGAAACATGACTTCGTACAGAAGGAAGAATTTTCCTCGTTTTTTGGAGCCAATCAATTCGTTGATATAGGCGCTCGCGACCGGGACTTCTCCTCCCGTACCGATGCCCTGTATGAACCTGAAAGCAATCATCATCGCTGCGCTGGACGCAAACAGGCAGGCGACGTCCATCGATACGAACAACAGGATGGTAAATGTCAGCACCTTCATACGCCCAACTCTCTCGGCCAGCCACCCAAAGATCAGTGCGCCGAACAGCTGCCCCAGATAACCGGCAGAGAGAATCATGCCAATTTGGGTGCCGCTGAGGCTCCACTCTTTGGCCAGAACCGGCATCGCATAGGCAATAGCAATGACTGTATAACCGTCGAAGAAGGTCGCGGCACCAATAATATTCCTGGCCCAAAATACTTGTCTGGTGATGGGAAGCCTTTCTAACCTGGCACTAATATTCGCCTGGCTTCTAACTTTTTCTGGCAAGGGCTCAGTTTCAACGTGATGCATCAACATAGCACTTCCTTAGATTTTTTTTGCGTTTTTCAGAGCGAGAAAAAACTTACCGTCGTAAACGCAGTGCAGTGGTGTAGTTTATTCCCAAACTAACCTTATTTAGCATTACTGGCTAATACTGTGTAATCAGCTTTTCAGAAACTACTACTTTATGACCGTATTCACGGCAAAGGAAAAAACGAGAGAACTTTTTAGCTGATGTACTGAAAGTGTCGTTCAAGAGCCATGTCGACGGCGCTGATTTTATTTCGACACTATTATGGAAGCGTCGCACGTCATATACAGAGCGGGCGCTGTTGAACTGAATGCGAATAAAAGCTGACTTGGTATGCGAACCGGGCTCAGCACGCGGGCGGCATGAGCCAATCGCTGGAAGACGGGCATTTATGCAACTGCCTTGGTCATGGACGACGGGATGTTCGGGGTAGGCATCTTGCTCAGCGGTATCTTTCATCTTTCGTCGCGCCTTTTTTGTTTTTCGGAATGCGAAAGTTTTTTCTTTCTTGTTTTTAGATTACCACCATAAGTTTGCATGGCACACACTTTTTTTGACGATCCAACTGCTTTTTTATTCTTTTATGTCATGTTTACTGTCAATGAAATTCCATTAGGTTTTATAAAGTCGTTGCAGGTTTAGGTCGGCCGCAGTTGCAAAGTGCCACCTATCGCATCGATCACATGGGGGGCTGTGGAGTACTCCAGAACGCGTTGAATATCCACGCCACCCTGACACTCTCTGGATTTAAGCTATACAAGACACATTCAAGCGAGGTTTAAACAGACGAGTTTTTGAAGCCGCAAATCCAAAAGCTCGACGAATTCGCTTTAGCCTTTCAGATTGCGGATCTGCGCTTGGCTTCTTCGCTGGCTCCCTAAGTCTGCACGTCCAGTGAGGCGGGAAAGCTGAAGACGAGGTAAGGCAGTAAGTGATGATGTCGCAACTTGAAAACCGGGGCGGTGGATAACCGAGTAGGCCAAAGCACCGCCAGGTGCTATTCTTTTTAACGGTTTTTCGCATTCCGAAAACAAGAATTACCCCAGATGGATATCGCGTATGGCTCCCAGAAACACAACAAAAAGCGAACCGACGAACTCTGCTGACGAAGACAAAAGCCAGCGCAGTACTGTTCAGTCACTTGCCAAAGGATTTCGAGTCTTGGAGGCCTTCACTGCGGAAAAAGACGAGCTTACATTGAGCCAGATCGCAGCTAAGGCCGACCTCGACCCTGGCACAACCTACCGCATGCTCAATACGTTGGTGGATCTGGGATATGTTTCTCGTATCCCTGAAAGCAAGCGTTTTTCCCTCACACTCAAGATTCTCAATCTGGGCTTCCACGCAATTGCGCATACAGATCTGCGTAGCCTGGTTCGTCCTGTTCTTAAAGGGCTCGTCAGCGAAATCAGTGAAGCTGCGAGCTTTGCTGTTCTTCAAGGGGCCGATGTGCTCTATCTTGAGCGTGTCAGGGCGGGCATCACTCGCCTGGGAGTGGATATCCGTATCGGTACAACCGTCCCCGCATGCCAAACAGCAATTGGCCAATCGATCCTGGCGTTTCTGCCTGAGCACGAAGTCGAGCGCATTGAGGCGCTTTCCTTATCCACATCTTTTAAGAGCAAAGCACTGTCTCGACCGCTTTCCGAGGTACTGGAGAAAATTCGAACGGATGGATACATCATTACCGATTCACTTTTCGCTGAAGGGCTACGGATTTTGGCCGTTCCGGTATTGGATATCGATGGTTATCCTGTCGGCGCCATCAGTATCGCAGCCCCTGCGGTGCGCTGCACAACCGAGGAGCTCGAACGCAGAGCTTTGACCGTTACATTGACAGCAGCGAAGAATATAGGTCGAGCCCTGCTGGCTAGTGGTAGCGTAAATTCCAGTCCGTAATTAACTCGAAACGAGGTGGTTTTCCATCGAGGCTACCTTAGCGTGAAAAGGCTTGACGCAAGAAAAGAAGGGCCGACTCGTTTTGGAGCCTGTGAAGTCCGTTGACGGGCGGTCGAATGGTGGCGCGGGGGACTGGCAAGAAATTTTGGGGATGTTCGGATTATCGTCGCGATGATGCGGATTCCTGCGCTCATACAGAGACGAAGATTGCACCGCCCCGAGGCTGTAAGGCTCGGATACTGACCCAGTAGTATCTCTGGTTTGCGTTATGGAGTTTACATGCTCAAAAATTTGCGTGAATAGCTCAAACCAAGATCCACGATGCGCGTGTACGACGCCGTGTCTCAGGCGGGTATTGATGTCGAAGATTGGCACAACATTTCCTCAAACAGAACGCCTGCCCAAAACCCCAAGTATTGCTATCGCTGGGCGTTTGAAGGTGCTCGTCGGGTATTGTTGTGTCTATGGCATAGCGACCTTAGCTTTACGGAAAGCAGTGTCGAGTACCATGGAAATGCCAGGGGTGAGCAGCGTGTCAATGGCGAGCGTTCGAACGAGCAGCGTGATCCCTCGCTGAAGCAGCGCTTCAAAAAGTGGGCTTCGAGCGCCTACCAGATGGATGGTCAACTCAGGCGGTATAGCTAGACGGTCTCATGGTTTTGGGTGCTGTTTGCGGTGAATTCGTCGTTGCACAGCTACCTGATCGCGTCCTATGCCAAAGAAGATGGCGCTCTGGACGTGGGCCTCTATTACATATCGAAAGTCATGGGATGACTGATTGGAACCGTGCTTTCCGGCTGGGTTTATCAGCTATGGTCTGGAGGCTTGCTCGTGGATTTCGAGCGTATTCGTATTGCTGGCCTCCCTGATTTCCATCGTATTACCAAGGCATACCCAGACGATGTGAAGCCATTCTGATAGGGCAAGGGCCAGGAAAACCGTTGGCATGCGGTGGGCGCCGAGGAGCGACAAAGCTCTTGGGTAGTGGCGCTCTAGCGATTCCAGGAAAGGGTAAGGAAGTCGGTAGCTCGTCTTGGAATTGCTCTTGATGTACCCGAAAAATAAGTCCAGAATTAAGTCTTTTCCTGCTCCGGCGAGAAAAGAAACCCCTTAGATTTCAATGGGTCGGACGCTAGATGCGAGTCTCGTTTCCCGCTCCAAATATTGCGCTGCAGAGTTCCACTGAATTCTGCAAGCGATTGAAATCAGGACCTTCGGGTCCTTTTTTCGTTCCGGCGGTAACTGAAATCCAGCACCATCCAGTGTTTTTAAGTCCTGAATGAGAGTCTTGAATTCGGACGCACACTGAATCGGTTTACGTCGCTCTGTGCGCAATGCGGTAGAGCACACGGACTTTGAT
>Ga0163162_10000395_pt1 | contig 39990 bp, 31 predicted proteins | sample S55metaG_FD_115310 | JGI IMG/M metagenome (GOLD analysis project Ga0163162, IMG submission 115310) | Switchgrass rhizosphere microbial communities from Kellogg Biological Station, Michigan, USA - S5-5 metaG | ecosystem: Host-associated > Plants > Roots > Rhizosphere > Soil | place: USA... | reverse complement strand
TTTTTCTTACAGATGAGCGGTAAAATTAGGGATATTGAAATAAATGAATAGCCGGTAAACAGGATTATACACTTCAACCTTAAGGCTAGAGGAAATGGTTAAAAAATCATTACCAGGAAGTCTATCAAAAATTTATGAGAGTGCAGAATTCAGTGAGATCAAATCGTGCACTTTTTTCCGGGTGCGCCAATAAACATCTTCCATGAACCTATGAGCGAATTCTCCGTTACGACCAATGCTCAACAGGTTGTCAATATGAGTTGTTCTTTCAAATTCCTGTCGTTCGTTCTCATATTCATTAAGAAAAACAGGGTAAGCGATAGGTGTCCTTAAAACTCCACTGCCTAAAAATCTTTGTTTTGCGTCAGGAATCACCGATTTAATATGCTCCAGGCACAGCATTGATAACTTTACCTCATCCATTGTCCAGAATTCATCATCCTTCTGACAGCCGATGTCAACAGTAATGATCGACTTGCCTTCCGGCGCCAACCATGGCATAGAGCGCGTAACTTCTGTAAGGCGGAAAAAAGGAAATTCCTTTTCAGGGAACCACAAAACTGTGTCAGGCAGAAGTCCTCTTCCCTTGAATCGCATATTTACAAAAACCATGGGCCTGAAGCGAAACCGGGAAACGCCTTGCAAGGCATCTGTACCTTTTACAAGTTTTGCAAGAATATTTACCGGTGCTGTACTGATCGCCGCTGAGACCTCATACAGGTTGCCGTTTGCGCGAACCGCCACGACTTTTTCATTTTCAACCAGAATCTCTTCCACAGGCGACTGGAGTTTTATCGAATCTTCCAAACCTTCAGCGAGTTTGGTACATAATGTCGAGACGCCTTCGTTCGGATAAACATGCCAGACGGAAGGCTTTTCGGGCAGTTCTCGATTATATCCGCATGCTACTGCACGATGAGTAATGAGGCTTGCCGCTTTTAAGTAAAATGTTTTGATAATACTGCCTGGCAAACTGTCTCCCGCTGCAGACGAAAGCTGCTGCGAAGGAACACCCGACCACGATTCAATCAGAGGAAGTGCAATTTCCTTAGCGAAGGATGTCCCATAGCGCCTGCTAAACGATTCTGCCGCCGAGCGGGGAGGATGCTCATTGTTCAATGATCTGATCTTGGTTTTCACAAAGCTGGCAGTCATTCGCGGAATTCTTAGCAACCCAAACGGGTAACTATAGCTCTTACCTCCAAGCCAAACCGCTTCGCCATAATGTTTTACCACGCGACATTCAGAGCCTACGCCAATCGCATCGGCAAGTCGATTTGTGACGAAATGGGCACCAAAATCATGAGAAAATCCCTCAGCGTCCTTAAACGATGACGCGAGTCCCGCAATTTTATTGCCAGCCTCGAAAAGTACAAATGGATGATTCGATTCTTTTAGAAAATTTGCAGCAGTAAGACCTGCGATACCTGCACCTAAAATTGCAATAGGCTTTTTTGTTTCCATAATAGATTCTTAACACCCACAGTCCTTTAACCCACGAGTCCTTGTTTCGCGAGATAAGTCCAGAGAAACATGAAATTAGATCTCAACTATGGACAGGATCACGGACAATTAAATAAAATAAATAAAAACGATAAAGCTACTATTAATTTCTCGATCAGGTCGTGTTTTTACTATGTAACCTAATCTTTCAAATGGAAGGCCATGTTTTCATAAAAGCGATTAGTAAAATTACATCTCTGCTGCCTTAGCAAAGCTATCACGACGATGCCAAGGTGCTGAAGCAGATGACGGTAAGAGTAATGGTGTGATTGCATGCAAAATGTTGTGTAGCTTTTCACTTTATATCTGGCATCTCATTTGCAGATTTTATTTATTCTCTCCTTATTCTTCGAAAAGTAATAATCCTCTAAAATCAATTCCTGAAAAGCGAAAGAATTTAAAATCAATAAGTGTACATTTGATTTTGATAATCCTCCCTCTCGGGATGGTCAGGTTGCTACTCGTGTTGCAAGTGTTAGATTGGTCGCCGCGACTTCTCCGTCTTGAAACATTCAATCCGGTTTATTGGACTTTTCAGCGAAGCACCTAGTTGTTTCCCTGAATAAATATCTATAACATTCAAACAGGTTTTTTATGAAAAGAATTTTTACCTTCTTTCTTGTAGTATCTTTTTTTTCCTGTGAAGTAGTTCTTTCACAGGAACCAAGTTGCAGAGTACTGGGATGCGCTGCTAACTATGGTACAATTGTAACTGATAACAGTACGCCCGACACAGCTTTTGCCTCCGGTTTCTCATTCTGCTTTACTCCACCCACACCTTTTAAGCAAGTTTATTGGGAATATTTCTATACCGGACCCGTAAATGCCTTTTTTTCACAATCTTTTACACCGCCTAATTCGCCTGATTCGGTTGATGTGGACTGGGCAATTTTCGATATAGGCGGTCCCCCCGCTAATCTTAATTGTCCTGTAAATACTACTGGCTGGGTAGAACAGGTGTGTTGGACAGCTTTCGCTCCCGGTGTCCCAACAGGGCCTGGTATAGGCACTGATCCGACATACTTTGCCACAGCCAATACGTATTATGCCGTTGCTATTATTGTTTCTTCAGCGCAAGCTCATACGGGAGTGGCGAACTACACTTTCACAATTGATGATCCCACTTTAAATGGTTCCCCCCTAACAGCCCTAAATTGCACAAGCCTGGTTTTACCGGTAAAGTTATCCGCATTTAATGCCAGAATAAATAACTGCAGTGTCAATTTGGAATGGACAGCAGAGACTGAAACTGCCTTTAAGAGCTATGAGGTTCAATACAGCAGCGATGGAGCAAGTTTCAAAACAATTGCTACTTTACCAGCCGCGGAAAATCTCGGGACTCCGCAAAAGTATTCTTATACTGATGCTAGCGCCGCCCAGGGAAATGTTTTCTACAGATTGAAAATGCTCGATATTGACGGTAAGTTTGATTATAGTAAAGTTGTCACCACAAAGCTTGGCTGCGTTAAGAGTCCGTTTAGCGTTTATCCCAATCCGGTAACAGACATTTTAACCATCAACAATTCAGGGTCTCAGAATGAAGATGCAACGGTGAAATTGTTTGATAATAACGGGAGATTGATTTACAGCCACAAAATGCTAGGCGGGACCAATACCATCAATACGCATCATCTTCCCAATGGTATTTATCTCTTGCAATTAAACAACGGCCATGAAGTGCAGAGCATAAAGATCATTAAATAGCAGACATAGTACTTAAATATAAAAGCCATTTGAATAAGTAGAATTCAAATGGCTTTTTGTTGTGTATACTTTTCGAAGCCCGCTTATTATTGTGTATTTACTTTTATTTTTATGATCTAAAATAAAGGAGCCATATTTCATGGCAAAATGTATTTATATCAGCGCAAGGCAACCACTTCAAGGTTCAATTAAAAATTCTTTACGCACCATTTGCGATAAACTGGCACCCGACAATATTATTGCGAACGAACCAAAAATTGTGATCAGTGAATATGTAGCCTATGGAGTAATGAACCCAACTACACCCCTCTTAGAAAAAGAGAGCAGTTTACTGATGGGCCAGATCTTCGATAAACCTGAAAACTGGAATTTGCCCGGAACTGAGTTTCCAGACGGATCCTATGCTTTATTCCGGGACGGAAAGGAGCACTGCGAGATCGTCTCTGATCCATTGGCATCAAGAACCATTTGGTATTATAAAGATGAAAATCTATTTGTATCATCTACCTCACAAAGAGCGATAGTCATGTACCTGGAAAGTTTTGACTTTGACGAAAGGGTCATCCCCTGGATGTTGTCGACAGGTACGTTAGGACCAACTTTTTCGTGGGACAAAAGAATAAATCGTGTTCCTGCTGATTCATCAGTTATATTGGACAAGAACAACTGGACGATTTCATTGAGATCAAACCCGATACAATTCGATATAACTAATAAACCGAGCGAAGCACATAAAAAGGACCTGGTGGACACACTCAATAATTTTTTTAGATCGCTGGATCTTGATTATAAATCCTGGGTGTTGCCTCTCTCCGGCGGATTTGACAGCAGGGCAATATTGTGCTTTCTTGCTAAAAACACAAACGTTCAGCGTTTAAGAACGGTCACCTGGGGGCTGGAGTCATCTCTCTCTATAAAAGGTAATGACGCTTATGTAGCAAGGGAATTGGGAGAGAAAATGAACGTACCACACACGTATTACCTTACTGATCTATCAACCGAGCCAATTGAGCGCATCGTCAACAGGTATGTGTTGCTTGGGGAAGGAAGAATAGATCATGTGGCAGCTTATATGGATGGGTTTAATATTTGGAAAACCTTATTTGAAAATGGAATCAAGGGCACAATAAGGGGTGATGAGTGTTTTGGATGGATTCGGGTTTCCTCTGCGTTGAGGGTAAAACTTTCGACAGGTTGCGCTCTTTGTTCGGATTATTCAAATTTGAAAGAATACAGGAGATATGGAATTCCCACACAACAGATGCCTGAGTTTTTAAAGCGGAGGAAGGGTGAAACATTTGCCATGTGGCGCGATCGGCTATACCAGGAATATCGTGTTCCTTCAGTTTTATCTGCTTTGTCAGACTTAAAGTTTTCCTATGTTGAGCAAATAAGTCCATTTTTATCAAGAAAAATTCTTCGACAGGTTCGGCAATTGCCAGACTCTTTGCGTACTGAAAAAAGAATCTTCAAAAATATCGTTCGCGCCATGAGTCCCAAAATTGATTTCGCAACTAGCGCGGCTGTTGCTTTAGTGGATGATATATTTAAAAGGAAGCAATTCGTGAAATTCTTAAGAAGTGAATTGTCTTCTGACAATGCAAAAAAAATATGGAGGGAAGAATTCCTGGACTTTATTTTGAAAGGAATGAAGACAGAGGCCAAAGACAAAACCTCTAACTCCCTGTCGGCGTCACTAAGATCATACGCAAAAAGATATCTCCCGCTTTCTTTCATAAATGTCATGCGAAAGATCTCACCGCCTGCGGTTGACAAGAATGTCCTTGCATTTAGAGTGTTCCTGATTTGTAAAATGAATGAAACTTTAAGAAAAGACGCTCTCACTAAAAAAGATCTTGCTTAGCAAACCTCAGGCGATCCATTCATATTTGACTCTTCTGCTTCTCATAAAAGGCCAGGTTAATACGCGCAGATCTTTGAATGATATAAGCAATCCAAAGTAATAGCACCGGAACTATGATGCCAAACATGCGGATCTCAGCGCTTCCGGTCACGCTGCCACCCAGGTAAATTGCCGCTACAAATAGCATATAGCGTATTGAATAATCAATTTTCCTCCAGTTTCTTAACGTTGGGAAAAGGCAAAACAAAGAAAGCACAGTGATAATACCGTTAGGAGGTAACCTTACCAAATCACCAGGTTTTTGGATCATGTAAGAGTTCGGAGCACCAAATAGCATTCTTCCAACATTGCATACACAGTTCTCCAGGTATTTCAGTGGATGAGATCTAATATTTCTGTACGCTATTCTTTTAAAGGCATCGTCAAGCTCTACTCCGTCGTATTGGTACGTCTCGTTAAAATCCGCCTGGTGATGGAGTCTCAAAGAATCCTCAGCGCCCGGAACAAAAATTCTCTTGATGCGGATCAGCGGATTATTTTTCTGGGCCAGCGTATCTTTTGCAACATCCGGATACCAGGTGCCATATTCATTGGCCGGCAGAGAGCTCATCCAATACATATTATTGCCAGCCAGTGTACCCCAATAAAAGAACCGACCGGTCAACGAGTACGTGTATACTAAGTACGGTAGTGTAGTCCCTAACGCAATGGCCGCTATCAACAACCCCTTCCGATAATTGTGTGCGCTTCTCTTTAGCAACCACAGTATGGCGCTTCCGATCAGCATTGTCAAAATCACATATCCAAATATCAATTTTGTCAACGCCAGGAACCCCATAACCAATCCTGTTTTCCAGACATATTTTTTTGTTTGCCTTACATCGCCCGAATTAAATGCATTTACGGCGCAAAAAATCAGTATTGTTACCAGCAAAACAGTAAAGGTTTCGGTTAGCATGTAATACATATTATTGAACATAACATAATTACAACTCCAGAATAAGCATACGAAAAGTGCTTTTCTGAATGAAACCATTAGTCTTAGTGATCTGAATAAAAATATAGTGGACAAATAGTAAAAAAGAGCATTCAATAATTTTATACATAAATAAGGTAACTGCAAGGCTACAAATGGAGAAATTATGATTGGGTAGCCCGGGCCGATCGCCAGATTTACATGGGGCGAAGGAGGCGAGTAAAATCCTTTTAAAAGGTTGTTGGCAAAATAAATATGACGTATTTCATCACCAACGAAGTCATTAACCGAAAATTTCAAAATCAGTATGATGTATAGCAAAAGAAAGGGAGAAAAAAGCAAGAACGGATTATGCTTTAGTTTGGTGGCTTTTGTAGTACTCAGCATGTTGTTCCCTTATTTACTAAAAAATTCTGATACCTGTCCTTCTGTCTTCGTTGCAGCGGGGTTACGAAATAGTTTGCTTATCACTTTCCTTTTTTAAGGCGGTCCCGAGGTGAAAAAGTTCTTCAAAATACCGCTTATTCTGAAGTGATAAAAATCCAAGGCTCAAAAACTGAACGGCGGCGATGAATGTGATACCTCCTACTATGAAAGATTGAGGGTTTTTTCTGAATTGCAAAAGAAGACTGAACGAAAAAGCATCTTTGACGGGAGGGTTTTGCAAACTTGCGAGTTTCATGTCAGATAAGGTGTCGCTTAGCAGCCATATCAATTCATACAGTGACAGCACCATCAGTACGGCGCCTATTCCCAGGAAAAAGATGTATGGACGAAAAATAAATGCCGACATGATACCCGAAAAAAGGCCTCGTAGTATTCTGATGCTGGACGTTCTTTTGCCTTTAAATTTATTCTGTTCCGTCCAATCAAGATGAGCCGGGATCTCTACGATCCTCGCCCGCAATATCATCGCCTTGTACATAATTTCAGGACTTACTTCATAATCCCTTGTTTTAAGATTTAATGACCGTATAAAACTCGTACGATACGCTCTTACCATCGCCGTATAAGTATGATACTTATCCTGGGCCGCCATTCTCATCATCCCGTTCACCCATTTACTCATTATTCTCCTGGAAAATGGTACGCCGGTAACCTTGCCGCCTTTCATGTAGGGTGAAGCCAGGACAATATCCGCGGAGGTTTCTATAAGTTTATCGACCAACTGTTCTACCGATTCAACAGAGTAACTCAGGTCAACATCGAGTACAACAATGATATCACCCTTTGCGTTACGAAAACCAGTTTGCAACGCAAGTCCAAGATTGAGATTAATAGGATGATGTATAACCCGCACATCCGTTCTATGCCTGGCCAAGTCGTCTGCAATCTTTCCTGTGTTGTCTTTACTGCCATCGTTCACCAACACCAGCTCCCATAAATACTTGTAATTTTTACTTTCAAGGAATTCGATGATCCTGTTCGCATTGGATTGAAGGATCGCTTCCTCATTAAAGCATGGAACAACAATACTGACAAATGGTTTCTGCACGTCATCCATATTGGTTAGTTAGGTGGCTTTGGTTAACAATATTAAACAAATCGACATATCGGTAAAAAGAATTTCACGTTAGGGGATTGTATTGAAAATACCTATTTTGTTTCATAATGCGACAAATGAATGAAAAGATTATATGTCAAGATTAATCAATTGAGTTTATGATCTGCACCATTTTTTCCGCAACATTATCTCCAAACACCCTGTTCTGCATACCAGGAACTGCAAAATGAGTGATCTTTGAGGCAATTTCATTATCAGAAGGATTGACCAGTAAATTCCATTTTTCTTCGACGGTCTCAACCCATTCGGTCTCCGTGCGCAATGTAATGCACGGTTTACGGAGAATATACGCCTCTTTCTGAATTCCTCCTGAGTCGGTAAGAATTCTTTTCGAGTAATACTCAAGTGCTACAAAATCCAGGTAGCCCTGTGGCTCTGTCATTTCAATATTTTTTGGCACGTAATAGATGTCCCTGAGCATTTTTTTTGTTCGCGGGTGCACGGGAAAAATGACTTTTTCTTCAAGCTGCTCCAACTGGCCAAGCAGGTGCTTTAAAATAACAGGGTCATCAACATTGTAATGGCGGTGAAGCGTAAGCAAATTATATTCTTTTTCTTCCAGTTTTAAGCTAGAAATAATGTCCGATTTTTGAAGTGCAATCTCAAGGTTGTTTTTCATAGTATCAACCATAATATCCCCGGTGAAATAGGAAATTTTTTCCAGGCCCTCAGACCTGAGAATACTCATGGCTGTTTGTGTCGGGACAAAAAGATACCTGGATATATGGTCGGTGGCAATCCTGTTAATCTCCTCAGGCATGTTTTTATTATAGCTTCGCAAACCCGCTTCAATATGAATGACAGGTATATTCAATTTCGCAGCGGCCAGGGCTCCTGCAAGCGTCGAATTGGTGTCGCCAAAAACGATGACGAGGTCGGGCTTTTGTTCTATCATAGCTGCTTCAAGCCCCATCATCATGTTTCCCGTTTGCGCTGCCTGGCTCCCTGACCCAATCTCAAGATGAATATCCGGCTTACGAATATGGAGGTCGGCAAATATCTGTTCCGACATTGCGTAATCATAGTGCTGTCCTGTATGAACAATAAATTCCTTATGTTCACCAAGGCGTGCCGATAACGGAGCCAATTTTATAAATTGGGGCCTTGCTCCCACTATGGAAAAGATTTTCATTCTAAGCCAATTGCGTTTTTTTGTTGAGGCGGATCACCTTTCGGTCTTCGCTGAATCGTTTTGCGAATTCACCCATTGGAAGCAGCTCGAAATTCTTTTTTAGCATCTTCATGGCATCTTCGAAGATCTTTATCTTTTTTTCACTCTGCACATTCATTCCCGGGAAAAATGCAAGTTCAGGAGCGTGATCACTCCCGATTACGTCAAGAGGATGCAGCAAATAACTCGGCGATGTCCGGGTCAATTTGCACATAAATATCGAAAACCCCAGATACGCCTTCATTAACGCTGGTGAGACATGGCTTATATAAATCAGATAGCTTTGATGGAAGGGAATTTTAAATACAGGCATTGTGCTCACGGGGATTTCTAATAATTTCTTTTTGCTGTCAAGTTCCCATTTGAATGGCTTCAGAGGATAAAAACCTTCTTTAAAAGATCCAAACAATTCCTTCCTATTCTTTTTTTCCTCTTTTGAAAGTTTCGATTTCCAAAAATAGTACTGTCGCATTAAGGGAGAAATGTACGTCGGAAGAATTGACGCGTCGAATATATAATCGCGCTCTTCAAGTACCTCAAGAAGATCATTACTCCAGCTAAATCCCGGCCCGCGAAACATATTGGTACGTTTTCCCGTTGCCTTCAAAATTGCTTCTTCTGCAATGACTATTTCATTTGTGATCTTTTCTTTCGAATAAGTCTTCAACCACGACTCATGATGAAAAGAATGGTTGGCTACTTCATGCCCCCTCTCTACAATACTCCGGAGTATTTTATGATTTTTTTCTATGGCCGCATCCTGGCCTACGATGAAAAACGTGATCTTGATATCCAGTTTATCCAGTATGTCCAACGTAATAGGCAATACAATATCGAGATACGAGGGGAACTTTTCCCAACCATCATCACCATGCACTTTCATGTATGACCATTTATCATCCAGGTCTAAGGAAATACTCGCTGGCAGCTTTTTCTTCATTGGGCCAAAATTTCTTCAAGTTTAGTTTCGGCAACGCGCACGGTTTCATTAACGTTCAGGGTGCCGTCTTTAATATGTGAGGTATTGATTATATTAACCCCCGGCATTGACGTTTTTATTCCAGGGAGAATTTCCGAATAATTCAATTTTGCAACTGTTATGACGTGCTTCGCCTTGGCGACGCCGGCAAATTTAATATTGTCATCAGTGAGCCACGGATACATTTTCTTAAAGTTATCCAGAAAATAATTCCGGATCTCATCATCGGGTTGATTGAACAATGGATCATCCGAGGTAACATATTTTGGAAGGTACACCAGCGATTTGCCTCCCAAATATTTTTTATCGACCAAAGCCGACATTTCTATAACGCCTGTAAAAGGAAACCTTGTGTCCGTGATGTTGGTGATGTAATAGGGACTGATCGGCTTGTCAAGCAATACCGCAAGACAAATGACACCCAGGTATTCCACATTATTTAATTTCCTGATCTCCGTCTCCGAAAGTTCTTTGCACAATTTTGCGGCAATGCCGGAGGGCAAAGTCACAATCACTTCATCGAATTCCTGGGGAGCGCCGTTACCAAAGTCTATGGACGGTTTACCGCTTGATGAAGTCCTGATCTCTCTGGCAGCATAATTAGTTCTAACTGTCACCCCTTCTGAAAGGAGCTTTTGTTTGAACATCTCAATTACTTTTTTGTAACCACCAGGGACATACCCAAACATTTCTTTTTTTAAACCACTTCTCCTCGCGCCGTATAATCGTTGGATGGTTGCCCAAATGAAAACCGCTGAGGTTCTTTGATAACTCTCGCCCAATTTGGCCCGCAAAAGTGGTAACCATATTTTGTTGAAAGTTCTTTTGCCGGACCAGCGTCTTAACCACTCCGTGACCGGCGTTTTTTCCAGTCGTTTCCAGTCTTTAATCCTGGATGCGACAATAATTGTGAGACCAAGACGAAATTTGTCAATCAAGTTTAGGGTGGGGAACTTCAAAAACTCAATGGTATCAGACATCGAGTAGAGTTTCCCGTTCATATAAAAACCTGTTTTGGTCTCTACCCATTCAATTTTATCATCCAGGCCTATATCTTTGAGAATATTCCTTGTTCTTGAATCCGACAAAAGAATAACATGGTAAAATTTATCCCATTCAACATCATTCATCTTCCAGGGACTGACTAATCCCCCAAGTTCAGGGGCAGCTTCGAATAAGGTAACCTTATGGCCCCGCTGCGATAAGCCATGTGCCAGCGTCATGCCCATCATTCCCCCACCCACTATTCCCCAATTTTTTTGTTCCATTGACTTTATCGGTTGCTTATGCGGTTACAAACTGTTTTTGCCATTCTATTGTTGCACGCAATCCCCTTTCCAAATCCCACTGCGGTTCAAAGTTGAGTGCTGTGCGGAGTTTTGAGATATCAGGAACTCTTCTCATCACATCCTCATAGTTACCGAATGTTGAATAGGGAATATAGTTAAGTTGTGGTTCTGAGTTCTCTCCATTCACCAATTTCCAAATGAGGATGGCGAGGTTCTTAATGGAAATCTCAGATGATTTTCCGCCCGTATTAAAAATCTCGTTGTTTGACTTTTCATTCTCGATACATAAAACCAGCGCGCTTACTGTGTCATCGACGAATGTGAACGTTCTCGTTTGTGAGCCGTCGCCATGAATATCGATCATCTCCTTTTTGAAAGCTTTATCAATAAACACTGACTGTGGACCACCCCACCAGGTAAGATTTTGATGGGGCCCATAAGACCCGAAAAAGCGGGTGATCGTGTAATTAATTCCGTACTCATCATGGTTGGCAATGATAAACTGCTCACCATACATTTTGGAAAGAGCATAAGCCCAGCGTTTCACAGTTGTCGGTCCCATGACAAGAGCTGAATTCTCATGAAAGGGAACATCGGGATTCTTTCCATACACATCCGACGTAGACGCAAAAATGATTTTTGACTTATCATGAATACATTTTTGAACCACATTTCTTAACATCAGGTAGTTCTCTTCCAGCGTTCTCAAAGCATTGGTATAACGGGGTATTTTTTGGGAGGCGAGGTGAACAACGATATCGGCCTTCACGTTGTTCAGCATCAGCGGATTCGCAATATCACCCATGATGAACTCAAAATTCGAGTTTGTCCTGGCGAATTCGATGTTCCGAAGAAATCCATAGTTAAGGTTATCTATTCCTATTACTGAATGGCCTCTCTCTAACAATCTCCTGGCAAGGTTCGATCCAATAAAACCCGCAACCCCCGTAATTAGAATTTTCATGCTAGTAAGTAAAATTTAATGATGTCTTCGTAAAAGACCGCGGTAAGATACATCGCGCACCGAACATACGCAACAACGCTCCGGTCTAAAACGCTTTTTTATCACCAACGATCAACCTGTAAAAGGTCAGAAACATGATCCGGGTATCGAGCCACAAATTCCAGTTTTCCATATACCATATATCGTATTCAACTCTGCCTTCCATGTCCCACAATGTTCTCGTTTCCCCTCTGAATCCATTGACCTGGGCCCACCCCGTGATGCCTGGTTTCATGAAGTGGCGCACCATGTATTTATTGATTCGGACCGAATAATCGCTTGTATGTTTCAACATATGCGGTCTCGGGCCGACAATGCTCATATCCCCCACGAACACGTTTAAAAATTGGGGAAACTCATCCAGGCTGGTGCGGCGCAGGAACCTACCCACTTTCGTAATGCGCGAATCGCTTTTTGTGGCCTGGAGCGTGTGAGACTCCTTGTTTATTTTCATGCTACGGAATTTGATACATCCGAAAGATTTGTTATCCTTTCCGCTGCGCGTTTGAATGAAAAAAATGGGACCCTTTGAATCGATCCATATCAGTAAGCCTATTAACGGGATCATCCATGAGAGAATAAAAATGATCACAAAGCTGCTCACTACTACATCAAAGAACCTTTTCCTCAGCCGGTTGGCCACATCATCCAAAGGTTCCTTCCGTAATGATAAGATCGGGATACTACCATAATAGTCAATGTACACCGGAAAAGTGGTGAGCAGGGTAAAGTTGGGAATCAGCCTGAACCTTATACAGGCTTGTTCAGCTTTTTGTATAATTTGATAAATGGCTTCATTCTGATCAGGCAAAATTGTAGAAAATATTTCAGTTGCTTTGTTCTCCTGTGAAATTTCAATGGCATTCGCAACGCTGCCTAAAATCGGATAATTGGAAAGTTCATGGATATCCTGTTCGTTTTCGCAATAACCAATCACCTTAACGTTCAGTGTATCTTCTTCCAGCTGCTGTACCAGTTTCTTTGAAATGTCGTTATACCCGATGATCACCACTTTTCGGGTGAGGTAATCCTGTTTTCGAAAATATTGAAGAATGATCAAAAATACCAGCCTGTTAACCAGGAACACCATGCATATCGAAACAAACACTGTAATGAGAAATAGTCTCGATATATCGTGCTGCTTAATTATGAAAAAACCGATCAGAATGATCGCCAGGAAATAAACATAAGCCCGTAAAGTACGCCTGCAAAATGATTCAAATGAAGACATACTGTTTTGATGATAAGTATTACACAGCCAGCTCGCGACGATCCAGGTAATATTAAAGCCGATCCATAAATAGACGTACTGAAGTTCAAAAGACTTGGAGATCTTATCACTGTAGTAAAGTTTGTCTAATGCAAACGAGAGATTTAGCATTAGCAAGTCTAAACCAATAAAACACAGCCTTAATAAACGAAAGAATTGCTGGTTCATAAAAAATAATTATGACAAGAAATGGTCAGTCAAATCATATGTATAAAACAGATGAACTCATGCGATCTTTTCTTTGGAAGCAGGACCATACTGTCTTATCAGTGAAACTGTTTCCTGAATATTTCCTTTAGATGAAGCGCCAAACAGAATGGAGTGAATATTTGGCAGTTGACAAACATATTCAACGGCCTCTTTTGGCGAGATAGCTCCACCGGCAAATATCTGCATGGCGATAATGCGAGCCTTTTTTGTACGAAGCGTCTTTTCGTATAATTCTTTTCCTCCTGACATTCTGAATCCCGCCTTATTGATGGACGTACACACGATCGGATTCTCTATGCCTATTTCCTCAAGTACCGACAGCAGTTTTGGCATATTCATAGTAATGAAAGCTGGTTCGGCATTATACTTTTTAACAATATAGTCATGAAAAGCCTTAAATATATCCGTCATTTGCAAGCCAAGCAGAAGGTCCGTCACTACATTTTGAAGAAAAATTACAGGTGTTTTAATCCCCTTGAACATCTTCAATTCAGCATCTATCAATAGTTCCATAATCGATAAATAATCCTTCGACAAATAGGCAAACCCACCCTTAAATATGGAGGCAAAAAAATTGCCCGGTGTATATTCTTTCAATGCGCCCACGATTCCCAACTCAGTCACCGCATTAGCATATTTATGAGCGTAAGGAAGACAGGGATAAATCGTGAAGTTTTCATACTTGCCGGGATGTTCACGAATAAAGTCGCAAATATTGGAAATGCGTTCGTGCGTGGTACACATAAATGTTTCGATGCCGGCTCCTATTGCATAATCCAGGGTCTTGATAATGGCACTATCATCTTTAAATTTCATGGCCTGCGCTCTTGCCTTCTCATCGGAAATATGATTTACCGCAAAAAACTGGTTGTCACCAAACAAAATTCTCGTCATTTTACTCAGTTATGCTATGTTTAATTAATGATATTGCCTTGTCGGTTTGCCAGGCACTCTTAAAATTATTGACCGTGTTTGGAACTTCCTTTTGGATAGCCTTTATGAAATAATCAATCTGCGAGGAATATTCTTCGCCCCTGAGATAGAAGTCCACTTCATCGGTGAGATCAGTTACGTATCTCACATTCCAGCCCCGGGAATAATCCTGCGGAACATCGGACGTATTAAAAAAAACTTTTAGTTCATTGGCATCACAGATAATTTTTCCGTTGCTGCCTTGTATAGTCAGTGATGTGGACATCTTCCTGTAAGTGACATCGCTCCAGTTGGCCAATAACACTCCCGAAAGTTTTGAAGATAATTCCAGCAAAGAATATACTGAGTCTTCCACTTTACTTGAATAAATGGGTTTCAACAGCGAACCCTTAACAGACTCTACCGGACCCAGCGTATAAATAATTAGGTCCAGTATATGAGATGCATAATCCATCAGGCATCCGCCACCTTCCGCGGGATCAACCCGCCAGTTATCTTGTTTTGGTTTTGTCACCACCGGCCCTGTCACTTCTCCTGTGAAATGAAAAAGTTTTCCAAGGTATCCTCCATCAACAATCTTTTTTAGCTCGCGAAAGGTTCCAACAAATTTGTTATGATATCCTACCTGGTTTACCAAGTTTTTCCCTTCAGCCAGTTCAACCAATTCTTTTCCTTCTTCTGCCGTCAGGCAGAAAGGTTTTTCTGCAAACACGTGTTTATTTTCCGTCAACAATCTTTTTACCATAGGAGCATGAAACTTTGTGGGCACGGCCACAAAAACAGCGTCAGCTTTAACTTCATTCAGCATTTGCTCATAGTCCTGGTAACATGGAAATTTCGTAAACTTTTTAATTACATCGGTAACCAGTTTTGATGTGTCGCTCACTCCCGTAACCCTCACGTCGGGGTGTGCTCCCAGGATTGATAAATGCGAGATACCCATTTTACCAGCGCCAATCAGTGCTACATCTATCATGAATCTTTATTTTTTGTCAAAAACTCTATATACTGATCCGATACTAAGTCCCAGTTAAATCTTTGCTTTACATCGATTTTTCCCAAAATAGCTTTTTGTTGAAGAATTTCGTAGTTTTTTAAAGCAAATTCAAGCACTTCCCTGAGTGCACCTGCATCTCCAGATCTAAAATGAAAGGAATTTTCTCCCGTTATGAATATGTTTTCGACAATATCAGAACATACCAATGGTGTGCCTAACCCCATAACGGTAAGAATGACCGGTGACAATCCCTCGATGAGGGAGGGTTGCACATAAACGAACGCGTTTTTGATCAGGATGTTTGTATCGTCACCGTACACAAAACCGGGAAAAATGATTCTCTTGTCATTCGTATTCCTGATCATTGATTCATAATTCCCCGGGTTGGGGTCGCCGCCTACTAACACAAGCTTTTTATCTGTTTTAAAACCTTGAAATGCTTCGATCAGTAAATGCAATCCTTTATCTGGTATAAACCTGCCTACAAACAAAAAGTATTCGCCGGGTTTAAGGCCAAAGCGATTTAAGACATCCAGGTTTTCAGGAACCTCAGGGACCTCAGAACCGTAAGGTATAAACCCATATTTCTTTTTAAATTTCTTTTCAAAATATTCCTGGGTAAAGACATTGTCAAATACCACTTTATTGGGCAAGTAAGCGGTTATATAGTTAGAGACCCTGTAAAATAATTTACCATACCAAGGCCATTTGGCTCTTTTCCAATCCATGGCAAACTGACTTACAACAACCCTTTTGCCTGCCAGGCGCAAAAAAACGGACCAGATGCTGTTAGCGCCACTGAGCAGGTGAATGACGTCGGCCCGATTATGCAAAATGACGTCGAGGGTGGCTTTGAACGAATGGAGGAATGTGTCAAATCCGGCCCTCTTCACAGTTTTGAAGTACCTCAATTTTATTCCCGCATAGTCATCTGACTTCTGAAGTTTGTCACCTGGATATATCCGGCAATATGCGATCACCGAGTAGCCTTTTTTTACGATCCGTGGATATAGTTCAACAGCAAATTTGTCGGCGCCCGCACCCCCGGCTTTCGGGGGAATAGAACGAAAACCGCCGAAAGCGGCTATTCTTAAATTTTTCATTTAATCCAAATAGCCCTTATAATATTGAGAAATATATTGGTTAAGCGCAATTCTCCAGTCCTGCATCAAATTAAGTCCACGAATCTCTAATTTCCGGTTCACCAATCTCTCATTGGCTGGTCTCTGCGCAAAGTAAACATCCTTGTAATATTCTGAATTTACCGGCGTGATCTTAATTCTCTCTTTGAGATGCAAAATGTCAAGAAGTGCTTCACAAACCTCAAGCCTGCTTGTCTGGCCTCCGCAAACCATGTTATATAGTCCCCAGTATCGTGTTTCAAGCAATGCTTTCACATTCCTGGCAAAATCATGAGTGAAGGTGGGTGTCCCATCCTTATCATTGACTATAAAAAGTTGCTGTTTGCCATCTTTTATCTGCTTCATCAATTTTTGGATAAACTTTTTATCCTTGCGGGGCCCGCCTCCCATCATCCACCCAGCGCGGCAAATGAGGTGTTCTCTTACATTTTCCTTCACAAACAACTCACCCGCATACTTTGACCTTGCGTAGTGACCCAGGGGGTTAGGCTTGTCCCAATCATCATAAAATTCTTTATTGCCGTCAAAGATCCCGGCAGTGCTGATATATAATAAAGGGATCTTTAACTCATTCGCAATGTAACAGGCATTTTCTACGGAAAGAGTATTTGTTTTATATGTTTCCTCAACATGGAGCTCGCAATATTCCAGGTCAGTAAACGCGCCGAGATGAAAAAGGTAATCGGGCTTAAATTCTAAAACATCCTTTCTATATGCGGTGAAGTCGCGGAAATCAAGGTAGCTCAGCCATTTTTCATTGACATCGATGTCTGTGCATTTCAATTGAAAGTCTTCCTTGAATTGCACATAAAATGCTTCGCCCAACATTCCACCACAACCTGCTATGTAAATTCTTTTCATATTCTTATTGTTTCCCGTGTTTTGAAGAGATTGATCATTCTACGTCCCTGCAAGATTTAAGTCGGCTGCAAAGATATATTCCGCGTATGATAGGCTTCAATTACGGAAGAAAATATTTTCATAAGCTTGGTATAATGCTCTTTTTCGGAATATTCGGTGCTTAGCCTTGCAAATGCATTCGACCCCAATCTCCGGCATTCATCGCTGTTGTTAAACAAGTAAGTTATTTTTTCACGTAAATCGCCGTAATCTTTTATTTTAAACAGCAACCCGGTTTCGCCATTTAAAATCATTTCTTTTAAGCTGCCGATGTTTGTCGCAATAACGCATTTTCGGAATGCATAGCTTTCTAAAATGGTATTTGGGAAATTGTCATACCATTCCGAAGGCACTATTGTAAATGCACATTTACGCAGATAGTCCTGAATTTCGTTAAACGATTTTCTCCCTAAAAACTCAATATTCTCATTTTTATTTTTTAAATAATTCTTTAGTTCGTCGTCAAATCCGGACGCGGAAAACCCGATGATCTTTAAATTAAATCCCGTGCCCTCAAAAGCCTTTACCATGGTCCGCAACCCTTTTTCAGGCTCTATTCTTCCGATATACAACGCAAATGGTTCATAGGAAATTTCAGGCGCTTCAGATATTGATTGAAAATTAAAGAATGTCGGTATATGAGCTACTTTAGATGCCGGAAGCCCATATATTTTAAGTTTCTCGATCGTGAACAGTGAAGGCACTACGAAGAACTGTATTTTTTCCCTGATCTTTAGTGTTTGTTGAAATTTTAAAGACGCGGCTTTTATAAAAGAATAAACCCGTGAGTCATGAACACATTTATTAACAACTGCATTCATCCTGGAACCGTTTAAGCACCGTTCACAAATATCCTTTTGAATCGGCCTGTAAAAGAGCGCATTTGAACAAATGAGCCCAAAATCAGATATTCTGTGAACAACCGGAATTTTGCTTTTTTTGGCAGCATCAAAAATACTTGCAGAGATCTTATTTTGATAGTGTAACACATAAATTATGTCCGGCTTAACGACCCTGATCAACTGATTCAACTTTCTTTTTGCTTCAAACGAATAAAACATTCGCAGGAAACTTCTAAAAGCGGTGATTATATTTGATTTATTATACTCACTAAAATAAACTGCCTCCGCTTTGCTGACCGGTTTTATAAAATACTTTTCGTATTCAGAGGATAAATTGTTTTGATTCTTTATACTGAAAGGCACCACAGTGTGCCCGTTTTTTTCCAATACCTCCTTGATATTAAACATATACCTTTCCGGTCCTCCCGATACAAAATACCTGTAGTTTATAAGGATAATTTTCACGCTATATGATAATATTATGATCCCGTGGCTTACGGATCGATTCAATAAGCAATTACACCATTGCTCAAGCCGATAGTGGGAACCAGAATAGATGCAGCTATTGCTTTACTTAAAATCAATAATTTCCAAATAAAGTCTCCGTCATCCTCTCTCCCTGTAATATTCCTTTTGAGAAGGGTCTCCATTTTATTATGCGATAAAAAATTCATATCCTTTTCCAGATCCTGAAGGTTTTTCTTTAAAGAATCATTTTTCAGCCAATATCTCAAGGGAACAGAAAACCCTTTTTTAGGAGCTTTTAGAATACCCTTGGGTAGCTTGCGTCCGACCGTATGGCGTAAAATTGATTTTCTTTCATAGTTTTTCATCTTAACCTCTTTGTCAACTTTTGCCATATATTCAATCAGCCTGTAATCCAAAAACGGAGTTCTTATTTCAATTGAATGGGCCATACTCATCCTGTCTGTTTTTACGAGCATATCATCGGGCAGTGTTAATTTGTGATTAAGGTACATCAGCTGATAAAAGGGGTTTTTATAGCGACACTTCTTCAGGAAATCCGACAAAAATTCTTCAACAGGATATTTCTTCGTGTCCCTTGTCAGTTGTTTTAGATAGCAGATATCGATGGATACAATTTTTGAAAGGAATCTGCTTTTAAAATCGATATTGGATGAATTACATACCCGTTCAATACGCTTCAGCGGATAATTGAACGCATGACCATCGAATGGTTTTGAAAGAAGAGAAAAAAAGTTAGGAATACCTTTTCTTAGCCAGGCCGGCAAGTGTTGGTACTGGGAGGCAAACTTTTCCCCCTGGTAAATCCGATATCCTGAAAGAATTTCATCTCCTCCGTCTCCCGTCAATATCATTTTAACTTTTTCGGAGCCAAATTTTGAAACATGCCACGTCGCAATGGCCGAAGCATCGCCGAAAGGTTCATCGAAATGATATGCTATGTTGTCCAATGACTCGGTTAAAGAATCGTATTTTACAAGAATCTCATGATGATCTGTTTGAAGCTCATTCGCCACAAGCCTTGCCAGGTCGCGTTCATCAAAAGGCTTTTCATGATAACCAATTGTAAATGTTTTAATCGGAAAAGAGCTTATCTCTGACATCAGTGTTACGATCGATGACGAATCGAGCCCGCCGCTCAAAAAAGCTCCATAAGGCACATCGCATCTCATCCTCAATTTTATACTGTCCTTTAAAAGATATTCGAATTGCTGGTACACCTTATCGGTTTCTTTGTACATATTGGATTCATCAATTTCCGGCAGATCCCAAAATTGCTTTTTCGCAATCGAATTGCTCGTGATAATAAGGCAATGTCCCGCTTCGAGCTTGGATATTCCTTTGTAAAATGTATAGGGTGCCGGAATAAAGCTCAACGCAAGATATATTTCAAGAAGTTCAAGGTCATATTCGCTTGGTGCGCCGCAAGCAAAAAGACTTTTTATTTCAGAACCAAAAACCAGTGTATTTTCGAAGATGGAATAAAAAAGCGGCTTTTCACCTATCCGGTCCCGGGATAAAAAAAGTTGCTGTTTCTTTTCGTCCCACAGGGCAAATGCCCACATACCATTAAACTTATTTTGACAATCCAAATCCCACTGCTGATAGGCTTTAATAATTACTTCTGTATCGGAATTGGTCCTGAATATATGACCGAGAGCCCTTAACTCCTCACGCAATTCAATGTAATTGTATATCTCTCCGTTAAATATTACTACAATTGAACTGTCCTCATTAAACATGGGTTGATCCCCGGTTTCCAGATCAATGATGGAAAGCCGGCGATGTCCTAACGCAATATTGTTATTAATGAAAAAACCTTCACCATCCGGTCCCCTGTGAGATAAAGAGTCCGTCATCAATTTAATGACTCTTGAATCAGCCTTCCTGTCCGTATCAAAATGAAAAATACCGGCTATCCCACACATAATTCTTATATGATTTTACTTTTTGAAGTGACTTCACGCACCTGTTCTTCTGAATTTAGTTGAAAGTTCTTATAAACCTGAATAAACTTATTAACCATGCTATTTATGGAAAAATGATCTTCGATCCGCTGCCTGCCAGCGATGCCCATCGTTTTTCGTAGTTGAATATTGTTGACAAGCACCTCTATTTTTTCAGAAAGTTCCTGCGGGCTTGAAGGATTTATTAAGAAACCAGTTCTATTGTTTTCGATGATCTCGTTTGTTCCCCCTCCCGTCGAAGCAATCACGGCTTTGCCCATCGCCATGTACTCAAGCACTGAGTTAGAAATTCCCTCACCATGTACTTTATGATTGGTCATCAACACGCAGATATCGGCCACATTAATAATCGATTCAACATTCAACTGATTACCGACCAATTTTATATGATCGCTGTAATCGGGAATGATTCTTTTAGAGATACGATCAAAATTTTCACCTGCACCCACGGCTATAAACTCAATATCAGACCGCTTATTGCAAATCAGCTTTGCAGCTTCGATATAGGATTCATAGTCTTTTCTCATCTCAAAGGCTCCTACCATCAATACGACATATTTTGCCCGGATATTGAACTTTGATCGTATGGTGGCCGCATCCTCAATTTTCTTCAGCCTATCAAAATTGAACCCATTGTAAATGCAAACGCTTTTGTTTTTAGGCGCATGATAAGCTTTTAACCCGGCTATGGAGTTCCCGATAATTGCATATGAAAAGGGGAAAGTTAACCTCGCTCTCAGCCATCTCTTATTGGTCAAATTCTGCCGGACAGGACTGTCCGTGATCATTCCATTCACCAATTTTATGTGAAGCAATTTGCAAACAGGCACGCTATAGACTGCTGTCATACTATCCCAACAATGTAAGACGTCCGGTTTATACTCTTTACAAATGGCATAAAGTCTTTTAAATACAGAAAGATCTTTTTTTGTCTTTCTTATAAGATAATGTATCGTAATCCCGAAATCAAACACTTCTTTGTAATGAATACCCGTATTCATTAATACAAGTTCAAATTTAATGTCAGTATCTGACTTAAGTTGCTTCATCAACTCAATCAATCGCCTTTCTTTTCCTCCTGAACCTAAGGAGTCAATAAAAAATAATATTCTCATTTCTGCAATTTCTTTTTACCAATAAGAATAAGGTAGAATTGCGGATTATTTATTTTGGTTTAGCCACTCGTTAAAGAACAATAATGCCCATATCTTCTCGCTCAAATCCCAACGTGCCGATCCACTCTTTTCATTGTTGGACACTGTTCTGCGAACAAATTTTTTATCCAAATAATGGTAGAGCAAACAATCGTTCGAATTAAAAGTATCGTTCACGTAGGATTTCAAGTTGTCTTTAAACCATAGTGAAATCGGGACCCCAAATCCCTGTTTGGGATGAGTCAAAATGCTCTCAGGTAAATAGGGCCTCATAGATCGCTTGAATATATATTTGCGCTCCTTGTCTTTAAATTTCAAATTTGACGGTATTCGAAAACTCAACTCTGCAAATTTGTGATCCAGTAAGGGAACCCTCACCTCAAGGGAGTTGAGCATGCTTGCCCTGTCAACCTTGGTCAAAACATCGTCTACCATGTAGGTCTGCAGATCAAGATATTGAAGGTTTGTGATAAAATCATTCTTACTTCCTTTTTTAAGAATCCGTTCTTTGAAGAGTTCCGACGCATTCGCGTAGTCGATAGGTGGATGGTTATTCAGCATGTATCTTTCCCGATCCTTCCTTCTCCAGAACGTCGGTCCGGCGTTTACATAACGGGGATCCTGTGAAAGATAGTAGGACATGTTTTTACCCCTTGCTCTCTGAGGGATCATTTTGTGGATATTGCCCCATATGAGCTTATTGAAAAAGGGTGATTTAAAATTCAATGGAGACGAATTGACTCTTTTGTAACTCGCATAGCTATTATAGCCTGCAAACAGTTCATCACCTCCATCACCTGAAAGAGCCACGGTAACATTCTCCCGGGCCATTTTGGAGACATAATACGTAGGGATAGCTGATGAATCCGCATAGGGTTCGTCGTAAGCATTCACCAGTTTAGGCAATAAACTTACAGACTCCGGTTCAACAATCTGCTCGTGATGTTCGCAATGGTATTTTGCCGCTATTTCCCGGGCATATTTTAATTCATTAAATTTTTGTTCTTTAAAGCCTATAGAAAATGTTTTTATCGGGCGGCTGGAATTCCTGGCCATCATGGCAACAACGGAGCTTGAGTCAATTCCGCCACTCAGGAAAGCCCCTAATGGAACATCAGAGATCATGTGAAGCCTTACTGTTTCTGACAGGCATGCTTCAAGCTCTTCCGTCCATTCATTCTCCGTTTTCGAAAAATCAGGTTCAAATTGTATCTCCCAGTATCTTTTGATATCAAGAGAAGGTTTACCATCAAACGAAAACAGCAAGTAATGTGCGGGCTGAAGTTTTTTAATATTCTTATAAATCGATAAGTCGCTCGTGATATATCCATACGCCATGTATGAATCCAATGCATCATAGGATAAGGCTCTGTCAATATTCCCCGCCTTTAAGATCGTTTTGATCTCTGAACCAAAGACTAACTTTTCATTGTCGACATAATAATAGAGAGGTTTTATACCGAAACGGTCCCTTGCGCAGAAGAGGCGCTTTTTCCTGCCATCCCAAATCGCAAAACCAAACATGCCCCTTAAGTATTGCAAACAATCTGTTCCATATTGCTCATATAAATGAACAATGGTTTCGGTATCAGATTTTGTTCTAAAAATATGTCCCTGCCTGATCAAATTTTCCTGGAGTTCCTTGTAATTATAAATTTCTCCATTAAATACAATCCATATCGTTTCGTCCTCATTCGCCAGGGGTTGGTGACCCGTAACCAGGTCGATGATACTTAACCTGCGAAATCCCAGGCCGACATTATCATCGATATAAAACCCTTCATCATCCGGGCCCCGGTGACGAATGGTATCCGACATATTTTTTAACACTGTAGGATCAACCTTTCTTGCTTTATCAAAAAAAATCTTGCCCGTAATTCCACACATGTTAAGAATGATTTATAAGAGTTAAGAACCTTTCCGCAGCAGTGCGAGAGTTATGATGCTCGGCGACATAGGATCTCATGGTGTCCCGATCAAGGCTGGAGGTTGCGTTTGATTCTATGGAAGTTTTCATTTTTTCCAGATCTGCCTCGCAATATATACCTAAACCGTGTCTTTTTATAACATTTCCCGGATTAACTTTCAGAGATATGACGGGAACGCCGGTAGCCCAGGCTTCCAGGAAAATATTTGGAAATCCCTCATAATTAGAAGTGTTGATCAGCGCCTTTGCGTTAGCGATAATCTCGATTGCCTGACGATGGCCAACCGCCCCTTTCAGAGTTACATTTTGAAACTCACCCAGCTCCGCATAAACTCTTTCTGATTGGCGATCTTTTGGCTTACCAACAATAACAATTTTGACCTTTTTATCCAGTTTCTTCACCAATTGTAAAAGATTGGCCGAGCCTTTTAAAACGGTAAGATTCCCTACATAAGCGAAATATTCACCTGGCAAGCTCGTGACCTGAGGTAAGCCATCGAGGTTAAAAATATTAGGGTAGATAAGGGTCTTTGATTTGGCTACGTCCGATTTAATCTTCTGACCTGTGTGTTGTATGGTTATATAATCGGCTTTCCTTAGCAGATAATTAAATACAAGATCGTTGGGAACAGAAAGCGTCAGAAACTGGATCAGGTCGAATTTAGGTTTGTACTCGTACCTAAATTTTTTCCAAAAACTCAAAATATCGAGATCACATGCGATTGCAACGATAAATTTGCTTTTTAGTTTCTTAGATACCAGGTAAGGTGCTAGGTGCAGATAAGATCTCATCCGCACATAATAATAGTCAGCCTTTTGTTCAGTAAGTATTCTTTTTAAAGAAGGGATTCGATATTTGAACAAACGTATTCCCCGCAACCCTTTGTTCCAGTCAGGAATATTAATCAACTTTATTCCCTCATCTGTTTCAAAACTTTCACTCGCGTCCGGATCAACAATAACAACGTCGTGACCTTTTTGCGCCAAAGCCTTTGCGAGCAACGCGATTTGAAGCTCCCCACCCCCGGGCGTTTGGCCTTTCAACGCATCAGAAATACTACCAAAAAAACAAAATTTCATTGATAAGCATTTTCCAGTATCGTCAGCAAATCGCTAAAAATACTGCCATTTACACTAGTTCTTTTGAAATACAAGGTCATTGCAACCTGAACGATTGGGGTTTAAAATTTTATCAATGAACATCGAAAAAGCTCTTTTCCTTCAAACGATCCCAGCCGGGCATCCTTTTTGAGAGATTGTTTGGAAATTTCAATTCTTTCATCAGTTAATGTGCCCAGGAATAAATCGAGTTTTTACCAAATTAAAATCGTTCTCGTTTCTGAACCCGGTATTAGTGTGGCTTCTCGCATCATAAATTTATATGGCTCAAAAAAAAGCAAATCTAATTTAACGAGTTTAAAAAGTCAATCATCCGTTTTGATTGATAATAATAATTAAAAACACTGTCAGTTAATATTTTCCCTTTCTCACCTACGTGCCTGGCCAAATCGTAATTATTGAAAATATAATCTAATTTCTGCGCGATTTCATTGCCATTTCCCGGTTCAACCAGGAATGCATTGACTCCATCAGATAGATACTTTGATATCTCACCAACGTTTACAGTTACCACCGGTTTCCCGGTTGAAAGGAATTCTGTCAGTTTAGAAGGGTAAGAAGCATCTGACTCTAAGTCTTTTCCTCTTACCATGACCAGCACGTCTGCATGCGTAATATACCGGGTAATTTCTTCGCGGGGCAACAGGTCCAAAACCCTTGTATTCAATTCAATTTTCAATTCTGCTATTAATTCTTTTATTTTCTTCTTTTGATCGGTCGTTCCAAAACCACCTATCACCAGGTACACGCCAGGATGGCATTTATTAAATAAAGCGAATGCCCTTATCAACAAATCCACGTTATCTCTTTTAAAAGTTAGTGAGCCAAAATAACCAACATAAGGCTTTAAAAAAGGCTTCTCACCTGTTTTTTCAAATCGTGAAGGATCAACCGTGCTGGGTACCAGGAATAATTTCTTATCACTGATCTTCCGTTCTTTATGGAAATCGACCAGGTAATTCGATATACAAAACACCCCGTCACATAAATGTGATTCAAGGTAAAACTTTATAGCACCCTTTTTTTTCCGGAGTGAACCTTCCTGGTAAAACCGCAAAGGGTGCTCGCTACATTCAATGATCAATTTCATTCCGAAAATCTTTGCTAACGACCAGGCAAAGAAATGAGTGAAAAAAAAATTCGACCAGCTATTAATAGCAGTAATCTTATCTTCTTTGTTTATTTTCCTGATCAAAGAGTAAGCCCGGAAATATTTTGAAATTTTTTTCCAGTTGCGTATAAGGAAATACTTACTTCTTTTTTTCTGGCCAAATGGATAGTAATAGTTTATTCCCCCGATCACGCCGGTGCTGGCATTCAAATAATCATTCGTAAAACAAATGACGTGCGTTTTGATACCATTTTCAGTAAAACCTTTGGCGTAGGTGTACACCCTGTTTGTTGCGGCACCTCCATCCGGGAAAGTAAATATGTCACCAAAGATTACAATGCTCATTTGATTTCTTTAACCTTTAACACTTTACACGGATTTCCTCCAGCGATAACATTTGCCGGTATATTACTAACAACAAGACTATTGGCTCCAATGATAGAATTTTCCCCAATCTCTACTCCTTTTAATACAACGGTATTTAACCCGATCCACACGTTATCGTGTATGATCACAGGCCGGGGTTCGGTATTACTGATGTCCAGATGCCAGTCAAAATCTGTGATGACCACATTGGCCCCGCAAAGAACGTTATTACCTATTATGATCTCCCGGGCAGCACCAATGCTTGTCCCGCTAAAGCCACAATGATCTCCTATCTTGATTTTTGCATTCCTCTCGTGTGTGGATAGAATGCACCGATGATTTACGCCTATAAGATTTGAAGATTGATCGGAGCGAAATGTGCAGTTCTCCCCAATCTCAATACTTGAAAAATCAAACCGGTGAAAACGGGGCACTCCAAAAAAATTGCATCCCTTTTTTATATGTACTCCCCTGATGGACGAACTTATTCTTGCCCAAAAACCTGACCACCTTGTAAAACCAAACATACGCAGTCTGTCCAGTTTTGCGACCCACCAATTTCGGCGATCCCTTGTAAGCCCGTTACCCATGTTTATTAACTTTCAGCCCTTGATTTATTATACCCGAACACGAAAAAATAAAATGATCATGAAGATTTCATTTAATTCCGCTACTACTGACCGGTTGGGTATTTTTAAACAAATTTCTTTTGATCTTACCGGGAATGTTCTTGACCCGGCTTATTTGAAATACGAAATATTTGAAATAATAATCCAGGTAATTGTTCATTTTCATGAACGATACTTTCCAGTTGTAGTATTTGCCGTTTAAGATTTCATCGACGTCAGCATTATCGCGTAATTCGGCTTTGATCTTCCCGCTTCTGATATCGTTCATCATATTCACCACCTCTGCAGGATGGCCTCCGGAATAATTTTCCAGCCAGCTGGGTAACCAATAATGCCTTTCGATGTTAAATGGATTTGATATCCTGAAATAATTATTGTTGGCCCAATCAATAATATCCGAGCAGGATTCAGGCTTTTCATCTTTATACACCATCGTTTTTTGCCTTACCTGCCAGGGAAATAGATGCGGATAATGGTACATATATATATGTCGGCGTGCAAGCCAGCTTCCTTTGACCCATTTGATCTTTCGAAGGTCGATACCTTTTTCGTTCACGACAGTGGGAGGTTCGTGCGTGAGATACTTATAATTCGGGCCCCATTTGAATAGCCTGTGAAAATATACTGCTCCTCGTCTCAGATTCCATCCATCAATTTTATATCGGAGGTCTCCCCAAAAATTTCTCGTAGTCATAGTTACAGCGCTAATATCTCCTTTTTCTCTGAGCAGGTCAATGATGAACTTCATGTCTTCAGCTTTGTAAAATTCGTCGATGTCAATTTGCCAGAGATAATCACCTGTTGCCCTTTCAGCATAGGCTCTTGATTGAGGGGTCCGGTCCCTTCCCAGTTCATCCTTTTTGGGCCAGAAACCATGTCGCGTAACGATCGTAAGCTTATTGTCCGGATCTTCCTCCTGTTTGAATTTGTATAACGTCTCTAATGTACCATCAATGGAATGGCCATCCGGAGTACATACCGATTTCGCATCTTCGTGACCACCTTCGACCACAATGATCTCGTGAGCAAAAGGATACAGGGACCGAAGACAATAGCGGGTAAACGGTTCTCCATTCAACACAATGATCCCAAAAGTGATCTTAGGAAATTCGTTTTTAGCCATGAGATGTTTTTTCAAATTCCAGAGTATACTCATTACTAAATCCCGTCAAAGCCGACAAAACAGCAAAGTACCACAGCCCCAGGGCAAAATGTCCCGGATTTAAAAATGTCCATGATGTGAAACTCTCCATCATTTGTGATAGGACCACTAAAAAAAGCAATAAGCCAAACTGCGACAATATTCCGGTATTTTTCAGAAACATATTAAAGGCCTTAAAAGCAGAAATAAGGTAAAGCAAAATGAAAAACGCCAACCCTATATAACCCCAGCGAAATACGACGCCCGTCCAAACCATATCTGCCGTTGTATCATTGATATCTTCCGCGCCATGGTACTGGATCTCTGTAACCGGGCCGGTTCCCGTGAACCTCTTTTCGTCGCCCATTCTATGAAAGATTTCGTTCGTCCTGTTAAACCGGATGAGAAGCGTATTTGAATTCTCATCAGTTGGGTCCTCCTTTAAGTTCACAATTCGGTCTTCAAAATAATTAAGTTTGTTAGGGAGCAAACGTGAAACTGCGAAAAAAAGTATTACTCCGGTGACGGTAATCACCGAGACATTTTTGACCAAAACGCTCATGCTTCCCTTTTTCAGAGAATTCAAAATACCGTAGAGAAGAATCAATAATAATGCTATGCCCAAAAATGATCTTGTGTAAGAAACAAAAATCGCCAGGAAATTGATTACCAGCATTCCAAGAGAAAGCAGCAATTTTCCTTCTCTAAAAACGATCAAATACGCTATGCTAAAGAACCATAAAACGGGCATAAACCAAAATACGCGGGTTATGACCTCACCTTGAAATATTTCTTGTTGGTACGCATCCTCTGCTACCTTATAAAGGGTAATGTGCAATCCCTGGTCAAGAATATATAAAACAGACGCAAGCGTGTTAACAAGCACGATGCTGAAAAAGAAACCTTTTAAAGATTGCAGGCTTGTATGACAAATAATATTTTTTACCAGGAAAAACCCAAAAAATAAAGCGGTCAATGAGAAAAATTGCTTGACCACATCCTTAACAACAATATACTCCTGAAACACGGTGATCAGGCCAATAAGCGACATGATGAGGAGACAGATAATGAGAGTGTCGATCAAATTAACTCCCCTGTAATGGTAAAAATTTATTCTTCGGTGGCCGGGTTCAATTAGGGGCCTGCTTGAAAAAATACACCAGATAATTGTCAGCCAAATTAAGAACAACACATCCTTGGGCAGGCTTCCAGGTTTGTTAAATATTGATACAGTATCAAAAAAAACACAATATTGAAAAAAGAAAAGGAAGGGTATACCCAACAAGTAAATCGGCTGTTTGAAAGCACGGAACAGGAAGTATAATATGAGCATGTAGGGAAGAACTTTCCCTATTAAATGAGTCATGTTATGGAATTATTGGATAATCTATTGTTTTAGAATTCGTAAAAACACTGATCAAAGCTTTTTTTAACTGTGCCGGTGTTTGATACTTCATATATTCAGCAATTGAATTTTTAAAAAAATCAGCCGAACATTCTTTAAATTTCTTTAGTTGACTGGACAAAGATCCGTTTTCATTGCTATAAGTCAGCCCCAGGTTATATTTCTTTACCCGATAGCCCATGATCCCTTCCTCCGGAACCAATACAGGTATTCCATAGCCCAGGGCCTGGAGCATAACACCGCTTGAACCCCAAAAATTGCGGTATGGCAATATTATCTGAGTCACCGATTTGAAAAAATGTTCGATACTCATAGGGTCGGATATAAACTGGTTCGTTTCCAGCAATCTTCCCTGTTCTTCAAGTTTTCTTTTTAATACATCAAGGTCTTGATCAAATTTCTCGTTAAGGTTATTCAAGCCGCAATGAATAAAGCAGCCATCTTGTTCAACTGACATCTTCAAAAGCAGGTCATATCCCCTTCTCTTTTGCGCGGTACCAAAATAAAGGAAAATGAACCGATCCTTATTTTTCTCCTTGAAATCATTTACCCGGTCGATCCAGATTCTCTCCTCGCTATTCTCATTACCAAGAATGTCTTCAGCATAACCTTGAAATACATCAGGCAGCCAATGGGAATATGAATGATGCGACACAAAGTTTTCGTCAATATATAATGCGGAATCGATCAACCTGAATTGTTTCAACAGATATTCATGAAACAGGTAAGTATCCGTTTTCCAATTTGAAGGAAGATGCTTAAGATATCTTAACCGGTCTAAAAAGTCTAATCTCTTATAAAAGTAAAAGGGACGAAGAAAAATGCCTATCGTTCTGCCCTTCAGTCTCCTTCTTCCATGTAATACCTGCGCATTGAATAACGACAAGTGATGATCTGCTTCGGCAAATACAGTCAGGTCGGTTTTACATTTATTTTGTAGTTCAATGAATTCTTCATTGATAATGTCGAGGCCATTACCAGGATAGATAGAAGTATCTATTAATTCTGCCCATTTATCTTTTCTGATCCTGTCAATGTATGAAGTATCATTGAGTGTCGCTTTAAGATTTCCGGCGATGAAAACATCAAAGCCCAATTCCTTCAACACGTGCGCCAGGACATATACATACATTTGCCTGTGGCCGTCAAAAATGGGGGAATATATCAGGGCATTACGCATTTAATAAATTATAGCTCAGGGAAATCAAGAGGCATAAAGGATCTTGTGGATGTCCTTTTTTACAAATATTGCATCTGCAAATAATGGCGCGCCGCTCAAGGGATTTGCAAACTGCTCCATGTTTCCAATGTACGTAAAACCATATTTTTCCAATAAAATCATGATATCCCTGAATAGTGGCTGATTCTCATACAACGTGGCATAACTCACTTCGGTAATGATCATGTTTGCCTTTCCTAGCACATCGGACGCCCCTCTTATGACTTTTTCCTCGGCACCCTGGACGTCTATCTTAAGTAACACCTCATTCTCCATTTTCATCTGAGCTAACACATCATCCAATCGTTTTATTTTTACTTTTTCCTCAACCAGGTTCGCCGTGTGAGGGTATAGCCTTTTATGCAATTCTCCCATTTTTAGGATGGAGGATGAGGGGCTTGCACTACTCCTGCTAAAACTGACCTCGCCATCTTGTTCTCCCAATGCAAAATTATAGGTATGCACCTTCCGATTATTCCTGAAGTTGGCGGTAAGCTTCTCATAACAATCACGTAAAGGCTCAAAAGAATAGATCTCTGCATGAGGGAAAACATGTAAAATTTCGTCTATAAACTGACCTTCATTTGCTCCCACGTCTATGATGGTCTTTATCGGGACCTTCCTTAAAAAATCCCATTTCCGGATCTTTGATTGTTCAGCTTCTTTCTTTGGATTCCGAAGCTGATAACCGAACTTATTCAGTAACCAATGAATTATTTTTTTCAATATATACGGTTATAATTAATTAAAAATTTCAGTTTGGTTTTTCCAGGGAATGATCAATGCCAGGGAACCGGGCCTATTTGTTTTATTCAATACATTCCAGAAAGGCGACACACCGTGATTGAGCTCCACATCAAATGATAATAGCGGATCAGCGTTCAATATCCATTTTTTGCAGTGAAGGCTTATTTTGGGAGATATATAGTAAGTGCCAACATTTAGAAATTCGCCGGGTATTTCACAATATATAATATTATTCCCTTTTTTTAATGCAGGCCATTCTTCCTGTTTACTGTCATTATGATATGTTCTTAAGATCACAACGCCCTCTTCATCCGTGATATCAAACCCAATGACCAGGTCGTCGTTAACTTCATTGATATGCAGATCAAATTGGATCCTGATCTTTGATTTTGAAAAAAAATGATTCTGGATATTATTCTTTTCATCCAGGATCCTGATGGCGAGTAATTTTATGGTGGCATCGCCCGGTGCAGAATTTTCCTCCCAAAAAACTGATCCATCATTGGAGGTTTCAAACATCACATAGTCCCTGATGACCTTTGAAGGTGCATCATCCTGGATGATCGTTCCTTTGTTTAATAAAATAACCCGGCTGCATAAATTTGTTATGGCCTGCATATTATGACTAACAAACAATACGGTTCGTCCTTCTTGCTGGGAAACGTCCTGCATTTTTCCAAGACATTTTCTCTGAAACTCTGCATCACCCACTGCCAACACCTCATCCACGATTAATATCTCCGACTCCAGGTGCGCAGCCACCGCGAACGCGAGCCGGACATACATCCCGCTCGAATAACGCTTCACAGGGGTATCCAGAAATTTTTCAACTCCTGAAAAATCGACGATCTCATCAAATTTTCTTTTTATCTCAGCCCGATGCATTCCCAATATGGCGCCATTTAAATAAATATTCTCCCTGCCGGTAAGCTCAGGATGGAAACCAGTACCGACTTCCAAAAGACAGGATATTCTTCCTTTGATTTGGATTTTGCCCTTTGTAGGTTCGGTGATGCGACTTAAAACTTTTAAAAGCGTCGACTTGCCCGCTCCGTTTCTGCCAATGATACCTACTCTGTCTCCCTGGTCTATTTTAAAACTGATATCATTTAGCGCCCAGAATTCTTCTCTTTTTGCAATATGATGCGGACTGGCGTTGTTTAATTGCCCCTGGGACTGAAAAAAAGATTTAGCCTTTTTTGCAATGACATCACGCAAAGTCACATATTTCTCCCTTTGCTGGTGACTAATGATGTATTTTTTACTTAAATGCTCAGATTTAATAACAACGCTCATCAGATAGTTACATTTTTTGAAAAATATAATCTTTATTATTCGTTCAAACCAGGTCGGCAAATACTCTTTCCATCCTTCTGAAATATAGCGTACCAAATAAAAGAAATAAAAGAGTGATGACCATCGATAAAAAAAGGCCGGGGAGATATATAAAATGAGTATCCCCCGTAATAGCCCACCTGAATCCATCGATTATACTTGCTATCGGGTTTGCTGAATATAATAATCTCCATTTGTCTGGAATTACATTGCTGCTAAAACCTACCGGCGAAATATATAATCCAAATTGTACAACAAAGGGGACAATATATTTGAAATCGCGATACTTTACGTTTACTGCAGCGACGTAAAAACCGGTGCCCATGGAAATCAGTACCACCCACACGAAAAACAACGGCAGTGTTAAAATAGTCCAGGATGGCACATAATGATACCACAACATCAATCCTATAAATAATGCAAATGAAATAAGGAAGTCTATGAAATTAACGATCACGGTGCTTGCGGGTACTATCATTCTTGGAAAATAGATCTTTGTAAGCATGTTTGAATTGGTGATCAGGGAATTGCTGGAGTCATTAAACGAAGTAGAAAAAAATTGCCACGGTAACATACCGGCATATACCATGATAGCATAAGGCATGCCGCCTGAAGGTAAATTAGCCAGCCTCCCAAAAATAATGGTAAAAATAATCATCGTCAGAAATGGACGGATAAGACTCCACGCCAGGCCGATCACAGTTTGTTTGTACCTAACCAAAATATCACGCCATGCAAGAAAAAAGAATAATTCCCTGTACTTCCATAGATCGCTCCAGTAATTCTTGTTTGAGCGAGATGCTTCTATAACCAAATCAAATTCCTGCTTTATTGCCATAATGATATTTACTTATATAACGACGGAGCATAGCACAATAATATTCAATAAAATCGTAAAAGCTAAGGGAAAAATCAGGGATAGTACCAAGCCGCATTTTAAGTGATCTTGATCAGACTTAAAAGACAGAAAAGCACCACTACCTGGCCGCATACCGGGGATACTTCATGTTTATTTCTGTAGGGACATGAGACAGCACTGACACATTTGAAGTTTCCAATTCGGCAAACATCATATATCCTAAAGAAGGCAGGGCCAGTTTGACAGTATTGCTTCCAATAGACAATATTTTGCCCTCCAAATCCATTAGTGGTCCGCTGAGAACCCGTACGTGATCATTTATACTAACTGGCGTCTTCTCCAGTTTAATATTCGAATATTCAGACAAAAATTTCCTGACTGCCTCAATCTCTAAGTCACGAATAACGGCAGGTTTACCAAGCCAATAAACGAGATTGATAACTCCATTGGTTTGCTTAAGGGCTGTTACATTAGATTCTGAAACCCGTGCAAAAACATACGAGGTGAATAAAGGTTCGTGGACAACCTTTTTGCGATCGCTCCATTGCCGCACTATTTTATTGATGGGGCAATAATTTTCAATTTTTCTACGGGTCAAGATTTCAGCTACTTTTTTCTCGCTGCGTGGTCGCGTGTATACCGCAAACCATTTCATAATTTCATTCATAAACCGGAATTGTTTTAATCCTTTTCAATTGAAAAGAAATTAATATTTACCGGTCTTTCACGTTTTGGAAAACTTACTCAAGTTCGTCAGTCTTTGCGAGGAATATGGCTACGCCAATATCAGTTACATTTAGGTACCGATTCATTACGTTTATTAAAGTAGTATCAAAAAGTGCAGCGACTCAATATTATTTCCTTAGGCGGAATTCTTACCAAGTCTACTACGAAACTTTCGAATTTCTAAGAAATTTTTTCTTTCTTTTCTCCTTATGGATATAACCATATCCATACCCATATCCATAGCCGTTTCGGCCAAATCCTCTCGATTTTATGCCGTTAAATACGATTGCCATGTTCTTTAACGCATTGATTTTATTATTAGCATCCAATCGCTGTATAGATACTTTACGAGTGTGCTTATGTCTGACTACATATAGTGTTGCATCACAGTAGTTGGAAAGAACATAAGCGTCAGACAAAAGACCCACAGGAGCAGTATCGATGATAATATAATCAAAAATACCCGACAGATAATCGAATAGCTGGGGAACTTTTTCGCTCATTATTAACTCCGACGGGTTCTCCGGTAACCAGCCTGCAGGTACCACAAAAAGATTTTCATGAACGGATGTAGGTTTAACGATTTCCTGTGGCTTTGTATCACCCGTAAGATAATCAGTCAACCCTTTATTGATTTCAGTGACATGAAGTTTATCGCAAAGAGTTGGATCGCTTAGATCGAATTCCATCACGACGACTTTTTTCCCGGCCAATGCAAGTCCAATTCCTAAATTGGCTACAATAAAACTTTTACCCTCACCCGAAACGGTGGAAGTAACCTGTAATTTTTTTCGTTCGCCATTAAGTCCAATATAAGGAAGCGTTGCTCTTAAATTACGAAACTGCTCCGCAATAAAGGTTCTTTTGCCGTTTCCAATTACCAAGGGGTCCTTGCTCTTCTCGTAAACTATTTCACCAACTACAGGTATAGATGTATAAGACTCTATTTCCTTCCTATAGAGAATAGTGCGTTTAAACATCTCATTGATGGTAACTAACCCAAGGGCTAGAGCAAAAGCCAGGAAGATGCCACCCGCATAGATCAACTTTGGCTTGGGACTGACAGGAGCGAGAGACGTCTGCGCCTTATCAATAATACTGCTGGGACTAATAGAAGATAGAAGAGATAATTTCGTTTCTTCCTGTTTTTGTAATAAAAAGTTGTAATTACTACTTTTTATATTGTGCTCCCTGGTTATTTCAACGATGTCCCTTTCTTTTTGTGGAATGGATTCCAGATAAGAGGAATAACGATTATTCGTGGCATTTAGATTATTCTTATTGGATTGCAGATTCTCCCGCTGGCTTTGTATATTCTGTAAAATACCCGGTTTAATTTTTTCAATTTCCGCCTTTTGATTAAGAACCGCTGGGTTATTGTCACCCATTGTTCTTTTTAGCTTTTCATATTGCAATTGATCTTCGTATAATTTGTTAAGCAGTTGAGGAAGTGTAGGATCAGTGGTACCAACCGTAGAGGGTATACTACCTGAGATATCTTTTGATTTCACATAATTCTCTACAATATCTAGAGTATTAAGCTGGTTATTAACCTCACCTAACTTTTGATCATTCGCACTTACATTTTGCAAAAACAGTGTTCCCTGAGAACCAATATCAACGGTTCCTGTCGAGGATTTATATTGTTTCAATTTTTGCTCAATAGAGTCAAGATCATGACTTACAATTCCTAATCTTTCATCCAAAAAATTCAAAGTATTGTCTGCCAATTTATTTTTTTCACTCAAGGCAGCGTTGTCGTAGACGGTAATCAGCTCATTCAAAATATCTTCAGCGCGTTTTGGAATTTCATCCCGAAGGGTGATATTTATGACCGAGGCGAGTTTATTGGGCGCGCTCACGTCTAAGCTGCTGACCAACGAAAATGCAAGCGCTTTAGGGTTAACCAATGAGAAATAAAACGGCCCTTTGCTCGTTCCATTCTGTGGAACAAATTTCAATGTTCCATAGGGGGTGGTTACCCATTGACTTAAGGAATACTGTTTGTTCTGAATAGTGACTTTTCTCGCCGCTGAGTCGTAGGTAAAAAGAATGGGGTCTTCTGTTTCAACCAATGAGTCCGGATTTGAGACTTCAATGCTCACGGGACAACTTGCATATGCCGAAATTTCTTTCACCTTCCCCTTCTCAGAGATGGGTGCATATAACCGCAGCATTTTTACTACCTGCATCATTAAAGCTTTCGACTTAAGAACCTCAATTTCATTTTCAATGATCTTTTTTGTAGAGAGAAGGTTTAGTGATTCTATTATCCTCGAATCGTCCTCTCCTTTTTTTTCATCTTTAATCAAAATGGTTGCCGTTGATTCATAAACAGGTGTCTGATACTTAAGATAAAACCTCGCTGCGACCCCGCCTATTACCAGGAAAAATAAAAATAGAGGCCAATAAGGAGAATATTTTGACCAAATCTGTCCCATGACATGATCCCCGTGCGCATTATTAGACTCTATTTTTTGATTGATCTGCATTTCCTGAAAAATTAATTAATTGTGATTAACTATCCCAACTACCACCACTGCGACCAGGGATAACCCACTTAAAACAGCAGGTATCCATTGTTGGCCGCGGCCTGAGCTAGCAACTTTTGACTTATTGGGTTCAACATATACGATATCATTGGACTTTAGATAATAATATGGTGACGACAAGAGTTCAGCGGAGTTTAAATTTATCCTTTTGATCTCTTTATTTCCATTTTCACTTTCCCGGATCACTAGCACATTATCGCGTTTAGCATAAATGGTTAAATCGCCCGCAAGTCCTATAGCTTCCAGCAACGAAATCTTTTCACTGGGAACATCGATGGCCGTAGGATTTTTCACTTCTCCCAACACCGTAACCCTAAAATTTAAAAACCGCACACTTACAATAGGACCCTTCAACAAATTCTGGTCCAGTAATTTTTTTTGAATGCTTTCTTTAAGCTGGTCCTTTGTCAGACCTTCCGCTTTAATATTTCCAAGAATTGGAAATTGTATCGAACCGTCATTACCTACAAGGTATCCTAATATCTCATTCCCAGCTCCCCCCGAAGTATTGATAGGTAAAAGATTTGGAGCATTGAAAATGGCTGACGCCTGGGCATCCAGGCTACTTACGTTTATGTTTAGCAGATCATTTTTCCGGATGATCGTCTCAGGTACCGGTGTGTTTGTAGTAATAGTTGTTGATGCCAGATCATTAAAATACGTAGCCTTTTTAGTATCGACACAACTGGGCAAAAGAGCTCCTAATAAAACAAATACAAAAACGCCCATCGACTTATGAGCAGTTATTTTCATAATTTTTTTTAGGCAAAAATCTGGAAAATTACGACGTGACATCCATTTAAATTTTAAATGGCGTTTCATAGAGGATCAGCAGAAATGACGGCTTTGAAAAGGATGAAGGCATACCTGGTGAAGCACTGTAACAAGCTTCCCTGAAATTTAGCCCAAGATAGTAATTAAACTGAAATAAGAAGGAATTCTGGCTTTTTTTTTTGACAAGCAACTTGAGCAAAGTTTGATCAAACAATAAACGAACCCAACTTATTGCTCCCATCAAAAACTGACACTTACCGTTGACCGATTATCGACGCACTAGTTAAAACGTAAACTTACGATTCAATGTCGCACCGTTGAATAAATTCTTCTTGTGAATCAAACTATCTGCCAATGATGATTTTACGATTAATAATTTTGGCTTATGGCACCATTTTTGGATTAAAAGATCGCGGAATTGATGTGCGTTGAGATTGTAGCAATATCCTTTAAGAACCAAAATAATCCAAACCTTGAAAACCCTCCGTAACTGTTCGAGAACGTTTGCGCGTTTCTGTGCAACGAGTCTTTCTTTTACTTTCGGTACTTCAGCTTTCGCTTTCATCATATTCTATTTACTCCCCTTCTTTTCTTATTTAATTCTTCTGTCCAGAAGACCAGCATCGTTATGGAAGAGCAACCCAATTGAGAGAAACACCTTTAAAGATGGTCAGCTTTCAATTGTGGAAAAAAATTTGTCCGCCGTGGACAAAATAGCCTGTGAACTAACACGGGTTAATTCTAACTTACCCCTCGCAGTTTCTGTGGAGGGGCATACTAAAACTGCTACTCTTCTATGAAAAACCTACTAACCACTTTATCATTTAGCTTGCTTATGCTGTTTGCTAAGGCAAACAATTATTATGCAAGCCCAAGCGGGAGTGATTCGAATCCAGGATCAATAGACAAACCTTTCAAGACCTGGGAAAAACTTGCTTCTGTATTGCATGCCGGCGATACTGGCTTTATTCGTGGCGGAACTTATAAAACTACATTCTCTCCCGGTGCAATTGATTGGCAGTGCACATGGCAAAACCTCATAGGGACTTCAGCAAACCACATTGTGATAACAAACTATCCGGGCGAATCACCCGTCTTCGATTTTAACGGATTTCTTCAATCCAGTAATACGACTGGTTTGCGGATGAACAATTGTGCCTTTGTGGATATTACCGGAATAAGAATTATAAATCTTTTACAAAACACAAACGGAAATACTATTGCCGGTGCGGAATTTCATGATTGCCACGATATCACCTTGACTAATTGTTCAGTAGATAATATTGGAGGCGCAGGCTGGAGGCAATCAGTAAAAAACGGTACAGATGTTTCAGGCTGCAATAATTTTACCTATATAAACTGTGATGCCAGCAGATGCGCTGACCCAATTAGTACGGGAGGTGGGTCGTATGGGAATGCTGACGGATTTGATGCGAATGGTGTAACCACCTACATTAACTGCCGGGCATGGTGGAACTCCGATGATGGCTTTGATTGTTTTGGTAATGATTCTCATTGCTACTACCGCGGGTGTTGGTCTTTCAGAAATGGATATAAACCGGGAACGTTTACCGATCCAGGCTCACAAGCTGATGGCATGGGTTTTAAGTGGGGATCAACAAGCACAGATCAATCGGGAAACATTCTAAGAACTTATACAAACTGCATTGCATTCAACAATAAGTCGTGGGGATTTGATCAAAACGTAGCCAGATGCAAAGCCGAATTCTACAACAATACTTCATACAATAATAAGTCAGGTGGATGGGCTACAGGTTACGGCATTTCGCCCAGGGAGCAGAGTATATTTAAAAACAATATCTCTTTTTCTGACCCCGTAACAGTTAGTGACATGAGTTCGCTGGTCAATGACCATAATTCATGGAACAGCCTCGCGGCCTCCACTGCTTCATTTGCTTCACTCGATACAACTGGCGTATCAAAGCCCCGTCAGTCTGATGGCAGTTTACCTGCCGTTCAGTTCCTGCATCTCTCAGCAGCTTCCGAATTGATCAATGCGGGGGTGAGCGTTGCAAATTTACCATTCAATGGCTCTGCTCCGGATCTGGGGGCCTTTGAATTTGGTGGCGCTGCTGCCAATCAACCTCCCGATGCTAATGCTGGAT
>Ga0163162_10000393_pt1 | contig 40045 bp, 48 predicted proteins | sample S55metaG_FD_115310 | JGI IMG/M metagenome (GOLD analysis project Ga0163162, IMG submission 115310) | Switchgrass rhizosphere microbial communities from Kellogg Biological Station, Michigan, USA - S5-5 metaG | ecosystem: Host-associated > Plants > Roots > Rhizosphere > Soil | place: USA... | reverse complement strand
CGGCGCGGTACGCGGGCCGGGCACCGCCACCAGCGACAGCATCCTGGCGCGGCTCAGCAATGGCGAGTTCGTCATGCGGGCCGCCGCGGTGAATCGCTGGGGCCCGCGCTTCATGGCGGCGCTGAACGGACTTCAGAACCCGTTCGGCTATGCCGGCGGCGGGCTGGTGCCGCGGTTCGCCGATGGCGGCTTGGTGACGGCAGGCGCGGCCGGCGGTACGCCCGTGCATCTCCACCTGGGCGGCCATTCCTTCGCGTTGTCGGGTAACCGGGGCGTCGTGAGCGCGCTCGTGACCGAGGCGCACCGGCACCAGATCCGTTCGGCCGGCACCAAGCCGAGTTGGTACGGCGGCACGCCCGGCAGATGATCGGCGCCAGCAACACCGTCTTTGATATTCATTTCCCATCCGACACAGCGCCCGGCGTGGCGCCCTACAGCGCTCGCGGGCTCAAGGGCAGCTTGTCGTTGATCGACGGCATTGGCGGCGGCAATCTGCGGCGCACAATCAATGGCACGCTGCTCGATCTCAACCCGCCGCAGATGCGCAAGTATGTGCTGGAGATCAGCGGCGACGATCAGGCGCCGCCCGCGCTCGACGGCGTGTGGCCGGGCATGGAAGTCGTCGTCGATAGCAATGTCGAGCTTGCCTTCCTGACGGGCGGAAGCGCTGGACGCACGATGGTGCCCGGCAGCGAGCGGTTCGAGGGCGCGTACACCTACTACTGCCCACGCTTCACCATGCTGGTGGTGAAGCTCCAGGTCGAGCGCGACGAGTGGGCCGCGGCTGTGAGTTGGAACCTGACACTGGAGGAAGTGTGATGGCTTGTGCCGGGTGCGCGCAGCGCCGCGCGCAGATACACCAAATGATGATGGCGCTGTTTCGTGTCGCGCCGCCGCCGCCCAACCGGCCGCCGCCCGACCGGCCGCCGCCGCGCATGCCGCCACCCGATAGAGCGCCGCCGGTAAAGCGCTAAGTGCCGGGACCGTTCAAGTTCGCCTGGGCCGGCGGCGTCATACAGGAGCAGCAAACGCTCGTCGTCAGCGGCAACACGCATGGCGGTAGGGTCGAGACGGCGACCATCGTCGGCGACGTTACCGCCGGCACCGCGGCGCTCTTCAATATGGCGGGCAACAGCGTGCTGTCCGATGCGGAGCTTTACGCCATCACCGGGCCTGGCCTGGAAGACGGCACCTTGTTCATCTACGACGGCTCGGTGCTGTCGCCCGAGCCCGGCGCGGTAAACCTCAGCGCGCCCGCAGCCGCGACTCTCGGCAACGCAACCTATGTCGTGACCAAGGCGGTGCTCGTCGGCTCGACCGCGGCGGCGATGTCGGCAGGGGGTGGCGTCATTACGCTGGTCGACGATATCGGGTTGCTGCCGGGGCTGTACTGCGTCTCGGGCACCAGTATCGGCGAGACGGATGCGCCGGCCGGCGGCACGATGCTGGTGTCGAGCGCTCTGGCCAACTACGATGGCGGCGGCGCGATGTCGCTCTATGTGCTCGGGCCCGGCGGCCCGCAGGCGGTGCTGGCGATCTCGACCGGCACTTTTGCCATTCGCATCACCGGCATGCCGGATGCGGATTGGTACAGCATCACCAGCATCCCGGCCGGCGCCTTGGCCTCGCTTACCGCGGGGCTGCGCTACAACATCAGCGGCAACGGGCTGCAAGTCGGGACGACGTTCGTCGCGCCGGGCAGCGGCGCCACGGCGATCACCATCGACCAGCCGGCGACGGCATCCGCCATCAATGGCATTTTTACCGTGACCGGGCCGCGGGCGCCGGATGCCGACTTCGACCCGGTGGCGCATGCGCGCGAGGACGAACAGATCGTCGGCCTCGAAATCACCCACGAAGAAGGCGGGCTCGCGAGCCTGACGATCGACATCCGCAACCCGCATGTCGGCTTGCTGGCGCTCGGCCGGAACCTGTGGTGCTGGCTCAGTTGGGATGCGGCGTGGACGCCCGAGGGCGGGGCCGAGCCCGACATCGTGCCGCTGTTCAACGGCCGGCTGATCGGCGTGCCGAAGCTCAGCATGGGCGAGGTCGTCACGCTGGAGTTTCTCGCCCGGCCCGACGACTACAACGAGCAGAAATCGGCGCTGAGCGGCGAGATGGCGGTGCTGCCGTACTACGACCCGGTCTGGATCACCGCCGCCGAGAACCTCGACACGGTGCTCGAAACGTATTCCAGCCTCTGGCATGTCGACCGCACGACGCTTGAACTGACGGCGAGCGACATTCTAATGGGCGAGGACGGCATCATTACGATAGGCGAGGACGAGGCATTTTACGATGCGTTCTCGCTGAGCTACGGGGCGCCGCCACTCACCGCGGTAAACGTATCCGGCACGGTGTCTTGGTCGCAGCAGGGCGATGGGTCGCTCGACGTTACCGAAACTCTCGTGCAGGCTTTTGCCGACGCCGGTTCGCCCTACCGCTCGATCTTCGCTGTTAGCAAGCGCAATTATCCGCGATGGGGCTACACCCGCGTAACCGGCGGCGGGCTGATACAGGTCGCGTGCGGCGAGGGGTTGCGTGCGGATTGGCCGAGCCCCGGCACGAGCATCGGCGGCGGCTGGACGCTTAGCACCGACAACGAAGGCGAAGGCAAGCCGCTGTGTTACTGCATCGAGGCCGACATGCCGAATGGCTGGCTTCAGCCGATCGATTATCAAGTCAAGACGACGATGCAGGAACCGCTTACCGGCACAGAGGTCGGGATAGTTGATGCCACGCTGCTGACCAACCAGTGGATCAGCGTGATTATCAAGTTCCCGCTGAACAACTACAAAATCCGCATGGTGCTGGATTGGCGGGCCGACCGGCAGCGTACCGAAACAGTCGAGGCCGTGATCACCGCCAACGTGCAGCGGGAGCTTTCCGACAGCGCCGACAGCGACCACGAGGACATCGCGCTGACCTCGACCTATGTCGCAACCGCGGCGGATGCTGGCGGGGAAGTGCCGATCGGCAGCGTGTCGCAGCGCAGCTATTTCCAAAGCAGCCGCGGTGCGCTTTCGTTTGAATATCTCATGCTCCTGGCGCGGGCCAAGATGCGGGCGCGGGCCCGAGCGGTTGACATTACTTTCGGCGTGCCCTGGACAACGGCTCTCGGGATAACGCTGCGGCACAACGTGACGTATCTCGACCGGCGGTTGCCGGGCGGCAGCGCCACCGGCAAAGTCAAAAGCTACAAACTCACGGTCGGCGACGGCGGCTCCTTCGGCGAGTTTACGATCGGTTGCTCGATAGGCAACGGCGACCCGTCTACCGCCGCGGCCGGCGTGCCGACTTACGTCGACGCGGGCTATGTCGAGCCGGGATATCAGGTGATCGCCGGCAGCCAAGTGATGCTGCTTGCCGGCGAGCTTGCCTATCAGACGCTCGACGACTTCGTGATAGACGACGACGGGCTCGACTTGACGAACATGACCATCGACCGTGCGGTTAATTCCTGCGTCGTGGTCAACGGGCTGGAGCAGCAGCTTTTTACGCTGGCCGACTTTCAAGACAAGATCGCGCCGGCGATGCACGGCGATCCGATCCAGGCGATTGCCACGATGTCGACCGCGGTGACGCTCGACCTCAAGCCCGTCACCGGAAATACCTTCCATACGTCATTTTTTCCGGCCGTCAGCCAACTGTCGTTGCCGAAGACGATCGACCTCGCCGCTCCATCGGGATAACGCGAATGCCATTCGAGTATGCGGTGCGCCCGTTTCAAACACCGGGCGCGCAAGGGCGTATTGTTGTCCCGTCTGCGCCCAGCGGTTTCGACCAGCGCGCCACCATCACCTGGGGCAATAAGACCAGCCTCGATAGCGCCGGCGATAAAGGCATCTCGGTGACGACACACTGGCCGGATTTCGGCGAGGGATGCTGCACCGAAGTGTCGGAACAGAAAAGCAATGAAATGGATGCGATAAGAATAGACAATGAAGGCACAAACGGCGGCAGTGTCACCGTCCAGCGGGCACGAGAATTGAATCTCGACAAGACCCACGACAACCGCTGCGGCGATATGGCGACGTGGTACAACGTTCAGATGAACGCCTCGGATGCTTCGGTAATGAAAAACTACGCAACATTGGCGGCTCAAATGGGCGTGCGGACACCGACCGTCGAGAAGTGCAAGGTAGATGCCACGTTTGTCAACTGAGGTGCGAGAATGCCGTTCGAGTATTTTGTCAGACCATTCCAAAGCCCCGATGCGCACGGCCGCATCGTCATACCCGCGGCGCCGCAGGGGTTCGACCAGCGAGCGACGCTGACCTGGGGCAACAAGACCAGCCTCGACAGCACCGGCGATAAAGGCATCTCGGTGACGACACACTGGCCGGACGCCGCCGACCAGGGCTGTTGCATAGAGAAGCTGGATGAAAAATCGCGAACCACCGTGCAGAAGAAGATTGTCGATTCACATGACCCCGAAAACTGGATAACCGTAAACCGGGCGACCGAACTGAGCCTCGACAAAAACCATAAGAATGACTGCGACGCTATGGCCGAATGGTACAACGTGCAAATGAACGCCTCGGACGCCGCGGTAATGAAAAACTATGACACTCTGGCAAAGCAGATGGGCGTGCGCACCACGGAACCGGAGAGGTGCAAGACGACCCTAAAGCTGAACGCCAACACGGCGTAGCCTGATGCTCGTTCAACGTCGAAACAGGCTCATCACACCGCGGCAGCGAGGCATCGTCACGCCGCGCGCTACAAGTCCGGCGGGAGGGTTATACACCGAGTTCCCCGGCGACGAGATTGTCGATGTTCACTTCAAGTCGAAGGAACCGCCGGATGAGGGCGGCGGTGGAGATTTGGGGCCGACATATACTTGCGGCGTCTGGCACAACGACACCGAGAACGGGCTCACAGTAACAATTTCGCAGCATTTCCAGCGACATGGCGAGGAGTCTATCTATCGGGGACCAACCAGCCGCGATGATGGCGGCGATCCCTGCTTGGGTGATGTCGTTTGGCAAACCGGCAGCGCGATGTACCTCACAGGCAGCGGTCTGTTTTTCAATCCCTACAAACGGCCGGATCTTGATCCGCCGGGGTGGACAATGTTCGTCGTTCCCGTCGTCGGGTATTCGCTGGCTGCTGATTTCGGGGCTGATGCCGTTCCAGTTCCCTATAGCCCCGTACCCCTGACGCCCTGCGGCGCAATGGGTAATTTTGGGGTTGGTTTTTCCGTCAGGAACAAGGTCACGGAAGGCCCGGACTTTACATTATTAGGATGGGAAACGAACGCGCCAGAGTCGCCAAATTTCGGCATGGGAAGTGATAAGAATTGGATTGGCACTAGCGCCGAGGACAACACCGGCCGCCCACTAGACCCTTCTGCCAACGCTTCTGTGAGCAATTATTATGACGTTACAGCGCTCGGTGAGGGCGTCTTGTGGCAGAGATACACATTCCAGTTCAATCAATGGTGCCAGTTCCTGGCGAGCTTTGGCCTGTGCGGACCGGCTGGTTGCTGGCTCAATCAATTTATCGGGCATAGCTCATTGACGATAACGGCTATCTGCCGAGAGCCCGCGCATGGTTGACATCACCTACCGCACGTTAGGCGCCTGGGGTTCCGGCAAAGGCGCCAATTTACAGCCGTCCGAGGTTGACGCGAATTTTTACTCGCTGGCGCAAGCGATCGTAAACATTCAGGATAACCCGGAGGAGCCGAACGGGATCTATTCGATAACCGTCAGCGGCACTCAGATGACCATCACGCTTAATGATGGCACGGTGCTCGGCCCCTATACCCTGCCGGTGTTGACCTTCCGCTGGCGCGGCGAGTGGCAATCGACCGCAACCTATGCGCAGCTCGATGTCTTCACGGTTGCCAACCTCGGCATCTTTATGGTGCAGGTCGCGCACACGGGCGACGGCTCGCCGTTCGACCCCGACCGCGTGGACGACGTTGGCACGCCATACTTTTTGTGGTTGTTCGGCAGCACGACGATGGCGCTGTCGACGCTCGGCGATGTCGAAATAACCGACCTCCAGGACGAGGATTTTCTGCGGTGGCACTCGGCCACCGGCGTTTGGCAAAACATCCACCTCGGCCAGTTGGCATATCAAGATTACTGGATGGTGAGCATTACCGGCGGCGCCATTACCGGCATGCCGCCGCCGGTAAATCCGACCGACGTCGCGACCAAAGCCTATGTCGACAGCCTGCCCGCCGGCATGACGGCCCCGGACGGGACCATCATGGCCAACATCATCGGCTATGTTAACGCGGCGCTGCCGAACACAATATCCGACATCCTCGATTACACGCTCGGGACGACGGTGCGCGGCACGCTGCTGCACCGCACCGCCACCGGCTGGGTGGCGCTGCCGCCGGGCAGCCCCGGCGACTTCCTGCAAACGCACGGGCCGGGCTTCGACATCGATTGGCAACCGGGCGGCGCGGGCGTCACCTCGATTGTCGCCGGCACCGGGCTCTCAACCGGCGCTTCGGCCATCACCAGCACCGGCGTCATCTCGCTGGCTGATGTTCCAGACGACAGGCTGCTCGCCAACACCTCCGGGGCCGCCGCGGCGCCGGTCCCGACGACGCTGACGACGCTGCTCGATTCAGTGCTCGGCACCACCCGCGGGTTGGTGCTGACTCGCGGCGTGGGCGGGTGGGCGGCCTTGGCGCCGGGCGTCAGCGGACAGTTTCTAAAGACGACGGGCACCGGCTCGGATGTGGTGTGGGATAGCCCGGCCGGCGCCGGCACGGTCACAAGCATCAGCGCCGGCACCGGGATCTCTACGGGCGGGTCGCCGATCACCGGCACCGGCACGGTAGCGCTTGCGGCGATTGCGACGGCGTCGTTGCTGGCGAACATCAGCGGCTCGAGCGCGGCGCCCGTACCGCTAACGGCATCAGCGTTCTTCGACGGCGTGTTCGGTGCGACGCAGGGCTCGGTGCTGTACCGCTCGGCGACGGCATGGGTCGTGTTGACGCCCGGCACGAGCGGCCAGTTCCTGGCGACCGGCGGTGCCGCCGCCAACCCATCATGGCAGAACGCGCCGATCACCGGGTCGTCGACGCCGAACCTTCGCATCGTCAGCAATGTCTCTGGCTCGACCGCGGTCCCGACCGGCAACACGCTGACCAACATCCTCGACGCCATCATCGGCAGCGCGCGCGGCACGCTGCTCTATCGCACCAACAGCGGGTGGACGGGGCTGGCGCCGGGGACGCTCGGCCAGGTGCTGCAAACCGGCGGCTCCGGCGGCGATCCCAGCTGGGCGACGAACGGCGGCAGCCTTCTCGCGATCTCCTCTCCCGCCGCGCGCGACGTGCTCTCGTACAACAGCAGCAGTGGCAAATTCGAGAATGTGCGGCCGAAATACGAGATCGGCGCCTACGTCCCCGGCATCATGGTGGCGAACCAAAACCTGCTGTTCCACAAGTTCAGCAAGGCCGTGACCTTGCCGGCCAACCTCGGCGCATATCTCGGGCACAACACGGTGGCGGGCGGCGGCACGGCGGCGACGAGCTCGACGGCGATCACGCTGGCGCGGGCGCCGTCGGCAACCCCGACGACGTTCACGACCGTGGCAACCATCACCTTCAGCGCCGCCTCGGTCACCGGCTCGCTCTCGACGCAGGCGGCGATCGCCTTCGCGCAGGGCGACGTGTTGCGGGCGCGCGGCCCGGCAACCCCGGATGCCACCTTCGCCGATCTTCACCTGAGCCTAGTCGGCTATGAGACCTAAGAGGCACCGCATATGACCGGGTTCACCGACCGAACCAGCCAGGGCATTCTCGGCCACATCACCGGCAAGACCGCCATCTACAGCATCCCAACGAGCTACATCGCGCTGTTCACCGCGGTTGGCACCGACGCCGGGACCGGGTTCACCGAGGTCGGCGTCGGCGCTTATGCGCGCGTCGCAACCGCAGCCGGTGATTGGGGTTCGCCCAGCGGTTCGGCGCCGTCGCAGATCAGCAACGCCAATACCCTGACATTCCCAACCGCGACGGCCGATTGGGGCGCGGTGATCGCCTTCGGCATCTACGACGCGGCGACGGCCGGGAACCTGCTGGTCTGGGATTATTTCGGGAACTATAGCTGGCTGCCGGCGACGGTGAGCGCCGCTTCGCCGGGTGTGATCACCAGCAAGGGGCACGGCTATACGGCGGGCGATCTGGTGGCGTGGACGATCGAGTACGGCGGCACCAACCCGACGTTCAGTCAATCGAATTTCACCGGCATCCTGGCGGTTACTTCGCCGAGCACGGACACTTTCACGGTAACGAATGCCAGCACCGCGGTGAACACTTCGGCCACGGGCTCGGGTATGGTCCGCAAGCTCGTCAGCCAAGCAATCGCCAGCGGCGCGGCGGCGGCGTTCCCGGCGGGATCGCTCATCATCACGTCGAGCTAAAAACTATGGCATTGTTATTCTGCGAGGGTTGGGACAAGTACGGCCCGGCAAATAGCAACAGCACCGCCGTTTCCACCTTGCTGGCAGCCGGTGAGTGGACGAGCATCACGAGCACCAGTGTTGCCGTCGTTGCGCCGCTCAGTTCCACCGGCCAGGCAATGTCAATTACGCCCAATTCGCCGACGCCTGTTATTACCAAAACACTCGGCGCGAGCTACGCACGCTTGATCGGTGGCGTGCGATTTGCCTCAAACTTGGCCGGCACGGTTGCCGGGGGAATCGGGTTTGGCGACGCGGGCACCGTGCAGTGCTGCATAACGATCAACACCGCCGGGAACATCAGTCTGCGGGCCGGCGGCGCCACCGGGACGGCTATTGCAACGTCGAGCACGACCGTCTCGGCCAACTCGACGCACTATCTCGAATGGGACATCAGTTTCAGCAACAGCGCCTCCTATCAGGTGTGGCTCGACGGCGTATCGCTGTTCAGCGGCACCGCGGATACGACAGTCACGGCGAATAACACGGCCAACCAACTCCTCATTGTCGGCAACGGCAGCACCAGCCAGGTAATTACGTTCGACGACCTCTATCTGTTCGATACGACCGGCACCACCAACAACGCCGTCCTGCTCACCTCCCCGCGCATCGAAACGACGTTCCCGAGCAGCGACAGCGCGGTGCAGTTTGCCGTGGGCGCCGGCATCCTCGGCTCGAATGCCCAGCGCGTCGCAGCGACCTCCGCGCCGGCTGCCGGCTCCTTGGTGTTGCGGCGGTTCACCCCGGCCGCCGCATGCACGCTGAACTCGATCACCATCATGCCGGGCGCCACCAGCGCCCCCGCGAACTACCGCGGCGTCGTCTATGCGGACAGCGGCGGCACGGCGCCAGGAACTTTAATGTCGAGCGGCACGCAAGTGACCGGGGTCACCTCGGGCACGGCGTCGACGCTGCCGTTGACGACGCCACAGAGCCTCGCCGCCGGCACGCAATACTGGCTCGGGTTCATCAACGACACGAGCGTCGCATTGCAGCAATCGGATGCCGGCGCCACCGGATACAGAGCCGCGAACACCTATGCGTCCGGGGCACCGGGCACCGCGCCGGCAATGACCAGCGGGCAAGCGTCCTATCTGCTGTGGGGCAACCTCAGCGGGATCAGCGGCGCGAATTACAATGAGGTCAATCAGCAGCCGCCGCCGGGGGCGTACAGCTACGTCTTCGATGCGACGGTCAATCACGAGGATCTCTATGCCTTCGGGGCGCTCGCGACGACGCCCGGCGCTGTTCACGCCGTCGCGGTGAAAGCCTATTGCCAGCGCTCGGACTCCGGCGCGAAGACCGTCTCCATGCGGATGAAAAGCGGCAGCACCGACAGCGGCGGCAGCAGCACGGGGCAGACGCCGGCCACGACCTTCGGTTGGTTGGCGAGCTATTTCCCGACCGATCCGAACACGTCGGCGGCCTGGACCGGAGCCAATCTGAACGCCGCGACGAGCGGCTTCAAAGTCGACAGCTAAGTTGCCATGACCGACGCGCGCCTTGGCGGGCTCGGCCGAGAGGCGCTGGTATCGTCCGATGGCGAGCTGCGCGCGGGCGGCGTTGTCCGCGAAGCGCTGGTTTCGGGCATCGGGATCACGGGGCGAGCCGGCGGGCGCAGCCGTGGCGGCGCCTCCGCCACTGTGCTGTTCGCCGGTGTGCTGCTGTCGGGCTCGGCTAAGTCGCAGAGCTACACCAGAGCGAGCGTCAGGCTCAGCATCAGCTTCGCCGGGCGGCTGGCGGCGCGGTCGCAGGCGCGCGGGACGATCCCGTATGTGCCGCCGGTATTGGCGGGCCGGGCCGGCGGCCGATCCGCCGGGCGGATGCTCCGCTACGAAGCGGCAGTGATCACCGGGCGGATGAAGACGATGAGCCAGGCGCAGGCCACGGTGGTCGCCAACGTGCCGTCGACGAGGCGGCAATATGCCGTGAGCATCATCAGTTAAGGGGCGGCGCTATGATCATCGAGATTCTGTTCGTCGTCGTAATGTTTTTGTGGTTGTTGACCATCTTGCCGCTGCCGCCGATGGCGCCGTTCTCGGCGAGCAACGTGTATTTCGCATTCGTCGCCGTGTTGCTGCTCGGTTTGTTTATTTTCCTGCCGGCCATGCGGTGAACTTCGCTGTTGCTGCGGCACTGTACCTGTTGGTGCTGCACCGAGCAGATGGTGGCGAGGTAATTGTAAACCCGGCGCAGATTGTGACGTTGCACGGGCCGGCGCCGCGGGGCGGGACGGCGCGGTTATTTACCGGCTCTGTGCGCTGCGCGATCGGGCTCAGCGACGGCAAGTGGCTGAGCGTGGTAGAGCCGTGCGAGGCTATCCGGGCACGATTGGCGGGGATGCAGTAAATCACCGCCGTCGCTCTCCGCCATCAGGCCCAAACGCTCTGTCGCAGGCGGCCTCGATGATCGCTCGTCGCCGCGCTTCGTCGTCGCCGTCGTCAGGGCGGCACCAAATACAATGCCAAATAAATCCCATCGAGCCGGCGTTCGTGTATGCCGCATCGGCAGAGAAACCAGTGCAGCATTTTCTTCACGGCTTCTCCTCCTGCCAGGGACATCCTTCTTAGGCCGCGGGCAGCCGTTTCCACTGCTCGTCGATGATGCGCTCGAGCTCCCCGCGGTCGGCCGGCGCCAGCGCGGCGCGCGCTTCCTCGATGTTATGCTCGTTGGCGCCGAGCAGGTCGGCGAGCTCGTTGCTGGACGTGCAGCGCCGCACCTTCGGTCCGAACAATGCTAGCGCCCAGGTGCGCCAGTCCCGCTTGCCGGCTTTCAGCGGCACCGCAATCTCGAGCCCGCTGCGCTGCGGCTCTACCGGCGGCGGCGGCTCGGCCGGCGTGTGGTGGTCGACCTCGGCCAAGCCGAAAGGATCATCGTCGGCGGCGCCCGCGGGTGGCGCGTGGGGCGCCTGTTCCTCGATAGGTGGCTCTGGAGCCGGCGCCTCGCTTGCTCGCGGTGGGCGCCCGCGGCGCGGTACAGAAGCGGGTTGCTTCGCCGCGTCGTAGGCGGCGACCAGGCCGAGCGCGACATCGCCGTACCCGGCGGCGTTCAAGAATTGCAGCGCACTTTGATTGCTTTCCCACCAGCCTTCTAGCCGCTCCGGCCCGAGCCGAGCGGCTTCGTCGAGGCAGATCCGCAGCGCCTCGCCGGCGGCGCCAGCGCTGCTGTAGATGTTCTCGACGCCATCGAGATCGACCACGGCGAACTCGGGGCCGGTCGGCTCGACGCTGCGGCTGATCTGATATTGCTCGGGCTGCGGTTCCTGTTGGCGCGGCAGCAGTCCCGGCCCTTGGCCGATCGCCGGTTCCTCCTCGTCGCGGTCCAGCACCGTGCGCAATTCGGATGAGAAGGGCGCCTGCTTGGCGGCGCGCCGCAGCGCGGTCTTCTTCGCACCCTCCCAATAGAAATTCGTCCACATCGGCGAGTTCTTCGCGCGGCTGACGTTGCGGGCGGCCTCGATCATGCTGCGGTCCAGCACGTCGCGGATCACTTCGCCATTCTTCAACCGGATAATCGCATAGGCGCCGATCACCTGGCCGCGGGACACGCCGAGCGGCGGCGGCTCGTGCTCAATCATCGCGTCATCGCCGAGCCGATAGCGGAAATGGTCTTTCTCAAATACTGCTTCGGCGATCGCGCTGGCGACCTCGCCCGACTTGCGCATCCGCTCGCGCAGCCCGGCGATCATCGGCATGTAGCTCGCTGCATCGATCTTGCGGATGTGGTCGATGCCAGTGTTGGGGTCGCGCTGCTTGACGTCGGTGCGAAATACGACGAGCGCCGCCTGGCGGCCGTCGGGAAGCAGCCCGTCGACCGCGCACCGCATCGCCGCGTTGAACAGGCTTCGCCGATCGGCGTAGAGCAATTCCGGGTTGGTCGAGACGGCGGTCACCAGCACCCGCTTGAAGCGCTCGACCGGGATGTCGGCCGGCAACGCGTCCTTCAGGTTCGGCGTGTAGGCATCGAGATCTTGGTGGAACCGTTCGGCCATGTTCTGCCGCGGCTTGGTTGCGACTTCTTGAGTCTGCGCCATTTCAATCCTCCTTTAATCCGGCTTCTAGTCGGCGCGCTCTCGCTCGATAAAATTCTTTTGTATTCGCGTCGCAATCGAACACCGACGCATCGGGATTATCGGCCCGCCATAGATCGGCGGCTATTTGCTCCAATGTCCTGCCACGAACCTTGGCTATTTCTCGCCAGTAATAAACTTGCATGGCCAAAGTGCTGATATCCTCCAACGCCATCCCGAGGACGTTGCGAATTTGCGCTGGGCTGCCGGCGCAAACTGCATCGACGCTCACGCGGGTCCAGCTTTCAGGGTCTTTGTTCATCGTCGGACACTGACCCCTCCCTCCTCGACCCAGGCGCGCACGCCGACGATCTGCACGCCGCTCTCGATGGCGGCAACGCCGAGGTCGCGCAGCTCATGCTCCGTGAGCTTGTGGACGAGCTGCTCGACCTGCGCCCGGCGCGGCGAGCGCATGATGTCGCGCAGGCGTGCCGCGAAGTCCTGAATCTCAAACCGGATCTGCTTACGCCTGGTCGTCTGTCCTAGCTGGCTGCGCGTCGGCTCGTGCCGGATCGCTTCGGCGCGGCGTGCCAGCCGCTCGGCTTCGTCCTGCGCCTTTAGCGCCTCGAGCTCCGCGGCGGGATCGATCTTGCCGGCCTGCGCTTTGGCCTCGGCAGCGGCGCGGGCGGCGGCGGCTTCTTCCTCGCGGCGGCGGGCCTCCTCGGCCAACCGCCGGCGCTCGGCCTCGACCGCGGCGCGCTGCTTGTCGTCCCATGCCGTCAGCATTCGGCTTAGCCCGTCGCGCCCGCTGGTGCCGCCGATCGCGAGCGCGAGCTTCAGCTTCAGCGCGTCGTAGCTGTGATTGATCAGCTTCACCGCATCGCGGTAGGGCTCGGTGCGCGCGAGGCGCGCCTTGTCTACTTCGTCGTGCAGTTCCTTTAGCTGGCGGGTCAGGTCGACGACCTTGCCCGCAGACGCCTCGTCGACGATGACGCTGCGCGCCGCCACGGCTAGGAGCTGGTCGGCGCGAGAGCGGCGGCCGGCCAGTTCCTCGTCAAGCGCTTCGTCCAACGGCGGCCGATTGTGGCCGATACCGGGGGCCCGTGCTCGGATCGCCGCTATCGCGCGAAGTTGGTCTTCGCTGCCCTCGGGCCAGTGCGCCGCCGCGAGGCAAATGTCGGTGGTCGACATGCCGGAATACTCGTCGAGGTCGGGCAGCGCCTGGGCTTCGGCGACAAGCTGGTTGGTCACGACAGCCATTCCAAATCGCGTCGATCGGTGGCTTTGCTGCCTACATCGCCGCCGTACCGAACGAAGATGGAATGCTGGTTAAAGGACGTGATGACGCCCTCTTCCCGCTTGCCGCCGGGATAGCTGTTTCCGGTGTAGACGACCTTGCGGCCGATGTCGGTTTCGGTTGGCTCGATCACAGCAGCGCCTCCTCCCGGCGAAAATCCGGCACCTCGACATCGGCCGCCGCCAGCCGCCGCCGGGTCTTCAGCGACGGGTCGTTCGGGTTGCGCTCCTCGGCGCGGCGCAGCGCGTCGAGGCGCCAGCGGTACTCTGCTTCGCTGATCGGTTTGGTGTAGGCCCAGTGCCCCAAGGGGCGCGGCGTGAGCCGCTTCGGATCGACGAGAGCCGGCAACACCTCATGCGGCAATGAACCGGTATCGCCGCGACGCCGGAACCCCAACCGATCGAGCAGAATGTCTGGGTCGGTTTCCATCCCGGCGATGTCGCAGCGCGGAAAGATGCTCAGCCTCCCGCGATCCAACCGGTTGTCGGGCGGATCGTCTGGGGCATGGTCGCACCAGAACAGGCGCGCCGGCACGAGCGGCCCATAGCGCGTGACGCGCAGCAGAAAATACCGCGCCCTCATGCGAGCTGGTCCGCAACGGAGCGCAAATCGGCAGCGCGCCGCGTGAGGGCCCGCTGACGGGTGCTGCCCGCCTTGGCTACCCTTGCTTGCGCCTCCAGCGTGTGCACCGCGTGATACAGCTCCTGGCGCAGCAGCAGCCGGCGTTCGTAGGACAGGTGCAGCACTACGGCGTCGCCGGGCACGTCGGCGGCGGTGCCGACTGCTCCCTCGCAACATGACGCGATCCCGCTGCCGCCGCAAATGCGGCAGGGCATCGCGGCGCCGGCCGGCGCGAATGCCGGGTAGCCGCGTCCTTGGCAGTCCTGGCACATCGTAGCCCCAGCTTTGCTCGCCATGAGTTTGTCGACCAGCAAGCCACGCTCCATCAGCATTTCCATTTCCTGGGTGATCGAGCGCCCGGTAGCTTCAGCCCGCTTTAGCAGCTCGTCCCGCAGTTCGGGTGTGATCCGCATTGCCATCTGAATGCGCCGCCGCTCGACCGGCGGTCGTCCTGGGCGGCGCTTGGCTTGTTCCACCTCGCCGCTCTTATAGCGACAGCGCCATCGCGAGGCCGGCGAGCAGCAGGCCGATCAGGAACACCTCGAGCCGCGACGTCATCATCGGCCGCCCTCCCAGCTCACGTTGAGTTTCGGTTCCTTGCGGATCACGGTGCCGCGCACCTCTGGCGGTTCGCGCACGACGCAGGTCACGTCGCGGCCCTCGTCGAGCGCCGTCGCGATCGGCTGGTTCGCCTGCCGCGGGATGTAGCCGACCGGGATGTCGCGGTAAACGCAAGCGACGGCGAGCGGGTCGTGCGGGTTGTTGGGCTCGCGCACGAGCTCGACCTCGTCGCCGGGGCGCATCAGGGAGACGGCGGTGCGGGCGGCGGGACCGCGAAAGCCGATCCCGACGATGACCGTGGGGATCGCGATGGTCATCGGCAGTTGTATCCAGAAATACAGTCCGAGCCCGGCGCGAAGGCCGAGCCACGCTCGCAGCGCATGGCGGCCGGCGGATCGTCGGCCAGCCAGCGGCCGGCGGCGATGGCGTCGCGGGCGGCTTCGCAGGTGCGCAGGGATGTGGCGGCCACCGTCTCCTGGCGCTCGGCCGACCACGCGAGCCACAGGACGTGCGGGTCGAAGGCGAGGGCGACGGCCAGAACAAACGGGGAAATCTGGTGGACTTTTTGGTGGCGTTTGGTGTCCATAATCGGCCACCAACCCCGAATCGCGCCGTTTTTGTTCTTGCGGCGGTCGGGACAGCGTACTAGAAAACCCCAAGGAAACCAACGGGTTTCCGCCGTTCGGGGCGTAGCGCAGTCCGGTAGCGCGCCTGCTTTGGGAAGATATGGCCGACCCACCTTAAGCCTCTCAATTATTTCGGGTTTCCGGCCCCGACGCCGGCCTTGGTGGCATTTTTGGTGACATTAAATCGATCTCGGCGATGATTGCGCGTCGGTTTGCGTCGATCGTTTCGTGGTAGTCGTCGGTGTCGGCGCGCCGGTATTCGCCGCGTTGCATTAGGGCGAGGGCGGCGGCCCGGATGAGACGTCCGTGGGTAGCATAGCTAAGACCGCGCCGAGCCAGCTCCCCGGCATAGTCGTATTGGAATTTCCGGCGCATCGTTTAACTCAGCTTCCCGACCGGCCGCAGTGATGGCCGATGCTGCGTTGCAGCCTCCATAGCCGCTCGAACCTGGCTCGTGTCCGAATTGGCATAACGCGCCGTCGTCGCGATGTCGGCGTGCCCGAGCATTTCCTTGACGACGTTGAGGTTGCCGCAGGCGGCCAGCGTGCGGGTCGCGGCGGTGTGGCGCAGATCGTGAAAGCGCAATGCCGGGAGGCCGATGGCGTCCCGCGCCGCCATCCAATCCTTGCGCCAACCGTCATGCGTGAAGGGGTAACGGGCGCCTTTCTGCTGCAGCACGCCGTGGTGCGGGTCGTGGCGATTGCGGCGGCAGACATAGGTGAAGACGAACTCGCGGTGCCGCCCCTGCTCACGGGCGAGGAGCTGCGCCAGACCATCGGTCAGCGGCAACACCAGGAGCTTGCCGCCGGGCCGGCGAGACTTGACCCGGAAGGTGATCGTGCGGCCTTGCCAGTCGATTTGATCCCAGCGCAGGCCGATCGCGTTTTCGAGCCGCACCCCGGCGATCAGCGCGAACTCGATCAACGGCCAGTAATCCGGCCGCAGCGCGTCGAATAGCTCGGCTTCCTTTTCCGGGCTGAGGATCGTCTGTGCCTTGTCGGGTTCCGGCAGCATGACCCGGCGCCAAGCGATATCGGGAACCGCGACGCGCCAGTGCCGGGCGGCGATGATTACCGAGCGCAGTAGGCCAATTTCGCGGTTGATCGAGGCGTTGGCGCGGTCGCGCAGCTCGGTTCTGCCGGTCTCTTGGTTCCTGGCCTTGCGCACCCGGCGCCGGGCGACGTAATCCTCGAGGTCGCGGGTGCCGAGGCGGTCGAGCGGCAGATCGTTGCCGAGCTCGCGGATCAGCGTCTCACTGTGTCGCCTGATGTCGCCGGCGCTCCTGACGTGCGCGCCGCGGGTTTCCCAATAGCGCCCGAGCGCTTCCCCGAGCGTGAACTGCGCCGCGGCCGTCGTGGCAGCGGGCGCTCCTCGACCAGCCTTGGCGGCGGCGAAGACGGCGGCGGCTTCGGCCTCGGCGGCTTCGCGGGTGTCCGCGCTAAGGCGGTCGCGAAATCGACGACCTCCGACCTGGAAATTGCAATACCAGCCGTCGCGGCCTGGCCGCTGGGTGACGAGAGATTTTCGCCGCAAGGTCCGCGCTCCTGCTGCTGAAGGTAGTGGGCGAGGTCGCCCGGCTTGAATTTGCGGCGGCTGCCAACCAGCACATAGCGCAGCCGGCCCGCCTCGATCTCTTGCGTCAGCGTCTCCGACGTTATGCCGAAGGCTCGGCAGACCTCGGTCTGCGGGATCAGCAGCCGGCCTTGGGCGAGCTCGGTGAGCTGCTCCCAGAGGTCGGGGTCGATGCTGGCTGTGGGGGCAGCCATGATGTTTAGGGGCCTCCGAAGGCAGAGGGGCTACGCAAAGCTAATGGAGAAACAGTTCGCGCGTCTACCCGTTTTTTCTCCACGGCAATTTTTTGGTTAATGGGGCTTGCGAACCCATAAATCGCGCGTTTACCCTGTGTAAATATGTCGCCCCCCCCCGAGCGACGACCGCACAGCCCCGCGAGCACGGCCAGGCTCGCGGCCCCCACGCGGAGGTTTAGCCAAGTGCCCAACAAGACGCTGAACAGGGAAGCCATCGGCGGCTCCATCCATCCGATTTCCGACATCCTGTTTACGCCGGGGAAAGCCTTTGGCGATGTTTTGGTGAAGCCCGGGTTTGAACGGGAGTGGGAACCCGCCTCCTGTGAGGCAGATCATAAGTCCTGGTTTCGGCGCGACGGCACGCCGCTCTACCCGACGCACTGGAGCCCGCTACCGGGACAGCGGATCAAACTGAAATAATCCTCACTGGCTTAAGAGCGCGATCTGCCGCAGCGAGTTGTCAGTGATCCTGGCCGCCGCCCGCGGGTCGAGCGATACATTCATCCAATAGGACGCAATGATCTGCGCGATGATCGCGATGCGCTGCTCGGCGCTGCCGCCTCTACTGGACAAAGACTTGAAATCGCTACTGTCGGTCCGCGTCGGTAGTGGCGGCGGTGGCGTATCGGGCCCGGTCGCAATAGTCGGCCCGAACATCAGGTAGGCCGGGTGGCAATCGAGAAACTTGGCAATCCGCATCACGATGTTGGTGTTTCTCCCTGCCGACGGTTCGAGATACTTGGGCGAGGTGCCGGCCCCGCTGATGACGTCGCGCGGGCTGATGCCACGCAGTTGCGCCATCTCCACGACGCGAGCACGAAACCCGTCGTCATCCCACAACCGTTCCACCGGCTGATGACCACCGCTTTGCGGTTCGCTCTCAGCAATATCCTCGGCATTACCCGGCGGCTCGTCGTCGCTCATGACAGGCTCCCGCTCGACAGCGCTAGTCTTTGCCTTGTGACGGCGGGGCTTGCGTATGGCCGGTCCCGCCCGTCGTGGGGCACTGGTCGGCACCAAATCCGGTAAATCCCGCGCCAAGGCTAGCCTCTTCCTGGGGAAAAGAGAAGTATTTCTCGTCGATAGCAAATTTGCCGGTTTGTTGACAAGAGCATAGCCGGATGCGGATACGTTTCGGCGAAACGCCTCTTGCGCGGGAGATTTAGTTCTCGGTAGGCTTGGCTCATGCTGAGCCCCGATCAATTGCTGAAGCTCGCTGCGGCCTATGCCGAGGCAACCGATCTGTCGCTGATCACCGTCGGCCGCTTCGCCTGCAACAACGACAAAATCTTTGTCCGGATCAGCGAGGGCGGCGGCGCGCTGTCCCGCTCGATCGAGCAGGCAACCCTGTGGTTTGAGCTGAACTGGCCGAAGGGGCTGCGCTGGCCGGCCGGCGTGCCCGGTGGACCGCGCGGCGGGGCTCGCCGCGGGCAGGCCCGCGGCACCCCGCGCAGGAAGGCACTAAGCACCGCACCCTAAACCAATTTCACCGAAAGGGACGTCCGTGGCCCAGTCGCTAGCCTCAGCCGCCGAGCACTCCTCCCTCTCGAACAGCGCCGCCCGCGCCGAGCTTATCCGCGAAGCGGTGCGGGTGCTCGCCGAGAAGGAGCGCGAAGTGCAGGCGCTCAACGCCGACATCCGCGAGTACAAGTCGAAGCACATCAAGGGCGATCTCGGGTTCAAGCTCGCCGACTGGAACGCGGTCTATCGCGTCTCCCAGCTCGAGGTCGAGGACCGCAACGAGTTGCTCGACTGCATCCGCGAAGGTTTCGATGCGCTCGGCATCGGCCAGGTCGTCGATTGGGTCGCCGCGGCGCAAGCGACGCCGGCGCGCCGCGGCAACGGCACCACGCCGCCAGACGAAGCCGCCCGCGCCTGGGGCCGCAGCGACGGCCTCGGCGGCGTGCACGACCATGCCGACGAGTACCCGTCGGGCGAGCCGGGTCACGCCGACTACATGCTCGGGCTGGCCGACGGCGAAGCCGAGCGCGAGCGGGTGATGGCGCTGGGCAATGGCGCCGCGCGGACCGTCGACATCGCCGATGGCATGGACGCGCCGAAGCGGCCGCGGGGCCGCCCGCGCAAGCGGCAGCAGGAAGTCGAGGCCGACGCGGATTTTTAGCCGCGGTCATGACCCGCATCCTCGCCATCGACGGGGCGGCGACCGCCGGCTTCGCCTTCGGCGCAACGGGGGAGGAACCGCGCTTCGGCTCTCGCAACTTCACCGGCAGCAATGCCAGCGGCGAGGTCGTGGCGCGGTTCTCTCGGTTCCTGCGGGCGACGATCGAGCGCGAGCAGCCCGAGGTTGTCGCCTACGAGGCGCCGTATTTCCCGATGGGGTTCCGCAACGGACCGCCGGCCAACGCCAAGACACTGCGGCGGCTCCTCGGCCTCGCCGAGATCATCGACGCCATCGCGTGGGACTACCGACTGCGCTGCTATCAGGCGACCGCGGGCGAGGTCTGCTCGTACCTCACGGGGAAATCGAATTGGGGCGGCCGCGACAAGAAGAAGGCCGCCACCATTGCCGCGGCACGGGCCTGGGGCTGGGCCGTCACCGACGACAACCAGGCCGACGCCTGCGCCGTTTTCGCCTATGCCGAAAACATCCTCGACCCCGTAGCCGCGGCCCAGCGGCGCGCCCGCCTCGGGCTCGAGCTGAACTTACACCCACCAGACACGATGACGCCTCGCAGCGCGGCCGCTGCGGGGCGTCGGGGTCATCAAAACACAAGCCGCCCAAGGGGGATTGGGTCTCATGCTTCAGCGCCGGAATTTAGTCTCAGCCGATGACAATTCCAATAAACCCACGATAAACAACGAGAATAATTTCCGCCCCGCCGGGATGGAGGCAGGCCGTGGGCCGCCGGGCCGCCGGGCCGCCGGGGTGCAGCACCTCTCTGTGCCGTTGCGCCGGGTGCTGGCACGGGCGCTGTCGCTGTACCGCGACCGAATCGATGATCTGTAACCGACTCCACGGCGGCAGTGTGCGCGATTGCGGCTGCCGGCTGCCCAACCCGCCGGGCGGTTGGCTCGCATGCCCGCCCGAGGCGCAGGGGTTGCTGCGCACCGGATTGGCGCCGCGCCTGTCCGGTGACTGCTGCCAGGACTGCGGCAGCTTCGGGCTGGTGCGCACCGGGACGTGCCTCACCTGCATGGCGTGCGGCTCATCGAGCGGTGGCTGCTCGTGATTTCCGACCTGCTGCCGATCACCCTCGACGACCAGATCGCGGCGGTGGAACGCGAGATCGCCATGCGCGGTCGCGTCTACCCGCGGCAAGTCTTCAACCGAAAGATGACCCAGCGGCAGGCCGACCGCGAGATCGCCGTCCTGGCGAGCTTAATTGGGCTGCGGGGCAAGTGACGTGCCCGACCTCAATGACCGCATTGCCGAGATCGTCACCGCGTTAGAGCGTGAGGGGAAGCTCGGCGAACGGTTCAATGGACATACCCCGAGCGATGAGGTCCGTTTCGGCACGCACGGCTCGCTATCGGTCATCGTGCGCGGCAGCAGTCGGGGCGACTGGTACGACCACGAGCAACAAGTCGGCGGCGGTCCGCGCGAACTGATCGCCGAGCGCGGCGGGCACGATATCGACGCTTGGCTGCGACACCACCGCTTACTCGACGAACAACCAGAAAGCGTCACCTACGATTACACCGATGAGCGTGGCGAGCTGCTGTTCCAGGTCGTGCGGTTCCCAAATCACCAGTTCCGCCAGCGCAAACCTGACGGCCAGGGATGGAACTGGAAACTCGGCGATACCCGCCGGGTGCTGTACCGCCTGCCGGAACTGATCGCCGCCAGGAAGACCGGCAACGGGCATCCGTGGCGGGCCTATCTGTGCGAGGGCGAAAAGGACGCCGACCGCCTGCGCCGCGATTGGGGCGTCGTCGCCACCACCAACCCCGGCGGTGCCCAATACTGGCGCGACGAGTTCAACCTGTTCTTCGCCGGCGGCGAGGTCATCCTGTTGGAAGATAACGACCAAGCGGGCCGCGAGCGCTCGGCCAAGCTGGCGCCGCAGCTCGCCCGCGCCGGCGCCATCGTGCGGGTGATCCGCTTCCCCGAATTAATCGAGAAAGGAGACGTCTCCGACTGGCTCGACGCCGGCGGCACCCAATCGGTGCTCGACGACATCATCGATAATACCGAGCCGTTCCACCTGAACGGTCACGATCCCAGCCCGCCGATCAACGGACAGACGGCACCACCAGCATGGACACTCGACCGGCTCGACCGCTGGGCCGGCCGCCTGATCCCGGCGCGCCAATGGATCATGGAAGACTGGATACCGCGGGGCCAAACCACCGGGCTCTACGGCGTCAGCGGCGTCTACAAAAGCACCTTCCTGATCCAACTGATGATGGCGGCCGCTGCGGGGCTCTACTTCTGCGGCCTGCCGATTACCGAAGTCCCGGTCTACGGATTGTTTTGCGAGGACACCGTGGTCGAGGTGGTGCGCCGAGCGATGCAGATCGCACAATTCTATCATCTCGATTTTTCCAGGTTTGGTAATTTCCATTTTGCCTCTCTGGTCGGCGTCATGGGCAGCGAGCTGCTCAGCTTCGAGCATGACGGATATAAATTCGGCCCGGCCTACGGCCTGCTGGAAAATCAATTGGCTACATTGCGGCCTGGCCTGGTCATCCTCGACACGCTGCCCGATTTCTTTGGTGGCGACGAAATCAACCGCAGGCAGACGTCGATATTTATTCGTATGCTCGACGCGCTCAGCATCAGGTTCGAGTGCGCCATCGTTTGTGCGGCACATCCTTCTATGCGCGGCCGCTCATCCCGGCGGTTCGACAGCGGTAATACCGGCATCGAAGGAAAAATGCGCGCTCGCCTCTCGCTGCACGATCCCGGCGACGGCGATGAGGACGATAGCGAAACCCCCGAGGAACGAGCCCACCGCATCGCACTAAATCCAACCGATAAACGAATTTTGACTAGGCAAAACAGCAATTACGCAAAACCGGGAGAAACAATCGAATTGATCGTTAAGGACGGCGTATTTACCCCCGCCGCACTCGACCCGAATAACCAATCTGGACCAACGCGCACGTTGGCAGCTCGCGCTAAGTTTCTTGAATGTCTGCGGGCCGTCAAACAAGAGGGACGCTATGTGCACGACGTCCCAAATTCGCCCGCAAGGTACGCCCCCAAGGTCTTTAGAACACATCCACTAAACCGCCAGAGCAAATACACCGTGCGAGATTTCGAGGACGCCATGCGCGAGCTGCTCGGCGGCATGCCGCAGCGGATTGGGCTCCACATGGCCGGCTCGAGCGGCACCAAACACGTCGAGTTTTACGAGCTATGACGCGACCCATTGCACGCGTAGGTAGTGACTTTTCGCCACGCCCTCTGTCCTACTAAGATGCTGAGATCATTCAATGTCTGACCCCCCCCCCTCTGTGTCCGCTACCCCCCCCCTCTGTGGGTCCAAGCTATTGAGATCATTAAATGTCTACCCCCCCCCTCTGACTCCCCCTAATAGCTACGCTATTAGCGGGGGCGCTGTGCGCCGCGCCCCCGCTTGAGGTAGCCGCATGATCAACCCATTCGAGCATGGTCCCGACCGCACCCTGATGGTCGCCATCGGAGATTGCCGGCCCGTCACCCTGGACGGTTATTTGTTGATGCTCGACGAGCGCTACGGCCGAGTACTTGCCGCTTTCGACGCGCCAGATTTCAGCATCCCTTATTGGTTACCGAATAAATTCGTTGGTTGGAACATCGCCAAACCAAAACCACTGCCAATGGATATTTTTGTTAGGTCGCCGGATGATGGAATCATTCCTTCCGAGCCTGCGCCGGATTGTGGATTAGCGAGCTTCACACTACCCTCTTGGATTGTCGAAAATATCGACAAGCTTTCCACCGCAGCCTTGCTCGATCGTCGCCGCGAGGAAGCCGTCGCCCGCGAGATCGAGAAGGAGGCAGAACGGAAACGCGAACACCGCGACCGGAGGCGGCGCATGGGCCAAGCCGCCGCCGCCGCAAAGGCTAAGGCCGCACAACCGGATTTATTCGCAAATGCAAAGGGAGGAAGCTGATGGACCGCTATGACGCCTGGAAACGCCAGCTCGAACTCCTGCGCCAGATCCAGCACGCCGCCGGGCTCGACCCCGACGGCCCGCGGCTGGTGCCTATGCAGGCGCGGCTATCGCGGGAGGAAACCCGGCGAGCGGTGCGCCGCGCCAGCGAAGCCGCCACCAGGGACGCCATGCTGCGGCGCGCTCTCGCGTTGCTGAGATAGCGCAGTCGTGATCTCAGCGTACCGAGCAGGATGGCTCCCAGCGACCGTTTCGCCAGCGATCGGAGCCGCAAACTTCGAACGTGCCGGGCGGCAGATGTTTCGCGGCGCCTCTCTCTCTGGCGCGCTGTCTGTTGGCCTCGGTTTCGTCTGTCTCCGTCTTTGCGCTCTCAACTGCATTGACGAAGCGGTAGAAGGCGCGAGCCATAGCCATAGCGCTCTCGCAGTCGGCTTTTTGCACAAGATTCAACGCACTTGATGGTTTGAGGCATGCTGGCGCCGTGCGCCGGAGATAGTCTGTCGCGTAGTCAGAAAAGCTGACCGAGGTATCTGCCGCCGCTGAGCCGACCACGGCGAGACAGGCTATGAATGCTGCTGCTAAAATGCGGGGAGCCATTGATCGAACCTCACACGTTCGGTTGTGGTCAGGCGTCGGGCAGGTTGCTGCCTGCCTGGCGCCGCCTCAACGTGTTCCTCGCCGTGGGCGTGATCTTGTTAAATCCGGCCAAAAACTTGATAGCGGCGACATGAGGGGTTCCCGATGACAGTGTGCCTCGACGGCCCGCTTCCCGAGCGGTTGCAGCACGACCGGGTGACGCGCGATGCGGCAACGGTCGCCGATGCGGTGGGCGCCATCGGCATGCCGTGGCGAGTCGAGGGCCTGCTCGGACGCCTCGAGCGGCACGGCCACATCGGAGCGCGGGAACGGCACGCCGGCGAGGAGTTCGCCCGGCTGTTCCAGTTGGCGCACCTCGATCCACTGCGTGCCGCCGACATCGTGCGTGAAGGCGGCGGCAACAGCGCCGGGCCGCACGGCAGCGAGCGGGCACGCCGCCGCATCATTGCGGCGATGGACGCAATGGGTGGGCACGGCAGCCCGTGCGCTACTGCGGCGTGGTTCGTGCTGGGTTGCGAATTGTCGATGCGCGAATGGGCAATGCGCGAGGGTTGGGGCGGCCGGCCGTTGCGGGAAGAAGTGGCTAAGGGTACGTTGGTGGGCGCCTTGGGTGTGCTGGCAAAGCACTTCGGCGTTTGATTGTTCTTGACAGTTCTCCGATATGGCGTATTCGCATTCGGTAGGTGTGAGAGCCGTCACTCAAATCAAATTGATTTTCTGAAACGCCGTGCTGAGCAGGCCGCCGCGCATCGGTATCGCGCCGCCGCGCATCCCTACCACCGACAGTCGACGTGCCCCGCCACCACCCAGGACGGTCGACCCCGTCTACTACAGCCGCGAGTGGCGGACCCTTATCGCTCGGATCATCAGGGCACGAGGCCGCCGTTGCGAAGACCCGGCTCATGCAGGGCAGCACGACCCCAGTGCCCGCTTGTTCGGGGACCACATCGTCGAGCTGCGCGACGGTGGCGAGCCCCTCGATCCGGGCAACGTGATGCTGCGATGCGGCTCATGCCACACGCGCAAGACCATCGAGGTGCGCAGCCAGCGAGCACGACGTGACCCATCGACCCGATTGTAACAGGGGGGGAGGGTCGAAAATCGAGGCGGGGGCTGGCCAGCAAGCGCGCCCAAGCTCAGCGAAAGATTTTTTTTCCCAGGGCTACCGCGCATGAAAACCCACTGGCCGGCCGACAAAGTCGAGCGCCGCCCGTTGTCGTCGCTGGTGCCGGCGGCGCGCAATGCGCGCACCCATTCGCCGGAACAGGTGGCGCAACTGGCCGCATCGATCCAGGAATGGGGTTGGACGGTTCCGGTGCTGGTCGACGAGGGTGGCGGGTTGATCGCCGGGCATGGCCGGGTATTGGCGGCGGCTGAGTTGGGGTTGACGTCGGTTCCGACGATGGTGGCGGCGGGTTGGAGCGAGGCGCAGGTCCGCGCCTACCGGATCGCTGACAACAAGCTGGCGCTAAACGCCGGCTGGGACGACGACCTGCTGCGGCTGGAGCTTGGCGAGTTGCGCGGGCTCGAGGTGGACATGGGGCTGTTGGGGTTCGGCGCCGAGGAGCTCGAGGCGCTGTTTGCGCCGCCGAGCGCGGGTCTAACCGATCCAGACGAGGCACCTGAGCCGCCGGCTAGGCCGGCGAGCGTGCTTGGCGACGTTTGGCTGTTGGGGCGGCACCGGCTGGTCTGCGGCGACAGCATGGACGTTGCCGATGTTGGTAAAGCTATGTGCGACGAGCGTGCCAAAATTTGCTTCACATCACCGCCTTATGCACAACAGCGTGATTACGACGGCGGTGAAATCAATGATTGGGATGCCACGATGCGTGGCGTCTTCTCCATCCTCCCGGTGAAGAACGATGCGCAGGTTCTAGTGAACCTCGGTCTGGTACATCGCGCCGGCGAGTGGATGCCTTATTGGGATGGCTGGATCGAATGGATGCGCTCGGCCGGTTGGCGCCGGTTCGGGTGGTATGTTTGGGATCAGGGGCCAGGCCTGCCTGGCGATTGGAACGGCAGGCTCGCGCCGTCGCACGAGTTCGTCTTTCACTTTAATCGTCTAGCCAAGCGGGCGCGCAAGACGAAAGAGAGCAAGATGGCCGGTGTCATTAGCAACGGCGGTTTGCGAAATAAGGACGGGAGTATTGGTGGTCGCAGCAAAGGCGCAAGCGCGATCCAAGAGACAAAGATCCCTGACAGTGTCTTTCGAGTGACGCGCCACAAAGGCGGTTTGGGCGATGCCGGCAAACATCCAGCGGTCTTCCCTGTCGGCCTAGCCTCGGAAATGCTCACAGCATTTTCGGATCCCGGGGCCCTGGCATTCGAGCCATTTTCTGGCGCGGGAACCCAAATCATAGCCGCCGAGATGACCGGCCGCGCCTGCCACGCCATCGAGATCAGCCCGGCGTATGTCGACGTTGCAGTGTTGCGCTGGCAGAACTTCACCGGCGAGCAGGCGACGCTCGAAGGCGACGGGCGCAGCTTCGCCGCGGTCGCCGATGATCGGCTGCGTGCGGTGGCAGCGTAGATGCCACGGGGCGGAGCCAGACCGGGAGCAGGGCGACCAAAGGGAGTCAAGGAGGGCGACGGCCGCAATCGGCACGAGCCGACCGAGAACGGGCGCAAGAGCGTCGAGGCGATGGCCGGCTTTGGCATTCCCGAGGAGGACATTTCGCGGGTTATCGGCATTAGCGCGAAGACCTTGCGCGAGCACTATCGCGACGAGCTCGACCTCGGGCACGTCAAGGCGAACACGCGGGTCGCGCAGAACCTTTTCACGATTGCCACCGGCAGCGGCGCCGGGGCGGTCACGGCGGCAATCTTCTGGCTGAAGGTGCGGGCCGGCTGGAGCGAGTACGCGCCGGCGCCGGTTACGACGCCGCGGCCCGAGGCGCTGGGCAAAAAGGAGCAGGCGCAGGTCGCGTCCGAAGAAGCCGGGCACGGCAACGAGTGGGGCCATCTGGTTCACTAGCCGATGATGTCGCCCTTCGCCCTGCCGGATTGGGAAGTTCGGTTGCGGCGAGGGCAGACGTTGATGCCGCCGTTGCCGTGGCTCGACAGCGCGGAAGCGGGCCGCGCGGTGGCGATCTTCGATAAGCTGCGGTTGCCCGATGTGATCGGCCGGCCGGCGCTGGCCGACGCCGCGGGCGATTGGTTCCGCGACATCGTGCGGGCGCTGATGGGGGCGCAGGATGAGGGCGGCGAACGTCAGGTGCGCGAGGTCTTTTGCCTGACGCCGAAAAAGCAATCGAAGACCACCTACGGCGCGGCGCTGATGGTGACGGCGCTGTTGATGAACCGGCGGCCGCGGGCCGAGTTTCTGTTGATCGGGCCGACCAAGATTACCGCCGACCTGGCGTTCGACCAGGCGGCCGGGATGATCGAGGCCGACCCTGACGGGTTCCTGCAAAAGCGGATGTTTGTGCAGGAGCACCTGAAGACGATCACCGACCGGCGCACCAAGGCGCAACTGCTGATCAAGACCTTCGACGCCAAGGTGCTGACCGGGGTGAAGCCGGCGGGCGTGCTGCTCGACGAACTGCACGAAATATCGAAAAGCGCACGGGCGGCGCGGGTGATCGGGCAGATCCGCGGCGGCATGCTGCCGATCCCGGAATCCTTCCTGGTGTTCATTACGACGCAATCGGATGAGCGACCGGAGGGGGCTTTTCTGGCTGAATTGCAGATGGCGCGGGACATTCGGGACGGGCGGGCGGCGGGCGCCATGCTGCCGATCCTTTACGAGTTTCCGCGCGATATCATGACCGGCAGCGGTTGGTCGGACCCGGTCAACTGGCCGATGGTGATGCCGAACCTCGGCCGCTCGGTGACGCTGGCGCGGCTCGAGGACGAGTTCGCCACCGCGAAGCTGAAGGGCAACGCCGAGCTGCGGCGCTGGGCCTCGCAGCACCTCAACGTCGAGGTTGGGCTGGCGCTGCGCTCTGACCGCTGGGCCGGTGCCGATTACTGGCAGGCGCGGGTTGAGCCGGGGCTATCGCTCGACCGGCTGCTCGACCGCTGCGAAGTCGTGGTGGTCGGCGTCGACGGCGGCGGGCTCGACGATCTGTTCGGCCTGACGGTGCTGGGCCGCGAGCGCCAGGAAAGCGACGTCGACGAGGGCGAGGGCGAGATCCGGCGGGTGCATCGCTGGCTGTCATGGTCGCATGCTTGGTGCCACGAGGGCGTGCTCGACCGGCGGCTGTCGATCGCCGCGGTGCTGCAGGATTTCGCAGACGCCGGCGAGCTGACCATCGTCGACGACGAGCTCGCCGATCTCTCGGCGATCGTGGCGCACATCGAGGCGATCAAGGACCGCGGGCTCCTGGCGTGCGTCGCGGTTGATCCGGCCGGCATCGGGGAATTGGTCGACGAGCTCGCGGCGATCGACGTGACGCTGGAGAACGGCATGCTGATCGGCGTCGGGCAGGGCTACCGGCTCATGGGCGCGATCAAGACCGCCGAGCGGCGGTTGGTCAGCGGCGCCCTGGTGCATGCGCCTTCGTCGCTGATGGATTGGTGCGTCGGGAACGTGAAGATCGAGCCCACCGCGACCGCGATCCGCGCCACCAAGCAGAATGCGGGCGATGCCAAGATCGACCCCTGGGCGGCGCTGATCAACGCCGTCGACCGCATGTCGCTGAACCCGGCGGCGATCGCGCCCATGAACATCGAGACACTGATCGCATGAGCAGACTCATTACCCTGGCAGCTTTGCTGCTGTTGCTGCCGTCCGCCGCCTCGGCTCAAAAGGTTTGCGACCAGACACGCACGGCACAAACCAATGGGCCGACAGTACGCACCGAGCGGGTGGCCGCGCTTGCGGGCAAGCGGGTGTATATCTGCGGCTACATGATTATGCGCGGGCTGGGCGGGCAGGATTTGGAGTTCGAGCTCACCAGCGGCACCGGGAGGGATTGCCAGACGAACACGCAGATCGTCATCCCGCGAATGCTGATCCCGCCGCAGGGCATTGTGAACCGCATCCCCTATGCCGGCGAGAAGACCGGGCCGGCCGAGGCGATGTGCCTGCAGACGTGGGGCACCGGGCCGGTGACGAGCGTTTTCTATTGGGCGCAATACTAGCGCGCTGGGCGCGCTGACAGCCGGTTCGGCGGCTACCCTAGCCGGCATCTCGAAACACCGCACTTAGCGGGCACGGCATCGGCCGCGCTCGAAGGACACGCTGCATGCAACTCCGACAGAAACAGTCGGCGGCGCCGCCGCCCGCTGCCGATCCGCTCGAGTTCGTCATGAGCGACGGCTCGGTGGACCGCGTGGGCGACATCATCGACCCGGCAGGCTGGCAGCTCGATAACTTCCGCGCCAACCCCGTGGCGCTGTTTGCGCACGACCCAAAGTTTCCCATCGGCAATTGGGTCGATGTCGGTGTGCGCCGCGGGCAATTAACCGGCCGCTTGGAACTGATGCCGGCCGAAACCGACGAAATGCGCCAGTTGCATACCGCGGTGAAGGGCGGCGTGCTGCGCGCCGTGAGCGTTGGGTTTCACTCGGACAATTTCGAGCCGCTCAAAGCGACGGGCGGCTTCCGCTTCCTTGATGCCGAGCTTGTCGAGTGTTCGCTCGTCAGCGTCGGCGCCAATCCGAAAGCCCTGGCGATTGCGAAATCGCTCGGGATCTCCCCGCAAGGGCAAAGCCTGATCTTCGGCGTGCATGCCAAAGAGGATCGGGCCACGCCGGGCGGGTTTCATGGCGTGCATGCCAAGCGAGGTGACCTATCCCGGAAGTTTAGAGACATGAACATCAGCGAACGAATTGAAAGCGCCCAGCAGGAGCTCGTGGCGCTACGCGACCAGATCGGCGGCGTCGATCCTGACAACGACCTCAGCCGCCTCACGGACCTCACCGTGAAAATCGAGGAGGTGCAGCAGAAGATCGCGACCTGGGAGCGGGTCGAGAAAGCGCTCGGCAGCGAAAGCCAGCCGATCACCGTGCCAGCCTCGCGCACCACGATCCTGCCGCCTGGCAGCAACGTGCCGGTGACGATGGACCGGCCGAAGGCGTGGGCCATCCCAAAGAAGGAGGAGAAGCCCGGCTATCTGTTTATTAGGCACTGCGTCGGCGTCACCCTGGCGCACGTCACCAACAAGCCGCTCGACCAGGTGATGGCCGAGCGTTACGGCAGCTATGGCGATTGGGAGCAGATCAAGGGCACCCACGAGTGGTACACGCGCGCCGCCACCGCGCCGGCGACGACGGGCACCACCGGATGGGCGGCTGAGCTCGCCACGACGCAATACGGGGACTATGTAGAATCCCTGATGCCGGGCGGGATTTATGGCCCTCTGTCGGCGATGGGTTTCCGCCAGACGCTCGGGCGGTTTGCCCAGATCACCATGCCGACGCGCGCGGCGACGCCAACGGTGGCTGGCAGCTTCGTCGCCGAGGGCGCGCCAATCCCGGTGCGGCAGGCCGCGTTTGTGCCGATCACCCTCGGCCTCAAAAAAATGGCGGTGATCGTCAGCTACACCCGCGAGATCGCCGAGCACTCGAACCCGGAGATCGAGGGCATCCTGCGCAAGCTAATCCAGGACGACACGCAGGTTGCGGTGGATACGGTGCTGATCGACGCCACGTCCTTCACCTCGATCCGGCCTTCGGGATTGCGGGCGGGCGTCAGCGCCACGACGGCAACCGCGGGCGGCGGGATTGCGGCGCTGGTCGGCGACGTCAAGGCACTGACCGCGGTCCTTGCCGGGGCGAACAGCCTGCGCAGCCCGGTGTGGATCATGAACCCGGTGCAAAAAAACTCGATCGGGTTGACGCAGGGCGCTGCCGGCGCGGTCGCGTTTCCCTTCCAGGGCGAGATGAACTCGAACCGGCTGGTGGGCTACCCGGTGATCGTGTCGAGCACTGTGCCGGTGGGGATGGTGATCCTGCTCGACGCCGCCGACTTTATGTCGGTGACGGGCGACGATCCGCGGTTCGACGTCTCTAACCAAGCGACGTTGCATTTCGAGGACACGACGCCGCTGCAAATCACCACGGGTGCGCAGGGTTCCGCGGTGGCCGCAACCCCGGTGCGCTCGATGTTCCAGACCGACAGCCTGGCGCTCCGCATGATCCTGCCGATGAACTGGGCAATGTTGCGCACCGGCGTCATCGCTTGGACCCAGAGCGTGACTTGGTAACACTTCGCAGACGTTACGGATGGTGGAAGCCGGGTCGGGAGTTCCTGGCCCGGCTCACCACAAAGGAGCAACCCGATGGCAGTCACGGAAGACCAGTACCGCGCCGACCAGCAGGCGCGAGCGGCGCTGACGGCACAACAACTGAAGGTGACCGAGCAGTCGCAACCGACGCCGACCCAGGAGGAAAACGATCTCCTGCGGCTCGGGTTGATGCACCCGGACGACAAGGCAAACCCCGACAATCCTGAAATGCCATCCCTGGCGGCGCAACAGGCGCTCTTGGAGAAGGCCCAACCGGCACCGAGCAACCGCCCGCCGCTACCGCAAGGCGGCACGGGCGGCACGCCAAAGCCAGGGGCGCCGGTCAATGTCGATGTGCCGAACCTCAGCGGCAATGGCGCTGTCGGCGAGACGCTCACCTGCACGATGGGCAACTGGCAAGGCGAGCCAACCGGGTATGCCTACGACTGGAAAAGCGACGGCACCGCCATCGGCGGCGCGAGCGGCAATACCTACGTCGTTGCGGCCGACGACGCGGGTAAGTCGATCACTTGCGTAGTGACGGCAACCAATGCCGGTGGTAGCACCGAGGCATCGCCGTCGAATGCGGTGCAGGTTGCCGGCAATGGCGGCGCCTCCCGGATGACCGGCGGCAGCAGCCGGGCGCGATAGCATGGCGCAACTGGTCGCGCGGGCTGCGGGGGCGCTCGCCAGCGTCTTCCGCCCGCGGGCCAAGCAGTTCGGGCCGTCGGGGTTTCCGCTGACCGTCGGCAGTAGCGGCATCCCGAAGAACTGGCCGATTAACTGGTGGCAGCTCGGCTACGACCCGCTGCGCCCGAGTGGCTCGGCTGTCGTCTACGCCTGCCGCCAAGCTTACGCCCAGACCATCAGCATGTGCGCCGGCACGCACTGGCAATCGGACGGCAAGGGCGGCCGGGAGCGGGTGACGACATCGGCGCTGTCGCGGATACTGAAGCGACCGAACGCCTATCAGTCGCCGTCCGATTTCTTCCTCTATCTCACCGATTGTCTCTATGGCGAGGGTGCTGCCTTCGGGCTGGCGATCCGCAACAACCGTTTCGAGATATCCGAAATTCACCTGATGACCCCGCGCGAGTGCTCGGTGAGTGTCGGCGCCGATGGGGCGATCTACTACCAGCTCGCCGGCAATGCGATTGTCGAGCGCTTGTTTGCCGACGATCGGCAGGCGTTGCAACAGGTGCCGGCGCGCGATGTGCTGCATGTACGGCTGCCGAACCCGCGCAATCCGTTGCAAGGCTGTGCGCCCCTAGAGGCGGCGCTGCTGGATATAGCCGTATCGAACGCGCTGGTGGCGCAGGCACTGGCCTATGCCTCCAACGAGGGGCGGCCCTCCGGTGTGCTCCAGACACCCGCCAGCTTTCACGACAAGCCGGAAGCGGTTGAACGGCTGCGTGCCAAGTGGGACGAGCACACCCAAGGGATCAACGCCGGCGGCACACCGATCCTGACGGACGGCCTCGAATGGAAGCCAGCCGTGGTCAACAGCCGCGACGCGCAACTGGCCGAGCGGTTGCAGGTTAGCGACCAGCGCATTGCCATGGCTTACCGGGTGCCGCTGGCGCTCCTGTCGTTGATGGCCGGCACCGGGCCGCAAGGCTCAACCGAGAGCCTGATGGGGTTCTGGATATCAACCGGGCTCGGCCCCTGCGCTAACCTCATCGAAGACGCCGTGGGGCGGCTCTTTGCCCTCGGCGGCTGGCCCGACGACTATCTGGAGCTCGATCTCGAGGCGCTGTTGCGGGCCAATTTCCGTGACCGGATCGAGGGGCTGGCGAGGGGTGTGCAGGGCGGCATCTTCTCGCCCAACGAGGCGCGCGCCAAAGAGGATCTGCCGGCTATGCCGTTCGGCGACGAGCCGCGGGTGCAACAACAGGTCGTGCCGCTCAGTGCCTGGGACCAGGCGCCGCCGGCTACCCCGGCGCCGGACGCGCCGCCCGCGGCGCCGCCCGCCGGGGCAGATAACGCGCCAACGGATACGGAAGCTGTCGATGGCAATAAACTCCTCACCGCTGTCCGATCAGGCCATCGTGTCGCCGTCGCCGCTTGAGATCATCGCCGAGGAACTCGGCTCCATAGCGGGTCGCATCGAGCGGGAACTGAAGCTGTCATTCGCGACAGCGCTAGCCGAAATCCGCCAGGAGATGGCCGTACTTCGTGCCAGTCGCGCGGAAAACGAGTTGCGTGCGGCGAACGCCGAGCGCGCCCTCGCTGATGCTGTTTCCGCCCGGCTTGCCGAGGTCCGCGATGGGGAGCCGGGTGAAAGAGGTGCGATGTTGAATGTGGGCCGCGGGCCGCCTGCTGCCGGCGGCCACGATGGAGACTTGTATTTCGACGGCGAGACCGGCGATGTTTATCAGTTCAGATCCTGATTATGCCTTCAGCTTTCCATTTTGCACGCAACCGCTTTGATTTTTCAGCTTCGCACGTAGAGCAATAGCGCTGACCGTTATAAACGCGATCATATGGATGCCCGTTTCTACAATGCGTCTTCTTCGTGTTGACATATCCAAGCATTCCATCGCGAAGCGCGTTTTCGCGAACAGATAGCACGCTTAGGTGCTGGGGATTTACGCACGCTCGGTTTCGGCAAGTATGACTTACAACGTGTCCATGCGGTATTTCGCGGCCGGCAATAAAAAGCGCGACGCGATGCGCTCGACGCGATGCTCGCCGAAACGTGAGATAGCCGTATCCATCACGGTCTTGTGTGCCCTGCCAAATATGGCAGTCGCCGACCCTAGCCCACTTTGAGTTGAAACGCGCGATTTCGGATGCACTAGCGGCAGACATCGGAGGTTGGCCTTGGGGAATGGAGAGCGTGAACGGCATGGTACGCAAAGCCTGATGGCGCAGGCAACCTAGAAATGCCGTGGCAAATCGTAGGTAATATCCGAGGCTCCACCGGAGAGCGTGGCCCGCAAGGCCTGCCGGGGGATAGCGTCTGCGGACCGCCTGGGCCTCCAGGAGAAACCGTTGTTGGGCCGCGGGGGGAAGAAGGACCGCCCGGCAAGCTGCCAATCGCAAAACAATGGAGCGAGGGCATCGTTTATGAGGGCGCTGTGGTTTCCCATGCCGGCGGTACTTGGCAAGCGCGGCGCGACACAGCGCGACAGCCACCGCATGACGATTGGATCTGCATCGCGGCCTGCGGCGAGGCGCCTTATGTCGGCGAGGTTTGCGGGCTGTACGACCCCGAGCGGCAGTACCAGAAATACGATCTCGTGACCTTCCGCGACTCCGAGTGGCGGGCGCGCTGCGATGATCCCGGCGAATTGCCGGGCGACGATTGGGCCGTGTCGGCGCGGGCCGGCAGCCGCGGCAAGCCCGGCGAGAAGGGCGACCGTGGGGCTCCGGGCGCACCGGCGCCGACCATTGCCCGCTGGGAGACGCGCGACTACCGCGCCGTGCCGGTGATGTCGGACGGCAGCGTCGGGCCGCCGCTCGACCTGCGGGAGTTTTTCGAGCTCTACCACACCGAGCGCGCCGCCTGATGCCGACCAATGTCCGCTACAGCATCACGCGGGTGATCACGCCGGCCGACAGCCTGGCGCTGGTGAGCCTCGATGACGCGAAAGCGGAGCTCGGCATCGACGCGGCCGACACGTCGAAGGACGCGGTGCTGACGCAGCAGATCGACGCGGTGTCGGCGGCGGTCAACAACTACTGCAACCGGATCTTTGCGGTGCAGACCTATCAGGATCAATTCCGCTACGTCTACAACTGGCTCTATTCGGGCGAGCCACTGCGCACCCGGCAGTTTCCGATTGTCGTCGACGACGCCGGCGTGCCGCTGGTGACGGTGAGCGAGGACGGCGCCGCGGTCGATGTGGCGGCGTGGGACGTCTACCCGGAGGAGGGCGCGCTCTATCGCCTCGATGGCACCAGCGTCGCCGGCTGGATGGGCACGACGATCCTGGTCGACTACACCGCGGGCTACGACCCGATCCCGGCCGACGTGCAGGGCGCCTGCCTCGAATGGCTGACGGCGCGGCACAATGCCATCGGGCGCGATCCCGCGCTGCGTAGCGAAACGATACCGGACCTGATTACGCAGGTTTACGCCGGAGATGCAGGCGCCGGGACCAGCGGCGGCGCCATTCCGCCCGGCGCCCGCGACATGCTGGCGCCATACAAAATCTGGTCGGTATGAAAGGAACTGTTAAATGAAAACGCTTCTATCCGCGGCCGCCGTCATCGCGCTGTCGGCGTTTTCTCTGCCCGCGCACGCGCTGGTGTGCAGCGGCACCACGACTTCGCTCGGCCTTTCCGGCGCCGCCACATTAGATCAGCTATCGGGCGGCAACTGCGTCTCGGCTGGCGACAAGCTGTTTGGCAACGTCAGTGTCGGCGGCGCACTAACGGGCACCGGCCTCGCCACCTTCTCTGCACTTTCGTTACAGGGTGACGTGACGGTGGGATTTATTGGCTCGCTCGGGCCTAACGCCAACGGCGACATAACCTACGAGGTCGCGATCAACCCGCAACTGGCAGGTAATTTCCAGATCCACGATTTGGAGAAGGACTTCACCTTGAACTCGACCCCGGCGGGGACCAGCGCCAGCGCTACGCTGACCGGGTCCGCCAATGGCGTGACATTCTCGTGTACCCGCACGGTCAACCCCAACACGTCGACCTGCCCCGTCACGGAGGTTTTCGGCAGCACCACGCTGGACATGACGGTCAACCAGCACATCGCGACCGGCGACAACGCGACGGTTACCGGCATCACCGACACGATCTCGCAGATTGCCGTGCCAGAGCCTGGGACGTTGGGATTGCTAGGGTCCGGTCTATTGGGTCTCGGTGCGATCCTGCGCCGGCGGCGCCGGCTTGTATGACGCCGCAAGTGCTGATCTCGCGGCTCGACGCGGCGATCGCCGGCTACGGGCAGAGCGTGGTGTTGCAGCGCACGGCAGTCGATGCCGCAGGCGATGTCAGCGTGGCCGAGAGCGTGACATGCCCGGCCGCGGTGCGCAATTTTGGGCCACAGGATTTGGAAGCCGGCGGCGTGCAGGAGATCCGCGTCGTCATCAGCCCGACATCGCTTGACGGCTTCGGCCTGCCCTCGCGCGACGACCGCATCCTGATCGAGGACAATCCGGCCAACATCACCCAGATCGCGCCACTGAGCTATGGCGGCGTGCTGGTGCGGGTAAACCTGCTCTGCCGTGGCTGACACGCGGGAGGTGCTGCTCGCCCGGTTGGTGACGGTGTGCGGTGCGGTGGAAGGCGTGCGCGCGGTCGGGCGCAACACGCTCGACGTAGCGGCATTGAACCGGCCGGCGGTGATCGTGCAGGACGGCATCGAGCAGATGCGCGATCTGGCCAACGGCGCCCGCTACAGCGAGATCGGCAGGATGGAGTTGTCGCCTGCCGTCACCGTGTTTGTGCGCGCCGGCAACGGTGTCGATCCCGGCGGGCTGATGTCGCTCTACCGCAGCCGAGTGGTGCTGGCGGTGCTGACCGACGCCGAGCTTATCGCGGCAACCGGGCGCAATGGCGGCATCCGTTACGAGGGTTGCGTCGCGATGGCGCCGGATGCCGAGACTAAAGAGCATCGGCTCGATCTCACATTTGTCTTTGCCTACACCTGGAAGCTGGACGATCTGGCGTCGTGACCGGCGGCATCGACTGGCGCATCGATGAGCACGACAACGGCCGCATCCTGGCGCGGCTCGACCAGTTCCCCGAGGCGCTGCGCGACCGGTTGCGCGAGGTCATCACCCAACTGACGCACGAGTTGCTGGCGAAGGTCGAGGCCGCCGAGCCCAACCTCTTGCGCCCGCACACCCACGCCTATGTGGACACCGGCATCAGCAAACGCCACGGCGGGCACTGGATACGTGGCCGGGTGCGGGTGCTGCGCGACGAAGGGACGGGCATCAACTACGGCAAGATTGCCGGTGCGCTGGAGTATGGCGGGCCGGGCAAGGAGCGGCTCGGCAAGCGGGTAAAGGTGGCGGCGCACAACCGCTCGATCCGCAGCAAGACGGTGAAGGTCGGCCGGTACACCCGCCGGCAGCCGCGACTCAAGGCGCTGCGCTTTCTGCGTGGGCCGGCGCTCATCCAGTTGCCGCGGGCCCGCGCTCTGATCGCCGCGGCCATCGGCGAGGCACTGCAAGGCAACAAGCCAACGTAAAGGAGCAAACCAATGGCTGCCGGCACGTTCAACATCTTCGCCAAATCGGAGATCATCGGCAAAGTAAAGTTTGTCGGGGCCAATGATATCGGCCCGCAGATCACGATGGAATTGACGAAAGTCATGTTCAGGCCGGGCGCTGCCATCGGCATGATACAGGACGAATGGGGGCAGCTTCAGCTTACCGGCGAGGTGCTGGTGGACGACACTGGTGTATTCGGCACGCTGACCCATCCCGATACCGGGGCCGTCTCGCCGCTGGTCGATATGTACTATATCGGCAAGGGCGTCGTTTCAATTCAGCTTGAGGGAGACATCGCCTATCGCGACATCGGCAATGTACCGACATTCGAGTTCACGCCGGATATCACGACGCTGGCGCACTTTTCGTCACGATATGGCGTCAGGGCGAAAGACCTGGAAGTCGTTACCGAGAAGAACGCATCCCTCAATATCGTCATGGACGAGTTCACCTACGACAACCTGATGCTGACTCTGATGGGCGAGGCGGTAGGCGGTGTGACCTGATGGTTTCACTGGTCGACATCGTACCGCAGACCCGCCCGGTGGAACTGTCCATCGGCACCGTGGAGTTGCGCGGGCTCGGGCTGCGGCACATTGCCGATTTGCTGGTGCGCTTCCCGGAATTGCGCAAATTGTGGGCCGGCGGCGCGCCTGCGCTCGATGTCGACACGTTGATCGAGGCGGCGCCGGATGCGGTGGGCGCCATCATCGCGATTGCCGCCAGCCAACCCGAAGCGGCCGAGACAATCGGCGACGCGCTGTCGATTGACGATGCCGCCGAGTGCCTCATCGCTATACGCGAGCTCACGATGCCGGGCGGTGTCGACCCTTTCGTCGAAAAGCTCGCCCGACTGCTCGGCGCCGACGCGCTCCCCTCTGGCAAGGAAGTGGCTACGAATACGCCGCCGCCGCCGAACAGCTCATCGCATGCGGCCACAGTCCCGGCGACGTGATGAATTACACGCCGAAACAGATCGGCGCCTTTCTCACCATCGCATCGCACCGCAGGCGCCGCGAGCTCGCCGAGCAACTGCACATCGCCACGCTCGGTGCCCAAGGCGAGGGCAAGGCGATCAAGGAGACACTCAAAGAATTGAGCGACGATGCCCGATAACCTGACGATCAGCATCAGCGCTGACAGCGGCAAGGCACGGGCCGACATCGAACTGCTGAAGGCGCAGCTTCGGGCGGCACAAAAGGAGGCCCGCGACTTCGCAAAAGCCGGCGCGGAAGCCGGCGACAAATTCCCCTCGGCGCAACTGACGGCTGCATCGGCTCGCGTCGGGGCGCTCGACGCGCAACTCAAGTCGCTGAACAGGACGACGAAAGAAACCAGCGGCGTCATGGACGTGCTGGCGACGAAGAGCGTGCGCCGGCTGCTGACGCAGTTCGATAATGTGACGAAGACGGCGCAGAACCTATCGCTGGTGATAGGCGGCGCGGCTGGGAGTTTTGCCGGCGGCTTCCTCGCCGCCGCCGTCTTCCAGGGCATCGGCAAGCTGGTTGCTCAACTGGATGCGGTGTCGGAGCGGCTTGTTAAGATACGCGACCAATCGCGCGAGATGGCCCAGAACCCGGCGCTGCTCAAGGCGGCGCAGGACATCGCCAAAGAAACCGGCGTTGCCGAGGACGCAGCCACCAAATTCATCGGCGGGGTTGCTAAGGCGATTGCTGCCGCGAAGACCGAGACCGGGAAAGAGTTGCAAGGCCCGATCAAGGTACTGCGCGGCAGCACATCCGGCGATGCGGCCGCAGGCGCAGTCAAGGTGCTGCGCGGGAGCGCGGGGGACGCCGCCGAAGGCGTGGTGGGGAGGATGCAGGCCGGCGTCGCCGTGCTGAGGGGCGCCGCCCGGCCGGTGATCGATCTGTCCAAAGCTTACGAGATGCTCGGCGTTAGCCTGGGAAATGTTGCCGGCGACGAAGAGAGCATGAAGAAAAAGACGCTGGAAGTGGGGCGCGCCTTTATTGCCCAGCAAAAGAACTTCGATCCGGTCGTGCTCAATGAAATGTCGAAGGCGATGTTCGATGGCGCATCGGCAGCCGATATGCTGGAGGCGTTGCCGCCCATCCTCGCGCAGATCGAGGTGCGGATCAAAGAACTCGCCGACCTTCGACAGCGGCTCGCCGAGATAAGAGCGCGGGATGCAAGCGCGGCGCAACTCGAACGGTTGTTCGAAGGTGCTTGGGCGAACATCGAGCGATCCAGGGTCAACGCGGAAACCGCGGCCAACCAGTGGACCCTCGAATTTCTCACTAAGACGCTGCCGGGATTTGCAGAGAACGTCGTTAAAATCTTCAACGACATGTGGATGGAGGCGTGGGCCAACCTCCAGAAGAACGCGCAGCAGGCATATACCGACTTCACCACGGCGTGGGAGCCGGTCGGGCAGTTTTTCACCAACCTCGGTGACGAGGTTGTCGCTGCCTGGGATCGAGTCTTCAACTGGATCAGGGAGCAGGCCGCCGCGGTAAAGCAGGCGGTGTCCTCGACGCTCTCTGGCTTCTTCCCCGGCGACCCGAGCATCCCGGCGATGCCGATGGCATCGGGCGGCGCGGTACGCGGGCCGGGCACCGCCACCAGCGACAGCATCCTGGCGCGGCTCAGCAATGGCGAGTTCGTCATGCGGGCCGCCGCGGTGAATCGCTGGGGCCCGCGCTTCATGGCGGCGCT
>Ga0163162_10000392_pt1 | contig 40123 bp, 39 predicted proteins | sample S55metaG_FD_115310 | JGI IMG/M metagenome (GOLD analysis project Ga0163162, IMG submission 115310) | Switchgrass rhizosphere microbial communities from Kellogg Biological Station, Michigan, USA - S5-5 metaG | ecosystem: Host-associated > Plants > Roots > Rhizosphere > Soil | place: USA... | reverse complement strand
CCGTTGGCACCGTGGATTTCCACACCATCGAACCCAGCGGCGATAGCGTTGACCGCTGCCTGGCGGAAATCGTTGACGATCCCCGGGAGTTCGCTGATGTCCAGTGCTCGCGGCGCGGAAACGTCTTCAAAGCGGTTGTTGACGAACACTTTGGTCGCCGGGCGTATTGACGAGGGTGCTACGGGTGCGGCGCCGTTTTCTTGAAGATCAACGTGTGAAACGCGGCCGACATGCCACAGTTGCAGAAAGATCTTCGCGCCTTTTTCGTGCACCGCAGCGGTCACCTTGCGCCAGCCATCGATCTGCGTCTGTGTGTAAATCCCCGGGGTGTCCTGATAGCCCTGGCCTTGTCGGGAGATCTGCGTCGCTTCAGAAATCAGCAGGCCAGCGGAGGCGCGCTGGCTGTAATAGGTGGCTGCGAACTCACTGGGCACAAAGCCTTCGCCCGCTCGATTGCGGGTCAGCGGCGCGAGAACAATTCGATTCGCCAGCGTCAGGGAGCCAAGCGTGTACGGCGTGAACAGATTTTGATCGGTCATGGGGTTTGATCCGTGCCTGTGAATGAGCAGCGATAACTTCTGTAATTAGGATGATGATCGAAATCTAAACTGTCAACGGTTTTGATTATGGCCGACATCTATGTATCATCTGCGCATGATTTTTCAGCGGAGGTATTGCACGTGAGAGTCACCAAAGCCCAGGCGCAGGCAAACCGCGAGCACATCGTCGAGACCGCTTCGGTGCTGTTTCGTGAGCGAGGTTTTGACGGTGTCGGCGTCGCCGATCTGATGGCGGCGGCCGGATTCACCCACGGTGGTTTCTACAAGCACTTCGGCTCGAAAGCCGACCTGATGTCCGAAGCTTCGGCCAACAGCCTTGCGCGCTCGTTGGTCGGTGCCGAAATGGTCGATGTTCAAGGCTTCATCGACGCTTATGTGTCGAAAGAACATCGGGACGGGCGGGGCAGCGGTTGCACCATGGCCGCTTTGTGCGGCGACGCTGCGCGTCAGTCTGACGACGTGAAAACGGCGTTTGCCGACGGCATCGAGCGCACGCTGCAGACGCTTGGCGACAAGTACCCGACAGGGCCCGACGCTGCATCTGGTGAGGGGCGAGTGAAAATGATCGACATGCTGGCGCGGGCGGTGGGCGCGATTATTCTGTCGCGGGCCTGCCCGGATGATTCAGCGCTGGCCGATGAAATACTCGCGGTGTGTCACGCTGAAATGACCGCGTCATTGCTGATGTCTGCCGACAGTGCAGAAGTGGCTGGTTGATCGGTATTGTCCTTTTTGAGTTGACGGTGAAACGCTTTTCAGCCGATTTATCCCGTCCCTGTGCGTCAGTAATCTGTACCCAACTTGAACGCAACAACAAATTCAAAAACTCAAAAGGGACGCAGACCATGACCACTCCAACCTACAACCGCCTCAACAAAGACGACGCCATCGTGCTGCTGGTCGACCACCAGACCGGCCTGATTTCTCTGGTGCAGGACTTCTCGCCAAACGAGTTCAAGAACAACGTGCTGGCCCTGGCCGATCTGGCCAAATTCTTCGAACTGCCAACCATCCTCACCACCAGTTTCGAACAAGGCCCGAACGGCCCTTTGGTGCCAGAGTTGAAAGAGATGTTCCCGGACGCGCCGTACATCGCTCGTCCTGGTCAGATCAACGCATGGGACAACGAAGATTTTGTGAAGGCGATCAAAGCCACCGGTCGCAAGCAAATCATCATTGCCGGTGTGGTCACGGATGTCTGCGTAGCGTTCCCGACCTTGTCGGCGCTGGCGGAAGGGTTTGAGGTGTTTGTGGTGACTGACGCATCCGGCACCTTCAACACCACCGTGCAACAAGCCGCGTGGAGCCGTATGACTCAGGCCGGTGCGCAGATGATGAACTGGTTCTCGGTGGCGTGTGAGCTGCACCGCGACTGGCGCAACGACATTGAAGGGCTGGGTAACTTGCTATCGCAGCGAATCCCCAACTACCGCAATCTGATGAACAGCTACTCGGCGCTGACCGCACAGCAGAAGTAAGCCAGCGCGATGTAAACGAAAAGCCTGCCCTGAAAAGCAGGCTTTTTGTTCATCGCGAAGTCAGACCCCGCAATTCAACAGCGACACCACGGGGAGCGCGGATCATTCAAGAGGCGTTGCTCGATACGCTTTATAAAGTCGCTGAACCTCGGGATCATCCAGGCTCTTATAGATGATCCCTTCCTTGTCCAGTCCATCCAGACCCTTTATTCCGCCAATCATTGCCGGCCATTCATCGCGGCTGGAAATATCGATGACGAAGGGGACCAGATAACTATCCAGATGGCCTGCGAAAGGCTCTCGAATTTCGTCGGCGAGTGCTCGCAGGTAGTCGTCTTTGTTGGTTTTTGACCAGTCGATGGCGAACCGGGTCCGATAGCACAACTCCATGTAGATGAGCAGGATTGTGCGGCCATTGCCATCCAGAAACGGGTGGGCGGAGGCCAACTGGCCCATTACTTCGCCGGGGCGCTGACGAAAACGTTTTTTGTTTGCTGCGAGTTCGAAGGCGTATTCCACGGACCTTTTGATCAGGTCAGGACGTTCGAATATCGTGTGATGCGGATCATCTTTCGACCCTTTGAATACTGCGAGGTGGGGGACCAGTTCATTTCTGTCTTTTCCTGCCCACGGATAAAAACCGGAGAACAGGATTTCGTGGGTCTTGAGGACAGCTTTGTAGTCGATGGGTTTTTTCTTGGCGAGATAGGCAAGGGCATCTTCGATACTGGCTTCGAAGGAGAGGTGCTCGGACTCTTTAACTTCAAGAGGGTCTTTCAGTTTGAGCGAGTTTTGAAGATAACCTTCAGTCTCGAAATCGCCGAAGGGGTCGAAAGTCATGCGCTAAGTTGCCTCTTGCAACGCCTTTTTTCCTGGAGATAGCGCCCTTGCAGGGCCATGATTTCTGTTTTGTTGAGAATACCTTTACGCTTGAGATTGACGAGCAATTGCTCAATGCCATCCAGCTCGACAGCATCGCCTGCCAGGCGAGTAATGGTCAAAGCCATGCAGCTCATGCTGTCACGCTCAGCGGTAACCTTATGCTTTTTGGCGAGTTTGCGAACTTCGCTCGCAACGTCGCCATTGGCTGGACTAGTCATTTGAACCCCTCGTTTTCTCTCTCAGAGCATAGCATGGCGCTGGCTCTGTAAATTTTCCAGCAGCCTCCGGCTGTCAGCACGAACGTTGCGTTGTTCGGGTTGACTGCGAAACGCCTTTCAACCGATTTATTCCTTGTTCAGCGTTACACCTGCGCCCACTCATCACGAAACTGCAGCAGAAAATCGACAAACGCCCGCACCCGTTGCGGCACATACCGGCCATGCGGGTAGAGCAAGGTGTAAGGTCGCGAGCGCCCGGCGTACGGCTGAAGTACCTCGACCAAGCTGCCGTCCGCCAGCTCCTTTTCGACAATGAACTTGTACGTCTGGAAGACCCCGGCACCATGTCTGGCCAGCGTGACACCGCCGAGCACATCATCAGAGCAGGAGTAACCGCCGTCGGAGATCACTTCACGGTCTTGGCCGTTTTCCTGGAACAGCCAGGAGATCCGCCGCCCGCTGCTCGGCAGTTCGAACTGAATGCATTCGTGTTGCACCAGGTCTTCCAGGGTCTTCGGTATTCCAGCCTTTTTCAGATAGTCGGGGGAGGCGACCACCACCAGTTTTGCATCCTCCAGCAGTCGCGCGACCATGGTCGAATCTGGTTGCGCGCGGACGCGGATCGCCAGATCGTAGCCTTCACCGACAAAGTCGATATTGCGGTTGCCCAAGTGGATATCGACGGTGACGTCAGGGTAGAGCGCGCGGAATTTTGGCAGCAGTGGCAGGATGCGATGATGCCCGTAAGTGGTGGGCAGGCTGATGCGCAACAGCCCTGAGGGTGACGACTGTGCGCCCATGACTTCTTGTTGTGCTTCGACCAGTTGCGTCAGCGCCTGGCTGCACTGGACGAAAAAGTTTCTGCCCGCTTCGGTCAAGCGAATGCTGCGCGTGGTTCGGGCAAACAGGCGCGAACCCAAGCGTTGTTCCAGACGCAAAATCGACCGGCTCACCGCTGCCGGCGTCACACCCGCAAGCTGGGCGGAGGCGGTGAAGCTGCCGGCTTCAGCGGCGAGGCAAAAGAGTTCGATACTGCCCAACTGCAAGTCTTCAAAGTGGCGCTTCATGGGATAAGCCTGAGGATCAACTGACGGTTCATGTTCAGGCTTATCTCATGAAGCGGCACCGCCGGTACACACCGGCAGTGCTGTGGGGAGGTATCAATGGCCAGCGCTCTGACCACCGTCGACATGGAGGATTTCGCCGGTGACGAAGTTCGCGCTGTCCAGGTAGAGGATCGCCTGCACGATGTCATCGATCTCACCCATATGGCCGACCGGGTGCAGACTGCCGAGGGCGGCGTGAGTCTCTTCACCGTGCATCGGCGTTTTGATGATGCCCGGCGATACCGCGTTGACCCGAATGCCGCGCTTGGCGTACTCGATGGCCAGGGATTTGGTCGCTGCATTGATGCCACCTTTGGTCAGCGAAGCGAGCACCGACGGTACGCCGTCAATCGCGTGGTCGACCAGACTGGTGGTGACGCTGACAATGTGGCCGCTGGCGTTTTTCTCCATTTCGGCAATGGCCAATTGCGAGATGTGAAAGAAGCCGCTCATGTTGGTCGCCACCACTTGTGCGTAGTCTGACTGGCTGTATTCGGTGAAAGGCTTGGCGACGAATATCCCGGCGTTATTGACCAGCGTGTCGATACGTCCGAAACGTGCCACGGCTTCGCGGATCACGCGCTCGGCGGTCTGCGGGTCGGCGATGTCACCGGCGACGGCGAGAACATCCGGGTCAGTGGACGGTTTGATCGAACGGGAGGTCGCGACAACCTGATAGCCGCGCTCACGGAAACCCTTGACCAGGCCTGCGCCAATGCCTTGCGAGGCGCCGGTAATCACTACAACTTTGTTGGACGTGCTCATGATGTTTCCTCATGCAATCTGGATGGTTTGAATAAACGGATTTCGGAGGTCAGGCGTGAGCCGCAACCTGTGCTGCCTGACGTAACGCTTGCTCGTAATAAGCGACGGACTGGGAACCGGGGATGACCTGTTGGTCATCAAGGATCATGGCCGGAACCGAATCGATGCCGCGTTGCTGGTAAAACCTTTCGAGTTCGCGCACCTGTTGGCTGAACTCTGCCTGCGCGAGAACTTCCTGCGCACGCTGGCCATCGAGTCCGACTTCACCCGCCAGAGTGACCAGTGTGGTGTGGTCATTCGGGTTCATGCCGTCAGTGAAGTAGGCCTTGAGCAAGGCTTGTTTCAACTCACGCTGATGTCCCTGCGTGACAGCCCAGAACAGCAGTCGGTGGGCATCGAAGGTGTTGTGGAAATGGCTGCGTTTTTCCAGGTCGAAGTGAAAACCGATCTGCTCGCCGCGTTCGATGATCATCGCGTTGCGATCCGCCACTTGCTCAGCGCTGCGCCCGTATTTGCGCATCATGTGCTCGATGGCGTGCTCACCTTCGGCGGGCATGTCCGGATTCAGCTCGAACGGTTTGTAGGTCAGCTCCACATCGACTTCGCCCGCCAGATTCTTGATCGCTTGCTCCAGAGCGGTAGCGCCCAACGCGCACCAGGGGCAAACGACATCCGAGACGAAATCGACTTTCACGGCCCGGCTCATGACTGCGAATCCGCCAACTGTTGGCGATATTCGGTGGTGGTGATGCCGGCATAACCCCAGTTATCGGTGTCGACTTCCTCGATCACGATGTGGGTGAGTTTCGGGTCCTTGTGCAGCACCCGCTGCATCGTTTCGGTGATTTCCTTGATGACCTGGGCTTTCTGCTCCCGGGTCACGCCGTCACGGGTGATACGTACGCTGATGAAAGGCATGGGAATCGCTCCACTGGCCAACCCGTCAGGATGATGGGCCGCTGTTGGAATGAACTTTAAGAAGTCGCGCAAGATTGATAAATAGGCTTTGAGGTACATCATTTGTGATGTGGTGTATCAAATGGCTGCGTGCGGTGAAGTGCGCAAGAAGTTGCGCAGTACCTGGCCTGTTTTCATCCGGGAAAGTCTGTACAGACCTTATGTACCGTGGCTTTCAGCCAAGTGCGCAACTTCTTGCACAGTACTGCGCAAAAAGTTGCGCACTTTTATTTGTTTAATCTCGTTTATTCAAAGGTCGACGTACGGGCTGTTTGTTTAAGGCGTTGAAGAATAATGGCTTTGTGATAGCTGGCATGGAGTTTGATAGCTCAAGCCTGCCCGGACAGGCAATGGTGCCTGTCGGTTGTGTGTTTTGAGCAAGGAGAGCATCCCCATGGCAACACCAGCGTACATGTCCGTCACTGGCGAAAAACAAGGCCTGATCACTGCCGGCGCATTCACCGCCGATTCCGTTGGCAACACCTTTCAAGAAGGCCACGAAGACCAGGTCATGGTTCAGGCTTTCACCCACGACGTGATCATCCCGCGTGACCCGCAATCCGGTCAGCCAACCGGTCAGCGCGTGCACAAGCCAGTTGTGATCACCAAGGTCTACGACAAGGCTTCGCCGCTGCTGCAAGCGGCGCTGACCTCCGGCGAGCGCATGAGCGAAATCGTTATCCAGTGGTACCGCACTTCGGCGCAGGGCACCCAGGAGCACTACTACACCACCAAACTGGAAGACGCGATCATCGTCGCCATCAACAACAAAATGCACAACTGCCAGGATCCAGGCAACGCGCACTTCACCCACCTGGAAGAAGTGCAGTTCACCTACCGTAAAATCACCTGGACCCACGAAGTCTCCGGTACTTCGGGTTCCGATGACTGGCGTGCTCCAGTCGTTTAATCGCGACTGATTGTTGTAACGCCTCGGCCGGTTTCGCCGGTCGGGGCGGATTCACTTTTAAAGAATTTTTGCCAATAGCCCCGCAGCGGGCTGTTGCGCGTCGCAGCATTGCGCGAGGAACAAGGGATGTTCTCACCGGCCAACCAGCCTCATTTCAATCTGACCGTCGATGGCATCGACAGCGATTTCCAGGTGCTGTCGTTCACCGGTCGTGAGGCCCTCAACACGCCATTCGAATTCGAGCTGGAACTGGTCAGTGAAAAGGCCTCGATCAACCTCGAAAGCGTGCTGCACAAACTGGCGTTTCTGCAGCTGTCGCCGAGCGGCACGGGGATTCACGGGCTGGTCTACAGCATCGCCCAGGGCGAGGCGGGCAAGCGCCTAACCCGCTACAAGATTTCCCTGCGCCCACAACTGGCCTACCTCGCGCACCGGGTCAATCAGCGCATTTTCCAGCAGATGACCGTGCAGCAGATCATCAGCCAGGTGCTGGAAGAACACGGCATCCTTGCCAGCGATTACCACTTCCAGCTCAGCGCGATTTATCCCGAGCGCATTTACTGCGTGCAGTACGACGAGTCGGACCTGGATTTCATTCAGCGCCTGTGCGAGGAGGAGGGCATTCACTACCACTTCCAGCACACGTCCAGCGGCCACAAACTGATCTTCGGCGATGACCAGACGGTTTTCCCGAAACTCGCGCCCGTGGCCTATCAGCAAGACTCCGGACTGGTCGCCGACAAACCGGTGGTCAAGCGTTTCGGCCTGCGTCTGGCCACCCGCACCAGCCGCACCACGCGCCGTGATTACGACTTCGTCAAACCGAAGATCGAGCTGGAAAGCGACGCCAAAAGCAGCGCCCAACCGGACCTCGAAGACTACGATTACCCGGGCCGTTTCGTTGATCGCGAGCGCGGTAAACACCTGGCCAATCGCGCGCTGGAGCGCCATCGCAGCGACTACCGTCTGGCCGAGGGCAACAGCGATCAGCCGATTCTGGTCAGCGGGCATTTCCTCGCCCTGACCGACCACGCCAACCCGACGTGGAATGACCTGTGGCTGCTCACCGAAATCTTCCACGAAGGCAAACAACCTCAGGTGCTCGAAGAGTCGGTGACCAGCGACACCACCGACAACAAAGACGATTTTCACCAGGGCTACCGCAACCGCTTCAGCGCCATCCCGTGGGACGTGCCGTACCGTCCGCCGCTCGATCACCCGAAACCGAAAGTCCTCGGCACCCAGAGCGCGGTGGTCTGCGGCCCTGAAGGTGAAGAGATCTACTGCGACCAGTACGGCCGGGTGAAGGTGCAGTTCTTCTGGGACCGCGAAGGCAAGCACGACGACATGACCAGTTGCTTGATGCGCGTCGCGTCGAGTTGGGCGGCGGAAACCTTTGGTTCGATCAACATTCCACGGGTTGGCATGGAGGTATTGATCACCTTCCTTGAAGGCGATCCCGATCAACCGCTGATCACCGGTTGCCTGTACCACGGCGCGAATCTGCCGCCGTACAAACTCCCGGATTTCAAGACCCTGGCCACGGTCAAGAGCAAGGAATACAAGGGCAGCCGCGCCAACGAATTACGCATCGACGACACCACCAGCGAGATCAGCATCGCGCTGCGCAGTGACCACGGTGCGAGTGCGATCAACCTCGGTTACCTGACCCATCCGCGCCCGAGCGGTGGTCAGCCGCGCGGTGAAGGTTTTGAGTTAAGAACCGACCGCCACGGTGCGGTGCGTGCGGCCGCTGGTCTGCTGATCACTACCGAGCCACGGCCGAACGAATCCAAGCACCACAAGGATCTGCCGGAAACCGCTGAACGCCTCGCCACGGCCAGCGATCAGCAAGATGGATTCGCCGTTCAAGCCAAAGAGTTGCAAGCCCAAGAGGCGGGCGATCAGGACGACGTCGCCAAAGCGCTGCACGCCCAGCATCAAGGCGTGCTCGGCAGTGGTCCTGCGAACCTCACCGCCAACGAATTCCCCGAGTTCACCGAACCGCATCTGGTCCTCGCCAGCCCGGCCGGCATCGCCCTGACCACACCGCGCTCCAGCCACATCGCCACCGGCGAACACCTGGCGCTGAGCAGCACCGGGCACACCAGCCTGTCGATTGGCAAGCGCCTGCTGGCCAGTGCTAGCCGTGGCATGCGCCTGTTCGTGCAAAGCATGGGCTGGCGGCTGGTCGCAGCGTCCGGCGACATCGACGTGCGCGCGCTGAAGGACAGCATCAACCTGCTGGCCAAGCTCAACATCACCGCCAACGCCGACCGCATCACCATCACCGCGAAAACCGAACTGGTGATTCAGGGCGGCGGCAGCGCCACCACCTACAACGCCGGCGGCATCACCCACGCCACCAGCGGCCCGTACACCGCACACGCGGCGAACTTCGCCTACACCGGCGCGAAAAGTCTCGCCGGGGTATTCCCGGAACCACCGAAACCCGGCAATGGCAACCTTGAATTGTTCAACCAGTACGCCGGGCGTCAGGGCATCAAGGAAGGCGATTACGAAGTCATCGATGCCTTGGGCAAGAGCATCAAAGGCAAGCTCGACGGCAAAGGTTTCGCCAGTGTCCGGCGCCGCGCCGGGGCCGGCGCGTGTGTTGTTCGGCAAGGATCCGGCGGACACCTGGAGCGATGGCAGTTACATCGGCAAACCGGAGTGGCCGTTGAATCCACCGGGTGCCGAAGAGGTGCCGAGTCAGGTGCAGGCGATGGTCGCGCAGGTGTTGCCGAGCAAGAGTTGGGAGATGTTGGAGAAGGGCAAGGACATGGCGCAAACAGGGATGAGTGCGATGCAGACCGCGCAAGGTGCGATGCAAACGGCGCAGCAGGTGAAAGGTGTGGTGCAGGGCGGGGTGGCCGGGTTGCCGAAACTGGCGAGTGCGGCCATGCCGAGTGCCTCCGGGATTTTGGGCGCGGCGGGCAAGGCGGGCAAGTTGCCGAGTCTGCCAGCGCCGACGATTTCGAAATCTGTTGTTAAAACTCCAAGCCTCCTGACTGGAGAAGTCCTGTCATGACTGAAGCAGCCGGTGCGCAAAAACGTGAACCACAGGTCGCCGTTGTACCGTTGAACACTCTGGATGTGCAGGATGTCGGGCGCGGTGCGGCTCGATTTGATGCCTGGCTGCGATCTATCAGTGGCGATGTGGTTACGCTGGATCGTATCAAGGGTGTAGCTGGAGCCCTGCCTGTTGTCGGCAACATCATGGCGCTGGTTGATGCGCTTGGCGATATCGTGACCCTCACCAAAAGCAAGCAGCGCGAACTGCTCGACTGGGTGAGCCTGGGCATCAACCTGATTGGTGTCTTGCCCGCGCCTCCCACGATGGCTGCAGCGCGCATGAGCTTGCGTCCGACCCTGTTTCTTGTTCGTCAGGAACTGCGCAACAGCGTCAAAATGCTGTTGGGCGATTCAATGATTGAAGTATTGGTCGGTCATTTGAATGCAACCATCGTCGGCACGATTGATGACTTCGTCAAACAAGCCCAAGGAAAGCTTTCCGGGATACTCGCTGACGCTGGAAAACTGGGCGAAAGCGCGGTCAGCGAAATTGCCAAAGGGCTTGAGGCCGTCGTCAACGGCAAGCTTGACGCGAAAGGCGATGCACGCGCGGCCAGTCAGAAAATCACCACGGCGGGCAATCAACTGCTCAGTGATCCTAAAGCGGCCATCGGGAACATTTTTGGTGCCGCTTTCAGTGCTTACAAAGCAGTAGGTAAGGGTGTCGCCAACAGTGCAGCCAAGAATCTGCTTCCGGATCAAGCCAAGAAGCTGGTTTTGACGCATACCGGAACCTTGCGAGCCATGGGGCCTGAGATAAAAACCCAACTGAGCAAGTTGGGGGATCCAGGTACACGTCATTCGATCGGCTGGTTATTGCAAATGCTCAGCGGTGCTGTTTTGACGTGGCGTAAGCGCCGTGGGCATGGTCAGAGCGCGAGCGTCAAACCCAATGCGACCAGCAAGGCACAACGCAAGGCCGGGGAAGGTCGATTAGAGGCCTCCAGTCATCAAGCACCGGCCAAAGGTGCAGCCAATCCAAACAAGAACGTCGCTTGTACCGGGACCTGCCACAGTATTAGTTTTTCGCTGGGCTCAGAGCTACTTCGTCATACCGACTTCAGTCTGCCCGGTGCCTTTCCAATCGAGTGGTCGAGAACCTATAACTCTCGACTGGATGCCTATGACCAAGGCTCATTGGGTGCACGCTGGGTAACCGAACTGAGCACACGCTTCGATTGCCGAGAAGAGGGTCTGGTCTTTTTTGGCTCCGATGGCAGAAGCCACGACTACCCGCTCCCCAAGGTCGGACTGTTTCACTATGACCCTGTAGAGAACGTCACGCTGATCCGCAGCAGAGAAGATCAGTTGCTGTTGTGCCGGGGCTTTGAGCGCAAGGAAACCTACGTCCGTCATGGTCGGCGCTATCTGTTGGCTGGCGTTGTACTTCGTAACGGTGCCGGGATCATGCTTCATTACGAGCATCGTCACGGTGACGAATCGATCCTGTCGGACCTGATGACTTATCAGGACGAAGTCACTCAAGTGCTTTCGCATCTGGGCACATTAATTGATGATCACGGACGTCTCACCGGTTTATGGGAGATCAAGGATGGCGTGCCTCAGCGTCAACTGTGCAGTTATCTGTACGACACCTTCGGCAATCTGATTCTGGCCCAGGATGAAAATGGAGCCGCCTGGTCGTATCAGTACGAGCATCACTTGATCACTCGCTATACCGATCGAACCGCCCGGGGCATGAACATCGAATGGCAGGGGCGTGGCGCCGACGCAAAGGCTATTCGGGAATGGGCGGACGATGGCAGCTTCGATACGCGTCTTGAGTGGGATGACAATATTCGTTTGACCTATGTGACGGACGCGTATGGCAACGAGACCTGGCATTACTACGACATCCTTGGCTATACCTATCGCATCCGTCATCCGGATGAGCGCTCTGAATGGTTCTTCCGTGACGACGCCAAAAATCTGGTTCGTCATGTTCATACAGATGGAAGTACCGATCGCTTCAGCTACGACGCCCGGGGGAATATGGTTGAACACACCCGCCCGGATGATAGCGTCGAGTACTACGCGTTTGACGACCATGATCAACTGATCAAAATCAGTGACGCAGAAGGTGGTCAGTGGCAAAGAGGGTATGACGACCACGGCAACCTTGTTGAGGCGATAGATCCTTTAGGCAACAAGACGGAGTACGCCTATAACAAGGCTGGGTTACCGATTGCCATCAAAGATGCCAACGGCAATGAAAAAGCGATCGAATACAATGACGCCGGTCAACTGACCAAGTACGTTGACTGTTCTGGCAAGGCCAGCGCATGGGCGTACGATGCGCGTGGCCAGATGATCTGCTTCACTGACGCCGCCGGACAAAGCACTGAATACGAATACAGAAATGGTCAGCTGGTGCTGATCAAACATCCTGACAAAACAGAAGAGCGTTTTGAGCGGGACGCAGAGGGGCGACTGCTGGCGCACGTTGATGCATTGGGGCAATGCACGACTTGGAGTTATACCGCGGCCGGGTTCGTCAGTGAGCGTGTAGATGCCGCCGAGCAGAGCCTGCGTTACAGCTGGGACCGTTTGGGTCGCCTGGTTGCCTTGGAGAACGAGAACGAACAACGCGCCCACTTTCACTACGATCCGCTTGGCCGCTTGTTGGAGGAGAGGGGGTTCGACGGACGCACGACTCGCTATCAATACAATCCTGAAACCGGGCGCCTGGATAGCAAGTTCAATGGCCAGCGTGTCATCAAGTTCAACTTCGACTCCATGGGGCGCCTGACTGATCGTCATGCAAATCTGGGCGGTGAGTCTCAAAGTGAAGCGTATGCCTATGACGGAAATGGTCGTCTGGTCATGGCCAGCAACGGCAACAGTCGCCTGAACTGGTTTCATGATCCTGCCGGCAATCTTATTCGTGAACACCAGCACTATCTGGATCTCGACAAGCCTCTTGTCGCTGTCTGGAAACATGAATATGACGTTCTCAATCTACGCATAGCGACGGTTCGCCCAGACGGGCACAAGGTGAGCTGGTTGACCTACGGAAGTGGCCACCTTCTGGGGTTACGACTGGACGATCATGATCTGATTGCATACGAACGCGACGATCTGCACCGTGAAGTGGCACGCCATCAAGGTAATCGGCTACTACAAACCCAGAAGTGGGACCCGGCTGGGCGGCTTCAGGAGCAACTGCTGGGGCACTCTGACGACAAATCGACTCTACTCAAGCGCGAGTATAAGTACGATGCAGTGGGCCAGTTGACCGAGATTAACGACACTCGACGGGGCCCATTGGCGTACCGCTACGACCCGGTTGGCCGTCTCATCAGTGCCGTCAGCCGACTGGGCACCGAAACATTTGCATTCGATCCGGCCGGTAATCTGTTGGATGACGCGGTTACGCAGGTTCGACGACCGCTTGATCAGGACACGCCGCGCAGCAAGTTGCTCGATAACCTCCTGCGTGAATACGCCGGTACTCACTATGAGTACGACGAGCGTGGCAATCTTATTCAGCGATGGCACAACGGAAGTTACAGCCGTATGCGCTGGGATCTGTTTGATCGAATGGTGAATTTCGACGATGCACGTTTGAGTGTCGATTTCGCTTATGACGCGTTGGGCCGGCGCCTGTACAAAAACTCCAATGCTCACTACAAGGAGCGTCCAGAGGCAGGGTCTCAGTGGAATCACAACGAACATGCTCGTAAACAAAGAGAGTTAGGCTGCGGTTTCACGTTATTTGGCTGGGACGGAGATAACCTGGCGTGGGAAAGCAGTCCTGCGCAAGCAGATGACGGAACGGGGAGAACGGTTCATTACGTTTTTGAGCCAGGCACTTACATTCCGGTAGCCCAGGCTGTTTCCAACGGCTCGATACAACTGTCAGGACTGCCCGATTATGTTGGCGACTACACGCTCGACGACGATCCCTTGTGGAATCACCAACCGACTGTACAAAGTTTCGATGCGATTGCCTGGTACCAGTGCGATCGTCTGGGGACACCATTAGAACTCACTGATGAGAACGGTGAGATTGCCTGGAGTGCTCACTACAAGGCATGGGGAGAGGTTCGTGAGCAACGTTCCGCTCGAGCACAGCAGTTGGGGTTGGCCAACCCGATACGTTTCCAGGGGCAGTACCACGATGTCGAGACCGGCCTGCATTACAACCGCCATCGCTACTATGACCCTGGTGTCGGTCGATTCATAAGCAAGGACCCGGTAGGTTATGCAGGTGGTTTGAACACCTACGCTTACGCGCCTAACCCCACAGGCTGGATTGACCCTCTAGGCTTGACGAATACCCCAGACGGTACGGGGAAAACCGTTCCGATGAACAATCTGGGTATTCCCGACAAGAGTCAATTTGATCCAAAACCTGGCATTACAAAGCCTTACGCTCGAAGTTCGGCGTGTGGGCCTACTACGGCGCAAACCGCCTCGGTACAGGGCCTACCTTGTGTGGTGTGTGGAACCGTGGCGCCTAAAATGGTTGCTGATCACAAAGATGCCTTGGTGGTGGAGTATTATCGAACGGGCACTAACGATGTGACGCATCAGTCCTCGTTGTTGGCTGTGCAGTCACACTGCCCCGTCTGCTCAAAAAAACAGGGTGGGCATGCATCATCGTATTCAAAATGTATGAAAACCAAGCTGGGGATCTGATTTATGCAAAAGGCTGACGCTGTTTATCCGGACGAAGCGCAGGAAAAAATCTGTAGCAAGTATGGAATGCCTGTGCAACCGCCCGAAGAGATGGTCGCGATCGCTATTGACTCGCTTGGCAAGTCGCCGATTTATGGCACAAGAGTTCAATTGCCGGAAGACGGCAATATCAGCTGGTTTATTCACTGTGGTGAGTTCTCGGACGCGGATGACTTCTACAAGCCTGTCCATGTTCACCACCTGAGTGAAATGCTGCCCCAGGTTGTGAATTATCTCTGTCTGCCCACTGGCGCAAAATTCATCATCGATACAGCCGGCTATGAAGACGTCTGGATGGCTGAGTAAGCAACATTGAAACCGGATCGTCACCGGTTTCACGCTTGATTGATCGCGTGGATCAATTTCGTCTGTCAAAGGAGTGACAACAATGAAGGACGCCATCCGCTTGGGCGACTCCACCACTCACGGTGGCAAGGTCCTCGAAGCCTTCTCCCAGACTGACCTCAACGGCAAGCCCATTGCCGGGGTCGGGCACAACGTCAGTTGCCCGTTGTGCAAAGGGATATTCCCGATTGCCGAGGGCAGCAGCACCTACACCGTCGATGGCACGCCCATCGCGCTCGATGGCATGAAAACCGCCTGTGGCGCTGCGCTGATTGCCAGTGGCCCGAAAGGTGCGGTCGTCAGCTGAGTGCTGTAATGCCGCTGACGGAGAGCCAGCGGCGTGGCGTTTGACCTTAGTGAAGAAATGTAATTTGAATATAGTGGGCGGTAGCGGCTGCGGAGGAAGGCAATGACGTCAGGGTTTTCAAGCGAACTCAGAACTCTCTCCCCGAGAGATTTCCAACGTTATGCATCAAAGCTTTTAAGGGCCTATTGCGAAGCAAAGTCTATTCGACACGAGGCCATCGATGAATTGACGGCTCACCTGGATAGCTTTCCTGACGGCGGTGGCTTGGCCGTCTGGGAGAAAAAGGGTGCGTTGTTGCCGCTCAATGGAAGGGGGGATGATATGCCGTCAGATCTTGAGCAATCGATTCCATCTCAAGATATTGACGATTTTCGCTGTGTGATCGATTGCGCAGTCGAGGTCGGAATTGTCGACATCTATGGCGCTCCAACCGATTCGCCGGTCAAGTTCATAGAAAAAATTTCGTCAATTGTTCGCAAAAACGATATTGATTTCCCTCAACTGTAATTCAAGGGAGGGCAGCATCACGTCACCGTTACACTTGGACTCCCGTTCAAGTGTGACGGTGACAAAAGCAAAGCCCAGGGACGAAAGGGCAAAGTGTTGACGTAAGGTCAAGACCAGAATCTGGTAGCGAGCCTGCCCGCGGAATTGGCGCATGCGCACCTGCCGGCCACGGCTTCTCAAGCCAGCAACTGCGTGATCCATTCAGCCTGTCGCGTGATCTCTCGTACCTTCGCCTCGGGCAAAGCTTGCTGCGCCCGAGCGAACTGACCGAGGGTCTTTTGCTTTTCGTTCAGTATGCGTTGCCACTTGGCCAGAAACTCCGGACTGCGTGCCTGCATCTGTAGCGGGCCGAAGTACAGTTCTTGACCGGTGTAGGTCACGGGGGCTGCGCGTTCGGCCACGATGATTTCGTAGTCGAAGCGGTTTTCCCGCAGAAGCTCTTCGCTGAGGATGCGGTAGCCGTTTTCCATCAGCCACTGGCGCAACGGTTGCTCGCCGCCGTTGGGTTGCAGGATCAGACGTTCCTCGCCGCTGAGGTGGGCCTTGCCGCTGTCGAGGATGTCACGGATGGTTTCACCGCCCATGCCGCAGATGCTGACGGCGGTGATGCCGTCATCGGGTTTGATCGCCGCCAGACCATCGGCCCGACGCACGCTGATCTGCTGCTGCAGATCATTTTCGCGCACGGTGCGTTCAGCCGCGTGGAACGGCGTCAACGCGACTTCGCCAGCCACGGCCGTGCTGATCAGGCCTCGGCGCATCAGGGCTACCGGGAGATAACCGTGATCCGAGCCGATATCGGCCAGCCGTGCACCGGCGGGCACGTGGGCAGCCACGCGCTCAAGACGCATGGACAATGAATGTTCGTTCAACGGCAACCCCTTGATGGCAGGCAAAGGGGTGCGACTCTGGCGAGCAACGCCGGGCCTGTCAAATCCCGGCGACAGAATTCAATGGCCCATTGGCCGCGTTGAACGGCCAATGGGCGCTGAGGCTTAGCCAGCCAACGTTGCGTTGTCGATCACGAAGCGATACTTCACGTCACCCTTGAGCATGCGCTCGTAGGCGTCGTTGATCTGGTCGGCGCGGATCAGTTCGATGTCGGAGACGATGCCGTGCTCGGCGCAGAAGTCGAGCATTTCCTGGGTTTCAGGGATGCCACCGATCATCGAGCCGGCAATCGTGCGGCGTTTCATGATCAGGTTGAACACGTTCGGCGACGGGTGTGAAGTGGCTGGCGCACCGACCAGCGTCAACGCACCATCACGCTTGAGCAGCACCAGGAATGCGTCGAGATCGTGCGGCGCGGCGACGGTGTTGAGGATCAAGTCGAAACTCTTGGCGTGGGCGGCCATTTCTTCGGCATTGCGCGACACCACGACTTCATCGGCGCCCAGCGCTATGGCCGCTTCGCGTTTCGATTCAGAGGTGGTGAATGCGACCACGTGAGCACCCAGGGCGTGGGCCAGTTTGATGCCCATGTGGCCGAGGCCACCAATGCCAACCACACCGACTTTTTTGCCGGGGCCGGCGTTCCAGTGGCGCAGCGGCGAGTAAGTGGTGATGCCTGCACACAGCAGCGGTGCGACGGCAGCCAGTTGCGCCTCAGGGTGGCGGATGCGCAGCACGTAGCGTTCATGCACGACGATGTTTTGCGAGTAGCCGCCCAGCGTCCAGCCCGGCGCATCCGGGGTCGGGAAGTTGTAGGTGCCGATCATGCCGTCGCAGTAATTCTCCAGCCCGGTTTCGCAGTCTTCGCAATGTTTGCAGCTGTCGACGATGCAACCGACGCCGACCAGATCACCGATCTTATAGTCCGAAACATGGGCGCCGACGGCCGAAACGCGACCGACGATTTCGTGCCCCGGGACACAAGGGAATTGCGTGCCGGCCCACTCCGCGCGCACCTGGTGCAGATCCGAATGGCAAATGCCACAAAAGGCGATATCGATCTGCACATCATGGGCGGCCGGCGCGCGGCGATTGATCTGCATCGGTTCAAGGGGTTTGTCGCCCGCGTGGGCGCCGTAGGCTTGTACAAGCATGGGAACATCCTCGATCGGTTTGTCGTAAGGCATTGTTTCTTTTCCAGCGCTTCGGCCACTAGTGCATTCCTGTGTAATCCTTGCCTGATCCTGTGCGTTGTTGTGACATTGCGCGGACAGACGCTCGTGGCGTTTGCAGGTAATCTCCCGATTCACTGACGACAACAAAATCAAAACAGGAGTCATTGATGCAACCAATCCGTCTCGGTCTGGTGGGCTACGGCAAGATCGCCCAGGATCAACACGTCCCGGCGATCCTCGCCAATCCCGCTTTCCAGTTGGTCTCCGTCGCCACTCAAGGCAAGCCCTGCGCGGGCGTTGAGAACTTCCAATCGTTGAGTGAGTTGCTGGAAAACGGTCCGCCGGTGGACGCGATCGCCTTCTGCACGCCGCCACAAGGTCGCTTTGCATTGGTGCAAGAGGCGCTGACTGCCGGCAAACATGTGCTGGTGGAAAAACCACCGTGCGCCACGTTGGGCGAAGCGCTGGCCTTGGTCGATCAGGCTGCCGGACAGGGCGTCAGTGCCTTGTTTGCCTGGCATTCACGCTATGCGCCCGGTATCGAAGCGGCCCGCGACTGGCTCGCCTCGCGAACGCTGCAAAGCGTGCAGATCGACTGGAAAGAAGACGTGCGCAAATGGCACCCCGGTCAGACCTGGATCTGGCAACCCGGCGGCCTCGGCGTATTCGATCCGGGCATCAATGCATTGTCGATCGTTACGCATTTGCTGAAGCTACCGCTGTTTGTCGAATCGGCTGAACTGCGCGTGCCAAGCAACTGCCAGGCGCCGATTGCCGCCTCAATCAAGATGTCCGACGCCCGCCGCCTCGATGTGCGCGCGGAGTTTGATTTTGATCATGGCCATGATGAGCTGTGGAGTATCGAGGTGCGTTGCGCCGAAGGCGTTTTGCGCCTGGATAACGGCGGTGCGTTGTTAAGCATTGACGGTGTGCGCCAGGTCGTTTCGGAGGAGGGCGAGTACGCAGCGGTGTATCGGCATTTTCAACAGTTGATTGGCGACAAGGCCAGTGATCTGGATGTGCAGCCGTTGCGCTTGGTGGCGGACAGTTTTTTTGTTGGCAGTCGGGTTTTGGTTGAGGCGTTTTACGATTAAAGACTTTTTCGCTGATATACATAAACAGGCTGATTCACTTACCGGGTCGTTTATGCCGTGAGTAAAGTACCGACATTCCTGAACCCGTTGTGCCTCTGCTCTGTAATTCAAACGTGTGCGAGTGGCTTTTGATGAGGTCACTCAGTTTTTTATAGCCGTGCGTTCGCGGGTCGAATTCTGGCCGTAGTTTGGTGATGTTGGCACCCAAAGCTCCGAGGTGAGCCCAGCCATCTTCGTCTGCAAGGTCATCCAGTATTTTTGCAATGAAATCGATTGGGGCTTTAGGGCGTTTTTTGACGGCGGCAGGGGGGCTGTTCCTGCCGTCGTCGACTGGCACGGGAGATGATATCTCTGCACTGGGCTCTCCCTTGACACCATTAGTGAATTCGCCCCTCAGCAATTCGGTATACACAAATTTATCGCACGCCGACACAAAGGGTCTTGGGGTTTTCTCTTCACCGAAACCATAGACGGTCAGCCCCTCTTCTCGTAATCGCGACGCAAGTCGGGTGAAGTCGCTGTCGCTCGACACAAGGCAAAAGCCATCGAAGCGGCGGGCATACAATAAATCCATAGCGTCAATGATCAGTGCGCTGTCCGTGGCGTTTTTGCCTTTGGTGTAGGCAAATTGCTGAATAGGCTGGATGGAGTGGTCAAGCAACACCTTTTTCCAGCCTCCAAGCTGAGCGCTTGTCCAGTCCCCGTAGATTCGCTTGACTGTTGCGATGCCGTACTTGGCGATCTCTTCGAACAGACCTTCCACTATCGCAGCGGGCGCGTTGTCTGCATCAATGAGCACTGCCAAGTGTTTTTGCGCGTGTGCAGGGGGAAGGTGTGCCATCTGTCATCCTTGAATGATCGTTCAAGTCTACTGAGTGCTCGTCTGAATTGCCTTGATCAGCTCCGAGGTCTTTTCGTCCCGGGTTTCAAGAGAGGTGGCATAGGCAACAGCGGATTGCTTTTGCTCGTCATTGGCTAAGGGCAAGGTTTGATGAAGAACCTGTAGTAGGTTGTACTGTCCATCGGCACTTGAATCGGGCAGTTGTTGAATGACAATCGGGATTACCCGGGAATCTTTGAGGTTGATCAAGACATTTGTGGCAAAGGATTGTGTGGTGTCGTCGCCGCTTGCAGAGGCTTTGGTCAACGCTCTCAGATCATTTTCATCGACTATTGCTTTAAGCTGTCCTTCCTGGCCAGCCTGCGACTCGGCGATTTCATCCAGCGAGACGAGAACCCCGAGGTTTTCTCGATAGGTGATGTCGGTTTTTTGTACTTCATTCAATAGAGATCTTGCCGCTGTAATGCCTTTTTTTCCTAATTGGCTGCGCGCATCACGTCTGACATAGGGACTATCAGAGTTCAGTTTTTCGATCCAGTCATCCACACTTCGTTCAGCGTCAGCGTCAGCGTCAGCGGCGTTAGCGGTAGGGAAGCTGAACCACGACCAGAATTCTTGGGTGAACGTAGAATCGGCCATCGCTCCCGCACCGCTCGCGGTGTTTCTGCAAGCACCATCTATAGCTATTACGTTATCCATCTCGTCACTCAAGGTCGCATCTTTGAAACTGTAATTCCAAATAACGGCTTCTCCGGAACCGAGGTGTGGCCTTATCAAAGATGCATCGATACATTTGAAAAAATGTTCTTTGCCATTGATATCAACAGATAGAGAAATTCTTCTTCTGGGAATGTCCTTGTTGAAGATGATGAAGTCGAAGCTTGAACCCTGGCGTGACCCGAGAAAGTTTTCATTGCCGGACAGAACCATCATTGCTTCTTCTATGTCACCTTCGATCTCAACACGCATGTAGCGGTTGTTAATACTGTTGCTGATAACAAAAAAAATCCCGTCGGCCAGCGCTCCGACTCCCACAACCGTCATCGACTGCCCTGGTATGGTCAATCTGGCCTTGGAGCCGAAAGCTCCCAGCGTCAAACCGAAACCTACGCAGTACATGAATATTTTCAGAGGCAAGCTACCGAGGTTGGCGACTTCAAAGGCAGTGCCTATTCCAATAAATACCAAGCCCATTGCCAATGCGGTATAGAAAATAGGCCCTGGTTTGACAGTGGCATTTTCTAGCCACTCATCGTCCTTGATTTTATTGTCGCCTTTATCTGGGATCTGGCTCATGGACACTCCGGATAATCGATTCGATGGTTGAACACCACTCAACTCAACAACCCGGATGAGTAACAGCAATGTGCGTGGTGGTGTCACTACGCTAGTAGGCCACGGCCACCTTGTCCAGCCGGGTAAAAGCCTTAGGGTTTACTCTCGGCTGCTCATACTTGCGTACTTCGGATCCTTCGCAGAAGAGACGATTCGATGGGCGTCCGAGCGTTAATTTATTTACCTGGCCAGAAACGCACCAACCTGTAGGGGTCGCCACTCGGTAAAACCGTTGCCGTAATTTCACCTGCGCCCGCCATCCGCACCACCATCTCCGCCGTCACCGCCGCCTGCGTCAGCCCCAGATGCTGATGCCCAAACGCAAGCAACACCTTGCCCCCACAAACCTGATCAATCACCGGTAACGAATCCGGCAATGACGGTCGAAAGCCCATCCACGGCGTCGCCGCTTCAGCATTCAAATCCTTGCGAAACAAACCCTGACTCAACCGATGTAACTGCCACGCACGCTCCATGCTCGGTGGTTTTTCCAGACCGGCGAATTCAACCGTGCCGGCCAGGCGCAACCCTTCGGACATCGGCGTCATGATGAACTTGCGCTCCAGTGAGGTGACGGGGAAGGGTAGGCGGTCGTGCTCCTGCGGCAGCATCAGGTGATAACCGCGCTCGGTGTCCAGCGGCACTTTTTTGCCGGTGAGGGCGGCGGTGAGTTTCGCCGAGTGTGCGCCGCAGGCAATCAGCACGCGGCGAGCAGTCAGACCACCATTGCCGGTGATCAGCGCAACACCGTGCTCCTGCACATAGCCGCCCTGAACCTGTTGCTGCACAAAGCTCACGCCACTGGCCTTGGCCGCCTCGACCAGTTCGCACACCACGCGATAGGGATCGATGAAATGCCCGGTGCGCGGGAAGAACAAGCCGCCCTGAATCTGTTCGCTGAGTTGCGGCGCGGTGTCGCGGATGGCGCTGGCCTGCCAGTAATCGACCGGCACTTGCTGCTGGTGCAATCGGCTCTGTAATGCCTGGATCGTCTGACGCGATTCGGGCCGTTCGAACACCAGCAACGAGCCATCGACCTTAAGCAGGTCAGGCCGCCGGATCTCGGCGAGCAAGCGCTGCCAGGCTTCCAGACTGCTTTCATTGAGCGCGCGCAAGCCTGCCACGGTGTTCTGAAAAGGTGCCGGGCGCAGGTTCAGCAGCAGCCGGGTAAACCATGGCAGGGCGCGTGGCAGGTATTTCCAGTCCAGCCGCAGCGGCCCCATCGGGTCCATCAGCATGGCGGGCAGGCGCTTGAGGATGGACGCATCGGCGATCGGAAACACTTGCTCGGTCGCCAGATGCCCGGCGTTGCCGAATGACGCGCCGTGGCCGGGTTGCTGCTGATCGATGACCACCACGCGCAAACCCTGGCGAGCCAGACGCAGCGCGCAGGCGACGCCGATGATGCCGGCGCCGACCACGGCGATGTCGTGGGAGACGTTATTCACCATGGCGCTGCACTTCCCTGTGGCCATCGAACAGACGCCGTAATTGCAACGGATTGCCTTGTTTCAATGCGTCAGGCAACAAGCTGTCGGGGAAGTCCTGATAGCAGACCGGGCGCAGGAAACGCAGGATGGCCGCCGTACCAACGGATGTCGTGCGCGAGTCGGAGGTGGCCGGGAACGGCCCGCCGTGAACCATTGCGTCACACACCTCGACCCCGGTTGGCCAGCCGTTGACCAACAGGCGGCCAGCCTTGCGTTCCAGCGTCGGCAGCAATGCACGAGCCTGTTCCAGGTCTTGCTCATCCAGATGCAATGTCGCGGTCAACTGGCCCTCCAGATGTTCGGTCACCTGGCGGATTTCAGCTTCACTTTCGCATTGCACAATTAACGCAGCTGCACCGAAGGCTTCGGCTTGCAAGCGATGATCGGCGAGAAAGTCAGCGGCCTCGGTCACGAATACGTGGGCCTGACATTGGTTCGGGCCGGTGCTGGCCTGCCCGATACCGGTGATGCGTGCAGCGGCATTCTCGGACAGCGCCTTCACGGCAGACTCGTAGGCACTGAAGATGCCCGGTGTCAGCATCGTCTGCGCCGGACTGCGTTGAATGAGCTCGGCGGTGGCGGCAATAAACCTGTCCAGTGCCGGTCCTTTCAACGCGATCACTAATCCCGGATTGGTGCAGAACTGCCCCGCGCCCAATGTCAGCGAAGCCACAAACCCTTCAGCCAGCGCTTGCGTGCGACTATCCAGCGCCGCCGGAAACAGCAGTACCGGATTGATCGAACTCATTTCCGCGTACACCGGGATCGGTTCTGGCCTGGCCTGCGCTGCTTGCATCAGCGCCAGACCGCCGCTGCGCGAACCCGTGAAACCTACCGCTTTGATCCGTGGATCAGTGACCAGCGCAATGCCCACTTCGCGGCCGGAGCCGTACAGCAACGAGAACACGCCTTCCGGCAACCCACAGGCTGTTACCGCCCGAGCTGCCGCGCGGCCGACCAGTTCGCTGGTGCCGGGATGTGCGCCGTGCGCCTTGACAATCACCGGGCAACCGGCGGCCAATGCTGACGCGGTGTCACCGCCCGCCACCGACAACGCCAACGGGAAGTTGCTCGCGCCAAACACCGCGACCGGCCCCAGCGCAATCTGCCGCTGACGCAAATCCGCGCGCGGCAGCGGTTGACGTTGCGGCAGCGCGCTATCGACGCGCACATCCAGCCACTCACCGGCGCGCACGGTGCGGGCGAACATTCTTAATTGTTGGCAAGTACGCCCGCGTTCACCTAGCAAACGTGCACGCGGTAGCCCGGTTTCGGCGTGGGCACGGTCGATCAGTTCATCGCCCAGGGCTTCGATTTCCCCGGCAATGCTTTCAAGGAATTCGGCGCGGATATTCAGGGTTGTCTCGCGATAAACATCGAACGCGGCCCAAGCCAGCGCGCAGGCCTGATCGACATGCTCGGCCGAGCCACCGGCATACGCCGGTTGCAGCGCTTCATCGGTGGCCGGATTGATCCCGCGAATGGCGCTGCGATTGCCGGCAATCGTGTGTTGCCCGATCAGCATGTGGCCCGTCAGAGTCATGGTGTCTTCCTGATTAAAAGAGGGAGGCCTGCCGCGAATCACAAAGCTTCGCGACAGGTGAGGAGCGCTGTCAGGCGAAGTTTTGTTGCGCCGACCAGTTCTCGTACCAGTGACGGAACAGCAAATACTGCTTCTCCGCATAACGACGTTGCGAGTCGCTCAACCCATCGGTTTCGTTGAAGTGCAGGGTGTATTCCTTGTCGCCGTTGAGCACCATCAGGTGCTTGTAATACAGCACCAGATCGCAGCCCTCATCGAACGACGACAACACGGCCAGCGCCGATTCCAGTTCCCGCGCCTGACGACGGGCCTTGGCATCACCCTTGGCCGCCTGCTTGCTCAGCGCGACCAGTTGCAGCACTTCGCGGGGCAGGGCGTTGCCGATGCCGGTGATCGCGCCAGTGGCGTTGCAGTTGACGAAACCGTGCACCACTTGCGTGTCGACGCCGACCATCAAGGTCACGTCATCGTCTTTGGAGGTGATGTTCTCGGCGGCGTATCGCAGGTCGGCGCCACCGCCGAATTCCTTGAAACCGATCAGGTTCGGGTACTCGCGGCGTAGTTCGAAGAACAGGTCGGCGCGGGTGGCAAAGCCGTAGTAGGGGCTGTTGTAGATCACCGCCGGCAGATTTGGCGCGGCTTGCAGAATCGCGGCGAAATGGGCCTTTTGCGCCGCGACTGAAGCGCCACGGGATAGCACGCGGGGAATCACCATCAAACCCTGCGCGCCGACTTTCGCTGCGTGGGCCGCGTGAGAAACCGCTTCACGGGAATTCACCGCGCCGGTGCCGACAATCGTAGGGATGCCGGCGGCGACCAGACGCGCCACGCCTTCCTGCCGTTCAGCCTCGGTGAGCAACGGCCAGTCGCCCATCGAGCCGCAATAAACCACGGCGCTCATGCCGATATCGATCAGTTCGCGACCCTTGGCCACCAGGGCATCGAAGTCCGGTTTGCGTTGGGCGGTGCAGGGGGTCATCAGGGCCGGCATGCAACCGGTGAAGATGTTGTCGCTCATTGTTTTAACTCCTTGGCACATCATTCAAATTGCGGTGAAAAGTCTGCGCGGAGGCTCAGATGCCCCACGCGAACGGGTCTGCTTCGTCGATCAGCAAGGTGCTGTCGGCGGTCATGTAAGCGCGGCCGGTGATGTACGGGCGAATGCGTTCGCCTTGCCATTCGAAGCGTCCTTCGAACTGGCTGCCGGTAATGCTCGCCTGCACCCAGGTCGCACCGGGTTGCAGCTTGTCGTCGGCGGCGAGGCAGGCGAGTTTGGCGCTGGTGCCGGTGCCGCACGGGGAGCGGTCGTAGGCTTTGCCGGGGCACATGACGAAGTTGCGGCTGTCGGCAACGGCGTCGTCTGCGAACAGTTCGATATGATCGATGACGGCGCCGTCCTCACCGTAAATGCCCTGGTCTTCGAGGGCTTTGAGCATTGCCCAGGTGTACGCCGTGAGGTGTTCGACGTTGTCCATCGTCAGCGTCTGACCGTGCTCGGACACGAGGAAAAACCAGTTGCCGCCATAGGCGATATCGCCCGACACGCGGCCGTAACCCGGCACATCCACCGGCACCTGTTTGCGATGGCGGTAGGCGGGCACGTTGCCCAATGTCACCGAACCGTCCTCATGCAACGTGGCGCTGACCGGGCCGACGGGCGTGTCGATCTTGTGCACGCCCGGTTGGATTTTCCCCAAGTACTGCAACGAGTTGATCAGGCCGATGGTGCCGTGGCCGCACCTGCCCAGATAGCCAGCGTTGTTGAAGAAGATCACCCCGCACGTGGCGTCCGCCGAGACCGGCTCGCAATACAACGCGCCGACCAGCACATCGTTGCCGCGCGGTTCCAGCAGGCAGGCGCGGCGCCATTGATCATGCTGAGTGCGCAGTGCGTCGCGTTTCTCGACCATGGTGTTGCCGGGCAGATCGGGGAAGCCTGTCATCACCAGGCGCGTCGGTTCACCGCCGGTGTGGGAATCAATGACGTGTAGTTCTTTCATGGATAGATTCCTTTAGGTGATTTCAGTAGGCGCCGGCAGGGCGCGCAGAAACGGTCGAGGCGGGGGCGGCGACTTCGCTTTCCTCATCGTCCTCTTCCAGACGCAGCAGATGCGCCGGCACACCGGTCGCGGCGCCCCAGTAATAAATGCCGGTGGCGCAAGCAGCGACGACGATGGTGTCGAACGGATGAGCGAGGATGCCCAGGCCACCGAAGGTGCCGAGTTTCGACAGCACGATGGTTACCGCGTAGAAGGCGATCAACCACGCCGAGGAACGCACTTGGCTGGCCAGATTGAGGTGAGCAGTCGGTACAAAACGACCGCACAGCAGGTAGACAACGAACATCAGGATCTGCAGGCCGAGCAGCCACGACACGGTGTTCCAGCCCGACCAGTAAACGATCAGCGCGGCGATGATGAACGACACCGGCCCGAGCACGCCCATGCACTTGACCCGGAACGGCCGTGGCATGTCTGGCGCATTACGGCGCAGCGCGGCCACGGACACCGGCGCCACGGCGTAGCTCAACACCAGCGCGGCGGAGACCACATTGATCAGCGCTTCCCACGACGGGAACGGCAGAGTCCAGAACACCGACAGGGCGAAGGTCAGCCACAGCGCCGGACGGGGGATGCCGGATTTTTCATCGATGTGGGTGAAAACTTTGAAGAAGGTGCCGGTCTGCGCCCAACCGTAAATCACTCGCGGGGTGGCGTTCATGTAGATGTTGCCGCAGCCGCTCGGCGAGATCACTGCGTCGGCGACCACCAGATACGCCAGCCAGCCCACGCCCAGCGCCAGCGCGATGTCGCGGTACGGCAGGGAAAATTCCTTGCTGATACCGGCCCAGCCATTGGCGAGCATTTCCGTCGGGATGCTGCCGAGAAAGGCCATTTGCAGCAGCACATAAATCAACGTCGACAGCAGCACCGAGAGGATCAGCGCGATGGGAATGGTGCGTTGCGGATTCTTCACTTCGCTGGCCACCGAGATGATCGGCGTCAGCCCCAGATACGCGAAAATCACGCCGCCCGCCGACACCGCCATTTCGATACCGGACAAGCCGAACGAGGCGAAACCCTGCGCGTGGAAGTTGGCCGGTTTGAAGAAGGTGAACAGCACACCGATCACCAGCAACGGCACGATGAACTTGAACACGCTGACCAGATTGTTGGCCTTGGCGAAGGTCTTTACGCTGCGGTAGTTGAGCAGGAAGAACACACAGAGTAGGCCGAACTGCACCATCCAGCCGAGGATCGTCGGATCGCCAGAGCCAGCCTTGGTCAGCTCGGGAAACCACGCTGCCGCGTATTGGCGCGAGGCAACCACCTCAATCGCCACCAGACTGGAAAACGCAATCAGGGTGATGAAGCCCATCAAGTAGCCGAGCAGCGGTCCGTGGGAGTAAACCGGATAACGCACCACGCCGCCGGCACGGGGTAGTGCAGCGCCAAGTTCGCAATAGACAATGCCCAGCAACAACACGGCAAAACCGCCCAGCAGCCAGGAAAAAATCCCCGCCGGCCCGGCGATGGCGGACACATGACTGGCCGCGAACAACCAACCGGAGCCGAAGATCGCCCCCAGCCCGATAAATGTGAGGTCGATCAGTGAAAGCTGTTTTTTGAACTTGCCTTGGCCTGACATGGCATCGCCTTCTTGTGAGTTATTGGATAGGCAGTTGTGTCACTGGGACGGCCAGACTTTGAACTTGTCGACGCTGTGGCGATTGATGTTTTGCGGCGGCTTCGATGACGAAATCAGCACAATCGCGCAGGCCAAACGTGGCCCTCGACAGGTCTTGAGCGATGCTGCAATCTGCACGCGAAGGGCGCATGGCGGGCGCTTCGTCCATCCACGTTACGAGGGCATTGTTTGATGCAGCAGGCGTTTTCGATCCTGGCTCAAGGCATTGATGGGCATCGTCCGCAGACGCTGGAGGAGTTGTTGGCCGGTGCAGCGCTGTTGTTGCCGATGCTCGATGTGATCCCCAACGCGGCGATTTTCATCAAGGATGTGCAAGCCCGTTACGTGCTCGCCAACCGCACGCTGGTGCAGCGCTGTGGCTTGAAGGATTTACGCCCGTTGCTCGGCAAAACCAGTGCGCAAGTGTTCCCGGCTCAGTTGGGCCCGGGTTACACCGAGCAGGATCGCAAGGTGCTGGAAGAGGGCTTTGTGCTGGAAGATCAGCTGGAGCTGCATCTGTACGGCAGTCGTGAGCCGGGCTGGTGCCTGACGCACAAGCAGCCGCTATACAACCGTGACGGGGTCATTATTGGTCTGGCGGGAATCTCGGTTGACCTGCAATCGGCCAGTGAAACGCACCCGGCATTCGAGCGGCTGGCGGCAGTCGATGAGCACATCCGCGCGAATTTCAATCGCCGCGTCACCCTCGGTGAACTGACCCGCATCGCCGGTATTTCAGTCGCGCAACTGGAGCGTTACTGCAAACGGGTGTTCCACCTGACGCCACGGCAGATGATCCAGAAAGTGCGCCTCGAACACGCGCACCGCTTGCTGCATACCGGCTTGCCGATTACCGACGTGGCGCTGCAATGCGGCTACACCGATCACAGCGCTTTCACCCGCCAGTTCAAGGCCTCGACCGGGTTTACGCCGCGCGAGTATCGGCAGGCGACGGGGCACTAGGCCAGGACAGCCAGCCATGCCGAGAGCAGCAGCAACAATGCCAGTGCCGCGTTCATCCGCTTGAACGCAAGTGGCGATCCCATCAACCGCGCACTGCCCACACCCAGTAACGCCCACAACGTCATGCACGGCAACGACACCAGCAAAAACGCCAGCGACAGCACTAGCAATCGCAAGGTCTTGTCACCACCGCCGACAAACACGCTGACCACCGCCACAGCCATCATCCACACCTTGGGGTTGACCAGTTGCAGCATGGCAGCGCCCAGCACGCTGATACTTTCGGCCTGCGTCTCAGCCGGGTCCAGCGACGGCGGCGCACTGCGAAAGATCTGCCACGCCAGCCAGCTCAACCAGAGCACACCGCCCCAGGCCATGGCTTGCTGCACACGCGGGTAGCGCAGCAAGGTTTCGCCGGCACCGAGGCCGACCACCAACACAATCAGTGCCGCCGTCGCGCAGGCGCCAAAAATGATCGGCAATGTGGCGAGCAAGCCTTGGCGCGAACTGTGGCTCAGCACCAGAATGTTGGTCGGCCCCGGCGTAATCGAGGCAACGAAAGCGAACAGCAGGAAGGGCAATAATGACGCCATGGGCGGATTCCTTGGGAGTAAACACAGGGAGCCATGATCGCCAGTCGGTGTACGTCAGTCTGGAAGGTTTGAGCAGCGCTTGCGGTAGTCGGCGGGGGTGAGTTGGTAGGCGCGGCGAAACCAGCGACCGAGATGACTCTGGTCGGCAAAACCGAGCACACTGGCCACCTGCGCCGGCGTCTCACCCCGGGCCAGCAACTGCCGCGCCTTGGCCAGGCGCAACTGGATCAGGTACGCGTGTGGGGCGAGGCCAAAAGCAGACTTGAAGGCGCGGCTGAGACGAAAACGGTCTACCCCGCAGACCCGCGCGAGATCATCGAGACCGATATCTTCATAGGTGTGCGCGTGGAGATAATCGCGCGCCAATTGCGCCACCATCGGCAGGCGTGGATCGAAATCCTGGCGTTTGCGCCACGCGAGATGGCGCGTGAGCGAACCGAGCAAGTCGTCGACGGCGGTCTGGCGGACGATGCGCAGATCGCCGTCATGCAACGCATGGAAGGCGTGACTGATCGCTGTGGCCAGACGCGGGTCCTGACTCAGCGTGTCGGCAAAACCCGGCTGGCTGTCGGACGGGGCGTCTTCGAACAGCGCATGCAGTTCACGCTCCAGCCAGTGCGGATCGAGGTAGAGCATCGAATAAGTAAAACCTTCCTCGGTTGGCGCTTGCCCATCGTGGATTTCCCCGGGCTCCAGCAGGAACACGTTGCCCGGCGTACTGCGATGGCGCACGCGGCGACAATTGAACTGCTGCACACCTTGCTCGGTGACGCCCACGAGGAAGCTGTCATGCCAGTGCGGATCGTAGGCGTGGCCCTCAAAGTGAGCGCGAATCGATTCAATCCCGGTGTCGACATCCTGGGACAGCTCGATCCAGTTGCGTTTATCCACGAAGGCTCCGGTGTTCGCCATTGAAAGGTGCGGCCCCATAAAATACCGCGCAATGATCATCGACGTTTAGAAGATTTGTGCAGGTGAGGGGACTAGACTCTGCAGGTTACGACCCCTTTGCCGGCAGGTGGAATGCGATGATTAACCGATGCTCGCTCTGGGGCATGCTCAGCTTGATTGGCTTTAGCCTGATGCTGACCGCAGGTTGCTCCAGCCGAAAACACTATCCACCGTCGGGTGTTGGCGATGCCTGCTACGCGAAAGCCTTGCCGTCGGTCGGCGAGGGAGGTCTGGCCTGGGGCTCCAGTCTGAACATGGCCCGGCAGAAGTCGATGAACAACTGTATTCGTTATGCCGGTCGCTCCGGGGGTACGCCGGATACCTGTCAGGTGGTGTTGGCGAAGTGCCGATAGCTTTCTATTGACATGGTTGCTTGAGGCAAATATATAGTTGCCTTAGGCAATCATCTGAGCATTCGCCATGTCCAGCATCCATCTTCTTGAGCAAGCCGACATCGTGCGCGGCTTCAATCGTTTTTACACCCATCAGATCGGCGTATTGCAGGAGCATCTGCTGCAAAGCGACTACTCGCTGACTGAGTTGCGCATTCTCTATGAGCTAGCCTCGCGTGGCGACCTGACCAGCGCCGATCTACGCCAGATGTTGGGGCTGGACGCCGGTTACATGAGTCGCATCATCAGCGGTTTCGAGAAGCGCGGCCTGATTCAGAAAGTCCCGTCGCCAACGGATGCCCGCGCTGCGCAATTGCACTTAACCGATCTGGGCCGGGAAATCCTGATTCCGCTGGAAAAGGCCTCCCGTGAACAGATCGTTGCCATGCTCGAACGATTGCCGGAGCCGCAGCAGAAACAACTGGTCGGCGCCATGACGTTGATCCAGACACTGCTGCAAGGCAACCAGGATTCAACCTACGTATTACGCGATCCGCAGCCCGGCGACATGGGCACGGTGATGCAACAGCAAGCCGCGCTGTATAGCCGCGAATACGGCTGGAATTCGGAGTTCGAAACACTGGTGGCCGAGGTGGTCGCGAAGTACCTGCGTGATTACGACCCGACGAGCGAGCGCTGCTGGATTGCGGAAAAGGACGGCAAGGTCATCGGCTCCGTGTTCATCGTCCGCCAGGATGAAACGACCGCCAAACTGCGCATGCTTTATGTCGACGCCAGCGCGCGGGGCTTGGGCATTGGCAGTCGTCTGGTCGAGGAGTGCCTGCGCTTTGCCCGGCAGATTGGCTACCAGAAAATGACCCTGTGGACGACCAGCAACCTGACGGCTGCACGCAAGATTTATCAGCAGGCCGGGTTTGAGTTGGTGGAGGAAGAGGCGATTCACAGCTTTGGCAAGGATCTGGTGAGTCAGACGTGGGCGCGGGCGCTGTGATTTGTTTTCGTTGTCGGTTGCAGTGAAAAGGCAGACGAAAAAAAGCCGCCTTTGCGGGGCGGTTCTTTTGTAAACCTTGGTTTGCGGCCAAGGTTTGTTGCTTCACTAGCTGCTTTAACGTTCGCTCATGGTAGGAGTCTTTGTGCCCCCTTGCAAGGTTAAAGTTCGTAAGAAACTGGTTGTTTGCGCTATTTCATTTCCATAAAAAGCTGGCAGAAATAATGGTTAACAAAACAGAAAATTACTTTTCCTGAAAGCCTTTGAATGAAGGTTATGATGCGGGCGCTCACTTGTTCGAGCAGCGGTGAGGCGAGGCTGGTGACCAAACGGTTTCATGCCCTTTGACACGGTTTTGCACCCGTGCCGGAATGATGTTTCGGAGGGATTTCAACCGGCCGCCTCACTAGCTGCTTTAACGTGCAGGCTGAAGGCAAACGTGATCCGGTAAGCTTGCTGGAGGGTTGGCCCCCAGCCCTGGAGGCCAAAACGTATGAAGCTTTTGCTGCGTACGCTGAGCCTTGTATGGAGATTGTTTAAAGCCTTTCGCTTTTACGAGTTCCTGCGAGACCACTTTGACGACCTGAAGTAACGGCGGTTAAGGTGGGAGAAGCCCGTTTCAGTTTCGACTGAAACGGGCTTTTTTTGTTTTTTAAAACTGTCATAAGTAGGAATTTACTGTGTCGGGTTTTTTGGCATGTAGGGCATTTCTTCGGCAAGTGTAGGCATTGTTCAAACCACTCTGTAATCCGCAAAAAAGCGTTCGATTATCGAGCGCCCAAACCTTCGTCCAATTGCCCGCCCTGATACTCCGGCGTACTGTGAGTCGTGATGCCTGAATCCCCGTGATCCCAAAATAACGACAACAACGAGCAATGCCCCATGGACAGCCATCTGCTGAGCGATCGCAGCAGCGTGTTCCGTCACGCTGACCCTTATGCCGTCTCCGACTACGTCAATCAGCACGTCGGCCAGCATTTCATCGGCCTGTCCAGGACCACCCACCCACAAGCCAGCCTCAACCATCGCAAACTCGCCGATCTCGATCTGGCGCGCATCAGCTACGGCGGCAGCGTTCGCGTGACCTCGGTGGCGCTGGAGACCGTTTACCATCTGCAAGTGCTGCTGCAAGGCAATTGCCTGTGGCGCGGGCACAAGCGCGAACAGCATCTGGTGCCTGGCGAGTTGCTGTTGATCAACCCGGATGATCCGGTCGATCTGACCTACTCGGAAGACTGCGAGAAATTCATCCTCAAGGTGCCGGTCAACGTGCTCGAATCGGTGTGCGATGAGCAGCGCTGGCTGCGTCCGCCGAGCGGTATCCGTTTCCTGCGCAATCACTATCGGCTGGAAGAGCTGGAAGGCTTCACCAACCTGCTGGCGATGATCTGTCAGGAAGCCGAGGCAAGCGACCCGTTGCTGCGCGTGCAGGAGCATTACGCGCAGATCATCGGCAGCAAACTGATCTCGCTGATGAACACCAATGTCAGCCGTGAGTGCCTGAGTGCACCGAACGTAAGCTTCGAGCGCATCGTCGATTACATCGAACGCAACTTGAAACTGGATTTGCCGGCCGAACATCTGGCGGCGCAGGCGAGCATGAGCCCACGTTCGCTGTACACCTTGTTCGAGCGCCAGCTCGGCATCACGCCGATGCAATACATCCGCCAGCGCAAACTGGCGCGCATCCACACCTGCCTCAGCGACCCAAGCTGCCCGGTGCGCAATCTCACCGAACTGGCGCTGGATTACGGCTTTCTGCACTTGGGCCGCTTCTCCGAAAGCTATCGCCAGCAATTCGGCGAACTGCCGTCGCAGACCTTCAAACGCCGCCACTGAAGCACCGTACAAAACCCTTTCCGAAACACGCCGAATCATCTGCCGCGCCATCCTGCACAAAACGGATAGCGATCTGCAGGATTCGGCTATTGCCCCGTGCTGCGCCTCCCTAACCTGACCTGGCCTGAACAATAACAATGGAGGCCCCGGCCATGTCCCTGGGAATCGACTACCTCAATGCCATGCTTGAAGAAGACAAGGAGAAGGGCGCCTACCGCTGCAAGCGGGAGATGTTCACCGATCCGCGTCTGTTCGAACTGGAGATGGCGCACATCTTCGAAGGCAACTGGATTTACCTCGCCCACGAAAGCCAACTGCCCAACAACAACGATTTTCTGACCACCACCATGGGGCGCCAGCCGATCTTCATCGCGCGCAACAAGGACGGTGTGCTCAACGCCTTCCTCAATGCCTGCAGCCATCGTGGCGCCATGCTCTGCCGGCACAAGTCCGGCAACCGTTCCAGCTACACCTGCCCGTTTCACGGCTGGACGTTCAACAACAGTGGAAAACTGCTCAAGGTCAAAGACCCGAGCGAAGCCGGTTATCCTGCTGGCTTCAATTGCGAAGGCTCCCATGACCTGACCAAAGTCGCGCGTTTCGAGTCCTATCGCGGCTTTCTGTTCGGCAGCCTCAATGCTGATGTGAAATCCCTCGCTGAGCACCTGGGCGAATCGGCAAAAATCATCGATATGATCGTCGACCAGTCGCCAGAAGGCCTGGAAGTACTGCGCGGTTCCAGCTCGTATATCTACGAAGGCAACTGGAAACTTACCGCTGAAAATGGCGCCGACGGCTACCACGTCAGCTCCGTGCACTGGAATTACGCCGCCACCCAGAACCAGCGCCAACAGCGCGAAGCGGGTGAGGCGATCAAGACCATGAGCGCCGGCAGTTGGGCGAAGAAGGGCGGCGGTTTCTACTCCTTCGACCACGGCCATCTGCTGCTCTGGACCCGTTGGGCCAACCCTGAGGACCGTCCGGCCTACGAGCGCCGTGACGAACTGGCCCGGGATTTCGGCCAGGCACGCGCCGACTGGATGATCGAAAACTCGCGCAACCTGTGCCTGTACCCCAACGTGTACTTGATGGACCAGTTCAGCTCGCAGATTCGTATCGCCCGGCCGATCTCGGTCGACAAGACCGAAATCACCATTTACTGCATCGCCCCCAAAGGTGAGAGCGCCGAAGCTCGGGCCAAACGCATTCGGCAGTACGAAGACTTCTTCAACGTCAGCGGCATGGCCACGCCGGATGACCTGGAAGAGTTCCGCTCGTGCCAGACCGGTTACGGCGCCGGCCGTGGCTGGAACGACATGTCCCGTGGCGCCACCCATTGGGTCGAAGGTGCCGACGCAGCAGCCGAGGAAATCGAACTCAAGCCGCTGCTCTCCGGCATGCGTACAGAAGACGAAGGCCTGTTCGTGCTGCAACACAAGTACTGGCAGGAAACCATGCTCAAGGCCGCTGCCGCCGAACCTCAACTGATTCCAGTGGAGGCCGTGTGATGAGCAACCTCTACGACACCGTGCGCGATTTTCTCTTCCGCGAAGCGCGCTATCTCGATGACGGCCAGTGGGATCAATGGCTGGAACTGTACGCCGCCGATGCGACCTTCTGGATGCCGGCCTGGGACGACAACGACACCCTCACCCAAGACCCGCAAAGCGAAATCTCGCTGATCTGGTACGGCAACCGTGGCGGCCTCGAAGACCGCATCTTCCGGATCAAGACCGAGCGCTCCAGCGCGACCATCCCCGACACTCGCACCTCGCACAACCTGAGCAACATTGAAATCGTCGAGCGCAGCGAAGGGCAGTGCCAGGTGCGTTTCAACTGGCACACCCTGAGCTTTCGCTATCAGGTCACCGACAGCTACTTCGGCAGCAGTTTCTACACCCTCGATCTGCGTGGCGAAGAGCCGCTGATCAGGGCGAAGAAAGTCGTGCTGAAAAACGATTACGTCCGTCAGGTCATCGACATCTACCACATCTAGTCGACACGGCGAGGTGCACCATGAGTTTCCAGATCGCACTTAATTTTGAAGACGGCGTCACTCGTTTCATCGAGGCTGGCGGCCATGAAACCGTCGCCGATGCGGCGTATCGGCAAGGCATCAACATCCCGCTGGACTGCCGCGACGGCGCCTGCGGCACCTGCAAATGTTTCGCCGAGGCCGGGCGGTACGACATGGGCGACAACTTCATTGAAGACGCCTTGAGCGCCGACGAACTCGCGCAAGGTTATGTGCTGACCTGCCAGATGCGCACTGAAAGCGATTGCGTCATACGCGTGCCGGTTGGCTCGCAAGTGTGCAAGACCGAACAGGCCAGTTTCCAGGCCTCGATCAGCGATGTCCGGCAGTTGTCCGAGAGCACCATTGCCTTGTCGATCAAGGGCGAAGCGCTGAGCAAACTGGCGTTTCTGCCGGGGCAATACGTCAACCTGCAAGTGCCCGGCAGTGAGCAGACCCGCGCTTATTCCTTCAGCTCGTTGCAGAAGAATGGCGAGGTCAGCTTTCTGATCCGCAACGTGCCCGGTGGCCTGATGAGCAGCTTTCTCACCGGGTTGGCCAAGGCGGGTGACAGCATGAACCTGGCGGGTCCTTTGGGTAGTTTCTACTTGCGCGAGATCAAACGGCCGCTGCTGTTATTGGCGGGCGGCACCGGCCTGGCACCGTTCACCGCGATGCTGGAAAAGATCGCCGAGCAGGGCAGCGATCATCCCGTGCATTTGATCTATGGCGTGACCAATGACTTCGATCTGGTCGAACTCGATCGTCTCGAAGCCTTCGCCGCCCGCATCCCGAACTTCAGTTTCGGCGCCTGCGTGGCCAACCCGCAGAGTGCGCATCCACTCCAGGGCTACGTCACCCAGCACATCGAGCCGCGCCACCTCAATGAAGGCGACGTCGACGTGTACCTGTGCGGCCCACCGCCGATGGTTGAAGCGGTCAGCCAATACATCCGCGAACAGGGCATCACGCCGGCGAATTTCTACTACGAAAAATTTGCCGCTGCGGCTGCCTGAATTCCTTTTTTCGAGGTTGTCATGAACAGATTCACCAACAAGGTCGCGCTGGTCACTGGCGCGGCGCAGGGTATCGGCCGCCGTGTGTGCGAACGCCTGCTGGACGAAGGCGCGCAAGTGGTTGCCGTCGACCGCTCCGAACTGGTTCACGAGCTGCAAGGTGAGGGTGTTCTCGCGTTGACCGCCGACCTTGAGCAATACGCCGATTGTGCGCGGGTGATGGCCGAGGCGATCAACATTTTCGGCCGCCTCGACATCCTGATCAATAACGTCGGCGGCACGATCTGGGCCAAGCCCTTCGAGCATTACGAAGTCGAGCAGATTGAAGCCGAAGTGCGCCGTTCGCTGTTCCCGACGCTGTGGTGCTGCCACGCCGCGCTGCCGTACATGCTCAAGCAAGGGCGCGGCGCCATCGTCAACGTTTCCTCAATAGCCACCCGCAGCGTCAATCGCGTGCCCTACGGCGCAGCCAAGGGCGGCATCAACGCACTCACAGCGTGCCTGGCCTTTGAAAACGCCGAGCGCGGTATTCGCGTCAACGCCACCGCCCCGGGCGGCACCGAAGCACCGCCCCGGCGGATCCCGCGCAATGCAGCCGAACCGTCGGCGCAAGAGCAGGCGTGGTATCAGGAGATCGTCGCGCAAACCCTCGACAGCAGCCTGATGAAACGCTACGGCAGCCTCGACGAACAGGTCGGCGCGATCCTCTTTTTGGCTTCCGACGACGCCTCCTACATCACCGGCGTGACTTTGCCGGTCGGTGGCGGCGATCTCGGCTGAGCACTTTTCAAGGGACACAGAAATGCAGCGAATTCTGATTGAAAGCCTGACGACGATCATCGTCGACCTGCCGACCATCCGCCCGCACAAACTGGCGATGCACACGATGCAGAAGCAGACCCTGGTGATTCTGCGTCTGCGCTGCAGCGACGGTATCGAAGGCATCGGTGAAGCGACCACCATCGGCGGCCTCGCCTACGGTTATGAAAGCCCGGAAAGCATCAAAGCCAATATCGACACGCATCTGACTCCGGCGCTGGTCGGCATGGACGCCAATAACATCAACGCGGCGATGCAGCAGCTCGACAAGATCGCCAAGGGCAACACCTTCGCCAAATCCGGCATCGAAAGCGCGCTGCTCGACGCCCACGGCAAACGCCTCGGTTTGCCCGTCAGCGAACTGCTCGGCGGCCGCGTACGGGACAGCCTCGAAGTGGCCTGGACCCTGGCCAGCGGCGACACCGCCCGCGACATCGCCGAAGCCGAGCAGATGCTCGAAGTGCGTCGCCATCGCATCTTCAAATTGAAGATCGGTGCCAACCCGCTGGAGCAGGATCTCAAGCACGTGGTGGCGATCAAAAAAGCCTTGGGCGAACGCGCCAGTGTGCGGGTCGACGTCAATCAGTATTGGGATGAATCCCAGGCGATTCGCGGCTGCCAGGTATTGGGTGACAACGGCATCGACCTGATTGAACAACCGATCTCGCGCGTCAACCGCTCCGGACAGATTCGCCTGAACCAGCGCAGCCCGGCGCCGATCATGGCCGACGAATCGATCGAAAGCGTCGAGGACGCGTTCAGCCTCGCCGCCGACGGCGCTGCCAGTGTGTTCGCCCTGAAAATCGCCAAGAACGGCGGCCCGCGTGCCGTGCTCAGAACCGCGCAGATCGCCGAGGCCGCCGGCATCGCGCTGTACGGCGGCACCATGCTCGAAGGCTCCGTCGGTACGCTGGCCTCGGCGCACGCGTTCCTTACGCTCAAACAACTGACCTGGGACACCGAACTGTTCGGCCCGTTGTTGCTGACCGAAGACATCGTCAGCGAAGCGCCGCAGTACCGCGATTTCCACCTGCATATCCCGCGAACTCCAGGCCTGGGCCTGACGCTGGATGAAGAGCGTCTGGCGCGTTTTCGCCGCCACTGAATCAGGAGAGCCACCATGTTGTTCCACGTAAAAATGACCGTGAAATTGCCCGTCGATATGGACCCGTCATTGGCCACCCGGCTCAAGGCGGACGAAAAGGAACTGGCCCAACGGCTACAACGCGACGGCGTATGGCGGCACCTGTGGCGCATCGCCGGGCATTACGCCAATTACAGCGTGTTCGATGTGCCAAGCGTCGAGGCCCTGCACGACACGCTGATGCGCTTGCCGCTGTTTCCCTACATGGACATTGAGGTCGATGGCCTCTGCCGGCATCCGTCGTCGATCTACAGCGACGACCGCTAAATCCCGGTCCGCCCCGAAAACCTTGTGGGAGCGAGCCTGCTCGCGAAAGCGATATGTCATTCGGCATCAATAGTGACTGATCCACCGCATTCGCGAGCAGGCTCGCTCCCACAGGTGAATGGGGGGAGCCAAGAACTGCGTCGCCAAAAACAACAAGATGAGGTAACCACCATGACCGTGAAAATTGCCCACACTGCCGAGCTGCAGGAATTCTTCAAAGAAGCCGCCGGTTTCGCCAACGACGAGGGTAATTCCCGTCTGAAAACCATCGTCCTGCGCATCTTGCAAGACAGCGCGAAAATCATCGAAGACCTCGACATCAGTGATGACGAATTCTGGAGGGCGGTCGACTATCTCAACCGACTCGGCGCGCGTTCGGAAGCCGGACTGTTGGTTGCCGGCCTCGGCCTCGAGCATTTTCTCGACCTGTTGCAGGACGCCAAGGATGCACAGATCGGCTTGACCGGCGGCACTCCACGCACCATCGAAGGCCCGCTTTACGTGGCCGGCGCGCCCCTGTGCGAAGGCGAGTGCCGCATGGATGACGGCAGCGAGGAGGGCGTCGCTACGGTGATGCTTCTTGAAGGTCAAGTGTTCGATCTGCATGGCCAGCCATTGGCCGGTGCCACGGTTGACCTGTGGCACGCCAACACCAAGGGTACCTATTCGTTTTTCGACCCGAGCCAGTCCGAATACAACTTGCGCCGCCGCATCATTACCGACGCCGAAGGCCGTTACCGCGCTCGTAGTATCGTGCCGTCCGGTTATGGCTGCGACCCACAAGGGCCGACCCAGGAATGCCTGAACCAGCTCGGCCGCCATGGCCAGCGTCCGGCCCATGTGCATTTCTTTATCAGCGCACCGGGGCATCGGCATCTGACGACGCAAATCAATCTGTCGGGTGATCAATACCTGTGGGATGACTTCGCCTATGCGACCCGTGAAGGGTTGGTCGGGGAGGTGGTGTTCCGCGAGAATGCGGTATCGGGGCGTTATGCCGAACTGAAGTTTGACTTCCAGTTGCAACAGGCGCCGGATGCCAGTGCTGAACAACGCAGCCAACGGCCGCGTGCGTTGCAAGACGCTTGATACCGCGTCGACGGGTTCCCTCACCCTCGCCCTCTCCCAGAGGGAGAGGGGACTGACCGGGGGGATCTTGAGTGCTACGCCGACCTGAACGTTTTGTACCGAATCCAACCCGGTTTTTCAGGTCGGTGCATACCGCAAGACAACGCGGTCGGCTCCCTCTCCCTCTGGGAGAGGGCTGGGGTGAGGGGACTGACCGAGGTGGTCTTGAGCGCTACGCCGACCTGAACGTTTTGTACCGAAT